>Ga0179593_1548536_pt1 | contig 11107 bp, 23 predicted proteins | sample CZODoug2_1_08_16_FD_185931 | JGI IMG/M metagenome (GOLD analysis project Ga0179593, IMG submission 185931) | Vadose zone soil fungal communities from Angelo Coast Range Reserve, California, USA - CZODoug2_1_08_16fungal (PacBio error correction) | ecosystem: Environmental > Terrestrial > Soil >... | reverse complement strand
AAGGGGTTTTTTTCCCCCTGATTCCTTCTCCCCTTTTCTTCCCTGAAAACCGTTTGATAAGAGGTCGCTTTTTTCCCCCTTTTTTCCCCCCTGTGCCGGAGATAAAGGTTTTTTTTTTTTTAACGTTTTTCCTTTTCCCGCGCGGTGCGCCACCCTCCCTTTCTCTCCTTTTCTTGATGGACGCGCCCTTTCTTTTTTTAACACCTTTTTTCTCTTTCCTTTTTTCTTCATTGTTAAGGCACGTTCCTTCTTCTTCCTCCTCTTAAAAGGTCCAAACCCCATTTTTCCCCCCCCTCCCATTCAATCAAACTAGTAGACTCTGTTCCCTCCTTTCCTTTCTCGGAAGGGGATGGCGGCTTTCCCCCTCCCCTAAGGTTTAATTCCCTCCTTCTCTTCCCTCCCCCCCCCCCCAACGCTAACAGGGATTACCTGTTCCTTCTTCTTCCCTTTTCCCTCCCCTTCCCCGGCAGACAGCATAGGGATCCTGTGTGCTTCCCCCTTTTCCCTCGATCAACAGAGCTTTTCCTCCTCTCTTTTTCCCACCAGGCCAGGGAACCGGTCCTCCCCCCTTACTGTTGATCCTTTTCGTGCTGCAGATAGGCGGCTACGGTCTTTTTCCGTTTTTTCCTTGCCAAGAGTGCCCCCTTTGTCCCTCCTTTTTTTGCGGGTGTTTTTCCCCTCACTAAAAAATACCCCCGTCCCCAAACATCCCCTTCTTTCACAACGAAGCCCAGTTCGAACCTTTTCCCCCCAAACAGGCAAGAAATCCCTCCCTTTTTCCCTCCCCCCCCCGTATCAATACCTAAGGTCAGTCAAAACACCCCCCCCTCCCCTCCCCTGATGTTGATAGAAGAATGGCATTTCCCCACTTTTTTTCTCCTTTTTTGTGAAGAAATTTCCGAGTATTTCCCTTCTCTGCTTGCCCGGAAGACATTCAAGGACAACCCTCCCCTTCTTTTTTTTTCCCTTCTTTTTCGGATAGACGCAGGCAAGGTTTTTCTTTAGATCCCATTCTTTCCCCCTCAGTAGCAAACTTCCTTCTTTTTTTTTTTTCTTTTCTGATAAGGTTTAGGCACCCCCTCTATTTCTCCCCCCCCTTTTCCCCCTCTATCGCAAAACCCCTTTTCCTTTTCCCTTTTTTCCTTTTTCCCTAACTAGACCTTCCCCTTCCCCCACATTGCTGGGATACACCCCCCCCCCTTTTTTTTATCAAGGTGCAGCTTGGTGTTCCCCTCGTTCCCTTTTTCCTCCCCCCGAGGAAGTGATGGTACCAGACCTCCCCAAAAATAAAAATTTTTTACTTCTTTCCTCCCTTTCTTGAGAGAAAGAGGTTCTTTTTTCCCCCTCCCCTTTTTTCCTTTTTCCGGAATTGGAAAGATCCCCCAGCCAAACCCCCTTTTTTCCCCCTTTTTTTTTTCCCCCCTTCCCCAATATGTAATAGTAAGGTTTAATCTCTTTCCCTTTTTTTTTTGGTTGTGCTCCTTTTTTTTCCCCCTCTAATGTGGTCTACTATTCTTTTTCCTTTAACTGATAGGGAAACTTTTTCTTTTTTCCCCCTTTCCCGGCAATGAGGGGTCCGGACCCCTTTCTGGACATTTTTTTTTTTTCCCCCCCCCCCCTCAACAAGATTTTATTGGAGCGCTGTTTTTCCCCCTCCCCTCTTTTTTTCTTTCTTTCTGGACGAACCCCTTTTGCGATTTTCCCCTCTTCAATTGAACGGCGTTTCGCCCACCTGAGGGGCAGTTCTTTTTTCGTGAACTGGCCGGAACTTTTGGTTTTCTTTTTCTTAGTTATGATTTTCTCTATAACCGGTTTCTTGGTTTTTTTTTCCTTTTCCTCGCCTATCACGACCTTTTCCCCCCTCCTTTTGCGGACCGATTTTTCAACCCCTTCCTTCACTGCTAAAGAAAGCTCCCCCCTTCCCCTCCCCCCCCGGATTGGCTTGAACCAATTTCCCCTCTCTTTGATTGAGTTGGCCATTTTTTCTTTCCGGTCATCATTCCTTCTTTCAACCCCCCGACTAACCTCGTAAACTTTTTCCGCAGGTCACCCCTCTCTTTGATGACTTTCTTGATTGATTCTTTTTCTCGAGGGTGACCCTTCTTTCCTCTTGGGAGGGGGAAGGATTTCTTTTTTTCCCCCTCCGGAGGCGGAGGGGGGGAAAGTGTCCTTCCTTTTTTTGTTTTTTGCTTGGGGGGAGGCTTTTTCCCCGACCCCACCCTTTCCCCTCCCCTTTATGAGGGGGAAATCCCCCCTTCCTAAGAGGGAGGCTCTTTTTTTTTTAGGTTCCCCCCCCCCCCCTTCCCTTGCTTTGAATGGATATTTTTTTTCCCCCCCTTCCTTTTTCCCCTGTTTCCTGGTGGTTCTTTTAACCTTCGAGAGGTTCACCTCCCTCCTTTTTTTTTTTAGGAAGTTGACCCCCCTTTTTGGTCCCCTTTATTTCCCCCCCTCTTTTTTTTTTTTGACCGTATAACCTGTAGCCTTTTTGAGCCCCGTTTCTTTTTTCCTGTTTTTCATGAGGCGAAAGGAGGATCTCCCTTTTCCTTCCCTTTTTCGCATAGGGATACGGAGTTGGATGCTCTTCTTCTTTTTCCCCGGGTCCCCCCTTTTTTTTCCCTTCGTGGGGAATGGTATTTGGAACTTCTTTTTTTTCTTTTCCCTCGCCGTGCTTAACAATGGAATCTCTCCCTTTCCCCTGGGGGAGGAAATTTCTTTTTGCGGGAGAAGCAGGGCTTCCCCAAACCTTCCTGTTTAAACCCCTTTTTTTTGGGTAAAAGGCCTTCCCCCCCCACACCCCCCCCCCCCCTCCCCTTTTTTCGTCAACGGTGAGAACTTTCTCTTTTCCCGCTAGCGATCAAAGCCTCCTTTCTCTTTTTCCTTCCCCCCTCTAAAACGGCCGGCGTTTTCCCTCGTATCAGGAAGCCCAACCCCCTTCTCTTTCTCCCTTTAGTTTTTTAGAGATTTTTTTCATCTTTCCCTTTCCTCTTCCCCTCGAAGGAGGACGTTTTTTTTCCCCCCCTCTCATAACAGTTTGATACAGTTCCCGACCTTTTTATAGAAAAGAATTTCTTTTTGGAGAAAACCGTTTTTTTCGTTTTTTTTTTTCCTTTTTTTTCTCTCCGGGAGGGAAAGCACCCTCTTCCATTTGTCTTTTGATTGTTCCCCCTTTTCGAGAAAATTCCCCCCTTTTCCTCCCGCGCCCTTGCTTTTTTTTCCCTTAACCACTTTCCCGTTCCAGTGTTTCCCCCTTTTTTTCTTCTGATCAGAGCTTTCCTTCCCCTTTTTTTCATTTTCCCTTTTTTTTCCCCCCCCCTAGTCTTCCCTTCTTTTTATATCCCTGCATCCTCGTAGCCCTATTTCCCTTTTCCTTTTCCACTGTACCTTTTTGGACTCCTCCTCCCAAGAAGCCCGCTTTTTTTCTTTTTCTTTTCTTCATACAAACGACTACAGGTTTTTCCCAGTTTCAAGGAATTACTCCCCTCCTTTCCCTTTTCCCCTAATAAAATCCTTTCCCTTCACTTTTCTTTCTCGTTAAGAGAGAGATTACCCCCCTTTCAAAAACACGGTACACATAGCCATCTCCCTTTTTTTCTTTTTCTTTTTTCCACGGTGGGTTAACGCCCTTTCTTCTTTCCCCCTTTCTGATCGCAGTCTCTCTAAGGGATCCCTTTCCCTTTTCCTTTTTCCCCTCCCCGTAAGCCTCCCCCCCCCCCCCCCCCCCCTCCAAGGGAGAGCCACTGTCCCCTCTTGCTACCTCCCCCCCCCCCCCCTCCAAACAAAAGGCCCCCCCCCCCCTTTTTTCCCCCAGATCCGACCCTTTTTTCGTCCCCATTTTCTTTCCCTTTCCTTCCCCCGCAAGCACAGAACTTTTTCCTTTTCCCTTCACAAACGTTTGGCGAGTTGACCCCATTTTGTAAGAACCGCCCCCCCCCTTCCCTCCCCTTTCTTTCTTGACCGAAGGGGACATCCCCGGCCAACCCCCCCCCCTTTTTACCCATCCTTTTTTCTTCCTCCCCAGGGCGGATGTCTAGGCTCCTTCTTTTTTCTTTTCCCTTGTTGATGGCACCCGTTTTCCTAATTTTTTATCTTTTTCTCTTCTGGTGTTTCGCCCCGACCCTTTTCCCCCCCCTTCACTTAAATAAAAAAGGCGAATTTTCTCTTTTTCCCTTCGAAAGAATCGTCCCTTCCCCCCTCCTTTTGCTGGAATTCAACGCGTTCTTCCCACGGGACCCTCCTTTCTTCTTTTCGTCCAGAAATAAGAAAAACCCTTTTTTTTTTTTTTCTCCCCCCCTGCAAAAGAGCCCCAATTTCCCCCCCTCCTTTTCCCTTTAGATTTCTCTTCTCGCTGATTGATCTTTCCCCCTCCATGGGCCTTTCTTTTTTTCCCCCCGATCAGTACAAAACTTTCTTCTCTTCCCCCCTTTCCTTCACCCCGCCCAATTATGTTCCTCCCTTCATCCCTGTTTTTTTCTTCTTCCCCCCCTTAACTGAGGAACATATTGTTTTTTCCCTCCTTCCTTGGCGGGTGGTTCTGGAACTTCCCTTCCTCCCCCCACGTCTTCCCTTCCCTTTTCATGACGGTAAGGAACGCGTTCCTCCCCTTTTCCTTTTTTTTTCTCTGGGCGGCAACCAGCAAACCTTCCATTGGCCTTTTTCCCCTTCTTTTTCGTCGGTCGCTGTAGGCGCCCCCCCTTCTTCCCCCCCCCCCTCCCCTTTTCCTCCCAGGCAATTGCTTTGAGTGTCCCCTTTAGTTTCCATTTCTTTTTTCCCCCCCCCCAAAGTGAGGGGGGTGGGTGCGTACGAGTATTCTCCCCCTTTTTTTTTCCGATATCAACGGTGATTTTTTTTTTTTTTTTCACCCGGAACTTCTTTTTTCCCCCCCCATTCCTTCCTTTCCCCCCCCTCTTTTGTAAAAGGATTTTCCCCCCATGGGCAACTGAAGCCCTCTTTCGCCCGTCTTTTTTTCTTCCCCCCTCGTAAACAGATTGGTGTCCCCCTTTCTTTTTTCTTTTCCTTTTCCTCATCGTGATCTTGCATTCTCTTTTCCCCGCAATCCCCCTTGTTTTTTTTTTTTTCTTCTAAAAAATTTAGTGATTTGTCTTTTTTTTGGGACTTTGTTCTTTTTTTTATTCCTTGCCGTTTGGTTTAGGTGTTTTCCTTTTCCCCCCCCCCCCTTCTTAAGATGGGAGGAGGTGACATTTTATGGGTTTTTTTTTTCTTCCCTTCTCCTTCCATTCGGATGCATTAAATTTAATCCGCCCCCCTCTTTCCTTTTCCCCCCTCCTCGCCGCATTATCTGGAAAGACGGCGTTTTTTTTTTTCCCCCCAGTTTTTCCCTCTTTTTCTCTGGCAATGGATATTTTTTTCTTTCTTTTTTTTTTTTCCTCCCCCCCTTGATGGTGGGTAATCGGTCTTTGTGTTTCCCTTTCCCCCGATTGTTTAGGAGTGTCTTTTTTTTTTCCTTTAAATGAGCAGCTTTTCCTTTTTTCCCCCTGTCCGTTTTTCTTTTTTTTCTCCAGCGGGACTTCTTTTTTTTTCCCCCGGTGTCCTTACCCCCTTCCCTTTTCCAAAGGCCATTTTCCTTTTTTTTTTCCTTTCCGGGTTGGATGAGATTTCCCTTTCTCCGGAACCCCCCCCCCTTTTTTTCTTCTTTTTTTCGGAAACACAAAACTGTATTTGGAACCTTCCTTTTTCCTTCCCCTCCCTGCCGTGCCTTCCCCCCCCCTTTTTTTTTCTTTAAGTCTAATTTGTTTCCTTTTTCCTCAAGGGCGCTTTTTTGGGTTGGCCCTTTTTTTTCCTTTTTTTCCCCCCCAATTTCTCCCGGTCAAAGTTTTCCCAAACCCCCCCCCCCTATGAGAAGCAGTAACCCCCCTTCCCTTTCCCTTGGGGAATTTTTTTTTCTTTCCCCCCCCCCCCCCGCGGACAAGCGTGCCCCCCCTTTTCTTTTTTTTTTTTTCCAAATAGAGGGGCCTTTTTTTTTCCCACATTCAAAGGGTCTGTTTTTTTTTTTTTTTTTTTTCTTCCCCTTTCCCCCCCCAACCCATTAGATAATATAGTTCATAATACCTTTTCCTTTTTTTTTTCTTCACCTCTTTCTTTTTTTGTGAATGAACGCCCTTTCCTCTTTTTTCCCCCCCCCCCCCCCCCCCCAATATATTTCCCTCTTGGTTCTTCTCCTTCCCCCCCTTTTTCTTTTTTCGCAACAGCCATCCCCTGTCGACAAAAGTTGACTTTTTTCGTGTCCTCCTTTTTTCTTTTTTTTTGAGTGATTCCTTCCCCCCAGCAAGGGATTTTTGCATTCTTCCCCCCCCCCCCCCCCTTTTTTTAAAAGGGAAGCTTTTTTTCCTCCCCAATGCCTTTCGATATTCTCTTTCTTTTTTTTCTTCCTAATTAAGTCTTTTCCCCCCCCCCTCCCAGGGAAGATGCCCCCCCCTCTTTTTTCCCCTCCCTTTTTTCACCTCCCCTTTTTTGAGAAAAGCCCCCCCTCCCCCTCCCTCCCCCCCCCTCGTATAGACTCCCCTCTCTTGGGGAAAGGTTCTTTTTTCTTTTCGCTTCATGACCCCCTCCAGAATTCCCCTTTCTCTTTTTCTGAATCAAGACCCCCCCCCCCCCCCCCCCCCCCCCCACCCCCAAAGCTTTACAGGCTTTTTGCGCTTTTCCCCCGCCAGAATAATAGACGTTCCCTCCCCCCCCTTTTTCCTCCTGAACGATTCCTTTCCCCTAGAGCTATTCCCCCCCCCTCCCTTTCCGGAAAGTAGACAGTTGTCCCCTCTCCCCTTCCCCTCCCTATTTGAATTGTTTTCCATTTTCCTTCCCTCCTCCCCCCCCGAGGATAGGCCTTTTTTTTGGTTTTTTTTTTTACGTTTCCCCCCCTCTTTTCCCCCCTTTCGGAAAGGCCTTTCTTTTTTTTCCTAAAAGTTTTGCTTTTTTTTTTTTTTGACCCCCCCCCTTTTTTTTTCCTCCCCCACTGGCAACGCCCTTTCCCTTCTTGGGATTCAGAGAAATTTTTTTTCCCTACCCACCCTTTTTTTCCCCCCCCCCCCGGCACCGAATCCGCTTTTCCCTTCCCCCCCGGTTCAGGATGACCCCCCCCTCCCGCCTCTTTTTTTTTCTCCCCTGCAGGACAAATTTTTTTTTCTTCTGGGTTTTTTTTTTTTTTTCCCTTCTGTGTAAAGACCGCAAAATTTCTTCCCCTTCTTTCCCCCTTCTTTCTGACCCTTGAAGCATCACGGCCACCCCTTTCGCTTCCCCTTCCCCCTTCTTTTCTTCCTTCTGTCTGTAGCTTCCAGGTGAAATTGGTTTTCTTTTTCCCTTTTTTGGCGCAAAAAACTTTTTTTCTATTCCTTGTACCCCCTTCCTCTTTCCTTCCTTCCCCCTCATAACTAATAAACGCTCTTCCCCCCCCCCTCCTTTTCCGTTCCACTCGAAATATGAATCTTTTTTTTTCCCCCTCTCAATGCGTTTCCCTTCCCATTTTCAGGCTTTTTTTGGGCTTTCCCCCCCTTTCCTCCTCCCTCGGAGTAGGTTTCGTACAGAATTCCTTTTTTTTTTTTCCAGGACCCCCATTTTTTTTCCCTTTCCCCCTTTTTTTTCCTCCCTAGAGGGGAAAGAACGGCTACTCTTTTTTTTGGTTCATCCCCTTCTCTTTGCCAGATAAGGTCAAATTCTTTTCCTTTTTCCCTTCCCCCCCCCCCCCTGACAACAACCACCCCCCCCTCCCCCTGCCCAATTTTTTTTCCTTTTCTCCCTTTTTTGTTGAAGGGAGAGCTTTTTTTTCCCTCTCTTCCCATATTTGGGGGAAAAAGTTTTTTTTCCCTTGTTGTTCTGTCCCCCTTCCCTCCTCCTTTCTTTTTCCCCCCCCATGCGTGGAAGTCCCCTTCCCGCGCCCCTCAGCGAGCCGGAGGTTTTTTTTTTTCCTTTCCCTTCCCAAAAGCTTTGATTGGCCCTTTTTTCCCTTTTCCTTTTCCTTTTCTTTTCTTTTCTTTTTTTCCGAACAGACTTTTCTCTTTTTTTTTTCCCTTTTTTCCTTGCGCCAAAGCGGAAATTTTTTCCTTTCGCACCTTTTTTTCTTTTCCCCCCTTTTTTCTTTGCAGTTATATTAATTTCGAAGTGAAACTTTTTCTTTTTTCCCTTCTGTGGGTGTGTGAGAATCTTTCTTCCATTTTTTTCTTACCCCTTTCTTTAGGGGGAGGCCCCCCCCCTTCCCCCTCTCCCCTCCAACGCAACATCCCCCCCCTTTCGCATTTCTCCCCCCCTTTCCGTTCAGCAACCAATGGCAACTTGTTTTTCTTCTGCCGCCTTGTCTTTTGTTTCCTCCCCCCCTGAAAAAGTTTTTTTCCCCCCCGAGTTTGTTAAAAGATCTTTTTCTTCCCTCGCTTTCGTTCTCTCCATTTTTTTTTTTTTTTGCGTTATAAAAAGAATTGGTCTCCCCCCCCCCTCCCTCCCCCCTTTTCCCTTTCAGGCAATTAGCTGGTCTGGCTTTTTTTTTTTTTTTTTTGTTTTTTTTTTATGAAGGTTGTAAGTTCCTGCCCCCTTTTTTTTTCTTTTTTCCCCTTTTTTCTGATAGGTGCTGTTTCCCTCTTCTTTTTTTTTCTCTCTTCCCCCCCTCCAAGTGGGAGGAGCGTGCCACCCCTTTCACTTCTTTTTTTCTTTGTTGGCTTTCTTTTTCCCCCCCTTTCGCATGAAATAGGGAATGACCCCCCTCCGGATGCTTTTTTTCCTTTTTTTTTTCCCTCCCTTTCCCCAGAAGGGACTTCCCCCCTTTGATAAAAAGTTAACCCCCTTTTTCCCCGGACCTGTTTTTTTTTTCTTTCCCTTTTTTTTTTGGTAATAGATCTTTTTTCATCCCCCCCTTTTTTTTCTCGAGTTCATTATTAACCTCCCTCTTTTCAAAGTTATCTTTTTTTTCTCTCCTTCGGAAGGAGGAAAGATTTTTTTTTTTTTTCCCCAGTCTCCCCCCTGTAGAGTTTGTGCTTTTCCCTCTGTTTGCCTTTCCTTTTGTAATGAGACGCCAGCTCCCCCCCCCCCCTTTTTTTTCCCCCCCCAAGGACAGTTAGGCCCCCTTTTCGTTGCGTTTTTTTTCCTCGGGAAAAAACCCCCTTTTTTCCTTTTCCCCCTGTTATTTGGAACCTTACCCCTTCTTTCCCCACTTTTGAAATGAAAATGGCTTCCCCTCCTTCCCACAGGTGGTCATTAAAGGGACGAGTTCCCCCCTTTTTAAACTTCTTTCCCCCCTTTTTTCTAGGGCAAAAATCCTCCCCCCCCCCCCCTTTTCGAGCAGAGGTCACCCCTTTTTTTGAGTTGAGTCCCTCTTTCCCGGAGGAGAAAACGGTTCCTTCTCTTTTTTCCTTCTTCTCCACGAAAGGAAGCCCCCCCTTGGCCCCAGGTGAAAAAAAAAAAAACCCCACCCCCCCCCCTTTCCCCCTTCCAAAAAAAAAAGTTATTATCTTCTCTTTCCCCCTTTTGAGATCTTTTCGATATCTTCTTCAGGGGGTTTTAAATGGCTCCCCCTTTTTTTCCCCCCCTTTCCCCTAAAGGAAGGGAAGTTTCTTCCCCTTCTCCCTTTCAGCCCCCTTCTCTTTTTGGATCAAAGAATATCTCCCCTCCCCCCTTTTCCCCCCCCCTGCCTCCTTCTTTTTTCCCTCCGGGGGCTTCCCCTCCCCTTTCCCCTAGTGCGCCCCCCCCCTTTTCCCCAAAAGCCCTTTTTCCCTTTTTCTTTGAAAAATTGAAAGGTAAAAATTCTCCTTCTCCCTTTCCCCCCCCCCCCTTTTTCTCCCGGGCCAGATTCCTTTTTTTTTCCCCCACCCACTTTCCTCCCCTCCCCCCTTCCAACATTGGTTTCAGCAAACATTCTCCCTCCTCCCTTCCCTCAATAAAAATAGTTATCCCCTTTTACTTTTTATTTCTTTTTTTTTTCATTGACAACGGCCCTTCCCCCCCCTTCCCCTTTTTCGCAAATTAGGAGAAGTCCTCCCCCCCCTTTCTCCCCTGTTAGTTTCAGTTTTTCCCCCTGTTTTACTTTTTTTTCCTTTACCGAGGACACAAGCCCCCTCTTTCCCCCTTTATGTGTTGTATCCTTTCCCCCCTTGATACCTTTTTTCCCCTTTTTTCCTCCCACAAAGCCAGTTTTTTTCCCCCCTTTTCAATTTGTTTTTTCTGTCCCCCCTTTCCCCCTCTTCCCCGGCTGGTAACGTCCCCTTTTTTTTTTTCTCTCGAGGATAGACGTTTGTACTTTTCCCTTTTCTTGTCCTGTAGTCCCTTTTTTTTTTTTCCCTACTCGTTGCGGACATCCACTCCCCTTCTCCCCCAAGAAGCGACCACTGGTCCTTTCTTTCTTTTTTGTTCTTCCTTTGTTTCTTTTCCCCCTTCCTCCCTATTTATAACGGCATCTCCCCCCCCCCGGTCCCTCCCGCCAGTCAAGTACCTCCTTTTTTCTTTCCACCGCCTCCCTCCCCCTCTTTTTTTTTCCCCCTTTTGCAGGAAAAACGTTTTTTTCCTCTTTTTCTTTTCGAAAATTCGTGTAAAGAACCCCCCCCCCTTCCCCCCCCCTTCAACGTTTTGTTTTCCCCCCCCTTTTTTTTTCCCCCCTCAATAAAACGATATGGTTACTCTTTTTTCCTCTTTCTCCCTTTCTTTTATGTCTATGTCGTAGACTTAAGTTGTCCCCTTTTTTTTTTTCTCTTTTTTTTTTCCCCCTTTCTGGTGAGGATTTCGCTTTTTTTTTTCTCCTTTTTTTCCCCTTACCTCACCGGTGATAGCTCCCTCCTTTACTTCCCCCCCCCCCCTGCACAACACCCCTCTTTTTGTCCTTTTCCTAGAAAATGACAGCAAAGGGAGCAGGCCCCTTTTTCTTTTTTTTTCTCTTTTTTAAAGTTAAGATTTTCCCTTTCTTCCCTTTCGCGTCTTTTTCCCTTCTTTTCCTCTTTATTGATTTACACAGCCCCCTTCTTTTTCCCCCCCCCTTTTTTGATGGTGACAGAACGATATTCCCCCTTCCCTTCTTTCCGCGGTTTCTTTTCTCCTCGTGGTGTGAACTTTTCCTCCTTTTTCCCTTTTCTTTCTTCCAGAAACACGACCGTTCGCGCCCCTCCCCCCCCCCCCCCTGTTT
>Ga0179593_1527195_pt1 | contig 11107 bp, 11 predicted proteins | sample CZODoug2_1_08_16_FD_185931 | JGI IMG/M metagenome (GOLD analysis project Ga0179593, IMG submission 185931) | Vadose zone soil fungal communities from Angelo Coast Range Reserve, California, USA - CZODoug2_1_08_16fungal (PacBio error correction) | ecosystem: Environmental > Terrestrial > Soil >... | reverse complement strand
CCTTTTTCCGGGAAGTACCCCTCTTCCCCCTAACAGTATTGTAAGCAACTTTCGCTGTTATGCTCTAGGAGAACCCCCCCTGCATCTACACGCAGCGATTCCCCGGTTGGCCATTCTTTGCCTTACGCGGCCAGCCCTCCTAACCGGGTTTTTCCACGGCCACTTTTAACGAACGCCTTCAGACCCCTTCAAAGCTTTTACCTTTGAGAGTTCCCGAGACTTCAGGGATCTCCTGGTACGAGCACCCCAAACACGGTCAAAACAGAGCCGTCTCGACCTTTCTTGTATCGCGTACCACAGTTGCTTCATCCCCTCTTTCCCTTCCAGTGATGGGACTCTGTAAACTATGGCATTTCACCTCCTCAAGGTGTGGGCTTGTCCCAAATTTATGCGCCCCCCCTCCCACTGATATTTTTTTTATGATTGTGCTCTCCTCTTGAGCACATAGCCGTTTTCTTTCGGGAGATTTGGGAAGTCTCTTCGAGCGGCGAGCCCAGATCCCCCGTGTTCCACCCCACACGTTCGGATGAGGCGTCATGTATTTTCCAAGGGCCTCGTTCCTGTTGCCGTTGACCCCCTCCCCATTCTTTTCGAGCCATTCACTTGCTTTGCCGCGTCAGTAGCCGTTTTTTGACCAATTCACCGGACCTTTGAACGCCCCCCCTGGCCTTTTTTTCAGCTGGCTCCCCACATGCCCTCCTCACCGTTTGTATATGTTTTGATTTGCTCGCCTCTAGAGTGGCCCCCCCCGTCTGCCCCCCCGAAAGCTTTTTTTTTTTTGAAACTTTCGACTCTGATAGGTGTGTTCCAAGTTTGCCCGAAGCGCCCCAATGTCGAAGCATTCCGCTCTGTTCGGTTCTCAACATAGACTTTCCTCCACACCTCCCCCCGGGGTGCGGTATTCCACTCAGTTTCTCATAGCTTTCCCGTTTCGGACCCTCTCTCTTCTTTCTCCAAGTAGCGTCGTCAAAGATTGAATCGACCCTTTAGGCATTGGAGGGTTTTCCTTTGGAAAACCTAATTTTCAGTGCGAGGGGACCCTCGTTCTGATTTTCCTAGTTCTTGGCTTCCCTTCAAAGTACCGCTTTTTCCCTCGCGAATCCAAGCAAACAACCTTCCGCTAGTTTTTGGAGGATTAACAAGCAACTGCCGTGCAAATAGACATTTGAACTCAAAGTGTCGCAAAAGTCAAGAACACCTCCCCGCAAGGTCGCGCATACAATAAAACTTCAGACTACCCAATTGCGTTTTTCTTTTTGAGCCATCGAAATTCCCTAGTTTTTCAATCTTATTGAAATTTCAACGAAGTCCTTCCTCAATCCGGCCCCCCTCCGCCGCGAGCCCAGTCTTCGCGCTAATAAACCTTTTGCCATGGCATTAAGTGGGGAAATTCCCCAGCCTGCAACCCCCCTGACAACCCCTCGACAGCTTTGTGTTCCGAGGCATCCCGAGCGGCGGCCAGCCCCCGCTTTTCGTTTCTCAACACTTTTCCTACACAGAGGTCTTTTCCGTCAGTGTCGTGTATAACTCCGCTAGCCAGAGGAGTACCTGGCTCGCCACCTGACCGCCACGGCATTGTTCTTACTCCCCCTTTTTCTATGGATCAATACCGGAGATGAGAATCCCCAAACCCCTTGTGCTATGGCTTCGGTTTTTATTACGCTCGGACTTCTCGCGGTTCGGCTGATGCTCCCACAACTCGCCTGCTGGTTGTGCGCAGTTTCCCGAGTACGGTTCCAAACATAGTGTGACTTCTCTCGGTCGGGGCGTGTGTTCCCCCTCAGCTGCAAAATTCCCCAGCTTGCGTATTTGGCCGCAATGAAAAATTTACTATTTTTTCGATTGCCAATCTTTGACAGTTTCTTTTTCTTGCCCGCAAGGTCCGTGGGCGCTCCACTTCGGTGTACGTAAATTACGCACTCATTGGCTCAGGTCATCTACCAACCCCATTATTTGTCTCAATTTAAACAACTGTCCCTGCCCGAAAATGGCGTTGCAAATTCCTTTCCCGAGAGGCCCGATGTAGATCTATGCCCTCCAAGATGATAACGAGAGTGCCAATATATATATTTCCCTTCCTTCCCTTAAGTTGTTTTGAGGATTTGTACCGTATATTCCTCGTTTAGGACTTCGATTATATCTTCAAGCTTATTCCCACGGACACGCTTTTCAACCCCCTCTTTGCAAAACCTCTTTTCTGGCGTAGGTTGTTTCGAAACCTCTCCCCCCCAGATGTGAGGTTGTCCCTTTCACGCAGCGAAACTGGCGGAGCTTTTTAGCCGACCGTGCAGAGCTTCACGGCCATTGCTCCCCCTTCCCTCCCCTTTTACCCCTTGTCCTAACAAAAGTAAATTTTCTAATGGCCACAGCCGCGTGCTTTGGATTTTTGGTGCACCTTTCGTTTGCACACTTCCTTTCCGTCTTCTCCACTATGTTGGCAACCGGGATCCCCCTTTCCTCCAGCGGCCCCGCCGCGACCCTCAACACGTTTTCTAGTTCCTTCTATGCCCAAATTCCTTGAACCGCCGGCCGGCCCTCCTGTTCCCTAATACTAAAGCAAACTAAAGACTTTTTTTTTGGAATTCTTAATTTTGGAGCAATCTCTTTGCTGACCAATTGCGATAGCTTCCTGATGTAGATTACCCCCCTATACTGGTCTATCTTCTATACACCCTCTCCCCCTCCACTCTGTTTACGTTTACTTGGTGAACCCGGGTGAACGCCCAGATGTTCCGGCTGGAGTCCGCCGCTTTTTTATTCGAAAACCAATGTCCTTGGCGCTTTTTTTGCAATGTTTTCTCTGGCCGTTTCCCCCCCCATGGCCTTATTGTTAAGGAATATCTAGAGCGGAGCTCGTATGCCCGATTCTTGGTGAATTTTCAGGCGGCCCTGAGTTCGTTGACTGGCAATCAGCATTTCCACTCTGGTTCCTTTTCGGATGGCTTCCTCCCGCCTTTTGGGAGTCTTTTTTTGTATTTTGGAGGCCCTTATCTCGTCTTGTGATTGTTATTAATTGCTAAAGACCCCCTCTTGCTTTTCAACTTTCTCACGGCCCTTTTTGTTTTTTTGCTTTCCTCTATTCCGGTGTTTTTTTTTGCTACTTTGTTTGACAGAAATTCTTTGAAGTTGAAACAAGACTAATGCTGAATCCCTTCCTCCTCTTTTTTCGCCATCTTTCGTTTTGTCCCACCTTCCTCATCCCCTGCCCCACCCTCCTAGCAATTCCTCCCCCCCTCTTTTCGCTCTACGTGTTTACCTCCTGACCGATTCCATAAAGGAACCCGAGTTTCCGTCGTGGCCTAACGCCCCCCCCGTATGAGGGGTTTGTAGTCGTGATCCCCTTCTCATGGACGACCCCCGACCCCTCTAAGCTTTGATTTGATGTCTCCTTCTCCCAACTGACCCCCAATAGATATCTCCACCGAAAATTCTTCAGAGAGATCCGACCAGCTTTCTTCTTCGGACGTTTTTTTTTCTTTCCAGACGAGCGCCACATTTCCCTCCCAAATTCCAAAACTGTGAGCGGCATTGTGAAGTGCTGCCCAACCCGACTGGCGACGATGAGTCCATTCTAGTTCCGTCGGTCCCTGAAGATTCAATCAAGTTCACCGGCTCGGACAGAAGTCTCCCCCTCCGAAGCTATTCCGCGATACCCACATTTTTTTCAACGGCAGTTTTCCCCGAACTGGGACAAGAATATCCCCTGACTGTAGGAGAAAACGTTTTCTTTCTAGATGCCTTTTTACTTAAAGTTTATCTCCCCAATCTCGCTTCTGCTCGAACCCGCAGCAAAACCTGAAGTTCCCACTAGTTTTATTGGTCACTTAAATTTTGGTTCCTACTTTTCAAGCCCCCCCTCGGTCCTTTGTGCCCCCCCCCCCGTTCTTCCCCTCTGCCCCCCGTCACGGCGCCTCCTTGTTTTGATTGAAGCCCCAGCCACCTTCGAGACGGCTCTTCTTTCCCGTTGTGCGACAGGAGAACAACGGATTCCCCCCCTTTTTTTTTTCAATAGGTTCTCCCCCCGCAGGATGGGTTGACGTGTGAAAGCGCATCCCTCGTATAACTGTGGACCCCCAGTTCTCTCAATTCATAATAGGCGTCTTCCCCCGATTGGATTCCCGGCCGGATTGTTCTATGAAAGTGGAGATTCATTTTTCTACTGCCGTCAGCCTCTGAGAGCCCTTGACCCCTATGTCTCTTCGAGAGTTACTACGTAGCTTCCTTTATGAGTGGCATCATCTCTATATTTTATTCTTTCCATCCATTGTTTTTTTCCTTTCCCTTTCCTTTCTCGCGATGTATCTCGGTTTCCGTACAAATACGCCTTTCAAACAGAACGATTAGTCAGAAAAGTCTCCCGATGTATTTCCATGGAGCCCTCTACCATCCTATTCCATAAGCTCTGCCCCCCCCAAATCATCTTTGCCTGATCCAGGATTTCCCTCTACTCGCGAAGAGCCTGGGGGTGTTTTTTTTGTCCCCCGCCCTTTTCCTCCGCTTTCCTTCACCCCCGAATTTCTCTTTCTCACATCTCCGCCGTGGCCGGGTTCTCCTTGGTTGCCGCAAACGTCAAATCCCGCCTTTGCCTCGCGCTTTGGTTTTGTAAAGTTTTCACATGTGGGTCCTTATCAACGCTTTCTCGGACCACCCGGTACCCATCCTCCGGGGTGGAGTTTCCAAAATTTAATCTCTCCCACTACATCGGATGGGATTTTTGCGTTTGCTTCCCCTTCTCTTTTCCTAGCAGTTTTCCGAGTTCTTCCAACGGGTACTTCCGAGCGTTTTTTAGCCAAAGCTGCAATAGTTCTTTACCCACCGTGGATGCGCCATGTAGATTACCAGGGCGCGTTCCCCTCATTTGGTATAGATTCAATACAGAGTCTCGAATATTTTTCAATAAGCCCCCCTTTTGATTAGCGTAACTTCTCGACTTTCACTAGCTGCAGAAATACCTCCCTCGGTGGGAATTCTTTCTTAACTTTGCCAGGATCCCCTTTTTTGCCTCGCTATCCCTTCCAGCCCTTCCTAAAGATGGGGCTCTTTCTCTTGAACTTTTTTTATATTGTCAGTTGCGAATCCTATCAATGTCAGGCAAGCTGCGATTTCTTTTCTGGTGAGTCGACAGCATCTCCCGTTTTCCCCAACCCTTCCGGGTCCACCCTTTCCGTCAAATCGCTTTCAGTTGATAGATCGCTGCCCTCTTTTCAGTTACCGTAGTCTCCACGTTGATGGCTCGATTTTTTTCCATGAGGCACTGTGGACAACCTCTCACACGCCGGCCTCTTGGGACATTAACTAGCTCTTGGCCTTCCCTTCCAACTTTTTTTCTTGGGCTGCGCGAGCACTTCCCAACACCCCCTTCCCTATTGTTCTCAAAAAGCACCCCGTGCCCACGGCAGCATTTTCCCTCTTTTCAAAGAGTGCGTAGCCAAAGGGACTACCTAACCCTGGATTCGAAGACAAACTAAAATTCCAGTACTTTCACATTGCGGTCTCTTTCCCCCCTGACTCGGATTTTTTGTGTGGCGGCAAACGAAGCGCTCTACCCGGTGCTTTCAATAAACCTGCGGTTCTTCTTCTCCTAATACCCTCCCTGACGTGCGCCAAATGACATCCAAAAAACATCTTGTCAAAACGAGCCACCTGGTGTTCGAGGCATAGCCTGGACCAGATCAGCTGTGGTGGCACCCGAACTTGCCCCCATTAGTCCCAGCGGAGTTTCTACGAGAACTTAGCCCCTTAGAGTAGGTCCCGCCAGAAACAACCCCAAAAACACCAACCCAAAAACACCCCCCCCCCCCCCCCCCCCCCCCAAACCCACACCAAACCCCAAAAAAACCCACAAAAAAAAAAACCAAAAAAAAATCCAAACCCACACAACACACCCCCCCCAATCTCCCCCTCTACCTCCCCCCCCAACAAAAAACTAACTCCCAAACAAAAACCCACAAAAACCAATAAAACGAAAACCCCCCCCCCCCCCCCTCCCCACACAACACACCCACAAAAAACCCCCCCAAACCCTACAAAAACACCCCAACCACAAAACACAAAAACCAAAAATTTTAAACACAAAAACCCAACCCCCCCCAACCCAAAAAACCCAAAAAAATAAAAACCAAAAACACCCCCCCCCCCCAAAAAACAAACCCCCCCACAACCCCCCCCCCCATAACACAAAACACACCCCAAAAACCAAAACCCAACAACCAAAAAAAACCCCCACACACAAACAAAAACCCCCCCCCCAAAACCCCAAACCAAACCCCCCAAAACTTTCTCCCCAAGAACCCAAAAACCACCTCAAACACAAACAACCAAAAACAAAAACAAATCCCCAAAACAAAAAAAAACACCCAAAAAAACCACCCCCCCCCCCCCCCCCAAAACCAAAAACCAACCCACCACAACAACAAACAAACAACAACAAACAAACCCAACAACTCCCCACCAAAAAACCCCAAAAAAAAAACCCCACCCCCCCAAACAAACCCACACAACCCCACAACACCCACACACCCCCAAACACCCCCAAAACCCCCCCCCCAAACCCCCAAACACAAAAACCCCCCAACCCCACACCCCCACCCAAACCCCCAACAAAATGGACGATCTCAATTTCGTAGTACAGACAAAGTAGTTCGCTTGTCAAACCCACAGCTGATTTCTTCTACGCCTGTCCGGAGCGCCGTTTTCCCCCCTGCATTGGCGTCATCGAAACGCAAATTTCTCTTTTTCGTTTCGAGGAGCCGCTGTGTACTCGTACAGGTGACAACAATGATTTTTCAGGCTACGTCAGGTTCTTGCAAACTTCAGGTGCAACCTCCCCCATCCAGGTCGCCCTTCGTTGGAAGCCCCTACATTTATTTTTATGTTTTTTTCCCCCCCCGCACTACCGATAAGCTGAACTTCTCTTCAATTCTGCAAGGAATTTTTCGCCGACTTGTCATATTTTAGACCCCTCAAACTTTTGATAACTTCGAAACAAAAGTCCGCCATAAAATTTTTTTCAAATTTTTCCCCGCGAGGTAAGTTCCCTGAATATTAATCCTCCCTACCCGAGATCGAAGACTTTCGCAAAATCTTTTAAGTCCCTCTTGTTGTTTTTCTGAGATTTGATCGATAGGTATCTCTTTTTCCGCTGCTTCTTTTGCATCTTATCCAGGGACCCTCGCTTGAACACGCTTTTCCCCCAAACCGCATTTTATGGCGGTTTTTCTCGAAACCCATACAAGTCTCCAAGCTTTTGGAGTTGTCTTATTCCATGGCATAACTATTCAACTTATGTCGGCTTTCGTAGACGAAGGGGCCACTCGTCGAACTGCCTTCGTCCCTTTTTTTTTCAGCATTCTTGGTCCAACCAGAAGGACCCATTTTTTCTACTTGAGGACACAGCCGAGGCCGGATTTGGTCATGATTCTTTGAACAACATTTCCAGTATGATAACTAAAAATATGGTTGAAATCTTTCGCCTTTTACCCCAAAAAAATTATTATTTGCGGTGTCTTTCACGAATCGAACTCGTCGAGGCCCTAATCTATCACCCTAAGGACTCATCCTCTCACCGCCTGTTGGTTTCCTTCTCCTTTTCGTGGAGCCCCTACTTTGCTTTCGGACCAATGCCTCTCGATTCCTTGTTATCCTAATCTTCTTTTTTTTTTTCTTTTTTTTTTTATCTCCTCTCTCACGACCCCCTGACAAAGGCCCCCCCTCGTTGTATTACTTGGGAACTTTCCGTCCCCTCATTTTACGTCCAGCTCTCTGGATGCATTACCAAATTTCGGTGCTTTTTTGCAATATTTTTCTCTTGGCCTTGTCCCCTCCATTGCTTTTTTTCGCGCCTCGCGTTTTTTCCGGGACTTTCGTATTGACATCGGGGTAAGCTAGCGCTTAGTTGACTCTTCTGGTCCTTTTCGAAGGGTCTTTCCCCCGCACTGGGTGAGTCCTGGAATTGTTTTGATTTTGTATCTCTCTCTGTTTTTCTCTTCCTCTCAGCGCCACGTTTTCTTTTGAACCCTGTCTCCTTTCTGCACCGGCCCGGTGCTTTTTGCTTCTCCCTTTTCTTTTTTTTTTTGCTTTTTTTTCCAAGAATCCGGACATACTAATGCCCTCAGGAATGATACCTCTGGTGTCCTGTCTTTTTTTCGTCCAATCTCCTCCATGCCCCCCCCGGATCTTCCAATTTCTTTCGCGACTACCCTGCCCTCTCCACCCAGTTCGGCAAGCTCGAAACGGTCAACCTCTCTGGGCAGTATTGCTCGCCACACAGGTGATTTTGTATTCTCTCCGTCTATGTGATACCTCCCTCTCACACCTTAAATTATTGCTGCTCCCTCCCCCAATTCCGAACTATCTAGCCCCCCGACCACTCTCTTCTTTCTCTTGACTTTACTCGATGCGGATTCATCCAAGCAACTGTCAACCCCCCGGGCAGTTTACATACTGATCTATTCTCTCGGCTGTCTTCATTCCGGGCTCTTCTCCTGCGGCACCCCCATTTACATCTGACTCCTAAGATGGACTCGAATCGTTTCCGACTTCTCCCCCCCCTCGGGACACCGGGTTCCCGGAAACCCCTACCTGGACCAGATCATACTGCAGTTTTAGGCGAAATTTTGCCGGCTTTTTGATCGCTCGCACCTTCCCGGGTTATTACCTCCCCTTAGAACGCTATGATCTATCCTGAAGCCATAAGAACCAATCCCCTTCGATTTTCTCCCAAGTATTTTGTCCTCAGCACCCATTGCTTTGCAGGACATTACCGTAGGACCTCGTTCTACGTCCCGGGGCCGACAGTTTTTCCCCAACTCTAGCCATCGAAAGGATGTGACAATTTTTTTTGTCCGGCGGAGACCCTGAGAATCCCGGACACGGTCTTCTAGTTCACCCCGGTTCGTTTGTTTTCAAAGTCCGGAAGTCGTCGAAAAGGTGCCGTGGACTCGTCGCGAGAGGTCAAGCACCTTCGACCCTTCAAAGATTTTCTCCGTTTCTCGTTCGTGGATTTTTTCACTTCTCTCAGAAAATCGAGCGATTTGCTCAATCCTTCTTTTCGAGATTTCTACAGTAGTCTACGCTTCTGAATACTCCATAATCTTGTTTTTGTTCTTATTGAGATTTGTCAGACGCGTAAGTAAACTCCTCCACCGATCCAAATCCTTTATTCTATAAGCCATGAATTTTCACTTGCAGCCGATAAACTTTTCCGTCCATCCAAATTTTTCTTTCTCTGATATTGCCAGCTCCCTCGGAACTGTTTTTCCACGGCAAATTTAAACTATCTCCTTTCAGAACCTTTTTTTACCCACAGCATCCTTCTAACCTTGAGATTACATCTTGCCGGTTTTTGTCGCATTCCCTCCCAAGGTCCAACCCCCAGAAGCCCCTTCTCGACGTAGTTCTCCTGATTTTTCCCCTCAACTTTCCGGGTCCCCGGAAGCGTGGCCTCGGGACCATTGGAAGTGACACCTCCGTGGGGGCTTGAGGTCCCCCACTTCCCAATCCTTTTGTCCTTCTGATTTTCTCCGGATAGGCTTTCTCCCCTCGGGCGAGTTTCGTTTTATCATAAAACTTGTCGCGCCCCACTTTTTGTTCACAGATCCACTGTCGCCCACCCCCGGGCCCTTATTCTCATGTAGTTTGCGTCATCCTGGTTTCTCGTCACATCGATTTCTGAGCGCAACTCTCTGTCCCGTCCTCTGATTTGCCGTCCTTGCGCCCATTGAACTGCGGAACTCTCCTCGCCTCGGTGCGGGACGCCCTTGCCCGGAGAACCTTTTTTTCGTTGCCTTTCTTGCCTTTATCCCACAGTAGAGAAGAATTTTCTGATCGTGACCTTTCCTACTCGAGCTATTGTTTTTTCCCGCCTCTGTACCCTCCAGATGGGACTTTCGAGTCGACCGCACATAGACTTCTCCTGACATAAACCCCCTACCTGTTTTATTCCCACTACCCGCACATAGATTTTCCTTTTGTATTCTCTGAGGTCTTTTTTTATTTAAGTACGTAGGCTGTAAAGTCTTTTTCCCTGGTCTCTAAGTTTCAGTGTCTTGGGGTCCCCAACTGAATGCACCCCGTAGTGAGCGTCCCCAGCGTTTCTCTTATTCGTTTTTTTCCTTTTCCCCATTTTTTTTTCCAGAGAGAGTCCCTCCCCAACCCCGGACGATGGATAGACGCCAAAACCCCACCGATGCCGTCCCCGGCCTTTGACCCTCCTCGTGCGATAGAAACCGTTTCAGAAACCTTCCCAGATTGCTCAATTACATTTCACTCCATGACTCCCCCCAAGCTTTCTGTTAAGCTTCCCTTCCGAACATTCCAGAGGATGGCAACTCGGAGAAACCCGACGCTCTCTTACCACCCCTTGAATTTTCTCAAATATCCTGAGCTTTGTATTTCCGATCCCAATCACTCATGGCACCTTTTTCGTTGGTGACAACTGCCAGATCAAACCTCTTTCCAACGGAATCAAGCAGGTTTCATCCATCGGCTCCCCCGAAGATCATCGGTTCTTCAACGGAAGGGACCCAATTACCGTTCCAATATCTTCATTTGCTACAGTCCCCTTAGATCAAGGCTACCCGTCCGGCCCGTGATCGAATTTGTTCGCTCCATAACAGCCCTTCTTTTGTCCCCCCCCCCATAATTGAGGGATATTTCCAACCACCTGCGTGAGATGGTTTTTCTTTATTTCGTCTCGAATCGACTGTCCCGCCTCTGAATCTCATAGCCCTACAACTTTAAGATGTTTGATGTTCTTCTCTGGGTCTCCGGCCCCCCCCAAATGATGTATTTGCTTGGGGAAGTCTCCAGGGACGTTGCCTCAAGCCGTCACCCCTCCCAACTGCAGCGGCCCTGTGAGCCGCAACTTTAAATTTAATTTAGATGTTTTTTTTTCTCCCCCAATGGACCGAACGTTTCCTCCAATTCCGTGACGGAGCTCAATTAGGCTCCAAGAGTCCAGCATTGGCTTTTTCCATTCCTAGCCACCCTCTCTTCTGGAGTTTCGAAACCTCACTCCCCCCCTTCGGTGGTTTCCTTGTGACCTCTCTTTTCCCGTGTGCCAGCAGACTAGAAGACTTCCCCTCAACGCCGCTCGTGACTTTCCTCG
>Ga0179593_1308161_pt1 | contig 11107 bp, 20 predicted proteins | sample CZODoug2_1_08_16_FD_185931 | JGI IMG/M metagenome (GOLD analysis project Ga0179593, IMG submission 185931) | Vadose zone soil fungal communities from Angelo Coast Range Reserve, California, USA - CZODoug2_1_08_16fungal (PacBio error correction) | ecosystem: Environmental > Terrestrial > Soil >... | reverse complement strand
TTTTTTTCTTCTCCATTTCTTGGCCAGGGGTTCTTTTTGAAACCCTCTTTTTTCCCTCGCTTTCAACCCTCCCGAACTGGCCTTGGTCCACGGCTGCCTTGTTCTCAAGCTGTTTTTACCTGGTGGCAGTACCAGTTTGTTGCTTGCCTCCACCGTCCCTCCCCTTTTCCCCCACAATGTTTGGTTAGTCCTGTTATTTCTCCTTCGGCACCCCAGGAACCGGAACATTTGCCCCCGGGCTTGACTCGTTAACGTTATGACCCAACCCCGGTTTTTTTCCCCCCACTTCCCCCCCCCTTTTAGTTACTTGCGGCTGCGTCACGTCCCCTCCTACCCTTGTAAGTGTTGCTTGTTCCCCCTGCCCTTGTTTCAAGATCCTCTGCAGGACTGCCGGTCCCGGCGTAACTTCCCCCACTTTGCGTAAATCTCCTGACAATTTCCTTTGAACCCAACCCCCCTTTACTTCCCCCCCCTTTTCGTTCGTTTCTACGTAAGTGGACAACCCCAGAAACTCGACTCCTTCCCCGGATTTGCAGATCAATCCCTGGTCTGCCTTCCCCTTGTGTTTTCCTCCCCCCCAGTATTCCTATTTTTTAAGTTCCGGTCTTCGTTTGTTTTTCCCCAAAAGGGAGTATCTGTTGTGGGGCCCCGTTTTTTTCTTGCTTGCTAACTCGGGTTCTACCCTTCGCTTATTGGTTTCCGAGAATGGTTTTTTTGCCTGTGGGACACTCGGTGGACGTCCCTTCGTCACCTTCACTCAAGTCCCCCCAACAAGATCTTGCTAATTACTGGAATTTTCTCCTTCTTCCTAGTCCACTTTTCTCCCCCCCCCAACGGACCCAATTTCCTGCAAGGGGGGTTTGGTAAATCCCCAGTTCTGCCCTGCGTCTTTGTCCGGTTGAACTTTTATCTGCCTTGCTGAAGAGGATGATTTTTTTTTCCTTTTCAATTTCCCTTTGAGTCCCTTTGAAGGTTCCCCCACTTACCAATCCCCCACTTGTTTGTTCCGTTGGACCCCTCTACCCCCCATTTTTTTCCCAAGTCCCACACCTTTTCTTTTCATTTTTTTTTCTTGTACGCCCGTGTACTTGCCGATGGGTTCTTTTTGTTAACCCTGGGTTTCTTGTTGGTGTTTTCGCCCCTCTCTGATCTTTTTTTTAGGCGCGTCGCTTTTTTTTTGGTTTTTTATGTTATCCCTCACCCCCACTCTTGGACTGCAGCGTTTTTCCTTTTTTGTGCTTGGTTAGGGTTTTTCTCCCCTTCCACCATTGCCGCCGTTGGCTCCGCCCACATTTTCCTTTTTCCTTTATCCGTGTCCGTTTTTCTTCCGCCCCCTTTCCCCTGGTCCAAAAGGGAGTCACCACGGTGTGACAAGTTCGGGGCCTTTGTTGGTATCACCTTCATCGGTTATTCGTTTTTTTTTTTTTTTTTTTTTCTCTGCCCAAAGCCGCATTCTTTGTTCCCACTTTGTCCATTGGTTTTAGCACGGCCACGTTTTCCTCTAAAGAGCACAGTTTTCCCCAAGATTTACTTCCCCTTTCACAAACTTTTTCTTCTCTTTTTTTTGGGCTTCTTTTTTTTCTCACACTTGGGGTATTCACAAAAATGTTTTTCCTTTTCCGGACTGATTTCCCCACGGTTTTTCTTCGTTGTCTTCATTTTCCTTTGTGTGCGTGACTTTTGTAACCTATTACAACCCAGTTTTACGTCTGTGTGGTTCTTCAGCTTTCCCTGTTTAGCCCCCCCCGGATTTCAGCCTTAAACACTTGTCTTTATCCTTCGCGTTGGCAGTGGTTTGGCGTCCCCCTTGCTTTTTTTTCCCCCTCACCTTGATGACACCCCCCCAACCCACTTCGGAAATTTCAACCTTCCGGTGTTGTCATTCTTCTTTGTACTAGATTGACGGAGTCCATCTACCTCAACACCAAATTTTACAAAATTGTTTTTTTTTCAGGTTTCGCTCCCTTGCCGTGGGAGTTTGCCGAGTGGCTTACTTGATCCCCAGGCAGGCCGTGCCTTCTTTGCCCCTCTTTCTTTCCCCCCACTCTTGTTTTTTTCGCAACATGGTGACTCTGTTTGACCTTCAAAAAAGACTCCCCCATTGTTATTAACCTTGTTTGCTTCTCCCATTCCGGTTTTCCCTTTTCCTGGTTGTCGAAATAGTGTTTTAAAAAATTCCCCCCTTCCCCCTCAGTCACAAGTTTTTTCTTTTCCCCCTTCCTTTCCACAGACCAGCCTCCCTCCGTACGGATTTCACCCACAGACCCCATCTTTTTTTTTCTTTTACGTTTCTTATGTTCTGTTTTTTCCCCTTGCCCCCTATTTCTTTCCCCCTTCTTTCCTCCCTTCACAGTGTTTGTTGTGAGTAATCTTCCCTCCTTTCTTTCTTTTCCCTAAGTTCTATTATTTGACTTTACTGTTTTTTTTTTTCCTGCTGCCTTCATATTTAAGAGGTGGTCCTGGGGTTCATCTGTTTAGGGTATTTCCCCAAGACCCCCACCCCCCACGTTTTCTGCGTTCCCGGGAATGACCCCCCCTTCCCCCAGTTTATTGCGTTTGCACCCTCGGTACACCATTGCTGCGATCTTCCCACCAGTACCAACACCCCTTGGTCTAGTTGTTTTTTAGGCCCACACCTTTTGGCACGTTGTTTGGGTAACCACCCCTCTTGACCCCCCAAAAAGTCTTATCGGCCCCTTGAGCCGGTTTTCCCCGGCGCCTGTGCCCCCCCTCCCTTTAATCCCCATCCCCCCCCCCCCCCGAGGGGGGCCGCCCCCCTTTCCTTTGAGCGTGGGGCCCGTCCCCCGGTTTCCCCACTGTGTCTTTTGTGGTTTCTGATTCAGATGCTTACTCTTATTTACCCCCACATGAGTTGCCCCCCGTTCATTTCACCTTCCGATTTTGGTTTTGTTTTCTGTATCCCCGTTACTTAAATTTTCCCCCGTTGCAGAAACACTCCCTTTCCCCACCTCCCTCCTGAAGCTTTCCAGGCAAACCCTTTCCCCTGCCTCCTTGCTCCAACCTTCCTTTTTTTTTTTGTGCCCCCCTCTCCCCCACCGGTTTACGCTTTACACCCTCCCCTCTGTCCTTTTTTTCTCGTGCCGTCCCAAAGTTTTTAGCGCACCGAATCTTCCCCCCGCCCTTGACGTTCACGGTTTTTCCGGGGTTTCCCCCCCCTCAACCCCGGACAATACCCCCAACAGTCCACCCCTTTTTTGTCAAATCCCCTTTTGGTTACGAAGTCTCCCCAACTCTTCCCCAGAATCCCCTTCACAAGCCCCTCGTGAAAAGGTCTGTACCTTCTTGGGCCCGTGTTTGCTTGCTCCCCCGGTCAACTTGTCGTGGCTTTTCCCTTTCCCAGTTTTTCAACTTTTTTTTCTTTGCTCTCCCAAAACTTTCCCATGGTGTCAAGGTTTTATCCCTCAACCATACACGTTCCCTTTTTTTCCCCACCGTCGGTTCTCCAGAGCCAGCGGGTGTGATACTGGAACGGCCCCTTTCGTGGCCTTTTTTACTTCTTTCATGGTCCCCCTTTTGTTTCCACCGTGTCCGGATCACGGGCACTTGTTAAGTTGACTCCCCTTCCCCCCCTACCCCAATCCGCACGCCCCCCCTCTCTCCTTTTTGTTTGCGGAACTTTTCCCTTCGCTCTTGCTTGTCTCCCCCCGCTGACAAAAAACCCCCCCATTCCACCCGCGTTGCTTTGGGCTCAAAACCCCCCCTTCCCCCATTTGACCCCCTTCCCAAACTCTTACCTATACCCCCGTTTTTGGCTTCCCGTTTCGGACCTGTTCCCACCTTTCACTTGAACCTTTTTTTTCTCCCTTTTTGATACTGGTCTTTTTTTCCTTTTACCACCGGCATGTATTTCCCCCCAGCTTCTAAGTTTGGTCTTTTTTTGCCCAGGGTCTCGCTTTGTTCTGCCGCCTACTCTTTTTCGGCTTTTTTGAGTCGCAGTCCCTCCAATTTCCAAAGCCGGAAATGCCTTATCTTCCCCCAGCCGTTTGGTTTTTCCCGGCTCGTTTTTGCATTGAATCCGTTTGGGCTTACTAGTTTGGGATGTTTTTTTTGAATTCGAGATCCGACCCCATGAGGCCATTTTTTGCAGCCCACTTGTGATTTTTTGTTTCCTTATTTTTACGGGTTTTCCTTCCGGGTTGGCCCCGGTCCCAAACGAGTCTCCCCATAACATGTGTCTTGCGTTCAAAATGTGATCTCCCTCTCTGGTTCATTTTATTTTTCACCCCATGTGCCAACCCCGTTTCAGTCATATCCCCCCCCACCCTTTTGACTGTTTACCATCCATCCCCTTTTGCCCTGCCTAATTTTATCTTTCCTCCATGGAAACCATTCCGTCACCAGTATTACTACGGCCTCGGCTTAGTATCTCCCTTTTTGTTCCCGCTGTTTTTTCCCCTTGACGCCCCCCACCTGTTCCTTTTGGAAGAACGATCTTCGGAAATTTGGTTCCCAGATACCCTGTCAGTCGCCCCGGTCGGCTCTTTTAGATGTCTTTGACTTCCCACTTTTTTCCCCCCGAGTGCCCCTACAATTTTTCGAGAAATGTAGACCGACGAATTCCCGGGGTGTTTTTTTAAATTTCTTTTCCCTTTTGTTAACTTGTCCCCTTCCTGCTCCTTCCTGCATTTTTCTTTTTGAAATGTTTGTCTTTGAAGATTCAGTGTCACCAACAACCCCCTTTTTTTGATTTTTTTAACCCTTGTCTTACCCCTTTTTTGGGCTTGGACCTTCCAGCTTTACTTTCCCTTTCGACAGGGTCTGGTTTTTTTCTACAATGTTGCAAAGGGTTTGTCCTCAGTTCTTTTACTTCGTCATTTGGTAACAAGAGATTTCCCCTTCCTGGTTCCACCTCAACTGACTCAAATTTCTCTCTTTTCCCTATATGTGGTCGTTTTTGTCCCTTTTGTCTTTTCCAGTTCCACGGGTTCGTAGTGCACCTCTCTATCTTGTACACTGCTCCTTTTTTTCACATGGGTGTTTTTGCCAGTTCCCTTTCCCCCGTGGCCTTTTTACCAAGTCCTTTTTGCCGCCGCCCCCCCTTCCCTGCCGAACCAATTTAGGTCCTGATCTTCTTTACCCCCATGGCGGGAAGGTTAAACCGCACCTGCCGGCTCTCTTTCCGTCCCCCTTCTGAACCATTCCCCGTCCCACTTCACTTGAGGTAATTCTTTCCTTGGCGACAACCCCTCATCAAAATTGTCTTCTGCTGTTTGAATATGTTATCAATAAAACAGACTCATCTGAGTCCTTCCCGCCGTTTTTTTCTGTTTTACTGTCCACTTGGCGAAATGAAGAATTTTCCCCCACTGTGTGGTCAAAAAAAGACCTCTTTCTTACACTAAGTTTGAGTTCGCACCAGGAACCCCCTCGCCACAACCCTTCTATCAGCGCGCGCCCCTTTTTCCTTTAAATATTTCGGGTTCTTTTTAGTCCCCGATTACTTATTTCTTTTCTTTTTCAAGGTTCATAGGCTCCCCAAGTGGGCGTTATAATTGTTTGGTTATTTTTTTGAGGGTTGTCCCCCTCCCTTTATCCCACCTTTTGCTGTCGACTCCACGTTTTTCCCTGCTCCTTTTCAGGAATTGTTCCGGTGTTTTCAAACGGTTTTTTTCACTGCCGTTCGTTCCCCGCCTCACAAAGAAAAGGACACCCCCCCAGTTTTACTGCCTTTTCTTCAGCCCTCCAACCTTTTCCTTTCCTCGTTTTTGCCCAGTGAGAAGGGGATCTCCCTTACATAAGTCCCCGCTTTCGAAATACTATCCCTGCTACTCCTCTTTTACCCTCCATACCCCCCCTTTCCACATCACCACCCCCCCCCCCCCTCCATCCCTACTCCACCCCTCCTACCACAACCTCAACTCCTCTTCTCTGCCCCCACCCATCCCCTAATCTTACTTCCCCCCACCCCCTCTCCCCTCAGCTGCACCTTCTTCTTTCTCCCGACCTTATCCCCCACTTTACCTCTCGCCCCTCTCCCCCACCACCCCCTCCCCTTACACCTCCCCCTCACTCCCCCCACCCCCCTTACCACCTCGCATCCCCCATTCTCCCCCCCCCTGCCTCAATCCACATGCCCCTCGCACCCTCTCCCACCCCCACTAACTCGTTCTTACTCCTATCACTCCCTTCCTTAGCCTCCCCCCCATTTACCCCGCCCTCCCCTCCCTCTCGGAATTTTCTTCCATCTCCCCCCTCCCCCCCCCCTCACCCAACTCCCCTCCCTACCTAGCATACCTATACCTCCCCCCCCCTCTCTCCCACTCCCGCCCCCCCCTATACGGTCCCCCTTCTTAACCCCTCTCCCCCCCTATCCTCCCTTCCCTTCCCCTTTACTTATTTGTACTTCTCTCTCCCCCCCCCAATTCTAAAACAACACACAACCCCTCCGCGATTACTTTCCTTCCACGCTCCTTACTTTCCTCTCCCTATGCCCCTACCCCCTTCCCCCCCCCCCCTACCAATCCCACCCAAACTCCCCACCTTGGCCCCCTTCTCCCCCCACCCCCCCCCGCTCCATCCCTCCCATACCCCCATCATCACACTTCATCCCCATCCCCCCTCCTAACCCCATCCCCTCCCCCTCCCAGCATATCTCGTATCACCCACCCCTCCCTCCTTCCCACCTCCCACACCCCACCTCCCCCGCCCCCTTCTCCTCTACTCACCCTTTTCCGGTCCCACCTTCCCCCCCCAACCCCTTCCCATCCCCGCCCCTTTACTCCCCTTCAGCTACGGCATCCACATCCCCATTCCCCCCCGCACCCTCCTTCTCCTCTCCGTCACTTGCCTCCCTTTTTCCCTCCCATTCTCCCCACAGCCTCCCTCCACCATAACCCCCACCTCACCCTACCCCCCCGCCCTTTCATTCAGTATCCAGCCCCCCACCCCCCCCCCCCTTCCCCCCGCCCCTCCCCCACCTATCCCCCCTCCCGCCATCAATTTCACCTACCCCTTTTATTCCCCCACCATCGCTCTATCCCCTCTGTTTTCCTCCTTCCTCACCCCCCCTCCACTTAGTCCCCCTCCCCTCCTCCCTCCATCACTTCCTTCTATCCCCCCCCCCACTATTCCCCCCACCCCCCCCTCTAACGTCGCCTTCCCACCACCCTGCATCCCCTTTCTCCCCTTCCAAGTCTCCCCCTCATCCTCCTTTTCCCGTGTGACTCCCTGATTCCCCCCCTTTCCCCCCCACCCCTCCTCTTGTCTCCGTCCGCTCCCCCTCACATTTCCCCTTATAGTCCTATGTTCTCCTCCTTTTCCCCCTTTCCACGTCCTTCTTCACCCCTTCTGCCCCCCCCTTCCCAGCGCGCCCTTTTCTCCTTCTGGGGGATCCATCCGGCTGGGTTTTTCGTTTCAGGTTAACTTTCTTTCGGCGTCTCTCTTTTCCTTGATAGGTTTGGTTGCGCCTCAAACTTACATCCTTCCACTTGTATTTCCGTGTCCAGCCCCTTCCCATATCAAGAAAAACTTCGTCCTCATTTTTCTTTATCTTCTTCAACTGGTGCGAGGTTGTCCATCTTTATCTTCCAAACGGGTAGGGGTTCTCCTCTTGTGGAAGCTTTTTTCTTCTCTTGAGTGCGATTTTATTCACACAAACCCTTGCCCCCTTGGCTTCCCCGTTGTGGCTTGTGCTTTCTATTTTCGGGTCAGAAAGTACTTGCGAATGTTGTCTCTCACCTTTTTGACAAGACCTTTTCCTCTAGCCGCCTGTTTTTCCCTTTTCCTCATCACCGAGTCCCCCTGGAAACTCTAAACCACTGACTGTTTTTCAGTTTGCGTTTGTTTTTTCTTCCCTCAGGGACTTCGTTGATCTCCCCCCCCCAGTTGTGGCACTTTTGTTCACCTTCTTCCCCCCCCCGACAGTTGGAAGGAAGCTTTTTTCTTACCCCTTCCCTCTACCTCATTTCACTTTATTCTTTGGTCCCCCCTCTCTTTTTGGTGGACTCTAGTCTGGTTCTCTCTTTTTCAACATTTGCATTTTTTCTTTTACCGAGTGTCTTTGCTTCCAGGTTTATATTACGGTCTTGGGCTTTTCCCTGATGATAAAACCCAGTTCTTCTGTCTTGGGTTAAGCTTTGAACGTTTTTCCAGGCACCATTTGCTTTTGCAGCCCCGGTTGTTTGGTTGAGGACTTTTTGTTACCCATATTCTGCTGGGTTTTCGATTTTTTTGGGGGCAACGGGGCTAAGTACCCCCCTGGGACCCTCAAACAACTCTTACTTTCCCTTTTCCGTGTCCCCCAATTGTCATTCTTCGAGAATACACCACCAATCAAAATCCCGGCGGTTTCTTCAGTCGATGCGGCCCCCAGGCGTTTTTTTCTAGGCAAATTCCTTTCTGCTTTTGCTGTTTCCAGATTTTCTCTAGAATTTACCCGCTTGTGTTTCGCCCAACTTGCGCTTTTTTTCCCTTCTTCCCCACAAAAAGACATGTTTCTGGTTTTGCACTTTTCCCACATGGTCATCCGCGTGCCGCTCCCCTATTCCCTTTTCAGAAGACGACAGTGGGTTTAATGCCTTTCCCTCCCCCAGTCCCCTCAGCTACATAGGAAGTTTTCTACCCGTCCATCCTTTTTCTCCTGAGTTTTGAGCGAAAGATGTGAATACTTCTTTCCTCCCTCCCTCCCGTTGTTGTTGATTCTCTCTCTTCTTCAGTTTTTCCTCTCTACGATGGTACGTTTATCGTAGCACATAAGTTTCCCCTCTTCTTTTTGTCCTTTGGGGAGGCGTTAGGTTTTTTTTTTACCCCTCCCCCCCCCCCCCCCGTTTTGCGTGTCCCCCATGGTGCAAAAAATCATTATCCCGGGTGTGCCCTCGCAAAACCCCCCCCCTCTTCTTTTTTGCGAAATTCCCCCGCCCTCCCACCCTGGGCGTCGTGCTTTTGCTACACCCTGCTTTGCGCCACACGCCTTTTTTCAACAACAATTGATTTCTCTTCAAGTCACCGATGCCGTGTCCTTGCCTCCATGATTCTCCCCTTGAAATCCCAAGACCCCCTTTGTTTCCTTGACCGGACTGCTCTCCCGCACCGGTTCCCCTTTGGTTTTTCTCATGGACTTTTCCTCTATAATAAACCCCTCTCTTGCCCACGGCCATTTTCCTTTCCCCTCTTTTTTGCTGTTTTGATGCAGTCTTTTTAAGGAAATCCTTTTGGTTTCCACCTCTTTTTCCCCACCCACAGCCGTACTCTCACCCTGCAAAACCCCGGATAACTTGCAAACCTCCCGGTTTTTTTTTTGGTGGCCTCCCCCCGTTTTTTTTTTACTTCTTTTTCTCCTCCCCACGTGTTTTCCCCCCCCCCCATCACCTTTACGCAGTTTTCTTTTTCTTTTTCCCGCCCCGGGCGCCCAAGTTTTTTTTCTCCTCCCCCCTCCGATAAAACTTCCGCCCAGGCCGTTGGAACTCCAATCGGAATTCCAACCCCAGGTTGACAAATCTCTACCCCCCCGGCGGTTTTCCTAACAATTTTTTGCCCAACGAATGAATCAACCTTCGGCCTTTACTTTCTTTTTACACCAAAGTTGTCCAGTATGCCCCCCGCCCTCTTTGTCTTGGGTCGAAACCCTGCCCAAATTTTTCACACAGTGTCTGAATTGACCACAACGGTCCCCCCCAAGTCCCCTTTTTGACTTCCGACAAACCACCTTTCCCCCCACGTTACCCCCACCCGTATTTTTCTCCCCGCTTTGCCTTGTTTTTTTGTCCCCGTTGGGATATTGGATACTACACGAACCTGGTCCCCTTCCTTCCCTCATTTTTGATTTATCGGCCCCTTGCCTTTTATTCCTTTGCTTCAGGTTGACATTTGAAGGCTAAACACACCCCAGTGATAAAGCTAACGGTTTGTTTTTGCACCTTTCTTTTTAAGGTACCTGGGTCTTTGGCGGATCCCATAACCGTGACTCGTCCACTCCCGGCACCCAAAACCCCCTCCAAACACTCTGCAAGCTTCTCCTTTTTTCCTCAGCCCAGGAACAAAAACACCCCCCCCCCCAGGGGACCAAAACTTTGACCATCCTTTGAAAAACTCGTCCATTTTTCCCCCCACTTTCTTTTTGCGTTTTATCTAAAAACAGTGCGTATTTTTCTTTTTTTTTACTTCTTTTCCCCCCCCGTAGCCTAAAAGGGGATTTGCCTTGGTTTTATTTGTGGCCTCTGGTTATCGCTTTTCCTTCCTTCATTCGCAGCATTCTGCAGTCCCTAGCTTCCCTCCCCTTGGCAGGGGTCCTCCCAGGCCCCCCCTCCATTTAACGTTCGTTGTTTCTCGCCCGAACTTTTCCCCTTTTTTTTTTTGGTTGCTTCCTAAGGGGACAGCTGGCCCCTGCTTTCAGTTTTGACCAACCCTTTTTTCGTTCCCTTTTTTTCGTGCCCTGCTTTTTTTTTGGTGAGACCCGGCTGCCACCGCGGTTCCCCCTGGCCCCGACCCCGGGCCCGTATTCGCTCATTTATTTTTTTACTTTTTTCGTGATGCCCCCACAGTTTTACACCTTCCCCCCCCCCCAACAAGCAATACCACTATAACCCCACCTTTTTTTTTTTCCTTCCACCTCTCCCCCCTCCCTTTGAATTCGATAATGGATTTTTCTTGGCTTACACACTCCCTTCCCTTTCGCCTGAACAAAGTCATGCGGGTTGCCCCCCCGATTGACTTGTTTTCCCATTTGCCTGGGACGCCAACGGGCAAGTGATCTGGTCAAAAGTCTTTTCCTTGGCAACTCTCTTCTCGCCATTGCAGTTCCTGTTTTGCCGGACTTTTCTTTATATTGATCTTTATTTTTCTAACCACTTGCTTCTACCATCTCCTCCCCCCCATGGTTCGTTTCTCTCTCCGTGAGAAGACCCCTTCTTTTAGGAGTTGCCTTGTTTTTCCGTACCTTTCACACTCTGATAAAAGGTCAATTGCCGGTTTCGCTTTGGTCGCCCTTATCTTTTCCCCCCCTAAAACAGTGTTTTTCTTTTTAAGCTTTACCTTTGTCTTGGACCCCCCTTTTCCTTCCCAATTCGACATCTGTGTCAGCCCCCCCCTTTTAGGATTAATTGCCTTTCTTCGTTTAAATCGTTTCCTGGTCCCTTCGGCAATTTACTTC
>Ga0179593_1277689_pt1 | contig 11107 bp, 16 predicted proteins | sample CZODoug2_1_08_16_FD_185931 | JGI IMG/M metagenome (GOLD analysis project Ga0179593, IMG submission 185931) | Vadose zone soil fungal communities from Angelo Coast Range Reserve, California, USA - CZODoug2_1_08_16fungal (PacBio error correction) | ecosystem: Environmental > Terrestrial > Soil >... | reverse complement strand
TTGGTACTCCCCATCCTTTCCTGAGCGAACCATTCTTTTGATATAGAAGTCCATTCGGATCAATCCTATAACATGTCTCTTTCTCCCCCGTCCCTCTTTCGTCCTGAACAATTTCTCATCCCACACCTTCGATGTGGGCAGAGCTAACTTTTCTATTTATTTATACAAGGACCAATTAATGTCACGTTTACCAGCTTTTTCCCGTCCCCCTCCCCCCCCTGATTTTTCCAAAATGTTCTTTTTCGAGATCCTCCTAGAAGAACTGAATTTCCCCCACCAGACTTTTTTCCATGTTCCTGAATAAGAGCTATTCATAGACACACTTAAAAACCTTACATTCCCCCAGTCGAGATAAGATGCTAAGCATCCTGTTTCTTCATACTATTTTTCTTGTTAATTCCCTATCAGTAACTTTAGTATGACTGTTTGCTAGGTATAAGGCGGCCTTCACGGACCACATGATCCTTCGTTTTTTTCCCTCTGTCAAACCAATACTCTCTTCTCTGGTGAATCTTCCACATTTTCTTTTTTTCTCCATACGCCGGTGACTGCATCGGTGATTTTTGCGTTTCCCCTTTCATTTCACCCCCCCCACCCTATTCAAGTTTCCCAGTATTAATCTTTTCTTTCTTCCCAAACAGCGAGCAATTACCTAATTCCTGACTAGTAAAATTGCTGGGGCATATTTTATTTCTTGATTATTCCACTTTCTATTCTTTCTGTGTTGAGTCACCGGTTCCCATCCTTGATAGATCTTCTTCAACTTAGAACCTCCCTTCATGACACTCCTTCTCTTCCTCTCGAGTTTGGAATTGTTCGAGGTTTCTTCTAGCATTTCTTCACTTAATCTTGATCTATTTATTTTACATGATCGTTTTCTCAACTTCTCTCTTTGACAGAGACCTCCTCTAAAGTTTATCTTATTCTTCTACTCTCACTTCTCAGGCGGTTATTTTCCCGCAATTTTCACAGATTCTTCTTGTCTTATAGCGTTGCTGTCTCGGAGACACCTCCTCTTTACACCCCAAAGTTTTTTATCAAGGACTTTCAAGATTCCCTCACTTGATTATCTTCCTGATGCGGAACCTTCGATTTGCCTTCCTACTTCTCCAGACCCCCCTTATCCGATGGATCCCCATTTTCTCCAGGATTCAACAAGACCTCTTCGGGCCAGAAGCTCTTCTCAGACCATTAGTCACCCTCTTCTCTAGGAATCCTCATAACGAGGACTCTTCCCCCGCCTGCTAAAGTTGCGGTAACACTTTCGTACTCCCCTAGGGTTCTTCCCACTACTGTCAATTGCTCTTGAGCTGCGGCGCGATTTTTTCCTTTTTTTTTTGTCTGTTTTCATAATCGCGCGGGTTTCAGATATAATTGTTGACCACCGGTTCTTTTTCTCTCGATTAGATTCTCTGAGTCTTCCTTTGTTGATTTCCCTTTTTTTCTGGATTTTCCCCCCCTACCTATACCCTTTTCACAGTAAAGTAGTTCGTGGAAGAACCCTACCGACCCCAAAAATTCCCCTGCGAAAATCAGTTTCCTCCTTTATGACTTCATGATGATCCAGGTTCGTTCGATCTTGGGTCTGATTCTCTTTCTCCTCTAACCTCTTGCTCCGATTCCTCATTTCCTTTCCTCTGAACGTTTAAACCTTTCTGGCCCCTGCCTCCAGCGACCATTGTTTTTTTTCTAATGCCTTCCGCTGGTTTTCTGACAGAATAAGTTAGTCTCTTAGTAGATACCTTTTCTTTATATAGATTCTTTTTAGCTTTTTTTTTTTTTTCCGCTTGTCTTCCTCCCCCCCCAGGACCCAGGAGTGTTAAACAATCCGTTTTCTTCTTACCGTTTTAGAATGACTGTCCTTCACCTCCCCCCCCAGCGCTCGAAGAGTAGGCTTCTGCGTAGTTTTCTGTTACGTGAATATTGCATCGGTCAAAATCTACCCAAGAACGATGTATCTTGTGGTTTCTCCCTAACTTTGAAGCCTTTCGACATCCCTTATTCCCCTTGTTCATTTATTTTCGCTAGTTCCCAAATCCTTGTGCGTCGAACCCCTGCCTGCAACTCCCATTTTTTTTTTACACCTCTGCGGCCCCCCCCCCCCAATCATTTCCCCCCAATTTTCGCCCTTTCCTCCCACACGACAGTAGCTTTCTTTTCTTTCATTTGTCCTCAAACGTGAATCCGAAAACCTCTCCTTGGCATGATTTGGTTGACTTCTGGATTAACTTGAAACTCTCACAAACCCCTCCCTCCGTGACCATATTCTGTTAGCTTACTTGCGCATGATAGATCCTCCTCTCTGGAGTTCACTTTTCCCATTCTACTACCTGTCCTTCTTTTGTTTGACGGTCGTTTAAGACTGCTGACCCTCTATTGTTTTGTTTCTTCAGTTTTTTCTTCCTGACCTCCCCTGCAGCTTTCCATAGAAGAACGTCAACTCTAGAGTGAACCCCCCGCGGTCCCCCGTCCTTCGGCCATGTTCCTTAGGCCCCTTTGTTGGTCCCATCCATCTCTCCCCTTCCCCCGTTTTTGTTGTTCTCTCTCTTTCTGGTAAAGCAACCTTTTCCTTCTGTGTTTTTTTCATTTTTTTGTTGGGGTTGGGACTGTCCCTCTTTCTGATCATTAAACTCTAGAGTGCGTTCTGTCTGATTTAACCGAGAGGGACTTTCGCAGTCCCTTTCATCCCACCCCACCATCTCTGGTCAACACCCCATCGAACACTTTCCCCTTCCAAAAATGACTTTCTTTCTGACGTAGTTTTCCTTTTCCACATTTAACTTCCGATATGATCCTCTCATTCCGTTTCCCCTCCGTCCCAGGTGTCCTCCTCATTGTCTGTTTTCCTTTTCTTTATTTCACCGGTCCTCCCGGCCCCCCAACTTCTTCCCTTTTTTTTTTCGGAGTCAGTTTTCGTTTTTCACTTTAGAGGACTGCGACTGTCTTTGGAGGAAGGGCCTCTTTTTTTTATGAGGTCCGTCTCGTTGTAGAAACTTTTCTTCCTGGACGGTTTATTTTTTTCCTTCCTCCAACAATGGATGTGACATAATTTTTTGAGCTTTTTTTTTTCCTCTCCCAGATGTATTTCGAACCTTCTATTGACTTTGGTCCCGTTCTTGGAACGCTTTCCTCCCTTGGATCCCCTAGTGCTTGTTTGCTTTTTACCGAGACCCCAACCCTGCATGGCCCTCCTTCTGCGCAGCCGTTCCTTACCAGCTTCGCGCGAGGGGGCAGCTTGTGCTTTACTTCCAGCTCACCCTTGCAAACCTCCTTTTCGTTTTTTACAAGAACTGTTCCCTTACGGTTCCCCACTGATTCCTCCAGCTTCCCCGCGACCATACTTCTAATCGTAGTAACCCCCCCTCTGCTCTTGGGTCTCACTCTAGAACGTCAAAGGGAGTTTTTTTTTTTTGAACCATCTTCGCGGGGAAATCAAGCCCCTTTTCTTTTCTCTTGATGAACCCTGAATTTTTTACCCCTTATTCAACGGCACAGGAGTCTCTTTCCCCAGAGGTGTTTTCCCAGTAAAAGCGGGTTCCACATCGATAGAGCGTATTTGCCCCCGAAGTCGCAAGAAGCGCCCGTTTCTTCTTACCTCTGTTGAAGTCGGGAATTTAGGTCGCCTAGACTTGTTCTGTCGTCTTCAGTTTTTTTGGCCGTTATTTCTTCAATCCGCACTCACCCAACTCTTTCCCTTCATTTTCCTCACTTTTATCGCGGTTCCAGCCACCCACAGGGTCACGACACCCCTTCCCTGTTCAGTTCACTCTTCCATCTACCACTTCCCCTATATAATGTTGTGCCCTCTGGTCACTATCTAGATCGACCATGCGCTTCATTCTCCAGAACGCAGGTCTCCCCTCAGACCGCTAAAGCAGACTTGGACATGCCTGCGACATCCCAAGGACGGACTTTTTTCTCCCCCCTTCTTTTTACAGAAGGAGCCGCGGCTTGAAAAGTGCCTTTCCCAGGTCCTTCTTCCGAGAGTTCTTCCTTTGTTTGTCCTTTAATTCTAGTGCTCACTCGTCGGAAGACAGTCCTTTCGTGTGAAGCAAGCTTCTTGATCATACCAGGAGACGAGGCTGAGCAAAGTCTGGGCGCGTCTGCGTCGGATTAAATGCCTCCCATTTTGAAGTATGTACCTATGAATCATTGTTTGCCCTGTCGACGACGTTTCCCGTTTTATCCACGTTTTTCCCAAGAAGCGGTTCGTATCTCTCCCCCCCACCTCGACCCCTCCCACCCATCCTCAGCTGTCACCCTGTCTTTTACCTAACCAACTCCCTAAGCCCCAGCCTGTTGGTCGCAAGATTTACCCTCCGAAAAAGGTTTGACGGCAGCGGCGTAGGAAATAGCACCGATGGTAGATCCAGACCACGGCGCCACACAAAGCGATCTGCAACCTGCGACCGGGATACACTCCTAAGTAAAGTCTTTTGCTACCTGTAAGGACAGGGTCTCTCTGAACCATCGGAAGAAATCCTTTTTGTACGTAAGGACTCTGCGGGGGAGCAAGAGTGAAGAGATAGCTTTCTTTGAAGCAACCTTAGACAAGCAGCCCTTTGATACTCCTAAACTCCCCCCCTTTCCCAGAAAGATCCAGACAGACCTCCCCTTGAGACAGGGTCCTCCCCATCTTTCAGTTTTTGCACAGCCCCTGCCGTTAGCTCTTATTTTTTCCCCAAAGTAGGTAGATGTGGGTGTTTTTCCTCCACTTGAGAAGACAACCTAACCCAGTCTTTTTACATTTAGGTGTAGCTCTAAAAGTTTCCTTTCAAATATTCCCGAATATTTTTCACGGTCTGACTTTTTTACTCTTTTCTTAACCCACCTCCCTTTCTATGCTTAAGTTTCTGCGCCGCGCCCTCACGGACCACTTTCCCCCTTAAGAGCTTTTTACTCCAATTGTATCCCCCGTTACCTGATCAAAATGTCTTTTCTATCCTATGTCCCCTCGCCGGTGGATCTTCTTCCCTTTTTCCCAGTGCGATGCGCGTTGGCTGTCCTCCAATTGCTTGATTTTTTTGGCCAGAAGTTCCGTCTCTGCTTTTCTCTCCTGCACGGGGTATGTTGCCGTCACCTTGCTTTCTATGGCTCATGGATTGGAAATTTCCCTCCCCCCCCCCCTCGATTCCACAATCTAAGGTGGCTTAGCCACTGTCAGGACGCATGCTGTCCCTTAGAGGGCTCTTTTTTTTTTTTTTTTTCCTGTTCAGGCAGCCCCTTTTTTTTTCGTCCCTGTTCTTCCTGTCTGATGTTTTTCTCCCCATGAACGCTCAGTTATCAGAGAGTTAGAGTGCAAGACTTCCACCCCTGTTTTTGGTTGAGAGAGACTTCCTTTCCCTCGTTCTTCGCCACTCCAAGAATCTCCCCCCCGAGAACAATTCCTTTTCGGAGAACGAAGTCCCCTCGACGACCCTCCATTCTAGTTGACCCCCACGTTCTTTAGTTTCCTTGTCCCTTGCCTCCACGGCTCTGTTGGGTCCAGCGCTGACGTTTGCCCCTGCTTCCAGTGTCACGTATCTTCACACGTCGCCAGCCGTGACCTGAAAACCCCCAAAACCACCAAAGCGATTCCCCCCTTGTCCTTTCTCCCCTAAGAAGACTTTTTTGCCTTTTTCCCAATCTAACGTGTTACTGAAGAAGACGATCATTACTTCCCTTTCCAATCACGGCTTTCCTGACCTCCCCTTCTTCTCGCAGAGGCGAATCGTGATTTCTTTCTCAGCCCCTATCTTGACCCCTCCTTATTTTCTTGACTACTTCACGTTCTTTTTTTGGAGGTCATTCCTGTACGGACATAGAATCTCAGCGAGAGACTTTTCCTGTGCCAGATGGAGAAACTCCCCGGTTGAATATTCTGTATCCTCTGTCACTTAAAATTTGACCATCTTTTCCACAATTGTGAGAAATAATGTGATAGTTGATTATCATTTTCAGTAAACAACACCACATATACTAGCCTCCAAGACCGCAGGAGAACTCGGCTGCAACCTTGCTCCCATGATTTTCCCCCCTTTTTACTGTGTGTAATAGTCAATCTTTGTTTTTTCCTTTTTCTGTGTAGGAGAATCCGATGGTCGACCCGGCTCTGGTTGCTTTATTGCCCCCCCTTTCTATACGTCAAATAGTTCGTATAAACATCCATTCCTGTATCCCCCTACATCTTGGATCCCACGTGTTTTTGGAATCTATTCACCTCCTAGGACTGGCCCCCTGAGTTTTCCAAAGCTCCTGAAGATATATTGAAGTCCCCTTCATGTAGTCACGTTATTTTGTCAGACCCAATCATCGAAATTTGATTAGGACACACTTCTTGATTCGAATGCTTGTCGGCTTCTAGTTTGGGCTTCTCCGTTGCCCAAGCTCCTACCCCTGGTTGCTTGACTCTTTTCCTTTTAGCGAGAGACCTCCATTCGGTCTAACAAGTTTGGAGAACAGGCCCAAACCGGGCGCACTTGTACGAAATTCGTACGGTTTCCGCTTCCCCAGGAACCACGGCATCGTGAGCGGACATCTTTTTCCGGGTCGCCTCTCGTTGCCCCGATTCGAGGTTTACGCCCAAAAACGCCATGCCCTTCACACGAAATTACCGCCTCCTCACTCACGAGTGTCTCTTGCATGCTCAACCCCAGAAGCCCTTTTGAGCGGCTAGAATTAACGCGGACACGACGGTCACCCCTGATAAGGCTCTACGCTTTAACCTCCATGTCCGGCCTTTGTTCATCACGGGTGCCTGTCCCCCTTTCGGAGTTTTTGTCGCTTCGGCTGAGCATTCGCGAGATTGTTAATAACTTTCTTGAGTGTCGATCTATACTCTTTCTATCACCAGGCTTTAAACTTATTATCGTTCGATTGTATATATTGCCATTTGAAGAGCACTCTTTATGAAATGGTGGTAGTTGAACCTCTTCCCCCCCTTTCCTCGAGGTTCTGACAGAGTAACCTTCGGGAGTGAAAGCCAGTAAAGAACAAAACGTCAAGGCCCCTCCACCAAGCAGCGACCTCCTCATGATGAAATCGAATCTTCTAGGGCCGTTCACCCCGGTTTTTTCTTTTGAGTGAAGTGAATTTAACCTCTTTAATCAGCCTTTCCAATATGCCCTCATGTGACGTGTTCTCCTCCTTACCTTATTTTCTCGAACCCTAAGCGGGCATTGCTCTTTTCTCCCTCTCATTGCATTTGTTTTTTTCGATCAGACCCTTACTTTCTAGCTGGAGAGAACTCGATCTTCTCTCCTCATCTATCCCTCCTCCATTCGCACTTTTCCCGGATTTTCATCGTTTTTCTTCTTTTTCTCTCACCCTCGGACCTAACATTGAGTGTAACCCAATAAAGGTCCCGAAAGAGAGTTCTTTCACTGAGTTGAGACTTCCATGACTTTGCATCGAGCCCCCAGAGCCCAAAGCTTCTTGCCTTTTATTTTTGAGATCGAATGATAGCTGCCTGCAATCAGGATCCTAACACTACTCAACGCTCTGGCATACTTCCTCTTCCCCATTCGTCAAAAAGGTATGCCAGTGACAGAAGTCAATTGAATTCCTTCCCCTCTACATTCTGGTTTCTTTCCCGTCCGTCTGGTGTAACTATAGCCATTTTTTCCCAACTTCCAAACCCATTAAACCCCCCCCCTGATTTTTTGACAACTCGCCTCCCCCATTATGAATCCCCCAGAACAAAACTGACAGGTAGGTCCTGTCCCTTTTGATCAAACAGTGTATCCCCCCCCCCCCTCAAACCCGCTTTGCCTGCTGTTTGACACTTTCTCGAACATCTCATCACAAACCCAGAAAGCCTTCCTTTCCTGTCCCTATTATTTCGTCCTGCTCGTTCCGTTTAAGAAGTCCCGGAGTTTTCCTTTTTTTTCTTTACTGCGAATGTCAGTGTTTGTGACGGTTTTTACGAATGGGACCAGTCATTTTGTATTTCCCAGTTTGGGTAGTTTTTTTGCAAATCCCCCCTTTCCACATCAGACAGACCACGACCCCTATAGAGTTGAATTCCTTCGGAGTTCTCACATGTCCCCTTCCGTGCCCCCTTTTTTGACTGTCCAACATTCTCTCTTTTCCCCTCGTTTGTTTTTTTTGAGTTTTCGGCTTTCTGTGTCCAGCACCCCTTCCGTCAAGGCATGTCCCTGAAGATGAAGACCTCTCTCAAACTCTCTTGAGTTGTGTGCGGTCGTGATGTTACAATGAGCGGTATTCCCCCACCCCTTTAATCCAACACCACCACTTTTTTTTCTTTTTTCCCCCGTCACCGCCGTCACCCCCCCCTCTATGCTCTGTACACGAATGCAACCTTGCACCTTTCATTGGCTGCATAAGTCGCCTTCGGACTCCCCCCATCCTACAGATTGCAGCATATTGAGTTTTTTCCTTTGTGGTCACGGTCATCCAGGCAACCCGTCAGGCACATAATCTTTTCGTGTTTTATTCCACTTTGCGCCACTGCCCCCCCCCCTCTCCGTGATCTCATATGAGTGGGCCTCTTGAGATTTTTCCTCTTGAAGGCGAGAGTTCTTTTTTTCTCCCCCTTCGTCTTTCCCCGGTGCATTGGCTCTCGCACCCATGCCGAAGAAGTTCTGTACCAAGACCAGATGGGATTTAGAACCCTGCCTCCCCCCTTGACTTCGTCCCCGTTTATGCCCTCCTTTTGTTATAACCCGCCTGGTTACGCCTTTTCTCTTTGGAGATCTTTAAGGCACTTCATCTCATTGTTTTCTTGCCCTGCAGCAGTCCGAACTGCCGTCGCTCCGCTGGTCAGCTTTGAGTCAGGCCTCCTTTTCCCAATACCCAACTAGCTTTCGGCCGTGATTGGTACCCGCACCTGTCCCCGCTGTGAAATCGACCTCCCCGAACCACTTTTTTTTCCGGTCGAACATTAGAGACCGTTTATTCCGTACTTTCATTAACTTTTATTTTTCCGTCTCCCCCCCCCCTGGCAATGGCGCTTTGCAGCCCCTTTTCCCGATTGCGTAAAACTCCTTCAACTTCTGATGAACCCGGACTTTCCCAGCTGGAGTCATCGGTTCATCCCCCACTCCATACGGCACCAGACGCCACGCCGTCTCTATCCCCTTTGCCATTCTTCTCCTTTTTCCCGTCGTTGAGGGTTCGGCTCTTTCTTCCCCATACCGACTTACTAGTGCCCTAAGCCGATTTTATCGATTGTGCCCACTTTTTCCCCAAAAGTCTCTGGCTAAGTTCGCCCCAGAAACTCTACATCTACGATGAACCCTGGCTGCCCTTCGTTTGTATCATACTCGTAGCCGCTCCAGACACAGCTCTGATATGACGCCAGAACTAAAGGCTCTACCTTAATCCAACGACCCAGACAAATGCCAAGTCAGTGCGATCATCACCTGGAAGGTCATGAGGTGTTCAATAGTTTGTTAAAGCCCTTTAGAAGGAGTGGACCAGGACCGTGAAGCGAGGTTAGTAGTCTCTTCCGCTTCGAAGAGGTTGTGTGTTTTTCAGCATTGTGGTGAGAGCGCCCCCCACTCTTAGTACTGCTCCCGAAGGTAGGTTTCAGCCCTTCCTTTGATAGAAATGGAGCCGATTTTCTTCACAATGTCTCCTCAGTTGTCTAAAAATTTTTTGCCCTCCGCGACTCTCCGACTGGAGAGCACGGCAGAAGACTTTTCTCGGCTCCAACTCTTGTTAAGGCTACGGTTATAGAATCCAGAAAACTTTCCACCCCACGCCCCCCCCTCCCCCTAAGATTGCCAACTCTCTTGTGAAGAACCACCGAAGCCCCGAAAGCTCATGCGTCTCATTTTCCAGCCAGACCCCAATGTCGCGTGCGGATCAGGCCGTTTTCTTCAAGCCCGAAGGATACGTTATCCCCTACCCTCTCTCGCAGACTTGAAAACAGATCTGGTCTTCCAGGAACAAGAAGTTGAGACTTTGCAACTCTTCTCCCGAAGGTAGGCGGTCTGACAGTTCGGCTTTGACGCCGTCTTTAAGAGATACTATCATTAGGCCTTCAAGCCACAGTCCCGACCCCTCGGCATTGCTATTCATAATACACTGCACTCTATCACCGTAAATTCTGAGGAAGTCACAAGACCTTCTAGCAGGGCTCTTGTTTTCCAGCCCCTTCCAGGAGAGATTCGTCAGGTCCACGCGAGTAGGTTGGGTTTGTGTGTTTACATCCCCCCCCTTGATCGTCCCACCTTCCTCTCAAAAGGGTCAAGGTATTAGAGACAAAAGTTGACTCTCCCCCAGAGCATTTTATATTCAAGTCATTTTCCCAATTTAAAACATTCACCTTCCTCCTCTCGTCTCTATGACCGACCGGCTAACTCCCAGGCAAATACTTTTTTACAGTTTGTAAAGTCGGCTTGAAGGTCCCTCTCTTTCTCCTCGACGCACCCTCTCTGATATGTAGTCCCTTTGCTCTCCGGATAGTTGCCCGTTCTGAAGTAGGTTTTTCACAGTTCGAGTGTAGAGACTGCCTTCCGCCCCAGTGATGCTTGGGCCAATGACTTAGTTCGACAGGGCGAGTCGCTCTCCGCCATTTTTTAAGAGATCTTGGACTTTTTTTTGTTTTTGTACCAAGATGGACGCCTCCTTGAATTAGATTTTACTTCCCTCGACAAAAGTTCAGCTGACCCACATTCCCCCTTTTTTTAATGAGAAAGGGACCTGCCTCTCGTTTCAAGGGGGGTCTGAGGTTTATTAGTCGCGCCCTACAAGGTCGTGATACCATTTCTCTTGATCATGGTTATTTCGCGACCTGTTTTTTAGAAACTCACCTTGAAAGAGCTATAGTTTAACCCTCCTCCCCCCCCCTTTGTTTTTCTATATGGCCTTTTCTCCCCAACCCCCATAATCCCCCGATAGAACAATGCGCTAACTTTCTCCAGAATTACCCTTTTTTACCCTTTAGATCCTCTTTCTTACCGATAAGACACCCCTTGCTCCCGTCCTTAACGTGCCCAATGTCCCCCCCCTTTCGACTGGGTGTTCCCTTTTATACAGTTTAGAGATGGACTTTTTTCCCCAAGAATTCCCTGCCAAGGAGCCGCCCTTGCAAAGTCCTTTCACCAAAAACGGCCTGTTATTCCGCGCAAGCCGTCGTATTTCCTCCGACCCCCCTGATTCA
>Ga0179593_1607145_pt1 | contig 11108 bp, 17 predicted proteins | sample CZODoug2_1_08_16_FD_185931 | JGI IMG/M metagenome (GOLD analysis project Ga0179593, IMG submission 185931) | Vadose zone soil fungal communities from Angelo Coast Range Reserve, California, USA - CZODoug2_1_08_16fungal (PacBio error correction) | ecosystem: Environmental > Terrestrial > Soil >... | reverse complement strand
GCGCCTTCTTTTTTTGTTTTTTTCGTTATCGTCGCCCTGTTCGCGTGCGCCTTCCCTTAACCCGAATTCAGGCCTTCAAATTTTTTCCCTTTTTTCTTCCTGTCCCCTTTTCTGGCAATATTTCTACAGTTCCTGTTTTTCCCCCTCTTGATTTGTCTTCCGTCAGGCGTTTCGTACACTCCATCGTCCGTTAGGTTGCTTAGTTTTGTTAATTTCGTCCCGTTTTTGTTTTTCTCCAACTGTCCCCTGGCCTGGCCTTCCTGAAGCCTTTGTTTTGCGGGTAGCGTCAATTCGTGAGACCGCCAAGTATGCGGTACACTGCCTGGTCGTTTTTGCCCTGATTTCTATTGCCTTTTCCGATCTTTTTCTCCCTTTCGGTTCCCCTTTCCCCTTGGCGAGCTTTGGGCAGGAATGGCTTTTTGGGATCAGAAGGTCCTATATCCCGTATCCCGGCCGCGTAAACTCTATTCGGCCCATTTTTTTTTTTCCCGGAATTCCCCCCTTCAGCCGGCAGTTTGACGGTCGCTTTGGAATCTTCGAGGCCTCCTTATCCAGCGATTTCGCCCCATGTTGACCTGGCTCGATCACCACTTGGTACGCCCCCAATTTGGCCTGCTACCTCCTTTCGACTCCTCCCCTGCGATAAACCAAGCGATTATACCTTTTATGCACACTGATCTAAAGTACAGCCTGTTCCTCGATTGGCGACGGTTACGGTCGTTATGGGACTGGAGTCCACCTTGACCTTACGGATCGTGGCTCCCACTGAGCCCTTTGCTCCACGTATAGCGAACCCTTGAGCTTCGGTTTTGCGGGCGAGTTGTCGAGTTTGCAGTCCCTTTTTTCCATCCCTCGGAGTGGTATCCCAACTTAAGTTTGTGCCTTTAAGCGGGGTTTCTTGTCGCATGTTTATGCTCACCCCACGATTAACGGAGGTTTGGACCCCCTTCCTCTTGGGGTGAGGACTGTGGGCCCATCGCAACGCGACCTGACTCCCGTTAAGAATGTGGGGTTTCCCTCGTTCTAGGCCACCCCTCCCCACCTGTTTTTCTTTGGCCCCTTCTTTTTTCCTACCCTTAGCTGGTGAAACAGAGACCTCTTTCTGGTTTTTCGTTTATCTTGTCTGAACCCCAGTTCTTTTTTTCTCAATGGACCATCTGGAATGGTCCTTTGAGCAACAGGCAGCTGCTTCCTTTCCCCCCAACCTTCCAATGGGCAAACCGGTTCACAAAATGACGTAGGGCCAGAATTTGTTTGACCAACGTCCCGTATCGCCTTTGTGCCCATGGAGGCCTTTCTCAATCTCCCCCCTTTACTTCCCCCTAATTCGGCGGAGAGGTCCCCCACCCCTGCTCCTGCCGTTCTTCGTTTGACTTGGTATGCTTCTTCTTTCGAGCAGCCCCCCAACTTTGCTTTTTGGTCGGCTGGTGCTCTGGTTTCTACTCCCCCCCCCCCCCCCCCAATACCTTTTGGCTCGATGAGCTCAAATTGCTTTTTGTTTTGCAGTGGATTTCGTCCCGTTGCATTTCCCCCGTTTCCCGTTTTGCGAACGCTCCACAAGCACAATTATTGGTTATTCCTTTTTGCACCTTTCCCCTGCCCCAGTGCAATCGACCCTTGCGCATCATAACAATCCTCTCTTTCTTGCTGGCTTTTCCCGGGGTCAGCTTTCGGTGCCCCTTTCTGGTGGCCCCAGCTATGGTTTGTCCTATGCTTGTCAGTCTAAGGCGGCCCACCAAACCACCGGCGTTCTGACTACTGGGTTGGTGGCAAGCCTTGCCTTCTTCCTTTTTTTGAAGGGCGAGTCGTGATCTGTTTTTAGATATCTTCCTATCGGTCCATCAGAATTTGAACACCTGAGCGGCGTCTGTTCCTCCCCCTGGCTCACGAAATGTCGAACTTTCGCAAACGGCCTCTGCCATTTGCCAGTTTTTGTGTCCTGCGACACATGTGGGCGTACTTGCGGTAAGTTTATAGTGCATCCCCCACCCTCAATTTCCTCAAGGCTGGCAAGAAGTGGTCGGTGTGCTTCCAGGTGTGTGCTTGCCTCTGCCTCAGTGCCAGTAGTGCTCCCCAACCCCTGTAAAACTTGTTAACCGGCACCTGTTTTTTTTTCAGATTCTTTTAGCACTGCGGGGACGTCCCCCCATTTTTTTTGATTGCCCAACCTGTATTCGATTAGGATATCTTTTCTCCTCCTAAGTGGTTTGTTTTTTGAGACAGAGTCACAAAAGTGATACCTTGTGTTTTTTTCCCCCATCCCCCAGGTAGTGGGGATGTTCTTCCCGCCTTTCTTTTTTCTTTGATAGGTCGGTTCAACTGCGGTACCCCCCCCCCGTTTACGACGTCCCATTTCTGTGCCCCATTTTCTTGCTAGAGGATTCGGAAAATTCAACTGCCAACTGGGGATTTTCTCACCACGTCCTTTCTTTGTCTTTCCGTCCATGTCTTTCTGTGTATGCCCTCTTCCCCCCCGGTTGCAAACTCCCGCCACATTGTTCGGCTCAAATTCTGGATCGGACCGATTTTTCTTGTCTTCCGGAACCACAGAATTTTATTTAGCTTCGCGTGCTCTGCGCTCCTGTGGCACTTTGCTTTTCCCCCAATCGGACGTCTCTTTCCCTGATTACTGGTTTCTCTCACCTTCGTCCCCCCTCGGAAGTGCTGTCGTTCCAGTGTCCCGTATTAGACCCCCCCTTTTTTCCCGTTCCCGTTTTCTTTGGGGCCCGCCTCGCTGACACGCCCTGGTCTCCACCCCATATTGCTTGGATGAAAACATTTTACACCCCCAAGCGCTGGTACCGGCTCGGGATCCTCCGCACAAGAGTTTGTGATCCTTTTTTTCCGCCCGGTCCCGAATTTCCTGGTTTCCCCGTTGTTACCTCGCTATTCTGTTCCCTTTTTTCCAAGGCTCCCGTTGGCCAGTGAAAACCGGGTTACAAACCTTGGCGAATGCTCCTGCCCTTTTTTCTCATAGAGCGATGTTGGCCGACCCGTTTATCAGCCCGGGAAAGAACTTCCCCCCCGGAACTTTTTTTTTCGCGCAATTTTTTCCTGCGGACACTTGCATGGCTTTCCGTTTTCCCCCCCAAAGGGGGCCTCGCCCCCCGAAACCCCAGTAGTCGTTTCCCCTCTTTTTTTGCCCTTTTTGACGGCCGCCGCCGGTTAACCCACGGCGTCAATTTCGCTTTGGCAACATTTCGACATCGTAATTTTGACTCACCGTGTCCAAGGTTGTCAACGGCCATTGCCGTGCCCCTTTTTTTTGAGTGATGGAGCTGTTGGGGCCACATCACCACCCACGACAATAACTGCGTATTCACCTGCTTCAAAAGACCTGGGTTTCCCCAGTCCCTCACGAAACTTTTCCCAAAAGCGTTTGTTTTCCCCACAACCCATTCCCTCATTTATGTACATCAAGGTTAGACGCCTTTTGGTATTCCCCTCTTTTGGACTCGGAGATATTCGCACCCTCCTAGGATTTTTTCATGAGGGGAGTTTTCCGCTTTTCTGAAAAAGTTATTCCCCCTCGACTTCTTTAGATTGTGTCCGATCGTGTGAGGTAATCTCAATTTGACCTGCGTTTCCCTGCGCGCTCCAGTCGCTGCAACTTCACCCCGGTAGTTTTATGCCCTCACCAAGCTTCCCTCATTCGTCCCTTCAAACGTTTTTGCTATTCCTGCCATCTTCCTCCCCCCAAAAAAGCCTTCTTCTCTTCTTTTTTTTGCGATACGTTTTATGTTTGCCCCCCCCCTCCCCCCTCTTCCCTTTCTCGCAGGGCTCCAGCCCCCCTTTTTGCATCCAACCGCAGCTCACAATCCTTCCAGTCTTCTTTTGTCTTTCCCGAGCCCAGGATTCAAGCCTTTTCACTGATCGCTTTTGGGCAACCCCCACTGGTTGCGCTGAGTCAGTCTAAACGCTTTTACGATTTTCCCGTTTTTCCGTTTTTCTATTCATCCATTCAAAACTTTTCCTGCAATTTTTCCTTGGTCTAGGCGGCGCTTTCGCCCCCTTCCCAGGCGGACCCGTCACGCGGGCGCCCTTTCTTTGAAGAGCTTTGCACGACTTCGCGCAGTATCCACGGATAACGGGTCCCAACCCTTTTTCCCTCACACAAAGGGCTTTTCATTTCCGCGACTTCTCACCGATTCCCAAGGTGTCTTCGGGCGGGATTTTCAGTCTTTTCCCCCACTGCTTTTTTTTTTGACTCTCCGTACTTTGGAAGGGTGCCTTCACGAAATTCGCTCCCCTCCCCCCTCCTCACTTCATGAGGGTCCCCCCCAGGCCAGCGGCCACGGCCCATCCTTATTTTCCTTCTTATTCTCCAGGTCCTGAGCCCTATGTGTTGACTAACTGATGCCCCTTCCCCGCCCTCAACGCGTGCCGGTAGACCTATTTCCAGCTTTTCCCCCCTGCGAGTCTTTTAAGTTTTCCCCCCCGCAGCGGTTGTTCAAGGCTCACGGGGGCGTTTCTCCTCCTCTCCGAAACAGTCCCCCCACACAGGGTCCCTTTTCTCTCCTCCTCCGTTGTTTTGTTTTTGATTGCTCTCCCTTTTGTCGTAGTTCCCCTCTTTGTGCTTATGCTTGAACCCGCTCGCCCATTCTTTCAAGCCTCCAAGACGTCCCTACGTACAACCTTTTTTGGAATATTCCAGTTTCTATTTGCATCGTCTTGTCGGCACGTCCCCTCTTTTTACCCCCCCCACATCGTTCCGCTCAGGGGGACTTCATATTTTCGAGCCTAGCTGCCTTGCTGTTTTTCCCACTGCTTCCCCTGGACCCATGGTAGGTTCAGATGTGTTCTTTTTCTCCTCCCTCTTTTTTGTTTGTCATCCCCAAGCTCGCCGTCCCCCCTTCGGGCCTGCGTGGCCCGACTTTGAACCCGCCTGCTGAAGATTTTCCCCCCTTTCATCGTGTCGGGATGGACCAGGAACATTGTGGTGTTCCTTGTCCCCCGTGGTTCTGCTTGGCGCGAATCACTATTCCCTGATGGCCGGAATCCTGCCCGCATCCCTTTGCGTGCTCGCCTCATGGGAATTCGGGCTGGAGAGTCCCCTATAAATTCTCCCATTCATGTTGGATGGCTTGCCGACCCTAAAGCAACCCATCCGTAGTTCTGTTCCCTTTCCCAGTTTGAATTCTGCTTGCAGCTCGCCAGCCTGAGCATTATACCCTTTCCTTTTTTTCTTTGGCCTTTAGACGGAAGGGACTTTGGTTCGATTTTTTTACGGGAACACTGATGGGGCCCTTTCTGTACTGCTTACGTACCCTTCCCTGCTCGGTGGGTTTTTGGCCCCCCCTGCCACACTCCGACGGTATTCGCCCCCCACGAGGGAGGATGGATTTTTGGTCCGCTGTTCATAGAGTGCATCACTTTTTCTGGAAGCTGTTTTGGCAGACCATTAACTCGTTTTGCCCCCCAGTTTTTTTTTTTTCCCCCAAAATGGAGCTCTTTTTGTTTGAATCTTGCTCCAAACGCTTTCCCTTTTTAGGATCGTCATTCCGCTTTCGGGGACGTGAGTTGGGCGTCCGTGATTTTTTTTTGACCGACCTGACTTCCCCTTCCGTTTGCTCGAGGCTATTTCTTGCCACCCCTCACCCTCGGCGGTCATGATTTTGATCTTTCGTCTGGTTTGAACCTTTTTTCCATTCTTCGCCGAGTTTCTCCGAGCCCCCAGCTCTTTCGTCCTGCAACTTCCCTCTTCATTGGGGGATTGGTCCCCCCCTCGCTGCACCTCGGTTTGTCAACTGAATGCCACCCCCTCACGGATTCTTTTCAAAGACGCTCCCCCCGTTTTGGCCCCCAACCCCGTATTGGTGTGCCAGTCTCCATCGTCCTGCGTCCCTTTCCAACTCAAACTTCCTTTTTTACTAATCTTTCCCTTGGCCTGAGCCAACGCGCGGTTCATGATGCTGCGAGGGCAGGCCTGGGCGTGTGAGATGTCTTCCGCTTTTGCCTGTAGTATCGCCCCCAACATTCCTTAGTTCTTAGAGTCCAATCGCATGGCATTTTTTTGGCCCGAGTTACAACCGGTCGTGGCACGGTACACGAGTTTCAAACCTGACCCGCGGAGGTCCAGCCCCCTTTTCTACTTCACACTTTCTGAGCGCATTATCACATCGCTTTCGAATCCTTTAGCGGGACCAATCTCTTCGGGGGTCTATTCAGTCCTCAGCTGAGCTATTACCGATCTTTTCCCCCCCCCCTCTCGGTTTTTTTACACCCCCCAAAAAACCTGGTTGCGCCCTACTATGTGGACGGCCTATCTTCATTCTCTTTTTCTGGAGGAAGTGAGCAAAGTCTAGGTCGATTATACCTTCCTCTTGGTCTTTTCCGTCCTTCCCCAACTGACGTCTCGTGCGCTCTACTTCGTTTCTCGGACAACTAGTCTTTCATTTGAACCCCTTTGGCCTTTTTCCAAATTGGACGTATTTGGAGGTTTCTCTGCCCTTTTTCTCACATCCATTCCGAATCATTCTCTTTTCAGTGGGCTCATTTTTTTTGCCTGGTGCTTCCCATCTTTGGTTTGCGCGCTCTTCTCCCACCCACACCTTCCATTGAAGCAAGGCGGAAGCAGTTTTCTCCGCTGGACGAACACACGACCTTTTTTGATTTTTTCACTTTTCGGGGGAACTTCTTTTTTTCCTTTCCTTTTTTCCTCCTACTTTTGTTTTTTTTTTTGTTCAGGAGATCTCCCTTTGCCTTCCTGTCCCCAAATCACTTTTTACTGGTGTTTACTTCCCGCCGTTTTTCTGGTTTTTTTTTGTTTCGTGGCTTCTCCCAGCACGAAACCGGTTTGCGATACGGATCCTTCCACAAACGGGATTGCCCCCCCCCCCCCGTTTTTTCCCTGGTTCATGGATCTCCTCCCTTCTTGTGGCCCGTCTTCCCTTTCGAGGGATCCCATTCAACAACATACTTTTTTCATTTTTTTCGGGCTGGCAGGACTCGGCTTTTTGTCGACAGAACTTTCTTCGATTAGGCCCGCTCGGCTCTCAGTGGGTCCTGGATTTCGGTACCCCCAGGGATTCCCCTTAACGTGGTCGCTTCCTTTTTTTACCGGCTACTCCAAAGGCCCTTTCCTGACCAGCATTTCGAGCACCCCTCGTTTTTAGGACGCCCCGTGCCAAACTCTTTTTCTATCCATAGTGTATTTCTTTCTTTGACTTTCACCCCTTTTACGTTTGTTCCTTTGGGAATCCGACAAGCGCTGATTTTCTTTTCATTAGATTCCCGGTCGATTCGTGTGGTTTTGGATGAAACCCCCGCCTCTCTTGTTTTCAGGTTGAAGGTCCCTCTTTCCTTGAACCGGGAACCTTTTAGTTCCCGAATGGGCCTTCCCCTGTTGGCCGATTGATACTTCCTCTTGTTGGTTCGATGACCGTCTCCCGCGGGGATCTCACTCTCAACGGCCATTTCTGCTCGCGGCTTGGCGGTGAAGTACCGGAGGTCTTTTGTTTTTTGGCCACGGGGGCCTCCCGCCAAAAAAAAAGTATTAGAGTTGACTTTCGCTGACACGACGCCGCCTCTTTGGGACCCTTTTCAACCAACGGCGATAACTGGGTTGGTTGGCGCCCAAGGCTTTTTGATCCGTTGCCGTGAAACCCACCTTTGGTTCCACCCTTTTTTCCCTTGTCCGGAGTGCTTTCCTGGGGCAACACCCCCCGACATACCTGATGTGCTTGCGAAAAAAGAAGGGGTTTTTTCCAAGCCCCCTGAAAATCCGCCGTGATCTTCGTTCCCCCCCCCCAAAGCGACCTTGAGGGGCCTCAGTCCACCACTGCTGGACTTGCGATACCTTTGCGCTGATGGTCGCCGTGTAAACGTTTTCCGGTCAGGGCACTGCGCAGGGTTGGCGCCACAACGTCCATTTCTTCCTTGTTTACTCTTCCCATAATACATTTTTCGTTTTTTTTTCTATTCCCAATGCGCGCAATTGCCGCCCCCCTGGATGCCCACCACGTATTTCTGCCTCTCCCCCTTCGTACCTCAGGGGCTTCAGTTCACAATCTTGCCCGCCAAAGCCCTTCTTTTTTATACGTGTTCAGGTCCTCCGTTTTGGCCGGTTAAAAAACCTCCGACGTACATCCTGACTTTCTTTCCCTCCCCACCTTTTTGCAGTAAACTTGAGCCCAAAATTTTTTGCCCCGCCTCCCAGTTTCGTATCTCTCTGTTGCCTCACCATTCTTATAAAAGCATCGCTTCACCTCCTCTTTTTTTCTCCGGCCAACCTTTTTTTTGTCTTAGGCCGGGCTCTTGTCCTCCTTTTTTCGGGGACCGTCCTATCCCGTGCCATCAACATGGTGTAGTCCCAATTTCTTGTTCTCCGGCTCTTTCGGCCTATTAACATCCTTTCTGAATCGGCCTAGGATCCTCCCGCCTTTGCTCCTATTCTTTTTAGTCCCCCACCTTTTTTGATAAAACGCAATTCCCAAAGCATCCTATTTCCCAGGCCGCTCGATGACCGGGGAAGTATCTTTTTCTGGAATGTTCGGCACTTTCCAGGGCCTCTCCCCTCCCCCAGGGGAAGGGATGTCCGAGTCTGCGACCGAAATTTCCCGCTACCCCTGCCTCCGACAATGAGTCCCGTTCCCCCCTGCCAAAGGGATCCCTTTTTTTCAATTTTAGGACAATTCCCCAACAGGTCATTGAGCTTTGCCCATGTGCCCCGCTTCCGGACCCCTTCAAGCCCGTCCACAGGTGAACCACTGTCTTCCCACTATTCACCCTTTTTAACCAACCCTTTCCTGAGGGTTGACCGCTTATTCCGTCTCCTGTTTCCTAATTCGCACATGTAAGCGACGCTACGACAAAGCAACCCCCCCCCCCCCCCCTTGCCTCTCTTTTCATCCTCCCTCCCTTGGTTTTTTTTTGTTTTTGACTTCATTGGTTGCTCGTTTAGCAGTCGCACACCTGTCCTTTTTGGAAACCCCGCGCGTTAGGATTTCCTGTCCTCCAAGATCTGTTTCCCCTTTTTTCTTTTTTGATACTTTTTATACCCTTGGCACGGGCTCTGTGCTGAATTTTTAGTTCCCCCCCACCGGTCCAAATGTTTTCCATTCTGGTGGGGTTTGTCGTTCTTCTGGATAGGCTCCCCTGATGTAGCTGCCCCTGGCCTTTCCCCATTATTATACTTGTTTCTTTGGGACCCTTTCGTTGCGAAAGCCAATTTTTTTTGCCTCCCCTCTTTACCCGCGGGCCCTGTGGTTGCCCCTTTTCCCCTCACGTCTGCCTGCTGATTCTTTCCCCTTTCACTCTCGCTGGTTGCATGAATTGATGTGGATCCTTCTTGATGCTCGGCGAAACAGTCTGGTGGCGGAATCCTGTCTCCGCCCCCCATGCGGGTGAGTCCTCATGGTTCCCTTAGGCGAATCCCCTTTATCCTTCTCCATTGCGCCTGTTTGTGGGAACTGTCTGTGCCGATAGGGACCCCTTCCGGGTTTCCAAAATTTAGAACGCTCAGCCGTTTTTTCTTGATGGGGGGAACGCGTATCATACTATGACCCCCTCGATGCTATTACCCCCGCATTTTTTTTCTTCTCAACTGCAGACTTTTCCTGGGTTGGGTTTTTTTCTGACCCGGTAACGGCCCCCACCGTTCTTGGGGACATTGGCTTCCCCCCTGGGCATTCTGTACCCCTTCCCCGGACGTGCGTTGCCCCGCCCGTCGCATTTTCCACTGTCCCCCACGGAGGGGCTTGGGGGGCGATGGCAGTCTCGAAACTTCCCCTTTCCCCCCTGCTCTGAAGGTTTTTCTATTTCCCTACCGTAAAGGGGTGCTTTCCACTCGCATTCCTAGCAGTTTCTCTTCTCCCCCCCCCCCCGATCACGTTTAAGATGGTAAACGTCTCGGTCTACATCCCCCCCTGGCTGCCACGATGTCCGACTCCCTTTCTGGGTCGCCCGGAGGCCCCCTGGTCTAGGACCCTTACACCGCGTGCTTTCTCGGGGTGCTCCTTTCGCTTTGTTTTTTTCCCCACTGAAGTTCATCTTCGAAGCTTTCGCCTCTCTGGCTGACCCCAGCTTTTCCCCCTCCATGGACCTGCTGGATTTTCGTTTCGTCCGTTAAACACTTCTGTCCTCATTTGGCAATGTAAGTTTGGTTTTCCCCCCCCCTTCCCCCGGCGTAGTCACAGGCTTTTTACTCTGAAGTCTTTTCAAAACGCCCGCTCAGCGTGGTGCCTGAGTTTCGTTATTCAATTTCTCAACCTCCTACTTTTAGGGGGCTTCACGTTTTTTCCCCCCACCAACTGTCCCCACTCTCCTTTCTTTCCGTTTTACAGGAGCTGGCGAGGTGTCCTAACACTGGCGTGTTGAGAGTCCCTGCTTTACGAAGACGTTTCCAACCATAGCTTTTTCTTCCTAATGTCTCTCCCAATCTCCTTTTGCTTTGCAGGGCATCCGCCAGTGTAACCGTTTCCCTTTTTCCTTAAACTCTTCCAACCTGACCCCACAATAGCGATTCATACCGGTTTGACAGGACCAGGCGTTTTTCCTCGTTTTTTTCTTTTGGGCCGATTCTCCCCCCCCCTTTCAGCTCTTCGGATTCTTTCGGACGGCTGGTTCTGGCGGTTTCTATTCCCCAACCTGGTTCTTTTCGCTATAACGTGATTTTCACTGTTGCGTCCCACCCCCATTTTTTTTTTTTTTCTTCCTTGCTCGAACACGTGCCTTTTTTTTTTTTTTACGGTGCCACCCCTCCTGGCACTTCGGATTGCTAGTGAGGAGCACCGTTTCTTTTTTTCCTCGTTTAATCATCTACCGCCATCAGTTCCCACATTTTGAAAACGTGCTCTTTTTCGGTTCTGAAGTCTTCCCTTCCTTGTCTTCAAATTCTCGTCGACAAGGACCATGGTAAGGCTGCCCTTCCCCCATGGTGGACGTCCGTTTTTCGGGTAGTTTAATGTGCATCACCCTTACCTTCCGTCAGGCCATGGACAATGTTGCGTAGTTTTCCATGCCAGTGTTCTGAGTCTGGGCCCTCTTTGCCAGTCTGGCTTTTCAAACAACCCTGTACAATTTTTACCCAGTCAAGCGTTACTTCAAAGGCACGCCCAGTCTTACCTCAAAATACAATGAGTTTCCCTTGTAGTCCCCCGTAGCAAGGG
>Ga0179593_1586560_pt1 | contig 11108 bp, 11 predicted proteins | sample CZODoug2_1_08_16_FD_185931 | JGI IMG/M metagenome (GOLD analysis project Ga0179593, IMG submission 185931) | Vadose zone soil fungal communities from Angelo Coast Range Reserve, California, USA - CZODoug2_1_08_16fungal (PacBio error correction) | ecosystem: Environmental > Terrestrial > Soil >... | reverse complement strand
TATTTTCGCCCTGCATACTTTTTTCCGCCCGCATGACGATGTGGCTGGAACCTTCTTTCTTCCTCCGTTGCCAACGGCTCCGTGTATCCCCGAGAGAGAGAGAGCGTGGCCCTCATAGAAAATGAGGGAGAGTATTATGAAAAGATACTTTAGAGGCCTCTGCGAGGAAGCTGATAAGCTGTGAATCCGGAACGTAGCGGACGGGCTTTTAGACCCTTTTTGAAAGAAAGTCCCTTTTACTGAGCGCTCTTCCTGTCGGAAGAAACGTTTTCTGCTTCGAGAAGGGAATGCCAGTGAGATTTTTGGCGTGACCGTTGTGCCACCTTTTCCTTCCAGTTTTCCACATATGCTCTTTTCCGCGATCTTCCCTTTGCCTTCATTTTGGAAGTGATTTGCGACTCGAAGATGGTAAATTATTCCTTCTTTCATTTCCCAAGTCTTTCTTTGTAGACCTGACGAAATTGGTTTTTCACCCCCAGCCCGTACTGCTCCCGGTTAGGACTTCAACAAATTCGGATACTTCTCCGGCTTCCCAGGGACCACCCTCCCCCCTTCCCCCCCCTTTTCTGCATTTTGGGGATTCTAGGATTTCCCCTTTCTCTCAGGGGGGTGCGGCCTATTAATCGACCCCCCAAGTGAACTTCCCCTTGTCTGCCTAGGGTTTTTGCACGTTTGCGAAGCGTCTTTTCCAAATTTCGTTTGAGGTAAAACAGCGGTCATCTTCATTCTCAGCCTCTTTTTTCTCTATAGTGAGCCGTTTTCCTTGCCCTCTAAGCAATTCTTTTCCCCTTTCATAGGCGAGATTGGAGCCGGCTCGGTGACTTCCCGCCGCTTCCCATGGAGTCGCCTCGTTCGCAGCACATTCCGTTTTGCCCTCTGACGGAAGAGGGAACATTCCGTGTCTCTGCCAGGTACTTTCCCGACGTGAACTGGGGCGCGGATGACACTTTGCGCCTTTATTTATAAGACCATGCTTTCGCACCCCGCCGCAATTCCAGAGCTTGAGAAGGAGGGCTTCAGCGCCCCCCCCGCCCGATATATAAGGCGAGCTTCTCCTCCTTCGTTTCTCGGTGATGCTCCCTTTGAGTTTCCGTTTCCGCTTTGGTAATGTCGCTTCCTCATACGAGGAGTGGATTGTGAAAACACGTGTTTGTTGCTTTCTTTTCTTAACCCCTTCCGCTTTTTCGGCGTGACTCTTGCGATGTTACCTTTATCACAGATTGCCCGTTGCTGCCTCAGGAGCAGATTATTCCCCCCCCGATGAGCCCGCTTCCCCCTCCTGTAACCTTTTGCCTATTTCTTTGACCCTCTTTCTCTTTGAAGAAGCGGGGGTCCATCCTTTTCCAGACGCCCCTCCATTTCCCTGGGCGATCGTTCTCCATGGCAGTCTACCTTACAAACATCCACTCCCTTCGCGTCCCGTCGGGTCTTGGCTAATCACCCCCCTGTGGCATCTCTCGCAAATTCCCATTAACTTTTCTTTTCGTCGATGGGGACTGTACAACCAGCTTCCCTCTTTTCGTCCGTTAACTATTATTCCCTCATTTTTTCTTCTTCCCCTAAGTGGTTGTTCGAATCTGTTTAGTATACGGAGGTTGTTTTTTGACCGGCCTTTCTGAGGGAGGCCTCTTCACTGAGTGAACGGTCTTTTGCCGTTCGGCTTGGAGAGAGTTTGGCGTTCTTGCAACCCGGTGATCTTTCCTTTCGGGCAATCCTACGCTTCCCCCGGCCGATTTGTTCTGTTAGGGGTAGCCAATGGCGCGTCGGAAGCATGCTTTCTGGTTTACCGCCGATTCCCCCCAAATTTAAATCCTCTCTTCCGGTCAACATGCCCACCCCCAACCCTGGTCCCTTCTTTCGACTTTTATTCGGTTTCCCTGAATTACCTTCCAGCGGAAGGGGCGGCGCCACTAGGGAAATCCCCTGTAATGTGCTCTGAGAAAAACATATTACTTCTTCCCCCTCAAGATTGTTTAAGGGCTCCTCAACGACAGTCTTGTTACAATCGCCCTTTACTCCGAATTAAGAGCAAGACTCTAGAGACGCGTATTCCCCTTCTCGTCTACCTGATATAACATCGCTAGTTCAGCTTTTCTTCTTTCCTGCTCTTGCCTGTTGTTAATGGTGTCGGAAGGATGTCCTCTTTAGTAGTTTACTCACCCGATGATGCTATTCCCGCTGAACAAGAGCTTCTTTTCGGCGCGCGAGTCCTTCAAGGGGGGAAAAACCGACGGGAACCGCTCGCCCAGGGGCATATAGTCTTTTCCCCCCCCCCTCTCGACGGCTTTGTGCCGCGCCCCCCTCCCTCAAATGTCAGCCTTCGAGCAGGAAGCCACTGGCCTTTGCCGCGTCGGCCAAAAGCCCGCAGTATGATGGGCGCTGGTTTTTCCTTTACCTATTTCTTCCCCCCTCCCTTCTAGAGATTGACAGTTTTCCTGGCCGGAGAGAGTTTCCCCTGGATTGGCCTTCTGAGGAAAGAGGCTAGCAGCCCCCCCCTCCGATGGGTAGCTTCCAAGTTCCCTTCTTTTAACTGACAGGCGCCCCTACCTATTCGGGCCTGATTCGCAGGCTTTACTCGTTGTTTGAATTTTTTAGTTTCGGTTCTGTTTAACGTAGGTCATTCCCCTTTTTTCTCCGCCCTGTCGTTTCCCTTTACGACGCGTGTCTTTTTTTTCAATGGGCGGCGGCCCGGGCCTTCCATCCACAATTTTGCCTTCTAAGATGTTTGGTACCTAGCGGCTTCCCCGCCCTCGCCGGCCATAGGCCCCGTGTTGTCGCGGAGAATGAGAGGGAACCGATTTTTTGATTTTTTCCCCTTTTTACCCGTTCCTTCCTGTAAGGTGACCGTTTCGAGCCCCCACCCTATTTATTCATTTCAGGACTGCCCGCGTCCATGCATAGGCGGCCGCCACCGGAATGAGCACTATCGGCGTCCAGCTTATCGAATGAAGGTCCTCTTTCTCTACTGGCACCCATTCGGCGTCGGAGCGCACAGTCCCCTTAACGGTTTTTCCCACAGGGTCATGCGCCGTCCTATTCCGCCACCCATAAAATCGTCTCCTTCAGGGCGATTTCTTGCCGAAAAAAGCCCTCTGTGGGGGCCCCCCCCCTAGTCTCCCTGACCATCGTTCGTCAATTGCACTCTCTGGCCCCTTCCCTTTTGATCAACTTCCCTTTCAATCGTTCCTCTCCGGCGGTTGCTCCCCGCAAGGGGGCGATAAGCTCGCCTGCAAGCTCGAGCCCCCGGTTGGACCTCTCGGAGTCCTGGACATTTCCCTTCAGAGATATCCTATACTTCCCTGACCCTTTTTCAAAAAATGGGGGGTCGGGAGAAAGCCGCACGGACATCTAATACTTTCTCCCCCCCCATTTGTTTTTTTGAAAAACCACAAGAGAGATGGGCGCATGGACCTTGATCCAAGCCCCATTCCTCATTTTTTTTGTTCCCACCGATGTGACTTCGGTTATCTCCCGAATTCGGTAGCCGGCCGTAGGGATTTTTACTTCTCCCAGAAGCCGTCCCTTCTGATAGAGCTTCCTTCTTCCCTACCCCCACATTAGCGCCCCCCCCTTCCACACTTTCCTCCCCCCCCGGGTCTCGAATTCTCAGCTACCGGATTTTGCAGATCTTTCCTTGCTGCGGTGCCAGTGTTGGCGTTTTTCCGATTCCGCCTTGCCTATTCGCGTTCGAGTTATTTCTGCCCCCCCCTCTTTTTCCGTGCCCCGCTTTGCGGTTTTTGTACCTCCCAATCGACTAGCAATTAACATTGTAAGTTGCGATTTTTCCCTATGTAGTTTCTTGGGTCAATTTTTTCAGGGCGCGTCGCACCGGCCTCCATTCGGGCACGCCCTGATTGCCGTGTTTTGTCCTGTTTCGGGGAGAAAGATGGCTTTCTTCCGGGACCTCCTTGAGATGGTGATCCCACCGGTAACTTTGTAACAGGCTTGACCTTTTCTCACAATATGGTTGGTGTTTAGAAGGCCTGCGAAACTTTTTCTCGTCATTGACTTGATTTGTGGCAGCTTTAAATTATAGAGCCTTCCGCACCCATGTGATTGTTGCAGTTTTTTTGAGGCACACCATCCTGTTAAACCAATTCCCCTTCCGTTTCCCCCTCCCCCACCATTTTAGGCTAACCTTCTGCCGTAAGCGACCAATTACACCGCGATGGCCGATGTACGGCGGTTTAATCGTCGGCTTTTTTTCTGTGAATTGCCTCCCTTTTCCTGGCCGAGATTTTTTTTGCAGCCTTCCTATTGTACCCTTTTTCCGGATAGATAAGAGTTTCCAGGTTTAAGTAGCAACACAAAAGCCGAGGAAGACGACACCCCTGTCTCCCTTAGGACAGCGCTTCACGGCCCCTGGTGAATATGGGGAGGGAGGCAAGGGAAGACTCCCCAGCATCTCAATCTATTTCCTTCTGTTGAGGTTGGATTAGATCATGACACTTGTTGTTATCTTGTCGTACCCCAGCCGCAATTTGGATCCTGCATTAAGGGAGCCATATATATATCTTACGTGACTTTCTCAAATGCTTGTCCCGGAGGAGTCTCCCTCGTTTCGCAGTTTAAACTCGAAGAGTGCTGCAACCCTCATGAGATTACCTTGCAGCTCTCTAGTTTTCTTTCTTTTGGCCCTCGCTCCCACCTCCGCCGGTTGGGGAGAAGAAAGCCAAACAAGACCGTGCTCTTTCTGACTGTTTCGTTTGCATCAAATTTTGCCCCCAAGGATCTCGTGCCAGATACCTCTACCCGATACTGATTTTGTGTGCTCCTTCTTTCTGTGCGAGTAGCCCCGTTGTGCGATAAGTTATTAGTCAGTAGGCCTTTAAGTTGGGGAGACCACATCAGTGGAGTTTTTCAAAGAGGAGCTGTGTTTCTCGGCTCTTCCTGTGGGCTCTCCTCAATTTTTTTTTTGAACGTAGGGTATTCGTCCTATAAGCCACTCGAAATTTTCTTCGTCCAGATGTCAAATATCAAAAGTACATTTGCAAAAAATTGTGATAGACATTGGAAAATGAACCTTTGTTTTTTTTTGGGTTTCTTGTTGGGCTGGGTTTTTTTTTGGGGGTTTGGGGTTTTTTTTGGTTTTTCGTTATGGCGTCGGCTTTGCGGGTTTTTTTTGAGGTTCTGTTTTATTTTATATTGGGGTAGTTGGGGTTGGGTTTTTTGGTCTGTGTTTTGTTTTTTATGGGTTGCTTGTGGGTGTTTTTCGCTTTCCCGTTTTTTTTTTTTTTTGGGGGTGTGGTTTGTTTCGTATGTTCGGGGGTGAAGTTTTGTTTTGGGGGTGGGGGGGCGGGTTTTTTTTTTTTTTTTTGTTTTTTTTGGTGCCGAGCAGGACTATGATTTTTCCCAGACGGCGGCTAGCCCCCTTCCCCAGGTGCCTCGAGATCTCTCCGTCGTTCCATTGGCGAGCCCCCGCCGACCCCATTTTCTCGAACGTCGGGGTGAAGCTTTTTTTTATTTTCCCCTGCAGGTGGATAACTTATTCCGTCGCCTTTCAATCAGTCCTCCCCTAGTTGCTATCGACGAGATGCCCCCGCTTTTTTGGTCCTTTTAAACTCTTTCCTTGCCCCTCTCTTCTATCCCTGGTTTTTTGATGTCCCCGGTATTCTTTCAACGAGGGACCGGCCTTCGGGGTTCATCATCTGAGAAAATAGGAAGTTCCTGCTGATGAGTGAAGGCTTGTTGCTTTCGGGGGTTTTCCGTTATTTCTCCCCAGGTTTAATCTCTGGCCCCTCCCGGCCAGATAGAAGTAGTTTCTTCTGGTTTAGTTTGGCTAATGGAGCCATCCTCTCCCCTATCCTCTCCCCCCCCCCCCTCCCGCCCCCCTCCCCCCCCCCTCCTCCCCCTACCCCTCCTTCTCTCCCCCCTTCCTCCCCCCTTCTCTCCACTCTTCCCCCCACCCCCCCCTCTCACCCTCCCCCCCCCCTCCCCACCCCTCACCTTATATGAGCGGCCCCTTTGTGTTTTTTTTGTTATTTCGAAGAGGCCCCCGTGCCCGTTTCATTTCTGCTTTGAATCAGTTCACCTGGCCATCCTAACTTTACAGGCGTTGCTCGGGAGACGGGGCAAGGAGACTTCGGAGCGCACGACCCCTCGGGATCAGGGGATTTCGAGCTCGCTCCACCCACCGCAGCGACCCCTATCCTCCCTGGTAGAAATCCTCCAGAATTCCGGATTTGCCCCAGTCGCCCATAATTAATTTTTATGAATCATCTTTCCTCCCCCTTCCCCTCCCCTGAGGAAAGTAATCGTTTTCATTACCTATTCGGCCGAGATCTCTTATCTCGAAGATTCGTTTTAATGGGGCCCACCCCCCTTTCAGCCATTTTTTCCCTCCCGCCCGGCTTCATTCAAAGATAAACCTCCTTCAATTCTCCCTCCGCAGTTCACGGGAGGAGCATCCTTGTGAGAAGATGCAGACCGCTAAGCCTTCGTTTCCCTCCCCTTCCAAGCTCTTTTTCTTCGCCATTTCTCTTCTGTAGTTTTCCGCGGTCTCGCAGGATTCCAACAGAGGCCTCCTTTCGCTTACATCGCCTTCTTCTTCTTAGTCGCCATGCATTTCTTCACCTATTTCTGTTTGCTAAATTCTTCCTGGCTGTCGGCCCGTCTCTGTTTTTCCCATTAACGTCTCTTTTTCCCTCTTTTGGCCCCCTCCTTCTCGAACGGTCAACCTCTGAACTCGGCGTTTTTTCTCTTTCCAATACGTTCGTATCCCACGACCCTACCGATATGAGATCGGCGCCAGCCGCACCAGGTTTTTTTTTAGTTTCTTGTTTTTGGTTCGTGTTCGACGGTCCCTCAAATTTGTAGTTCTGCCGTGACTGTTTCCAGTTTAGCCAATGTTTCGTTGCGGATCGCGACCCCCTGTTACACCTACAAGGTAACGGAGCCTGTTATAGCACTAACCTTTCAAGGACTCCCCGGTGTTCGTCGATGCTTAGAGCCCAATCTATGTGGGTCCGTCTCCTCTTAAAAAATTGGTTTTTGTAAACGGTTTTCAACCTCGCCTTGTCCCCTTCCTAGGATCTCGTAACCCGAGGTTTGACGTCCACCCGAGCTGCCCTCTTTTTCCTTTGTTAAGACGGGGTGTGCTCGCAGAGCAGTTCTGCTCTAGGTTCATTGTCTGTATTCCCTGTCAATACCCTTTGGGAAGAAATTGGCTCATCTTTCCCGATTCCCCTCCCTCGCTCTATTCGGAAGCCTGCAGCATCTTTCTCCGGTCCCTGGGCCTTGCCCACCATTCTTGCTGGCCACCTCATGCATGCCTTCTAGCCTGGGTAGCCGGCAAATCGTCTCGGGGCGTTGACTTTTTTCCCCTTTTTGGTCCCTCCTCTTCTGCCGCTGCTCTGCACGGGTTTGGTTTTTGTGCCCCCTCCCTGCACGTGCCCCGAAGATATCACAGCACTTTTCCTCTTTTTTTTCACTCCGGGATGGGAGCCTCCCTTAAAGCCTCATCTTCCTATCCGTTGTTTTTGCTCTAGCTGTCTCTGAAGTCTTGCTAGCCTTCCCCCCCCTTGCATGGTATCACCAACCATCTCGGTAATTTCTGAATTATCCCGCTTCTACCTTTCGGGCGGGCAAGGTGCTTTTCATGGTGAAGTTACTGCAGCGTTGTTCTTTCTGTCTCCGTGCAAAAGCGTGCAGACCCCACGTGACCCCCTTTTTTTTTTCTACACTAGTCTCCGGTTCTCCTTTGACGGATTCTCCACCAGAGTCTCTTTTCCTTGACGGGGTGTCCCGGACCTATTGCGGATGACGCTGGGGGCCCCTTGTCAAAGTGATAGAGGGGGGTTTTATGCCACAGTCCAGCTCCTCTTCCCTCCGGGATCGTGGCGTGGGCTTCGCCCATGAATTTTTCTGAAAGAAGAAGTTTGCAGATGGCGTCTCCCTTTCTCTCGTCCGCTTGACAGGCCGCTCTCTCTCCTTTTTTAGGCGTAGCTCCGGAATGAGGATGCTTTTTTTGCGTCTTGGACTCCCCCCTCTCGCGGGTGCTTTTCGCGGGCTGCTCCTGTGTCCGCCCACCGTCCCTGGTCGTCCGTTTTTACTTCCCCCCCCTTTCCTTTTTCTGCGCAGCGGCTCGCTCACACCTGTTGCGAATTCCTTTGAGCGATGTTTTTCTCCTCTTTTTACCTCGTAGATGCGTTCCCTCTGAGCTTCGATGCCTCCCGCCCCGTTGGCTGTTCCGCTTTCCGTACCCTGTTGGTTCGTTCGACCCGCCCCACCGACCTCGGGGACCGGCTCGCCCTCCGGTCTAAACCTGGACCCGGTCAAACCACAACCAAGTTCTCTTGTCCTAGGTCGATCCGATACTCATAGGCGGCCGGTAGGGGGTATCTCCCTGGTCCTTGGAACCGCGGCTTCCTGCGTCCCTAGGTTGAAGAGAGCTTCGGCAGTCGCCCCCCTACTCACGGTGGATGAAGTCCAACCTTGACAGTCAGACGTTCTCATACTGAGCGGTAGCAACACCGCTCGCCATTGTCTTTTTCTCTCAGCAACAGGGGTCCTCTAATTTGCAGGTGTGGTTTTGCGACTCTGAAACTTCCTTTTTCTTCCTTCCGTAAAGATTGAGAAATTGCTCTGCTTCGTTGCCCTCCAATGCTTTTTCCTTCATTGACGACGCGAGATTTACCCGCAGTTTATACTGCCGTGGACTCGGGTCAGGTCCTCCCGCCCACTGATATTTCTGCTAATTGCGTTGCCTCGAGCAGTATCGCTGCGGGAAACAAAACGACTGTTTTTCACTAGTCTTCAGGGGTCCTTCGACCCTTAACCATCTCCCTTCCAGAGAAGATATCGCCCGACAGTTGATGCATTTGCCTCCTTTAGTAGATGCCGGTCGAGTGCTATCTTTCCTGTCCCTTTTTGTTTCCTCTGTTAAACCCTTTTCGTGAGGATTTGTGCCTGCCGGGTTCTCGGCGATTATTGCGATGCGCGACGGTCACGCTTGCCTTCGGTTCTTTTTAACAGAGGAATCCGGATTCGCGGAGAAAGTGCCAAGCTGGACCTTGTGCTCGCTTCCGCCCATTATTCGCTCCCTGACGAAAACTTTGGGCCACCCACCGGCATCCTAACCATCAACCCATTGGCTTCTCTCTGCCCCATTGGCGCCCCTCCCTAGCCACCAGTAGCCCTGGAGTAAGATGCCCGTTTCCTTGAGAGAAGAGGGAGACGGGTATGAGCACTACCTTCCGAACCTCCCTCCCCATTACATTTAAATTTTACCTTTCTGAGCCTTTTCTTCTTCCCCCTGAGCGACCCGAGCCCAATTATCCCCTTTTTCCTAATTAATCCTACGTTGTTGTTTCGCTAGTCTGCCCGATGCAAACTTTTCCCGCGTCGCTGGTTTCCTCCGTGGACCCCCTACTCAATTTTCTTTCCTTCTCTAAAGGGGGGTTTAGGGAAGGATGGCGTTAGTGGCTTCCTTTCACAAACAGGGGGATCTTCGAGCCCAAATAATTAATCGGCACCTAGTCCGTCGGCTTACTGTTTTCTTTATTGGGCTCGGCCACTGAGGAGACTTCTTAGACCCTTTCCCTGTGATCTTAACCCGGCCCGTACAATAAAGGTATATATGCTCTTTCTAATGTCCAACTACGCGCCCCCCCTATTTTCTGTGTTGTTTCAGATTAGCGGTTTTTCCCATTGATATGATTGGCCACGTAACCTAGGGCAATCCTGTGCTTTCTCGCCTCACCCCTTATATCCTACTTTGAAAACAGCGCGCCTGTTCTCAAATCCCCCTGACAGCAACGGATTCTCCCCCAAATACGCACCTGGATTCGCGAAGCTCTTCGCCCCTTTGTGCTTTTTTCCAGCGGCGAGTAATCAACATTTAATTCCCTCCTTGTTTGTCTCCTTTTTTTTCTCTGTGGTAATGGGATGAAGGCACCGTGTCTTCTCATTTAGTCAGAACTCCTTTTTGCTACTGATTTTCCATGCGATGTTCTCTTCCCTCTCTTGCAGGGAAAGGGCCCATCCCTTTAGGCTCCTTCGACCTGCAAGGTCTCTCTTTTTTTCCGAAAAAGAGCGATAGGATGCTGACTTTTTCGATCCTCCCCCGACCCCTTGAAGAGGTCTACTCGTAATCCCAAAGAGAGTGAGTCCTCCCCCCCAATGCAAACAAAGATGAGTTCTCTTTTAGCCTTGCATGGTCTCCCAACTTATTCTTCTACAGGTCCCGGGATGATCCCGACTCCTTTTTTCCTACGGCTTTCTGCTGGCGCCCGAGCCGCTTTTCCCGGGCTCTTCAACCTACTCTTAGGTACACAATATGGTTAGAGGCCAATGTCATTCGTATCTGCTCCTAGCCTGTCCCTCTTTTGTCGGGCCCAGTGTTCATTTTTGGAGCGGTGTCCCTTCTGTTTTTAGTCTTTTTTACCGTGATACGACTCTTTCGTTTCTTTTTTTCCCCCCAACTCCGCCGGTGTCTCTGTCGGCGCAACGCCTATCCTAACCCTCCGCGCTTTTTTTTTCCTTCCCAATATCGGCGTCATTCCTCGACGGACGTCGCAAAATTTGCGAGATTTTTTTCGAAAAAATAGTCTCTTGGCCCTTCCTTTATCCCTTGTCCGTGACTTTTCTCTCCCCCCCCAATCCTGAGGTTACCGGGACGCTTTTAGCAGCCGGAATCGTTTTGCCCCGCCCACAGAAGCTGACAAGATTCATTTCATGCTCATCCTTCTAAGCAGCCGGTCGGCTGAAGCGCGGCCTGCAATTGTTTTTTAGCCTATCACCATCTTCATACCAAATTTTCCACTTTTCGTAATCGCGATCCGATGTCAGAAGCAAATCCCTCCGATCTTGTTCGCGCTATTTATCCCTCTCTCTGAGAGTGACATTCCCACCCACACGTTTCAATAGGCCACCGTCTTTTCTCCTCATATCTAATGGTGATTCATCGCCCCCCCCCCCCCCATTCCCGCCCGAGAACTATCTTTCTCGACTGTTTGGTGATCTTGTTATGACGTGCAGCTTCGCCCCTTTCGGAGGACGTTGCCCCCTGCACGGCATGGACCTGTAGATCGCCCATCATCGGCAATTCCTTCCAACTTTCCCCCCCCCCCATGGATGGTTAGGTCCCGCAAGGCCCCGTTTAGCCCTCT
>Ga0179593_1448600_pt1 | contig 11108 bp, 9 predicted proteins | sample CZODoug2_1_08_16_FD_185931 | JGI IMG/M metagenome (GOLD analysis project Ga0179593, IMG submission 185931) | Vadose zone soil fungal communities from Angelo Coast Range Reserve, California, USA - CZODoug2_1_08_16fungal (PacBio error correction) | ecosystem: Environmental > Terrestrial > Soil >... | reverse complement strand
ATAGACACCTGCTTCCTATTGGTTCAGCCCCTTATGCTACCCCGTGTGTCGCCGAATGATTAAATGCTATGCACCCTTCTTTGTTAGAAAGGATGTATTGGATGCTGATCCAGCGTAGATCCCTTCTCGGGTACTCCCTGGCAGATTGCCCTTGCGTACGGCCGCAAATACATCTGTCGATGCATACATTGCGCTTACGTATACTCCCTCACATTCAGTGTCAACTTTCGCTCGTTCCGTCCGGGGTATCGACGCGACCTGACTTCCTGTCTGAGTTCTTTTCAATTCACTGCCCCCATTATTCCCTTCGCCTTAGTTCCTTTAGTATGAAGAACATTTGTCTCTACGCGTTATCTGACGAGCTGTCTTTCTCCCCCGGACACTAATTTTTCGATCCTGTTGGAGGTAATAGTACTTACCTGCTACGCCGGTTCTAACAAATAAAATTGCGTACTGTCTTTCTTCCCCCGTCCGATGAGGGCTCTCGTTGCGTCGGCAGTCCCCCAAAATCAGCTTTGAGTCTCCTTCGCTGATTGCGAAGACTTAAAGGCCCAGCGGAATATTCTAATAGAACTTGGTGGTGACTAGAGATTGCGCGTTATCCGATTCCGCGCGTGCATCGGCGCGGTAGTGGGTGGAGCCACTTTTTGCGATGCCGCGATCAACAGGATGTATGAATCGCCATTTTGTGACTTCAGTCCGAATACGTTTGGACTTCTTCTATTGCTCCCCCCCAGCGCCTACGCCTGCAGTCGTGAACATTACGTTCTTTTTTCGTGATGCCGACCTTTCCGTTTACCGTCCGAACTAGTCCCTTGATGAGGCCTGGCTCCGACAGATACAGGTTTTTTTCCCTCTGTTCGGTCGTTCTCGATGTCGACCCCCCCGGTCGCTTCTTTGTCTTGTTTCATGGTTTATCTTTTGTGTTTCATCCCCGCTCACTGTTCCGCGGACCACGACGCCTTAGACTTCGGCCCCTTTTTCTCGATCCCTTCAGAAGCGTGACTGTGTTGACGCTCTCAACGGCTTTCCGGCGCCCTTCTCAGACAGTCAGGTAGTATATCTTAGGCGCGCTCTTTTGCGTCCGTTTTTCTTTTACTCCCTACCCACTTTTCTAACGTTTCTAGTTGTTCGTGGATGCCGGGACCTGAGGACCCTCTTTTTCCCTTCGACCAGTCGGGCTATTGGGTCTCCCCTGCTCCAATTTCTGAAAACGCTCCCCCAACCCTCTCTCTTATCCCTTTGTTTTGTTGTTGTCTATCTATACGTTTGGAGATCCTTGAGACTCTTTCCTCATTGTAGAAGCCGTCATTTGAAGGTTAAATTTACACCCCCCTCTGTCTCGGTCTGAGGCCACGCCAGCTTCCTCTAAGAGTCGCGCTAGAGGGTCGCAAACATCCCCGCCATTGGTGTTCTGCCGAATGTAGCCCCTAAATCGCCAAGCGGCCTAAGACCTCCATCGCTAAATTTAGGTCTTTCCCACACCACAATCCCAACTTACGCATTTCGATCCTACACTTCCCGTGCCCTCCGTTTACGGCTTTGCCGTTCACTCTTTTTCTATTTCTCCACCCCCTCTCTATGTTTCTTTCAGCAGGCCTGAACCTCCCCTCCTTTGGTTATTCGGCCCGATCTCCGCGACGGGGCCCCGGCTCTGTTCTTTCTCCTGTCGGGGGGCGGTCCTCTCAGACTGATAAACTGTTCCCTTATGGTCCCTCTCCCTCCCACAATGTGCACCCTCCTCTGAGGTGACGTCGGCTGGGAGGCGTTTGAAGCACAGTATAGAATTCACTACCTCGTACCAGGTTGTGCTTCCTTGGATGCGTCCCCACTTAAGAAGGTAATACTTATCTGGTTGTAGAGGAGAAATCCCCGAAGGCAACCCTTTGACCGACGCCTATAAGGCTGATAGATGAGCGTTGCCCAATCCCTATTAACGTTGCCGAGCCCCGAGGCCGCTGTGCCTTTGCGATTTGCATAACTAGCCGGTCCACCCCCCTTCCTTCTGGGAAGAAGTCGGTTTTTGCACCTCCCTCGGGTACACCCCCGATATCCTTTTGAGCCTGTACCGGCCCTTCCCCGTCTTCACAACAAGGGGCATGATTGTCTGAGTCTTTTGGCCCCCCTCCCAAGAGAAGAAGTTCCCTCCTTGGCTCTTCCAATTGTTAGCTTGAGAACGAGTCTCCCCTTGCTTCACAGACCGCTGCTTGCGCTGCTCCGACTCCCTTGATCCCAACCCTCGAGTTGCGTGGACGTATCTCTCAACCTTTGCTTCTTTGCGTCCCTTGATTCCTTGTCGAGGACCTTGCATATCTGAGAATCTTTTCCCTTCAGGTGGTTAGTATTCTTTGAGCCTTTGATGCAGTCTGTCCATAGTATCTATCGCCTATTCCGTATCCCTGACATCATGATCCCCTTTCCGTTCGGGGTCCTCCTGGGGCAAGCCTTCAAAATGGAAACAGACGCAGCCCCCTTCCTCTACAGTTTCGAGTGATTTAATACCCCTTGTTTAAGCCTAACTTGTTGAACCCCATAATTACGGTTGTATATCCTTCCCGACCGGCAAGTCTCTTTCTCCCAGCTATAACGACCATTTCGAGGTCGACGACTTTAGCTTTTGCTGGCTTAGTACCTGTGGTGCTTTTGCTTCCCCACGTACTTGCCTGGAAGGGATTTTTAACGTTTTGGCCCCAAGGGTTTTTTTCCGGCAGTCAGAGGTGCGTTTAAACCCGGTATCGCTGAGTAAATCTGTATACCCCTTTCCCATGTCCCCCCGTACGGCTGCTTTCTTATCCTTCTTTCCCTAACCGCGTCGCTGACGAGTCCTCCGACGTTCCCCTTTCTTGCCGGCATTCTTGGTATTCCCGCATCCCGCCTGCTAGCGCCTTCCTTTTCGGTCTTCAGGGTAGGCTTCCCTTTCACCCTTAATTTCGGCTTGAGTCCCTCCCCCCGGTCCGCCAGGGTCCGGGTGTTTAGCTCGCTGGTTTGAATCCTGTGATTACCCTGCTCCCCCCTACGCTTCCCCCTCTCGGGCTCAGTGAGACAACGCCTTTATGGTTGGACTTGGACCGTTGTTCTGGTACCTTTTTTTTCCCTTGGACGCCCTCCCCCCCTCAAAACAAGCGTCTGTGTCCCTCCGTCCGCCTGTAGGTATTTCTCCATACCGTAGTCCAACTGGATGATTTCTCTCAATTGCCTTGTGCAATCAATACGCGGGTTTTTAGACTTCTTCCTCCTGGACCCCTCAAACTGGACCTTTGGCTCTTTTGTTTTACGCTCAGATCCCAATGCTGTCTGCTCTTTTTCTCCCCTCCCTTGTTTGCTTTGATCCTGTCTTTTAAACTCGCTCCTCTTGGGCCGGAAACGTTTCAGACTTCATATTGCTCCGCGGGATTCTCATTTTTTCACAACTCTCTCCCCTTTGAGGATTCACCAAACTTTTTTCCGTTGGCATTCGCACACTCTGCCTCTAGCCGGCCATCTCCTGAGGATTTTCTCTTCTGAATTGTTGGCACATAGCTCCCCTCCCTCACAACCCCCGTAGAGCTCTTCGACTGCCAGTTTTCGGACTTCTTTGATTCACGTCACCTGACATCCTTGCTGGTCTGCCGGCGCTGCGACCTTGTGTGGTGGACCCCCCAAGGTGCGTACTGTATTTGACCCATTTCATGCTCTTTCCTGCATTCCCATCCGTGGTTACTTTTTTGTGGCAATGAGTTTCCCCCACAACCTCCCTGCCGGTACGCAGATGACCCGGTTCTCATTATCTAGCTTTGCCTCCTACGAACGTTGTTTTAATTGAGATCCGTTACGGTATCTATTTAGCTGTGGGTAGCAGACCAGGTGCCCCCGTTAACTGAATTATGGTGATTTTCTTTCCTCTCTTGACTTTTGTAAGGACCTTACACGTCCTCTCCTTTACAACCACACCATCCAGTAAGGCCATCCAGCCGCCTCGTTTTGACTTGAACAATTTGTCATTCAGCTTCTCGCCGGCCCTTTTGGATGTGGTGGATCTATTTCATCCGGTCATCATATTTTTCAGCACTTCTTTTAAATTGGCTGCGGTTGAGCGACCCGGGGTTTTTTGTGACACATTGCCAGGATCGTCCCCGTGCATTTATTTCCGTTCTAAGAGTTAGTCCATGCGAGTTCCCCCTTTCCTTATGAAAACCCCTTATTCTGCGCATTTTTTTTCACGGCGTAGCAGGGAGCATTGAACTTCCCGACTCGCTATCACGTCCCTATGTGTCTATTCCCTCCTTTTCGGGTCTTGTCTTTGTACGCAAATCGTGCTACGCGGATGCTCAGGTTTAGGCTTCTCGCGTCTTTCGTTCCTTGTGACATATTTTGCGCTCACTCATTGGACTCCCTGGGCCTAGTTTCACCCCCTCTTTGAGGGTTGAGTACCTTGGGCTATCAGCATTTTTGTCCCCCCACACAAGCCGGTTCTCACATAGGAGGCACCCCAGCTTCCCCCGTTTGGTCCTGTGGTAATATTAGAATACCTAGCCCACATCATTTTTCCACGGTGCCCCTGCGACTCCGATGCGAGCCTTTAAGGTGTTTTGCCTCCTGGTGACAAGATGGTGTATTACGCACCCTTGGTCTTTATCAAACTGATAGACTATACCAAGACCTAGTGGTTTTCAGAACTCTCTTGCTCCCCCCCTTACTGAGCGCCGTTATTGACAATTCTCATCCGGGACGGTTGCCTTTTTTCTGCCAAGGAGAAGATCCCTATATGCAGCGCGACCTTTACTCCTATGGCGCGACGCCGCCCCTACATCTTCATGAGCTGACTGGCCCGACTTTGATCCATCCTGCCCCCTTTTTTACGGCGACATTGTTTCCTTGAGCACCTTCTTTCATCGGTCGTTCGAGGTGTTGACCGGGCTATTTTTCCGACATAGATCAGGGTCCGGCGAGCGTGTTACTTTTGTTTCTCCTGAACCCTAAGAGTTGGTGGTGTCCCCTCAATTCGCACAAGGTTCAGCCGTCTGCTCGCGCCCCCTGGACGAATCCCCCCTTATCTTACCTGGATGTTCTGTACAGGATTCAGCTTTTTTCCTCCGATTCGTCTAAAGCCTGACCTGTCATACGGCAGCGGCATCCTCTCTCCCGCCCCTTCCCGATTTTCCGCGCATTATTCGGCGCCTTTCTTCCGTTCCTCACTTAGGGTAACGCTGAGCTTTCTTCCAGGTCCTGTCTTTTAATCGCAGCGACGGCCCCCTCCTCGGTTTTATTTTCTGCTCCCCTGCCCAGTCTACTTTTTTGAGATATCTTTCTTAGGTCGAGCGACGCAGCATTTTGCTCCCCGGGTTTTTTTTTTTTTTTTTTGTTCCTCGGGGTTAGTTTTTCGTAGCCTGGGTCGCCACGTGATGACCGTGGCTTGATTTTATGCCGCTTCAATTCCCGCCCCAATTCCATCTTGTTTGGGATCTGGATTGAGGCGGCCCCGCCATGCTTTTTCTTGTTCTAGCCTTTTCAGAACACCTACGGTTGTGTTCTTTCTTGAGGATGTCAGGAAGGCAGCTCAATAACATTGTTCCTTCGGAACTTTCCGATCCATTAGAGATTGACCCTCTGCAGCTTCAATCTTCGCGTGAGCGAGTAGTCATTGTTTTGACTCCCATTTCGTATTTTGCATTAGCGGGCCAACACCTCGGTTTGGCTTACGAAGGTCGAGATCTCGTGCATCTCCGCCGACGTCGCGTATTTTTCTTTGCCTGCCTATTGCCGCCTTCTTTCCTCTCTTCTTCTTTCCCCCCTTTTTAGCGAGGTATTTTTTAGGCATTCTCCGAAGTTCCCCCGTTAACCCTCCTTTTCGCAACCAAGCCGTTGAAGTCCCTCTCCAATGCCCGATACGTTGCCTTTGACACTTTTTTTTTTCGTATGCTTCCCCCTTTAGACGCTAGCTGCGTTACCTTCCCCAGGTTCTGCTCCTTCTTTTTCAGGATTCAACACTCTTATTCGCATCCCCCCTCCACCGTTTTACCAAATGTTTTTTTCGACGGCAGTCAAGGTGTTCTCCACGCCATTGATTCAACATCATCTGCGTTTTTTTTTGAAAGATTCGGGAGACTGAGTCCCTCTGTCTTTGATGAGCGAGCGACGGGGTAGTCAGTTCTTCACCTGCGTTGTTTTTTTCCCTACTTAAGGAGAGGCCCGCTCTTTCTTTCCCCCTTCTTTTGAGGTTTACTAGCAAGAGTTTTGTTCGCCCTCATGCTTGCTATGCCTGTTTACCCTGATCAAGCGTGGCTTTTTTCACCGCCACACATTGCGCGATATTTCCTCATCCTCGTTGTTTTTTTTTTTTTTAGACCGTTTTTAGCTGTTAGAGATGGGCCTTCTCCTCAATTTTCTTTTCCGTAATCTTTGAACTTCCTCTTAGTTGGGTCTCGGTGAGGTCAAGGCGCTTATTTTTGCCCTCCCTGCCGCGTTTTTTTCCGATTGTTTGGTTCGGGTTGCTTTAACCAAAAATATAACCCCCCCCCCCCCCGGTTCCCTCCTTGTCCTTTCATCTATATTCCCCTCCAGCATTTCGAAAGCTTCAGAATAGTCTTTCAACAACACCGCCCAAATTCATACATCGAGCAGCTTTTAAGTGTCTACGGCTGTCCGTTTTTCTCGTCCAAGATGATCTACTGCCCCTGTCCTCCCTTCTGGCCCTTCCCGAAGAAAATGTGAGTACCTCCATCTCAGCCGTTACACTGATCTGCTCCGCCTTTCCACTCCCCCCTGCTTAGCTGTAGGAGGCGTTTCAGTTTCACCTCTCACGCTTTTCCCCCCCCCCTTGTTCCCAGATTTCCATTTCCTTTTTACGCCATACCCCTCTATGAATGAAATTTCGACTTTGGCGACGTCGGGAGAATGAGCTGCCATTCCCCATACTTTGACGCAAGCTTTTCGCCCTAATCGAGGTGACGACGTCTTTGTCCGGGCAAGACGCGTGTTTCCTCCTTACCCTCCGGCGACATCCGCCAGAAGGTTTCGGCCCAACCCTTCCCTCCGCGATAGTTGCAGACGCGGTATAGATTTGCCCTTTCCAATTCCTTTTCCCCTCGCCACTGGCCAAGATGAGAGCCGCTGGGAATTTTCGCGGGACGTTCCCTCCTCTAGATAAAATTCAGCTGTAGGCTCCCCCGCACCTTCCCCTGCCAAGGCCTAATTTCGACAACAGTCTCACTTTATTTTTTCCTGATAATCGTCAAAATCAAGTCCCTTCTTATTTTTCCTCGTGCCGGTTACATGGTCGCTATCCTCACCCTTTCGCCCGACAAACTGTTCTAGCCTCCCCTTCCTCCTCCAGCTTCTCAGCGCAACCTATATGGTTTCGAGCTCTCTCATTCCTATCTCCCACTCTCCTCTTTGAGTATCTGCAATCTCCCTCCCGCCTTTCACTGTCCATTTTCCCCTGTTTCGTCACCGGACCTCCGGCGGCTTAAGTTTCATTTTCCCTTCCGTCTGTTTTAAGGCGCCCATCTCGCAGATGACTATTTTCTTTTTCGCAGCTGAGCCACTTTCCCATTTCTCCTCCCCTAAGTCCTTTGACTTACCTACAGGCAAGTCCTTTCCACTTCCCCTAAGCCAAAACGCCACCTTCCCGTGCCACATTTTTATAGTGCATCGGAACCTCTTTTTCGCGCTTCCCTGCTTACCCAATCAGATCTTTCTGTTTCTTTAAATGTTTCACGACGTCATCCTCCTTTCTCCCCTATAATCCATTTTGTTTCAACAAAGCTTCGTCCCTTTATTCAAAATTGATTCCATGTGGTCTCTGTCGTCAGAACTGGCAGTTCTTTCTCATCCGTTATCGGTCAATCCTCTAAGGCTTCTTCGTCTGTTCTTTTCAGGGGATGTTAGTACGGTGTTTCTTGGTTCTATAATCTTCGCCTTGCGGCTTTCTATTCCCCGACTGATTGATTTTCATCACCATTCTAATACGTAACGATCTCTGATGACTAGGTTTTCGTTGGCCCAACTGTTATCTTCTACCTTGTCTCCCATATCTCGGTTTCCCTTTCTCCAAAAAATCGTGTCCGGTTATCACTACAAGGATATTCATCTCTGGATTCAGTTTCCTTGGACGCCATTTTGTTTGCTGGTGATCGATACAGAATCCATTATTAGCTCCCACTCGCTGTTTTTTGGTCTAAGCTTTGTCTTCTTTCGCCCCCGTTTTGTCCCTGATGATCCAGGACAACAGTTTTCTCAACCCGCCCGCTGTTTCCCCCTCAAACCGAGGCCAAATTCCTCCCTCTCTCCTGCGCCCCTTGATCCCTTAAAGACCGTGGGACCCACTCTCCTCGGGGTTCTTAAAAATACATCAGATGCACCAACTTCCAGGATTGAGCTACCACCGTTTGGTATCTCTCTTTCTGCATGCCGCTGGTTTCTGCCCCCATTTTCCCCAAGCGGTTACATAAGCCGTGAAGGGTCCCAACCTCTCGATCTGATTACCTTCCCTCACTCACCTTTTTTTAGAGACTCAACTGGTTTCCCCTGCGTCTACTGTCGGACGATCACACGCGAATGTACTCACTTTACTGAATTCTCCCCCCCCACGTCTTCCTCTTTTCTCTTACGGTCGCTGAACTTAATTCTTCCCTTTATTCGACAAGACGACATCCCACCGGTCTCGCTCTCGCCGCGTCCCGATTCCCTGTAACAATTTTTTTCCGAATGGATTGGCGGTTTTTAATGTTCTTACTCCCCATCGCTCGGAACGCTACACCACCCATTTCCTCGTGGATCACTGGTGTATCCCCTTCCAGCTAACTTCTCTCTTTAACTATTGATGCCTTTTCTTCTTTTCCTACTGGTTGTTTTTTCTAGAGATGAGAGCAAGTGCATCGGTGCGGACAGATGTTGAGGTCGCATTCCAACGATGACAGCTGAATGGTGGCTGGTTAGGTATTTTCCTTCATTGTCTCCTCGCTGAAAACCAAATAACGCCCGCCAGATCCATGCGCTCATCTTCGTCTTCGGATTCCCCCCAAAGTTTCGAACACCGTACCGGAGGAGGCGCCTGTTTTCTTTTCCGCTGCGATGATCGGGAAAGCAATTATTTCGTCTCACGCCTCACGTCTGCCTGTACTCCTTTTGATCGTTCCCGAACCCAATTCAACTGCGGGTGAATCCCAGGGTATCTTCTTCACTTGAGACCCCCCCCTTTTCGAGTCGATTGAAGAACTCACGTTTCATGACGACCCTCTCTCGGTGTCCTTCCCGGCCTGTGACCATTTTGTCGACATGTTTCCAGGAGCTGGGCTTTTGACTCTGTCACTCGCGCTTTGATGAAAAGGGGTTCGCATATTCACTTTTAATGGTGTTTTCCGTACTCCGTGAACTTATAGCAAGGGCGTGGATCGCCCCAGTTGGTCGTGGGTGACCGACGGGCTATGAGTTCTCCCCTTTGACGCATGTTTTTGGATTTAGTTGTCATTTGGATGCGTTACATGGCCGGTTTTCACGTTGTCCACTGCATTCTTTAATACAGCCCCTATTTGCGTGACACTTTACAGCGCGAACTATGGGGAAGAGTGTACTAAGGATTCGCCTATCTGCTCCCTTCCCTTTCTGGATCATTTTTCGTTGAGGATTCGCAGTAGCGTTACCTTCTCGTCACGTGCGTTTTGACGACGAATCTGGGAAGGATTGCGCGGGATCGTCCGCTACCAGTCCCCCTGCAGTTCATGCCGAGTTCCTTTACAGGCCGGTGTTCTTTCCTCTCCGCACTATTACTTTCTCGCCGAGAGCTGCATGGAGTCACCGCCGATGATGTCCCTCCCATCCCGCAGACTTCGTCACGACTTCTAGTCACCAAAGACAGGACGTCGAGCGTCCCGCGCCCTACTCAACTTCTTTCATTGGCGTTCACCAAGAAAGAACGTTCATAGGAGTCTCCTGTTCTACTTTTCGATGTAGTCAGGGAGGCGGATGCCGTTCCGTCCTTCCATCGAGCCCCCCCGAAGGAGTCTCTGGTGGTGTTTCTTCCGGCCTCTCTGACCCCCATTTGAGACAGTTTTTCCGCTCTTAACCCTTTCTCCTCCGTATAATGCTGTCTTCCTACAGTCTTGTCCCTTTTACAGAGAATCGTTCTAGAATGATCAAGTCCCTGCCGCTTGCTAAATGTGCCTAGGCAGTCTAGCGCACTTCATCTTTTTCTCCTGCTTCTCTTCTAATCGGCAAGAAATTCACCCTTTCATTTCCAAAGCTCCTGTCACGAACGGAACGTTAAGTTCGGTACTAGAATTCCATGACCCTCTAGACCCTCGTAAGGAGGATTGAGATTTTTCCCTCCCATCCACGTTATAGTTTGACTTGTATCGCAAAGCTCCTCTTTCGATTCGTTCGGGTGGTGTAGAAAGGTGCGACCCCCGTGGCGGCGACCTTGTTTGAATCGCTCGTTCCTCTGCAGGCGAACACTCATGGTTATTGTGTGCCTCCTGCTTTTTTTGAATGGCGGCCCTTCCAGTCCTAGTCCTGGAGGTGGGCACTCCCACCCCCGAGTTATCTTCGTTTTGATGTCCTGCTCGTCGGTCAAGTTTTAAATTCCTGCGTGGCCTCTTTCCCCCTTGCTCAAACACCCCCCCCCCTTTAGTGAGGAGTTGTTGACCAGGGTCACGTCATCCAGCGAGGTTCGCTGTTCAAGGGTGTTGGGCGATATTGGTGTGCTCCGATACAACACTTCTCGAGGAATTAATTAAGAGGTTGCGCTCCGAAGGCGTCCTTCACTACGAGTCTATCCGGATTTTCCTTTCTTTGCTTGTTTTTTCGTTTCCCTTCCTGTCTATGAAAGCCGGCAGAGAGCTCTTCGTCTGACAGAGTCATTGTTTGGTATTCGCCTGTCAGAAACTTTTCTGTTTCAAAGAAATTCCCGACGCTCGCCGCCTATCCCGCAGGCTCCCTAAAACGTTCTTGCCCGAGCTATTTCTCTGCGTCGGTCTCTGCCTGCTGTCCGTACTTCCCCCCCAATGGCGGGTTGGCTGGGGGGGTGTGACGGGGTCGTCCGGGGACGAACCATATCGGGGGGTTAGCAACGCGACCTGGCCGCGACCCGCGGAGGCTATTTTCTTAGCTCCCCGTCCTGCGGCAGAAATTCG
>Ga0179593_1439843_pt1 | contig 11108 bp, 15 predicted proteins | sample CZODoug2_1_08_16_FD_185931 | JGI IMG/M metagenome (GOLD analysis project Ga0179593, IMG submission 185931) | Vadose zone soil fungal communities from Angelo Coast Range Reserve, California, USA - CZODoug2_1_08_16fungal (PacBio error correction) | ecosystem: Environmental > Terrestrial > Soil >... | reverse complement strand
GTTGATAGCCGATTCGGCGATCCTGCACCCCTCCTAAGCAGACCTTCCTTCCCCCGTCTAGATTATTAGTGTTATTCTCAAAAAAACAGATCCAGGAGATTGATTGAAAAAGATACCCCTCAGTTTTTCCTATTGTGGCTTTTGTTATATATTTTCCCTTAGTTTTGTTCAATCCTGGCAGTTTCATCCCTCCCCCAATCTATTGGATTGTTGCCCCCACTTATCCATGCTGAGCTGTCCACCCGCCCTAAGTTCTCTTTTTCAGTTTTGAAAACACCTCAAAACGACACCCTCTTATGTTCGTTTGTCCACACTTTCTTTTGAGTTTTTCACCTTTCCTGATGATTTTTTAGGTCGGGTGCCAAAGTACAGGATTCTTCCCCCCCCTCTCTGCGTCCCCTCTTTATAACTAAGGTTCTGTAGCTTCGAAAAGGACCCTTTTTCCCCCCCCCCGGGTAAAGGCCATGTGATCCCCCCGTTTCCTTTTCCATGTTCCTCCCTGCTCCAATCTTGTCGGAACAAGATTGAGACCCCTGAGAATAGCCGTTACAATTGCGGCAACTTGTGGTTTTTTAGTGCTGACATCCCCCTTTGGGACGTCTCTTCTTTTTCCCCTATTGTCCTTAAGTCGATACCCTTTTTTGGCCGTTTCCCCTTACCCCCCTTCCTGTGGCCTCCATGCTTCATTCTCCTCTATTGCGTACCAAGTAGGACTCGTTACTTTGAGTGACCTTGAAAAATCCCAACTTTTCACAAGTTGGATTCCCTCCATGTACTATCAGGCTCTCCCTCTCCGTTCGGTTAGTAGTTTTCCCTTTCTCCTCCCACCTAGTCCGGAGGCAGATTTTACGCCCTTTATTAGGATGCCCTTTGTTTTAAACCTTTTTTTACCACGCGTCTTTTTCCTCACTGGCGAGTTTCCACCCCTTTCTCCCCCCCTCAAAGTCACCTCTCAGGATTCGGTTTTTTGCTGATATTTCAACTTTTTTCTCCTTTGTGATTGGGGGAGCGCCTGCTGGTACGGTTCCGGTTACCTCCTCCCCCTTTTTTCTAAGTGATTTCCCCCTCTTCCCAACGCTCGCTGCAGGCCCCGGATTATTTTTGTGGTTTTACTACCCCCAACTTGTTTACTTTAACCCTCTCCTCTTTTGACGTCGTGAGACTTCCAATTATACTCCTTCCGAATTCTATATAGTTCGATGCTTGTGCCGTCATTCACCCACCGTTCTCTCTTCTCGTTTGGATCACCTCTTCTGCAAATTTTCCCTTTTTCCCCTTCTGAATCAGGGCCCTATTTACTCCCCCTCATTTACTTGCATCTTTTGGTTAACACCGGCCCTACTTTCTCCCCCCTTCAGGGCCCCGATCGGGTTTCTTTCCTTTCCCCTATACTTGTTAACACCCCCTCACGGATTTGTTCTTTTTCCCCAAGCCGCCCCCTTGACGAAGATGAAGACAATGGTCCCTCCTGTGACCGTTCCGATTTTCTTGTCAATTCGCTTCCCTCGAGAGACGAGATTTAGAGCTTGTTCACCTTCGCGCTGTATTCTCTGTCCTCCAAACCTTCCCCGACTTGGGTAAGGGCAGCCGCTTTTTTTTTTCCTCTTATACCCGTTGAAAAGTGTCTCTGGCTTAGATGTTTGATCCTCACACATCCGCTTTTCATCCCAGGTTTTTCCACTCTGGAAGACATTCTTCCCTTTTCGCTTTACCGACTGTGTCCCCTCTTTCCAATCTTCGATAAATTCTGCGCCCCTTCGGCAACCCCGCCGACCCCAAAGGCCCCAAAAACCCAGTTTTATTTGACGAATTCCCCCACCCCCCCCTCCCGATAATCCTCTACCTGACCCACCCGCTTAATGATTATCATGTACAAGCAAATCCCTCAAAATTTTTGAGTGGATTGTCTTCCTAGGACCCAAAAACCACCCTTTCGATACCTCCGTGGAACCCCAATTTCACCGCGTAAGCGACTTCTTGACAAGCCCGCCATGCAAGGAAACCTCCTCTCTTTTTTCCTGGCGGGCTCTTGGTCGCTGATCCCCTGGGATGCCTGGCTAGAAAAGGAGTTTTCCTCCTTGCCAAAAAAGGTCTTCCCGTCACTCTCTTTCTCGTAGCTCGCCCTGTTATATAAATAAGATTCCTTAACTCTTCTCTCATGCTTCTCCTGCTGCCCTTTCCCTCTCCAAGCAATAAAGCCGGTTATTTGAGCGAGCGGGGCCTTTTAATGGGATCGCACTGGATTTTTCCGGGAGCTGAGAGATTTGTGCTGACCGACTCGTCCGTCTAGTTTCAATAATTTTGTGAAGAAAAAAGACTCTGATTACCCCCACCCCCCCCTCCTCACTCTTCTCCCCCTTTTTATTATGCCTCCCTGCCGGCTCCTAAGCGGAAATGGTCGGCCTCCTGCCCCCCCCTTCCTTATCTCTGAACCCTGAACCCCTTGTGCGATTCATGAATAAAGTACGGCGTCTTTACATATTTTCTCCCGCAGGGAAAAGACCGTAACCTGTATGAGCCCTTTCCGAGTCTCCCCCCCATTCCCTAAATCCTGGAGTTAACATTCGAGACTTGCCCTTTAACTGGAAGATTCTTACTTCCAACCCTCTCCCCTGAAATAATCCCCGCGTCACCGTTCCCTCAGAGCCGTCAGGTTAGTAAGTCTTCGTTTTGTCCCCTCCGGACACTCCAATTGTGCCCTGTATTCGGCACGCGCACCCTATGACTGAGCATTTCGGGCGATTTTCTGACCCCTAATGTAAGGGGTAGCTAGTCCCCTCGTATTTTTCTCCCCCTATCTATTATTCATCCCCGTGTTTTGTGAGTTTTATTCTCGATGCGACGCAGATCTAGCACTTACTCTCGTTTCTAGAACACCCCTGCGACACTAAGTATCCCTCCGTGTACTTTTCCACTTGCCGATCCAGAGTCGCCCTGGTCTTGTCTTTTCCCCCCCCTTCACGGGACCCTTCCCCTTTCCCCTGTCATCTTCGGGAATGTCTATCTACGAATTTCTTTTCTTAGGGGGCGAGCTGAACAATGCGTTCCTTTTTTTAGGTATTATTCTTGAATTGTTTCCTCATTATTCTCTTCATTTTGGGATCCTCTGATAATTTCGTCGAGTAAAGGGCTGGGAAGTTCCTGTTCGCTCCCTCTCTCCAAGAATCTCCTTTTTTAACTACCAATGTTGATGTCATGCTTTTTTCTATCCATTGCCGGTCTTAGAGAGCCTGGGGTCTCCCCCACTTCGAGGTCCCATTTTTCCTGATTATTATGTTTTCCTCTCCTTTTTTTCTTCCTCCAAATGTATGAGCGTTGCTCTTCCCTCTTATTAAGACCCCCCCTTTCCTAAGCACATTCAAAGACATGGACACAGGGAAAGAGATTCAACCGAGATCTGATCAAGGCCACCCCTTTCTTGCTTTATCAATTATACCACGTGCCTTTTTAAGCATTGATCTTTCTATTACTTAACTTTAGTCTTTTTCTCTAGTTGATCGAATCATATAAGATTTCTGACTAAGTTATGCATCTTTGTCCCCAGTCTTTTTGTATACACGGCATACCCCGCCTCTAATACACGTCTCCCTTCAAGTCCATCCCTTCTATTCTGCGCATACTTCAGCGGGCTTGTAATGCTACTCGATAAGAGCTTGACAATTCCTTTGTTTCCCTGTATCCCCACTTTCCTCCCTTTTTGGGGTTTAAGACTCTCAGAAGCCCACTGGTTCTTTCCAGATTTGTCGATGTCCTAGTTCGTGTCTGGGGCAGGTCGAAGATTGAATATAGTTTGTAAATTTTTTGGAGTAGTATCTTCTCCCTGTTGTTTTTTTTTTTGTCCGCTTTGATTGAACGGCGCTATTCGTCCGGCTTTCAAGAGTTGAAACAATCTCCGTAGAAAGCGCATCTTCATGCGGTCTTCCCTTCCCATTTTTGCTACCTAAAACCCATTTAGGATAACCCCCACCTCTTCTTTGTTTCTCTCCCACCCTCTCCCGCCAGATTTATAACCCCCAATTGTCCCTTCCATTGCCCACTCTGCCTTACAACATTCTGGAGGCCGTATTTACACTCTTTAGACTCGAAATGTGGAACACGATCTTGAGGGGCAATATCTTCATATTCATATCCTGACTTCCCGAACAACCTGATCGTTCCAGGAGGGTTATTACATTGTTCTTCTTTCTTAGCCCCCGGTTCTGGGTGAGACACATCCTTTCGTGTGTTTTCCCCCTTATTGCCGTTTTACCCCCTCCCGACGACCCTGCTTGTTCCCCTCGGGCCTGTTGCTTCGCAAGTCTGACCAATTCATCGCTGGTAGTGACCGAAATATACTTCCAGCAGTTCAGCCATGAGTCTTTTCTCCCCGCATACGTTTGCAACATAAAACTATATATTACTTATGGATTAACCCGTTTCCCTGAAGTAATAGGAAGATCTCTCCTGGTAATCTCGTTGATGATAAAGGAATCCCCCCTAGTAGGTGGTTTTCCTAAGTTGTTTTTTTTCTGAAACCCGCAAGATCATCCGGAAGTTCTTTTCGATTTCCCGTTTTCTAGGACACGGAGCCCCTCCAGTACCGTCTGATACCAGTACCGTGCTTTACCTCCCATTCCTCTCCCCCCCCCAATCTCTACATTGTTTTTAGCAGCCACGAATCGTTATAGTAGCTTTGAATATGGCTCCGTCTGCGACAGTGACATTCAACTACGTTCCCGTTTCCTATGAATACTAAGCCGGCTCAGGGGTTTCGTAAAGGTCGCATGCCGTCTTTCATTTTCTCTGACGTATAATTTACGGCCGACATTCCGTTTCCCTACGAGCCGTCGTCTGTACCCTTTATCTGAATTTTAATCTGTAAAATGTGCCTTCGATCACTTCCCCCTTTCCAAGATTCTTCCTTTTTTTCCTCCCCCCCCCCCAGATATATCACTCTTGATGCTAAAGTTGGGTTAAGGTTTCCGGCGGCAACTCCAGTTGATCGACTGAAGTTCAGATGGGGTTAGAACCTTTTCGGGCCTTACCCCAGTACGGTCGGCCACTACCCAGGGCCGCTCTCTATTCTCAGTTTTCTCATCTTTTTTACTATTTCTCGCGGACATGATCCAACTTTGCAAGTTTCGCGCACATGCTTTCCCTTCCTCCGTTTTTCTTCCACAATTACAAGCTTCCTCAAGAGAGCTTTTTCCCCCCCACTCTTGGGTACACCTCCAATCATCTTCATTTGCCTCAAATTTCACGTCATTGTTGGCCCCCACCCCGTCCCCCCTGCTCTCTTTTTTTCCCTTTGATGTCAACCACGGAAACAAGCTTTTTTTTCCCCCTTCCGCATGGCCTCTCCCCCCCATGGTTTTAAAAACCCTCTCTGTGTTTTCAGCACGCCCATATATTTTTTAACGAAGTCCAATTTGCGAGAGCACCCTGTAGCCAACCCCTCTTCCCCCCCTGCTGTCATCTTTCATCTCAATCTACTAGATCTGTTTTTTGATATACAAAATCTCCGATGTTCTTCCTTTCCTGTCTTTCCCCTGAGTGAAGGCCATAGTCTATCAACACTCCCGTTACTCTACATTTGTTGTTTTTCCTAGATCTTTGCTAGCCCGATTTTGATCTCGCAATTGCCCCGCGCTGTCCCCCTTCCCCCCAATTTTGCGCTAGGTTGTATCCCCCCCATGATACTAGGAGATCTAAAAGATTACAGACAGGTGTCCTTTTGAGATTTGGGTCTCTTTGATCTCGCCCTTTTTCACTTCCTTTTCTTCCACGATACGGACAGAACCCCCGCTATGGTTTTTTTTTTTTTTTTTCCCCCAACCACCGGAGATTCCCCCTGCTGGCAGGTTTACCTCGAGTGACCGCTTTTTTACGTTTTTGCCCACCCCTCCCCCCTTCACAATCTTTCTTTTTTTTGGACACAATGACGTTCTTTTTGAGCCATTTCAGCTTTTGTGTCTTGTTTTTTTGCGGTCCAGTAGTTTTCTCCACCCCCCCCCTTTTAGTTGGGTTTCTACGCTTAACGCCTCGTTTCCGGTGCGTCACTTCTAACAAGTCTTCTTTCCCGGACATAGTTTCGCGACCGGTTCCCGTTGTTCGAATGCGTCGATTGACCTCTCTGACCCAACTCTTGAGACCCATTCTCCCTCCCCCTAGTTTACCATTGCGGACACGCTGTTTTTTCTTGGCTTTGAACCTCCATTGGTATCTGCCGGTCCCCTCGAACTTCAAGCCCCTTTCAACGTGTCGTTTCTTCCCTTGCACGTCTCTTTCCCCTCACCAAGATTTAGTATACCCCCATGCCCGGCGATTTTTTTTTCTCGTTGGCCCCTACCCACCTTTCGGCACGAGTGCCCCTTTTTTCCTTTTGATGAGTCCCCTTTACCCCAGATTTCCCTCCCCCTTTTGGACTCTCTTTCCTTCCTTCATTATCATGGAATTAGCCCTGGAGTTTTCTCGGCTTTATTTCCGGGTATCCGGAAATCGTACGCCCTTCCCCCGAATTTCCTCCCCCAGATCCCGTCTTTTATGCCATATGGCAACTCTCTCGCTCCTTCCCTGGGCGCAGAGACACCGCGAACATAACTTCCCTCTCCTTATCAGGTCGTGTTCTTCCCACCAAGTTATTCTTTTCTTCCGGCTTCCCCCTTTTTCCCTCAATGTCCTTGCTTCAGAAAGGCCCTCCCTGCTTGCCTGGCACGTTCCCCACGGAATAGCCCTGAAATTCTTCTTTCTTCGTTGGCGTTTTTTTTCTCCCCAATGAATTTCCACCCGAGTTGTATTAGTCTCCTCTCCCACGTCCGAACTCACAGTCCTCTTCCGATTCTTGACGTTAATCCCCAGGCGAGATTTTGGATTTTTCCCCGCTCTGCGACAATACCCTTCCCCTTCCTTTACGAAAGTCCTTCCCTCCAACGACTTTCATGTTGCCAGTGTCCCCTGCCTGGTATCAACCTCTTCTCACTAGTCTTTTTCCTATCCCTAGACTCATCTAAGAGGTGAAACACAGAATATTTTTTCCCCCAACCACTTGAAAACGGTCCTCGAAGACAACGTAGTCCCCCCGCCACCTGACCATAGCGTTGTTTTTTTCTCGCTGCCGATATGGGGAATCTCCTCTTTACCCACCCCTTTGCTCTCCTCACGGATCCCACGGCCTCAAGAATGTTTTTCCCTTGCGAGATGTTGACGCTACAACATTGACCTTTATATTTTTTTCTGATTGGTGGCCCTCGCACCTACCGCTGGTATCTTCAATGTTTTTAGCAACCTCTTTAAGACAGCACTTCACTTATTTTCTACGACTCTTCAGCCTGTCCACTATCACCCCCTTAAGTCCCTACACTCTCGCCCCCCCCTGATTGCTCACTGCCTAACCAAGACCCCCCAAAACACCGGGCGCTGATTTTTCCATCCCACCCTTCACCTTCCCTCTCCCTTTCCCGCTTCGACCTGTTCCCCCGAGAAAGTTCCCTGAGAATGCTCCTTCCATAAACTTGTGCTTCCAAATTTGGTGCTTGGCCCGCTGGAAAAACCCAAAACTTATATTACGTCCCCCCCACTAAGGGCCAATGCCTCTGTAGCGATTAGCAATTACCACAGCCATCTCCCCATCCAAACTCAGATAGTCTTCTCAGTTTCGTCGCTGGTCTGAGCGTGGTGATCTTTGTAGCCCCTCTTGTTGGCAAGATTCACCCACGTGACAAGTCCCTCTGGTTTTTCTTATCGAGTTCGGCTACTAAATCCTTTCTTCCCTCTTTTTATTCCTCGCCCTCTTTCCCAAGTCTTAAGCCACTCAAGACGGGTGTGCCCTTCTCTCTCGAGGTCCTTTTTCCCCGGTTCTACTGGCGTGAATGGGCGCCTGGAGTTTTCTTCCTACCTATCTCTCCTCTCCCCCCCCTGAAGTCCAAGAGCTCTTTTTTATGTATCAACCCTAATAGGGAAACAAAGGTACCACATCGCAGCCGTAGGCACCCTTTTTTCCTTCCCTTTGTCCCCCCCGTCCCTGCTATCTCTTTCCGGCAATTCGGTGTCCTCATCTTTCGACCCCTAACCTTTTTTTAGACCTTCCCCAGCTTTTCTTGGCCTTTACATATTTTCTCCTCGCAGGAACGCCTCCCGTAGGCGCATTAGGGAATTGCTTGATCCCAACATGCCTCTTCATCAGTCTTCCCTCTGCCTAGAATGACGGGAACGCTTGGCAAGCTTGTAGGCCCCCAGGACCTCAATTCTCGTATAACCAGTCCCAACTCTCTGCCTTGGTTAGGTTTTTCTTTTGTTTTCTTAACACTGGGACTTGGATCGGCCCGTCAACGATGAATGAGAATGCTTTTCGGAGATTTTTTTCCTGCTAACTACTCGTCCCCTGCGGGATTCAGTTTCCCCTCGATGATCTTCTCGTCTCATAATAGGTGGTGTTTTTGTCTTCTCTCCTATTAGTCGCTCCTACCCCTTTATACTATACAATCGCGACTCAGTCTCCGTTGCCTCTTGTGAAGATCCAGAGTAGCCTTTCTTTGTCCTTATTTGTCCCCCACACGTGTTTAAAACCCTTGAACTTATAGTGAGGGCCGTACTCCCTCTCCTATTTCGTTCTCCTTCTCTTTCCTTCAAGAGTTTCCCTTATTCGTCGGTTATAGGCAGAATTGTTTTTTTACTCTTCGTGATATGCATGGTTGATCCTCCTAATGAGCCTCGGTAAGTTGCTGGGAATTTATCCTCTTTCGCAAAGAGTAAGAACATAAGTTGAGTACTCCCCCCAATTGTGCCACGTGCGATGAGGTTGCGAGATTCCTACTTTAGTTTCTCAGACTCCCCTTCGGGGCTGGCTCCTCAAAACGGTTCCATTCTTACGATGTTGGTATTCTTCTTTTTCTCATCAAGTGAAAAGTCTTAGTTAATGCGCTGCTTTCTCTCCCCCCCCTTTCCCTGCCCTGAACTCCACCAGCCCTGTGCGACCAAATGGACAGATATCCCCCCGACGTCCCTCCCGGGCCACCCCAGTTCCTGAGTGGCTGTATAAAATTATAATTCGTTTTTTGAGACGAGGATTCCTACCTTGTGTTGAGGCAGACTTTCGAGCTTCTCTTTCCCTATCTGTATGATCCTTGTGCAATCCTCCCTCTTTGCTCCCCGGCCCTCACAGAGCTCAAACGCGACCCCGGCCTCTTTTCCTTCTCACGAGCGTTTTCCGTCATGGCGGCGCTTTCCCTGGCTTACGCGATTTTCCCTTTGTGTTTTCACGGTTGAATCCCTCTTTTTTTTCTCCTTTCATCCTCAAAGTTTTAGGCCCACACTTGGCGTTTCATGATCCGTCTGGAGCGAGTGTTCCAGGTCTCCTCTTTTCGTATCGTTATGGGACGTGTGCGCGCCCGTCTCTTCCCCCCCTTTTGTTTTGTCTTTTTTGGTGTCTGTGTTTATCCCTTTTGCTATTTATGCGGAAGGTCTGCATCTTTACCAGGTCTCTCTCGTAGTCACTCCTCCCACCTCCATTCGGTCTATATGTTGCTAACCCCCATGGTAGGCCAAAGCGGATTGGGGTCTTATCACCCTCTCCGAAAGAAAAGTTCCCGTAATTGCACTCCACATCGATGCCAGCCCCCCACTCCTTTAGTCGGGTTTTCCAGTCGCTAGCTCGCCCCCTTTGAACCCTGCTTCTCAATCCTATATCTCGGCATCTAGCCTTGACCTCCCCCCCCCCCCCCTACCTCGTATTTCCTGTGTGTTCACATTATTTATTTCCTTCGTGTTTCTGTTTTTGCGTTTCACAACTTTGTGCTGGTGTTGTCACCCTGATGGTCTTGATATACATACCCCGTCCGATTGTCTCCCCTGAGGGTTCGCTCCCGCTTTTTTATCTGACCAGCTGACCCCTGGAAATTCTCTTTAGTGAACCGCCATTTTTTTCTCCTGCCTCCCTTCTTCTTTATTACCGGTGAAATCCAAAGACTCTCGCGATTAACGTCAACGCAGCATCTTCCTATATCTCCTTATCCCCGACGCCTTCCTGATCACCTTCATACACAATGGTGGCTAAACACACGACAAACTTTTTTTTTTTGATTAAGGAAGGGCAGTGACTCTAGTTGTCCTATTCCCTTCCTTCTAAGGATGCTGTACCTTTCTGAATTGCATTGATACGCCCACTTGCAAGAAAAACCTCCCCCATTGTGTTTTCTAGATTACCACGATGATCAGTACTTTGCTGATTGACGAACGTGCAGCGCCAGGTGAAGTACATTTCTCCCTTTTTAACTTTCACGATCCAGACCCGAGAAATTCCCGCGGTTCGGGCAGTAGCATCGGACGTTTGATAGTTCCGCCCCTCCGACTACAACCAACTTACGGATATTCGAGCCATGAGTTTACCCTCTTCTTCAACTTTTACGTCCATTGTAAAGTTTCTTACGCCAATGAAAACCGTTGGGAAACTCTTCCACCTTTATCCACAGACTTTTCCCCCTCCCGTCCTGCACTAAAGCTTTTAGGTTACGCCGGCCAAATCCCCTGTACGCCTTCGTTCAGAGGGAGTTTACCGCGAGGGCCCCCTTCCCCATGTACGCGTCAGGCCCCCCCCAACATATTTCGTTCAGCTCGGATAGTCTAGTTTCTATTCTTTTTTTTTTCTAGAGGTTAACGAACACCCTTCCCCCTTCGCGTTTTTTTCCCATGGACCTTTACCCGGCCTTTTAGTTTTCTTTCCCCCCCCAAAAATCCCCCCTCTGCGTTCTCCTAGATTTTTAAACACCCTCTATGCTCCCACCTACTGGACGCACACCCACCCACTCATCTCATTTCCCTCACCGCACTGTTTCCTGTGGCCCCCAATTCACAAGACTATGGTTTCGGAGTTTCCCGGACACCTATTTCATCTCTTGTACCTATCATGGCATACCGGGTTTTTTTTGCAATACCAATTCCCCCCCCCTCTCGGTTTTTTTTCATCCCTCCAATAGTCTTCGAACGAAGTTTCCAAGTGAGCGATACCCACACCTATCCCAAATCTAGGAACATGAGTTCTAAAATTCTTGAGATTTTTTTCTATCCCCCCCCTCCTCATCTTTACGATTTTTTTCGGACGGTCAATGCATCTCTAAATCGTCTCTACCCATCTA
>Ga0179593_1421558_pt1 | contig 11108 bp, 21 predicted proteins | sample CZODoug2_1_08_16_FD_185931 | JGI IMG/M metagenome (GOLD analysis project Ga0179593, IMG submission 185931) | Vadose zone soil fungal communities from Angelo Coast Range Reserve, California, USA - CZODoug2_1_08_16fungal (PacBio error correction) | ecosystem: Environmental > Terrestrial > Soil >... | reverse complement strand
AATACGTCTGCATTGGCATATCGAAGGGGATGTGTACTAAGATCCTAGTTTCCTTTTTTTCAGTCCCTTTCCGATCCTTAAATGGCAAATCTTGGTCTGTCCTTTCCGAATGGCCTCCCGTCTTAGGCTTCCCATATTTGTCTCCCCCCGTGGAAGACGTTCGTTTTCCCCTGATTCCTTAGCCGATTTACGCGTTCCTATCGGAATCTTTGCCTGTAGCCCCTTCTTCCTTGATACAAAATGCTCTAGTTCTTCATCTAGCATTTTTGTCCTGGGGTTCCCTCCTTGGGCCTTCCCATCGATGCCCCCTCTCCGAACCGCTGAAAATTACTCCACTTTCCTCCTCTTTTGCTCTCCTGCGGTCATTGGTAGCTCCCCATGGCCACGCACTGCCGTTTGTCTCAACTTCTAGTCGTTTCATTCTTGTTGGAGTACCGTCTTGTTCCCCAATCAAACTGCGATGTCCTCCTGCGTCTTGGGGGGCTTTGTTCTCTCTTTTCCGCGGCCCCTACAGGATTCTTCCCTGTTTTCCATTAGTTCCAACGTATTCCCTCCTTTCTACGTCCTACAAAGAGTTTGAGGTCCCTGTCCGTCATTTCTCGAGTTCCGTCCAACGAGGTCATAAACTTCTCCGGCTTTCTTTTTCCTCTAAATCTTGCCCACGCCCACACCGACAGCCACCAGAGGCATTTCTCTGTACTCACCCCGCCTTCAGGAACTGTCAGAACCGGCTGCTCGTTTTCGGCCCGCTCTCGTGCAGCGCTTTTTACTTTGCCGGGGCAGGGTCGTTGCGTTATTTTTTCCGGCTTATCCCGGCACTTCTCTTTCCACTTCCTTGTTACGCGCACCTTTTGTTTGCGTTGATGACACTTCGTTTTATGAATCGGTGTAGGGCTTTTTCTAGCCCAGTTTACTCCATAGTCGGCTTCATTTGCGCTTTTTGGTGCCTTGCCTCCTTCTCCCTGATTTACCCTTACTGCTGTTTTCGGTGTCCATTTATCAAATATAGTTCCTCTGAGTTGCCACCGGATGTTTTCCCGTCGCTTCGCCCCGACCTTATAGAGAGAGTCGTCGACCTCGTTGTCCGATTCTCGGATGTGTACCGTAGGTTGCTTTCTCTCCGGCCCCTGACTCGGTGACGCTATGCCATCGCGCTTTTTAGTTAGGGTGGTGTCTTTTAAGGGTGCTGCGTGGGAGTAGGTGTAGCTTTTTTCATTTAATCTGTCGTATTTGTGCTCTTGGATCTCTTGGATCCCGTTGTTTGTGAGAGCCACCTAGGCGTCCTAGTCGAACGGGTTTCATAATGAACTTAAATTACCGAATTCCTTAATAGTCCGTTTCACTGATTTGGAAGCCCTGTCCACCCCACCGCAGAAAACGTCAAATGGGCATCTGAATTGTTTTATCTTCTCCGGCCCCCAAAAGGATGTTCTTACCCCCTCTCCTAGAAAGAGAGCCCCAGAAGTTGCAAATCTCAATGTCTCCTTATCTACCCTACACTCTTCATATACTATTTGCCCTCCGACTGCCGATTGCGTGTTTGCGCAGGCGCATTTTTTTTTTATTTTGCCTCTCACTGGAGTGGGACAACCCTGTTAGGGACCTTTAGGATTCTCCCTGAAATCTTTTTGTGTCTTCGGCCTCCCCCCAATGCATTTTGGTGTGTTCTTGGTTTTTTCCCCCCATATCATTTTACCCTATTTTATGCAAAATTCCCCCTTTTTAAGTTACGACTTGGTTCTTTACCCCCAACCGACACTTCCCTCTGCTTCACTCCTGCCCCAATACTCCCCTAAGTTGTTCGCTGCAAGTAGATCGACCTTTTCCAATTCTTCCCTTCTTCACTCAGAGCCCCTGTCCCACGAGACTGTATTTCCTTCCCTTTTGTGGAGATTCCGCCCTTGCATCCCGGAATGCCGATCCTGGCTACTTGGTAGTGTCTTGTCGTCCGTCAGGTTTATCTTTTTCGCTTCCTGGCGGGAATACATTACCCTGGACTTTTCTGCTTCCCCGCCTACCCCCACCACCCCCCCGGTACACGTTCGGTATTTTTTTTTTTTCTGTCCCCGGTTCCAATGTCAGGAGTCTACTAAGCATGCCCCTGAATGACCGCCCTCTTATTAATCAGACCCCAGATGATCGGGGACGAACAATGACGCCGCATCACCGTCTACAGTCAGTTTTTCTCCCTACCATGTGAAAGGAGAAGGGGCGGCCTTTTCCTTTTGTGCTCCCCGTTTTCTCTTCTCTGAACTGGGACCGTTCCCGGGTAGCTTCTTTTTCCTTTGTTTGCCCGTACGGCGGCCTTGCAACTCGCTTGGTCTCCACCTTCTTGGTAGGCTTGCCACATCTGGGTTCGACTCATTGGAACTACGGCCTTGCGTCGAACCATTCCAGTGCCTTAACATACTGCTCGTTCCCCCCCCCCCCTCGATCTTTCGCCCCCCGTTTTGAGCGAACAATGGTAACTAGTGTTTAGTCGTTTTTCGCCCCAGACTTTATCCAAGCCTGCGACCCTTTGAATGACATTGAAGTTGCCCCCAATTTCCCTGGCGGTTCCCCAACCCCCCACCCCCCCCTCGGGTTTGACTTTTTTTGGAGTATGGTAGACGCGCTTTTTTTGCCCGGCCTCGCCCCCCCTTCTTTGCTCGATTTAAGTTCTTTCCGCTTGTTCCTAATGGTCATATTCGCTCCTCAACACGTGAATCGTTTTTAACTTCAATCGGCTTTGTTTTTGCGTGGTGGCCTTTCTTTCCCACCCCCGATCGCATGGATCGCATTTCCACGTCTTTATCTTCCTACTTGCCCCGTTGATAGTCCCTCGAGAAGGGATGTGCTCTCCACGATTTGAATAGGATCTGCGCCCGACGCAGATTTTTCATGCTCCACTCCAGGTTCGACACCTGTCAAATCACCCCGTCGCTACTTCTTTTTTAATTCCTCCGTTGTTTGCGTCGTTTTCGACCTGCGGGTGACTGCGTCGAACTCTTGAATGTCTCCTTTTCCCTTCTTTTTTCCTCGATCCCACGCCGATTGACAGGTTCCACGGTTCACCTTCCAGTTTCTTTCAAGAGCAACTTTTGCTTCTCCTTGTGCCCCACTTCAAAGACTCTGCACCCCCTACTGATTTGTTTTGACCCCAGCCTCTTGAGCACCGGCTATTACTGTTGCCGCACGAAGATTCATCCGACTGTAGACCCTCGGATGCTGCTCATTCCCAGCCTAGTTCGCTTAATCTCCCCTACTGATGTTTGCCTCATTGACCTGGCGTATATCGAGAAGTTTGCCTCCCTTACCATCTTACTACCCTTTCCCGACCCTGGTGTTTATAGCCCTCGCTTCCATTGGACCCCCCCTCATGGCCCCTGCTCACTTTTAAGTCTTTGGTACTTTCTTGTCGTCCCCCTTGCTCTAGCTACAGCGGTTTCTCCTCCACTGCGACTCCAGAATCGTTTTTCGGTTCCTTATTTGAGTATTTTCGATGCCAGTGCCTTCTTTCTCCCCAGATGTCCTGATGTTCCATGAGGACGTCCCCCCATCTTTTCTCTTTCAGGAGCCACACTTGTTTTTGAGTGACCCATACGTCGTCCTCATCTCAGGATTCCCCTATTTCCTTGTCTCCCTTGTTGCTTGGTCTTCAAGTAATATTGAAAAACCCCCCAAATTATTTCCCGCCCAATGTAGCTTCTGCCACTAGCCTTTTACTCGTGGCCACATTCTCATCTTCCGTCCCACTTTCCTGCGTTCTTTCTTCAATCCTTCGTCCCGTCTTTAACCTAGGATTTCGGTAAGTTCTTTGCTTGTGCCCACCTCTATCTCCTTACACTTCCCACCAGCCCTCCCTTTGTTGTGATCTTCCCCTGGTAGCAGCTTCTCCGCCAAGCCCCAAGTCACCCGCTTTATCTTTATGATTCCTGAAGCTTCGCGCAGACTTCCGTCCCGCTTCCCCCCAACACCTTCACCGTATCAAGTGCCCTGGTCCGTCGGAATACCGCCCAGATACGTAAGCCATTACTGCGGTTCTAGTCTTTTCTTAAGATAAGAATTGAGGTCCGCCTGGTCCCCCTCTTTGCAATCCGGAAAATTGTTTATATTATTCCTGTATTTTCGTTGACTATCAGCCATCCCCGGTGTTTTCGATGTTGGATTCAAGTCTTCCTTAACTAATTTCCCCCCGAATAGAAGTTGACTAAGCTTTGCCGTCCCCCCACTTCCCCACCCCCTTTCCAAACCCTCCTTTTTTTCCCGGGAAAGCACCCCCTTATGATGATCCTTCAGATTAAGTTCTGAATTTTCACCGCACCTGATCGGCCCCCTCTACTTCATAAGTTGGTGTGTTCCTTTCTAGTTTCTTACTCCCCCGATCCCTTTTATTATTTTTCCCTGCAATTCGGTTCTAATTCCTCTCCCATCCCCCCCCCTTTTGTGAATTTTTGTTACCTCACCCACCATTCTTTTTGGGGTTTTTTTCCTTGGTTGGACCCGGCCATTCCCTTCTTTCAACTTATTATAAAATGGAAGTAACAGTTTTTTCTCGCGTCCCACTCTTTTTCCCCCCACCGCCTTAAACGTCCCCTCCCAGACCAAATTCACCTTTAAGTGTTCTGGTGACCCTCCAACGCGAGAACTTTCCATTCTTCCAATATGACCAGCCTTTTTCGCGCCCATAATTCTAATTTTGGGCGTATTCCAGCTGGGTCTCCAGGGTTTCTGACAGTCAGAGGACTGCGGAGGCGGGGATCGAGTTTAAGTCATTTTGCCTTGGAGTGTCAGAGGGAAGGGCATCAATGAAAGCCAGAGGGGACGGCGTCATTGTCTAGAGATACTAACTTGCCACCAAATTTCATGACAAACTCTGGGAGGGAGGTCATGCCTTGCTTCCCTTGCGCGATTCACGATCCTGACTGACGAAACTTCTTCCTCCTCCTTTTATTCTGGACGGTCAAAACATCGTCCTTCCCCCGTGTACGTTTGCAGGCGTGGTTTTCGTGACGTTGCAAATTCTCTTTACATTTCTGACGTTTCTGGCCTTCCAAGCTTCTTGTGAGACCAAGCCCCTCCAGGGTAGGATTCCCCCGAGGAGAGGCAAATCGGACTTTTCCCCACTTTTTAGGCTGCGCCTTCTGTGAATTAGATTTCCCCCCCCCTCTAAGGTTTCAGTCTTTTTGCTGTTCTCTCCCCCAGTTCAGCGAGCGCCATCGCCTCTCCCCCCCTAGCCCCTATTTTCGCCCAGTTGATGTCACATGCTCCAGCCGTAGCGACCCTCCTCAAGTTTCCCCCCCTTGGCGACTTTTTCGCATTGTTGATTCATCTTTCCAATTTTCCCTTTCATCAACAAATGTTCGTGTGAAAGTGGCTTTTTGAAAGCTTTCATTGTCGAGCTCATTAGCTTTCCTATCCTCAGGTCCCCTTCATGGATGCCCCATTCTCTTGATTCCGATGAGCGCCGATCCGTGTTCCTCCAGAAACTTTCTACCACTCAAGTCTTCAGGTTGGTCTCGCCACTCTTCGTAATTATCGTCAGCACTTCGTTTTCCCCCCCCCCTCCCCCCTCCAAGATGGATTCATTTTTGTAAAGGACTTTGGCCTATCTCTCCGTCAGCCTTCATTGCTCGGAAGATCGATAAGGGCTTTCTCACCTCTTTTGAACTTCCCCCTCTTTTTTTCGCCCGACGTAAAGAGTTCGTCCACTTACATACATTTACGGGAAAGCAGTCCCAACCCTTTTCCTTAGTTTTTTTTAATACCTGTGATGATTCGCCCTCCCCCCCAGGTTGGGATTTGACTTGTTCGCCTATTTTTCATGAGCAGTTTGGCCGTGGTGAGGAGGGCCTTAATTGACTTCCCTGGCTTGACTTTCAGGCACACTCGTTGAACCTGCCCGTTTTTCCAATCGAAAGTTCGCTTCTTCTTATATTGCCATCTTCCAGATGGTGCTATTCAATTCCTTTGTGGATCGTGGATCAATGCGCCCCTTCTCTTGGTTTTCTTCGATCTCTGTGGCGCCGACCTTCTTCTCTCCTTTTCTGGAACTTTTCCCCCAAAACTCTCTTTTTTTCCTCTTCACGCCACAGGAATGGTTCACCTCAGAAGGGCACCCCTTGTCTATGCCTACCTCGCCGCTGAAAGAGTTCATCCCCCCAGACGAGGGTTTTGTACGCAGGGACCATGATTTCATTTTAGTCACTGCGCAATTTCTTGTGGACTTCTTCTTCGTTTTAACGGGCTTTGTCGTACTTCTGTTCTTTCCATGCAAATGCGAGACCCTGACCTGCTATTGTTTCTACGGCCCTTTTTTTCCTCTGAAAGACTGGCCCCCTTTTTTATCCAAGCGAGGTGATCCCTTTTAAATGGGGATAGCACACACATCATGCGCCGTACCCCCCCCAGGTTTGTGTTTTTTTTTTTCTGGGGGACCCGCGGGGACTTCCAAGTGGCGGCCACCGCCCTCCCCCGTGATTTGTTCTTCCGCTACCAGTTGAGAACCACCATTACCGCAGCAGTTAAGAGATCCTCCGCCTTGAACTCTTTTTTTTTTGACCACTCCTTCAGACTTTTCAGCCACTTCTGCCGCGTTTTTTTCTTTCCCCTATCTCTTTCTTCTTTACAGCAGGATTTTCGCGTCCTTTTCATTTGCGTCTTTCCCCCACAGCTTAGTACTACTACCTGGACCTCCTCCCCCCTCCCCCGGTTGTTGTGAACTGAGTGTCGCGTAGCACTTACCCCCCCCCAAGTCCACAGAAGTGTTCCATGCGTCCCCTTCTAGGTCTCTAAAACGACCTGTGAGTTACTGCCAATTACTTCCCTTTCCTGCCCTTTGATGCACGTCGGACCTACCAAGCACGATAGCAACTCATCTGGTCGGTACCACTGGATTTTCGGCTTTCAGATTTGCCGATTTGAAAAGTTCTTCTCGCGGTATTTTTCCTCGCCCCCTTTGTTTCTTAATATTCTTAGGGTAGTTTGGTATTAGCTCTGTTCTTCGTTGTCGAGGTTTAGCTGCCAATTCTTTTACCTAACTTCCCTTTTCTGAAAGAGAGTGATTTAGCTTGAAGATTGCCCCCACCACCAGACCAGACGGTGCCTCCAAAAGAAAAAAGTGATGCTGAGAACCTCCTTATTGTCCCCCCTGTCTTACTCCATCTTCTTTTTCTTTTTTACACTCCGTTTTGTTGTGCGCTCAGATGTTTTATGGCCCGATCATCCTTAACCTGATGCCCCCGAATTAGTTCTCATCATCCTTTGCTTTTCTGTGCAACCCCATGTTTTTGGGTGTCCGAATCTCCCCTTTTCAATTTTCTTATGACCATGGAAGTTGTTACCGTTCGACCCCTTTTGTCGCGCCCCAACCTTTTCTAGACCGCATTACGCTCTCCTCCCCCTCAAAGGGACCACGATTAGTTTCCCCCTAAACGGTTTCGCGGCGGCCCTGAGAGAACTTTCACCAGGGCAATCGACGAGTCCCTTCTCAAGTTCTTCTATGGATGGTATTCAGACGTCCCCCGCCTGACTATCTAGGTTGGATTGTCGTCGTACCTTCCTTATGTAGGTTAGCTACTGTTCTTGGCACAATCTAGGTGACTTTGTTCTTGCTACGTCCTACCTTTCAAATCCCGAAAACACGTTTCGACGCTGAAATGTGGGGAGATCCCCCCGACTCGGAGGACTCACCCAAATGCCGCCAACTTTTTCTGCCCCCCTGATCGTGGAGAACACACTCAGTGACCCTTTTTCCCTTCATTTTCGATTTCCGCCCGAAGTTTTCTTTCTGTGGAGTGAGGTATTTGGGATTCAAGATTCCTCTGACCCCAAGACCGAGACCCTCCGGCATCTTGTCCCTTCGGCTTCGAATCTCCCCGAGTCCTCCAACCCTTCTTGGGCAGGGTTTTGTTTGACATGTTCGATCCCCTCTGACAATACTGGAATTTTTTGTAACCAGGCCGCCTTTTCACCTCGCAATATCCCTCCCCCCGTCCCCCCCACGAGCTTCTTTTTCCTCGCAGTTGATTTGTTCAATACTAAAAGCTTTACTAACTACGGCCCTCCTCCACTCCCGCCCTGGCGCCGTCTCTCCTTTCCCGAGTCCCAAACACTCGTCTTTCCCTGGGAGTAAGATTTCAGGAGTTAGGTAGCGTTGCTATCCTCCAGGTCCTTTTGATGCCCCCTGTGCTAGATGACAGCTTTAGCGGCAGTTTGGATCCGACTTGAGTCTTCATCCTCTTTTCGACCGTTATGAACCCCTTACGCCTTGCGCATTTTCGCCCTTTCATCGAAAGTATTCCTTTCAAGGATGTCCATATCATTCAAGAAGCCCTCTGTATCTTTCCAGATCGAGCAAGGATTTTTCCACGATGTGGGAACCTTGCTTAAGGATTCCCCCTTTCCCGCATTTGGTACCTGATATTCCATATTTCCTCCTTTCACTCACCGTCGCTTATTTCTCTTTTCCTCGTTTTTTGAGATAGTGTCTTTTGGTTTTGGGGTTGGGGGACCGGTTGTTGCTCTGTCTACCTCTTTCAGACTTTTTCCATCCGGGAAAGCGATCCTCTCTCTTGAATTCCCCAAAAGAGTTGCCAAGTGTCGATCCACGAGCAAATCCTGTGGTTTTTTCTCTGACATATGGCCACCTTTTTCACTATGATTCGTGCTCCTATTGAGGCCCTCGCGCTTGGTTTTGCCCGATCTACGATTGGAGGAGACAGTCATGTAGACCTCCTGGCTTCGCCCAAACTCTTGCTTAATCTTTTATCCTGAATGGGGGATCCATCTCTTTCGCAACGCCGCTGACGCTCGTCCTGCCTGAAGCTTTGACTTCTCCACCTTTTTAGGAGTGTTTGACCCAGTTGAAATTGAGTGAACTCATTTTTTCAATGGCAATTTCGGCCCCGCTTGTTAATTCTTCGTTCCTTTCGTCTGGTTTTCGTGAATTCCAAACTCATGGACAACTGTCTCCCGCTCTTGGGGGACGGCTCTATTTAGATTCACGCTTCCAGCTGTCCTGATGTTTCACGATCCACGCTATCACCATGCAGATTACCACGATTTTTCCCGTGATTTCTCCGCAGCGGGTCCCACCGTTAATAATGTTTCGCCGGGCTGAGTTCTCCAGCTAAAATCTTAAGCACCCCCCCCCCTTACCCTTTCCTCCCCCCCAATCAGCGATTGACACGGCGCGCAACCGACCCTTCCCCTGTCCTCTTTACGCATCGAGTGTTTTCTTTTTCCACGATCTCTTTTCGTACTCCCGATTTCGAAGTCCATTCTTGTTCATTGCATCGTCGTCCCCGGACTTCTCCATTTCCCCTTGCGGTGTTTCCCTGTCTAGTGAGCGTAGCCTACAACTTCCTCTAGTGATTCTCCTGACTCCGTAGCGAACCGTATGCCCGTCTTTTCCGGACCAATCCACCTCCCTCCCCCATTCCTTCCCCACAGATTCAATCTCATTGGTTCTGTAGGTGCTCGTCCGGTTCGATGCGAATTGGCTTTTCGCTGTCCCCCCCCCGTTCCCCCCTGTCCACACAGGTGATATTATTTGGTGTGCTTGCAGTCGATTGCGGTCCCAGTTCCGAGTTTTTGGTTTCAAGGTTCTCCACTAACTGTCCCTTTACATTGAGTTTGAGATGAAGATGCTTCCACCGAACACCCCCCCCCTCAAAGCTGGTTGGTGCCCCATTGACTCACCACCTCTGGGCTCTCCTCTTTATTACGGTTTGTCCATCTTTTCCCACTTTCTCTTACACGGATAAGCAGGAGATCTTTCCTCCTCCGTTTTTGTTGCTCTTCGAGACTGCTTCGCCGATCAGTCAATGTTAGATGGGACTTCACTTATCTCATCATAATCTGGTGTTTTTTTGGGAGACAAAACATGATGTTTGGTTTGTTCTTTGGACGGCTCCATATGCTTCAACTTCTATTACTCACACATTTAAGTAAAGTTTCTGATTGCTCCAACCTCCACCGCAGTCCCTTGTGTCTCCTTTGACTTTCGATCTGATCCCACATCCCCCACTTTTTTCCTCTTTTGCCCACTCCCCTCTATTCCAAATATAATCTGACGACGAGCCCCCCCCGTCGCTCCAGTATACTTTTTGTCTTTAATGGGTGCGTTTATTAAGTCATCCAGGCCTGACGCGTACGTGTTCGTCATGTGGTTTTCTATACTTGATCATTATACCCTCTCGCGTTACTTTCTTACCTTCCACTCAAAGAACAATTTTAGGGGAGGACCTGTCCGTGAGGATATTCCGGAATCAGTAGCTGCCCACCCCTTCCCCATCACATCCCTTACTCTTCCTATCTCTTGGACCGCCAAAAACGCGCCGCTTACTTCTCTTCTTTTGACCGAGTGGTAGAGTTCGAACGTGAATCTTTTCCCATGTCGGCGTGTGTTTTTGGTTTTCAATTTCTGCTTGCGCCCAACAGGCTCACGTTTACTTGACGTTTTTCCCGTTCCTTGGCTTGAGGAAAATTTTCGACGTTTTTTTCCCAACCTCTTTTTTTTACTTGAGGATTGTTTCTCTTTCCCCCCCCCCTCACTCTGCCCCCATCCCTTAAATAGATTGTTGCCCCCCCCCCCACCTCGCTATGACCCTCCCCCCCACGATCTAGCTTTTCAATAGCAAGTTGATGGAAGAACACCCTTACCCAAAGCCCCCCGGCGAAAGAACGAAGACTCCAGTAACTCGGGGCTCTTGCCGCATCGCCCTGGTTATCTCCCCCCATTTCTGCGCCCCAACCCAACCTCGTAGGGAACTGCGTCATTGCTAATTCTTCCCGGATTTCTTCTTGCTTCGCCATTTCCCTAGGATGCCCGATAGTGAGATGAATCATGAGCCCTGGATACTCCTTTTCCGGGTTCTTACACAAGATTCGCTCGCCAAGTTACCTGCAGACACCGTAAGCCCCTTTTCTCATCGTCTTTTCCCCTGATACAGAAGATGGATGCGCATCTCGGTAAAGTATGGCACATCTCTCCGACCCCCTCCCAAAGATTCTTCTTTCCTCGAGCCCCTGGGCTGATCTATGTTTTACCCGCCCCGTCAGGACTCTTTGCCCCCAGCCAAGACATTTACATTCAATCAGGTTCGACCCGCAGTCCCCAATCACCC
>Ga0179593_1715681_pt1 | contig 11109 bp, 19 predicted proteins | sample CZODoug2_1_08_16_FD_185931 | JGI IMG/M metagenome (GOLD analysis project Ga0179593, IMG submission 185931) | Vadose zone soil fungal communities from Angelo Coast Range Reserve, California, USA - CZODoug2_1_08_16fungal (PacBio error correction) | ecosystem: Environmental > Terrestrial > Soil >... | reverse complement strand
TTCTTTGCTGTTTTTTCCCCCCCCTCCCATCCGAGGGGCACCATTTCTTTTTTTTTTCGGTGCCTCCGTCTCCCCCTGTCTCATTCCAGGGAGGGATGTGGACTCCCCCTTCAAGTTTTCTTTTTTTCTGGATGATCCGCTGGGTTTTCCCCCGATGTACGGTCCCCCCTTTTTTTTTTTTTTCTGCACCAGCTTTTGATGGTTAGAGCGGATTACTTTTTTTTTTTTTCCCTTGCGGTCGAGGGCCGCTTGTTGGTGCACCACCCCGTTTTTTTGTCCTTTCTGGATAGTGACAGCGGCTTGAACCTTGTCCCTACTCCCTTTTCGAAGGGCGTCTATTTTACTTCGAAATTGATTGTTCTCTCATTTACTTTGACGTTGCATGTCCTTCCCCACTTTTGACGCCGATTCACTTTACCCTCCCCTTTCTTACTTTTTTTTTTTTTCCCCCGTTCCGCAGGCTCGGTTACCTTTTTCTGAAAGGCTTTCTCTTTTTATCCCTTTCGATTCCGTTTGTTTTTTTCCTTTTTGAGAATCGGGCAGCAAAACCCCTCCGCCTCATTTTCCTTGTCGCGCCCCTTTTTCTTCACCCGCCGGTTTCGTCTTGTTCTTTTTTCCCCATTTCTTCCCCCTAGATTTCGGATCAACTTTTAATTTCTGCTCCCTTTGTTCCCCCACTCTCCTCTTGAACCCACCCCCCCATTTAGAAAACCCCTTTCCTTCCCCGCCTATTTTCTCACCCCCGGTCAAATTTTTTCCCAGCCCTCCTTTTTTACTTTTGACGTTCCCCACACCGCCTACGAAAATAATTTGGCCACCCTTTGGCTTACGCCGCGGTTGTTTTTTCCGCTTCGACACCCCCAATTTTCTTTCCGCGCCAACCCTTCCCCTTTGCATTTTTTTAGTGGGGTTCAATTTCCCCGACGACATGCCGATTCCCTCTTTCTCTTTCATCAAGCGGATCAAATCCCTGTACTCCTCTTTTTCGATACAACCCTTCCAGCCCACAGGTTTTCTCATTTTTCCCCGCGATAAGCCACCCCCTCCACCCTTTCCCTCCCCCCGCCCTCCCCAAAAAATCGGAACAGCCTCCCCCCCCTTTTCGATCTGATTTTTTTTTTTTCCCTTACCCGGACTTTTCCCAGTTTTCTCCCTCTTCTGCCCCTGTAGGACCGGGAAGCGCCCCTTTCCCCCCTCTCCCTGTTCCGAGGTTTTTTCCCCTTTTTTTTTTCGTCCCTTCTCTGACCCCTTTGCAGTGCCCCGCCCCCCTTATGAAACCAAAAACCCTCCCACTTCCCACACATAAGCCTCCGCACTTTAACTTAACCCCTGAAACCACCCCTATTGCCTCTTTTTTTACCGTCCCCCCTCTAAAAAGTCTCCACTCACTGGGTCCAAGTGAGAAAAAGTTTTCCCTCCCTAGTTCTGAGGTTCAAGTCCACCCCCCTTTCCCCCGACTTTCCGTCGATGCGAGTCCCCCCGTGAGCCCCGTCAAGTCCTCCTCTTCCCTGTCGAATCGTTAACTCATCCATGCGTAGAAGGAGGAACCCCGCCCCCACCCCCCCCCTCCTTTCCACCGGTCTCTTTCATTCTCTCCTGCCAACCCAGTCCCATGTCCCCCATTAGGGGAAACCGTTTTTGAGTCTCCCCACTTCCTGAAGCGCTTTTTTTTACGAAGCCAGACTTTTTATGTTTCCCCTTGGCCTTTCCTCTTTCTCTGATGGCCACCCACCCCAACCCCTCCACCCTTTTCTACAGTGGGAGGTTTTAGTCCACTTTTTCCCCTGTGCATGTGAACTCCCACTTTTATTTCGCGGGCCCACCGTCGTCCCGCTGGGCTCACCACAGTTCCTTCGCCACAGTTTCCCTTCTGGAGAGGCATAAACCACCCTTCACAATACCAATAATTTCCCCTGGGTTAGGGAATCTGGCCGTCGCTCTTTTTTAGTAGTTCTCGATTTCTCCTCTTTCTTTAATTGTTGTTTTTGACGTTTTTTGCTTTTGTCCCCCCCCTTACCCCATGCGCAAATAACGGACTTGGCAAGATGGCCTTTCCCTTCCCCACTTTGCGTCCGCGGATATAGGCCGCCTCTCCTTTTTCTTGGGCCAGCCCCCTCCCACCCTTTCTTTCTGTTTTTGTTTTTTCCACTCCGCGATCGCCTTTCTTGCCTCAAGGAAGCTTGTCGTCGTCCTCTCTGCGTCAACTTCTTGGGGGCATCCTAATTCGGAAATCCTTCTTCCCCGATCCACGTCGTCCCTCTCCCCCTTGTACATATCTGGGCCGCCGGTATTCGGTTTGATCTCCTTTACAATCCCTCCCGAGCCCTTTTTTTTTTCCGATGATAGCTTTTCAGTATTTCTTTTTCGTCGCCCCCCTTTTTTCTTTTTTCCCTGTCGGCGATATGAAGACGACTCTTACCGTTTGTTTCAAGTTTTTTTCTTCGGTTTGTACCCCCCGAACCTTCCCCCATGTGCAGATGGGGGAAGCGGCGCGGCTTTTCCTCCCAATTTTCTCCCTCTCTTTTCCCGTATTTCTGTTTTCAGACCTATTTCCCTATTCCTCCTCCCCCCGTTTTTTTTTTTTAATTATTTTTCCCTTGAACAGCGTTTCCCCACCTTGGTTTTTCCAATGGAAAATGTGAATGTCATTCGTTTCACCCCGATGGGCGTGCGTCCCCACTTTTTCCCCCGTTTTCTGCGACCGGTCAGGCGGGCCACCACCCTCGGCTGACCCTTATTCTTTCTCTGCCATGGTGTCAGACCTCTTCTCCCTCCGGAGTTAATGATCGAGCCCCCATCGCACCCCCGGAAACCTCCCCCTTTTCTTCTTGTTCGAAACCTTTCCCTGTTGCAGATTCTTCCCTCTTCATTGGGTTATATTTAGTTTTCTTTCGGCATTCGCATATTTTCCTTTTCTCTTTAACAGGAGATTCCCGCTTTCTTCCCTTTTTACGGATCTTGCCTTCGACCGCACCCCTTTCCTCTCGCGACCCCCCCTTCCCGACCGTTTGCATATCCCTGACTTTTCTATGTTCCGGAAGACAAGAGGAGGCTCCTGTTCACACATTTGCGTCATTCTCCCCACATCCCCATTGCTCCTGTTTTTGCTCCAAATTCTTCCCTCCCCCCCATTTTCCTTGTTGGGTATCCCCCCCTCCTTTTCTTTAAGCGCTGCGATTTCTGATTTTTCTGGGAGTTTCCCTTCTACAAAAACCAGGCGGCTTTCCCCCCCCCCCCCCCGACCCCCCCCCCCCCCCCCCCCCCCCCCCCCCCCCCCTTTCCTCATGGAACCCTTTTTTCTTCTTCCAAAAACCCTTCTTTTTCTTTCCCCTTGATGAGGCGGGTAACCCTCTTTCTGCCCTTATGTTGACTTGTCTCCCCTTTTTTTTTTTTTTTTCTCATATCTGGATTCGGCAGACCTTTCTTTTTCTTCATTAATGGTTCCTCCTTTTTTCTCTCGAGTTTTTTTTTTGTTAGAGATTTTCCCCCTCCGATGTGGCTGCTGGGGTAATCGTTCTTTATTTTTTCCCTTGGTTTGGTTTCACCCTCTTTCTCTTTTGGCTTGGTTTTTTTTCCGCCCCAGCTCACCGTTTACGGGTTTTTTCCCCTTTTGACCACATTTTCTTTACATTTTGTGATTTCTTCCCCCCTCTACGCTTTTCCTTGAAGGTGTGTTTTTTTCTTCCTTCTTTTTAGATCGGATTTACCTTTCCCATCCTCCCTTCCATATTTAGTTCCTTTTCCTCCCCCTGCGCATCTTACTGGTAATAGTTATTTTTCCTTCTTCGTCAACTATTTTCCCCCCTTTTTCCCCCTTCCCCTTTCGACTTTTTGGTTTTTCCTGGCGAAAGGTGGGACTAGTTGATTTTTTTTTTCTGTGGACCTCCCCCCCTTTTGAGACTCTTTTTGCTCTTTTTTGAAATTTTTAAAACGGTCTTTGGTCAGTATTTTCCCCCCCCGACTCAACGCTGCTGTTTTTGTTTTTCCTGCTTGAACTTTTCCGTCTTCCTTCCCCGGTCTTCCCTGAGGTATGGTCCCCTCCGTTTCCATGACTTTCCCTCTTCTTTTTTTCATTGTCGAATGTTTTTTTTGTTTTTCTACTTTTTACTTCTTTCCAGGACTTCTGCGTTTCACCGTCATTCGATCTGCGCCTTCAGTTTTCCCCCCTTTAACTCAGGCGACGGTGGGCTTGCCCACCGTACGGCGTCCATGTCTTTTCTCCTCTTTCTTTACCCCCCCCCCCCTTTTTTGTGTTGAAGGAGAGTCTTCTCCATCCTTGTCCCCTCCCCCCTTTCCTTTCCCCTTTCGTTTCCCCCTCTGCCCGTACTGTCTGGAAGTCAACAAGTTTTCATTTCGCGATAACTTTTTCCCGCCACAATTCCCCCTTGCCCTCACCACCCCCCACTTTAGCGACCCGGAACCTCACCTTCCCCCAACTTACGTTTCCTCTTCATTTTTCCCCTGTCACCCCCTTCCCCCTGCGTTGGGGCAAAGAAATTTAATTTTTCCTCCGGAGGCCCTTTTCCCCGTGCCCCTTGCTCATCCCAGGGTCCCAGTACCGGCCATGCTCTGTCCCCCCCCCCCCCTTTTTTCCGTGAGCCAGTTTTTTTTTCCACCTTACCCGCCATTCACCCCCCCCCTAGTGGTGAATTTACTCCTTCCCCAGGCTTTTTTCTCGATTAACAAAACCCTTTTTGATTCCCCCTGCTCCTTCTTTAAACACTGTCTCCTCTGCGGCAGAATTCGACTCCCCCTCCCTCCCCCCCCCGCGGACACTTTTTCCGCGAGGTTCGAATAGGTTTTTCTCCCCTTTACCTTCCACGATTCCGCCCTTTCCCTTCTCTCCGAAAGGTACGACCCTGTGCCCTCTTTCCTGCTTTTTTTTTTTTTTTTTGGGTAAATTCTCGATCGTCCCTTTTTTTTTTTTTTTTTTTTTTTTGCCCCTGGATCCTCTGCCCCCTTCCACCCCCCTTTTTCATTTACCACCGAAACCCCCCTCTCCCGTCCAAAATAACCATTCTCCCCCCCCTCCCCATAAAAGCCCCCTTTTCCCTCGAAACCCCCCCTTTTCAATTTTTTTTTTTTTCTTTTCGAAATGCCTTCCTTCTGAGCTATTTCCCTCCACCTAGCCCCTTTTTTCCCAAAAAGCCAAGGGCAGTTCCATTTCTCATCGAAGTCTCAGCGTCCCCCCCCCCAAAAGGGAGGAGATATTCTCTTCCTTTCCCAACACAGCCCCCTCAATGAATCTGAATTCACCCTTTTTTTCCCAACCGTGTTCTTCCCTTCATGCCTGATTACTGCACCTCCCGACAAGACTCCCTTTTTCCCCCCTTTTCTCCTCCGTTGAATTCTTCCACCCCCGCCCAAAACCCCCCTCCCCCGCCCACAATCGTTTTTGCGCCTCCCTTTTGCAATTCTGGCGGCTTCCGTCCCCTCCTTTGGTTTTTTTTCTTTTCCTTTTCAAACAGGCTATTCCTCAACTCCCCTACAGCCTCCCCCTCGTCCACCTGGTTTCGTTTCCCCCCCCCCCCCCCCCAGGTAGGGGAATCTCTTTTTTTTTTTTGAGCCCTTTTTTTCTCTTCCAAACTCCTTTAGTTGGTCTGTTTTTTTCCCCTATTTTCAGCCCCCCCCTTTTTTCCCTTGGCAGCAGGATTTCGGAAGTGGCTTCATGTCGTGTTCTTCGATGAAACGAAATTCTTCTCGGATTTTTTTCTGGCCGGGCGAGAATTCTTGCGCTCTCCTTTCAGCCCCATTCTCTTTCCCTTGGAGTAGTATCGCCTTTCCCATCCGATCCGGTTTTCCTCTTTCCCTACGAGTTTCGCGCCGTTCACAGCCCGATTTCTCGATGATAGAATACAGTATTTCTTTGTTCCTCAAGATCCCCCCCCTTAGATGTTCGGCGATATTCCTTTTCTTTCTTCCCGATTTTTTTCCCGGCAGGTTTTCAAACCCCCTTTCCTTTCCTGCGTTTTTTGGAAGGAGAGGGCGGGATTCTTTCCTTCCATTGGAAGCCGATCTTCCCTTCTGTTCCAGAAAACATAGTATCTTCCTTTTTTGTTGTTTTGAGAGCGACCCTGGTCCGCGGGCCCCCTCTTTTTTAACAATTGTGATGAATTCAGAATCCCTTTTCTTTTCCCCCTCTTTTTTTTTCCAGACCTTAACTTTCTTCCGGTCGGCGGAATTTTTTTTTTCCCCCCCCTTTTCGTGGTCTTAAACCCTGCTTTCCGGACCCTGTTTTTTCCCCCTTTTGCGAAGCGCCAGATACTGATCGTCCTCCCCCACGCAAAGGGAATCTTTTTTTTTTTTTCCCCCCGTCGCTCTCGTCATCCGGCGTTTAATCGATTTTCCCTGCCCCCCCCGTTCATCTTTTGACTTTCAACCTTTCGCGCAAGAGGAGGGAGGACCTGTCCCTTTCCCCTCCCTTTTTCTGCAGACCTCTCTTCGCGAAAAAGAAGATATGCGTTCAGCTCCCCGCGGCGGTCCTTCGGCCATCCCCTCTTCCCCTTCGTTGTGTCCCCAAATGGGCCTCAGACGACTTTTCTTTCCCCCCAGCACCACTCTTTTTTTTCTTTGGTGGCAGGCCGACGAAATAGGTTTTTTCTCTTTCTGCTGTGTTTCTTTCTCCTCCCCTCTTTCTCGAACACGCTTCTTTTTCTCAAAAAGTTGGTTGCATCATGCCCCCGCCCCCTGCCCCTCCTTTCCTTTTTTTCCTACTTTCACAGGGACTGTCTTTCCTTACCAGTCTTCTGGCTTTTTTTTCTTTTCTGGCTTCGTAGGCCCCTTTCTTTAAGATCATTGACTTCCCCTTTTTTCATCGCCGCTTTTTTTTTTTTTTTCGGCGATGGGTATTTGTTCTTTCGTGTCTGCCTTGTTTTTTCCTTTTTTGTAAATAGCTAGACGTTTCCCTTTTGCGCCTTTTTCTTTACGGGTTCTACGTGGACCCTTTTTTTTGTCAATCTTATTTTTCCTTTTTCTTAGGTGTTCCCATTTACATTCTCCCTTTTTTTGCTTATAGATGGCATTTAGATCTCTCCTCCCCCCCCCCCTTTTCCCCCCACACCTTTCGGCCCCCTTTCCTTTGCTCGGTCGAACTGAGTTTCCTTTTTTCTTTCTTATTTAGCTTTTTTTCTGGCTTTTCCACCTCTTGTTTCACCCCCCTTTCTCCTTTTTGCTTAGGAAGAGGAGGCAGTTGCATGTGTGACTTTTTGCTTCTTTTTGAAGCACAAACCGCAAGTTCCCTTCCTTTTTTTCTTGTCTTGATTCCCGTTCCTTTTTTTGTTTCTTTCTGTATTGTCCCCTCTTGTTTTTCTTCTTTGAAAACAACTCACGCTTTTCTTGTGCGTCTTTTTTCCCTTGGAGTACTGGGCGCTCGGTCTTTTTCCCCCCGTTCTTCCAACTCCCTTGGTCCAGTTTTTGGATTTTTGCATTTCGGAGATGTGATGGCTTTTCCCTTTTTCTATGGCTTTCCTTTTTTCTAATTTGATGTGTTCTTTTTTCCTTTTTTCATTGGATGTTCTGTTCTCCACTTTTTAACCTTTTTGAAAGGTGGGCGTTCCCCCCTCTTACCCCCCCTTCGTCCCCCCCCTCCGTTTTTTAAGGGATTCTCTGGGGACTTTTTTTTGTTTTCTGTTTCGGATGAGTCCCCCTTTTCTTCAGAAACAATTTTCTTTTTACTTCCCGGGAAGCCCCCCCCCTTGTCCCCCTTTGGAAGTTTTTTTTTTTCCTTTTCCCAAGTGATTCCTTCATTCGCGTCCCAGCCCCCCTTTTTTTTTGCCCCGCGCACCACATCACCCTCCATTTCCCACCCTTTTCAAGGGAAGAAATTACTCCCCCCCTTCTCCCTCTTGCACCCCTTTCCCCTCGGCTTTCCCAAGTCCCCCGTTTCCTACCTTTTGTGACTTTTCCCCCTTTTTTTTTTTGGAAACATCTCTTCTGCCACCAAGTAATTTTTCCGCTCTTTCGTGCTTTCTTGTTTAAATTGCAGACTGTCTTTTGCTTTGCACGGCCCTCTTTGAATTTCTCCCAAGTTCCAAGACCCTTCCCCCCTTTTACTTGAGGGGGGTGTTTTCTCCCCTCTTTTGAATCCGTCTTTCCCTGGAACGCCATTTCTTTTTCTCCCACAATCGCCCCCCCCTTTTTTTTTTTTTTCAAAATGTTGCCACGCTTTCTTCTTTCTCACCTTTCCTGCCAGCTCCCCTTTTTTTCCCCCCTCTTTGCAGATCAAGTCGGACCTTTATTCCCCCCCTCCCCCAAGTACTTTTTTTTTGGAGGAAGGTTTTCCCGTGGTCTTTTTCCCAGCCCTAAGGGCCTCCCATGCGGACAACAAAAGTTTTTCCTGCCCACACCCCCCTTCTCCCAAATAAATATGACCAACCCATGGTTGTTTCCCCCTTACTTTGTTTTATTTTTTTTGAGATTTTTTCCGCCTCCCCCGCGAACAAATTTTCTGATTTCCCCCCCTTTTTTCCAATTCAGGACGTTTCCCAAGCAGAATAAGCGCCCCCTTTCTCCCCGTTGTTTTTTTTTTTGCCAACGCCACCCACCCCCTGATTTTCCCCCGAGCATGTTAACCCCCACTTTTTTTTTTTTCTCGATGAAATCATTCCGCCCTCTTTTATGCGATACCCCCCCCCCCCCCTCTTCTTTTTTACCCGCTTCGGCCGACCCCCCCGGTATGTTTCCCTCTCTCTTTTTGTCCCCCCCAATAACCCTCCCCTGTTTTGAGTGGTGTACATCTTGTTGGTAAAGCCACATTTTTCTTTCTTTTCCCTTGTTTTTTTTTTTGTCTGGTTTTTTTTTCTCTTTTTTCTGCTATTCCTCAAGAGGATACTCTTCTTTTTTTTGTTCTGTTGCCTCTCCCCCTATTGCCGTCGCCCCCAAGGGCACCCTGTTTTTTCCCTTTGACCTGGTGCTGGAGAATTTGAGCCCTTTTGGCTGTGAGGTCCCTTTTTTTGTTTTTCCCCTATTCCGCAACCTTTTTTTTGCCAGATGTCCCCCTTGTGATGCCGAAGCCGCCGTTTTTTCTGGCGGTTTGCAAGCTCACCTCTGCTCCTCTCGAGAGAGGCCTCTTCCTTTTTGTGCGCGCTCCGCTGCGCCCTCCGGCCACGGAATATTCGTTTGCGGCATCGGCTCTCCCCCCTGAGTCGAAAGACGTTTTTTTTTCTTGACCTTTCTTTCTTTTTTTGATGACCGAGCTTTTCCCCAACACTGTGCTTGTGTCCGATCTTTTTCCTATGTTCCTTCCTTTTCTTTTTTCGCGCAAAGATTAGCGCTTTGTCGGCGATATGCAGAACTCGGTTCCAGCGTTTTGTTTTCTCTTCGTGGCCTAGGAAACAAAACCCTGTCCTTTCTTCCGCGTGGTACAGGGCTCCGTGTTTTGGGATTCTGATTTTTTTTTCTTTGCCTCCCCCGTATTTCTTCTTGTTGACCCCAATAGATTTTTTCCTTTTGCCCCCCTTTTTGTTTTTTTTTTTTGTTATACGATGTTCTGTTTCCCCCCGACGCTTAAAATCATAACCTACCTTTTTTCTGAATGCCGACTTCCCGTTTTCCAGTTTCATATTGTCCCCCCCCCCTGTTCCTTCCCAAAGCGGGGGGGCTGACTTACTTCCTAGCAGACCCTTTTTTTTTCCCTCGCGAAGCCAGCCCAGATTTCCTCGTAGGGTTTCCCCCCCCCCCCCGTTTTGCTAGTCAACATTTTTGTTCCTCCCCCTTTTCGTATTTAGTTCTTGCCATGTCTCTTTTTTCCTTGTTTTCATCATTTAGGGCCTTTCCTCTAACTCCCCCTCCTCTTTCTTAGATTTTACCTCTTTTTGAAGGGTGCTTCCCCCTTTTTTTTTCGACTTTTGTCTTGCGGCGACTCGTCCAAATCCTCTCTTTCCCCCTTTCATTCCGGCCCTTCTGAGAGGGCAGTTTCCTTACCCCCCCAATTTGCGTACTTCCCCCACATCCCCAATGGGCTTCTTTTCTCCCCCATTAGCCCCTCCCACATCCTTTCCCTTTGTGTTTTTGCCCCAACGGGCCTCCCCCCCTGGTGTTTGATCACAGGCGTGTGTCGTCAATCCCTCTTTTTCTCCCCCTCTCCTTCCGCCAGAGAACAAAACCCCTTAAGAATGGACCCTCATCAACTCTGAACCCCTTTCCCCCCGGAAAAATTGCTATTTTGGTTGCCCCCTTTAAACAGGTGTTTTCCCCTACATTACCAGTTATTTTTTTCTTTTTTCTTCTTCGGACCCCTCTTTCCCTTCTCTGAAAGTTTCTATTTTCTTTTTCTCATTTTGAATGGGGATGGTTTTTGCCGATGTTGTTTTTTCTTTTCATCACGACTTCTCCCGGTCCCCCTGTATTTTAGTGTTTTTTTGCCCCCCCAATGGGTGTTGGGGAATCGCATCGTACTTTTTTTCGGCGGTTTTTCTTCCCTCTTTCGTTACGGGTCTACGTGGGACACATTCCCTTCCTGTTATTTGTGACTTTAGGCATAGTTTTTTTGGTTTCCCCATTCCCCTTTTTCTCCTTTCTTCTTTTTTGATTATTATTAGGATTTCTTTTTGTCCTCCACAATCCCTTCCCCTTCCCCCCCCCCCACTGGAGCTTCGGTCGCTGAGCTTTTCTGGTAGCTTGGCTGGCCTGTCTTTCTTCTTTAAAATGCGGTGGTTGCCCCCCCTTTGGCTTCGGAACTAGCGGAAGTTTTCCCCTTGGGTTTTCCTCCTCTTCCTTGCGATTCAGGAGCTTGTGCCTCCCCCCCTCCCGTTTGTATCGAGTTTTTTTGAGTCTTGTCTTCCCCTCCCTTCTGAATCGCTGGGTTTCTCTCCCCCCTGACAACCCTCCCCCCCCTTTACCGAGCGGGGCTTTTTTTTGCGAATGCCCTCTTCGTCGCTCCCCCGGTTCCCCGTTCTGGGAAACGTTTTTTTTTTTTCCGTTTTTCCCTTTCAGCGGAGCTTTCCCTTGTCGACTTTCTCTCGGTAATTTTTATTTTTGGTCTTTTTTTTTTTTTTTTGCGTGGCATGTGCTGTCTTTTCCGGCGATCCTTTTCTTCAGTGGTGAAATTTCTTACTTTTTCGTTCCCGCAGGTTCCTCCTGTTTTCTCCTTTTTTTCCTTTTCTCGGGGGG
>Ga0179593_1580247_pt1 | contig 11109 bp, 8 predicted proteins | sample CZODoug2_1_08_16_FD_185931 | JGI IMG/M metagenome (GOLD analysis project Ga0179593, IMG submission 185931) | Vadose zone soil fungal communities from Angelo Coast Range Reserve, California, USA - CZODoug2_1_08_16fungal (PacBio error correction) | ecosystem: Environmental > Terrestrial > Soil >... | reverse complement strand
GCGATTGTTTTTCTTAAGAGTACAGCTACTGATGCCGCTTTTTAGCGCCCTTAAGTGTAGATTATTATTTCTGGGCTGCCCTGTCGCTTTCCTTTCGCATCCCGCTGCAGCCCGAGAGAAATGCGCCCCTTCCCCCCTTTTTTACTTCGTTCTAGATACTGGTTGGTAGGAAGCCGCGATTTGACTGGATTTGCGGGTAATTCGACGGGGGCAGTTCGCTTTTGCTCCACCAAGATTTTCTCTACTTCCCGTGGCATTTGAAGGGCCGATTTTTTTAATTTTCCTCTTACCCCCAACCTTAAAGGGTACACACTAACGTTTACTCGGAATAGTCTGGCGCTTTTGCAGAGTTTTTTTTGTCCCGTAAAGGTTTTTTGAAGAGTTTCATAGAAACGATCGCTGCACCAGATCGTTTGTTCGCCCCCCCCCGATCCGTATTGACACTGACAAATGGTCCCCATAGCTCTTTGCTAGGCCACAGACCCCCTTCATCCCGAAATGAATGCCCGGCCGCGTCCCCCCCATTTTTGGGAGTCACACTTAAACGAACAAAGCTGCTGATAAGCGCAGATACCAGGCCCACTCCTTGACCAGCCCGAAGCCCTGATTTTAGAATCTTTTTTTCGTCGTTCTATGTGGTCGACAATCAGGGGGGTTGTTACGCATGCCATTTTGGGGGGGGCTCATCCCCATCGAGTAAGGGCGATAGTAAAGTCCCCTCCCAACTCACGCTTGTTTGGTCCAGGACTATTCCTGACGTATGCTCACTGTCTATTTGACAGAAGCGTTTTGAAGTCGATAAGAAATCTCGCCCGGCCAACAAGCGCAATCGATAAATTAGTCGGCTCATTGCAGCATCCCCCCGAGTCAAACGAGGCTAGCACATTTTCCCCCGCCCAGCACCCCATGGTTGATTTAGATACCGTTCTGCCCCTCTAGTATCTCCTCCCCCCTGAAGGTTTTCATTCCGTGTTAGAAGGGTTCCCCGGAGCGTTACAGGCTTTTCCTACACAGGGGTCGTTATCCCCCCCTAGCACGCACACGACTGTCCACTTTTTATTTGTACATTCGGGTTGCCGTCCCCGTATATCGACATGTCATTGACGATTCCCAGCAACCCTCCCTCAGTGGCACCGATAGAATTTTTTTGGTTAAACTCGCCCGCCATTCGCTTAAAACAGTCCTCCGGTCTTGGACCCCCCTACGTTTCTTAGGGGTATCTCAGGCTCGCGGATTGAGGCCCCCATCCCCCCCCCTTTCCTGGTTTGAGCTTTTTTGATGAGAGAACCCCTAAGTTCTACGACCCCTGATCGATGGAGTCGACATGTCGGTGATCTTCCCGAACCCCCCCTTCCCTTGTTTTTTGTTTTTTCTAAAAAACCGCCTGTTCCGGCGTTTCTTGTCTTTGAAGTCGCCCCTTTTTGATTCTCGGCGGGGCTTGTGCCCATGGTCGGCGCCGGTTTCATTCGATGAGTGCGCTCGCGACGTGTGCCCAGCCAATGGTTCTGGGCTCGGAAATTCCCCTGTCAAGGCTCTTCGCCCGGCTTGACACTTTGCGGCCCAGTTAAGTGACTCTCTTTTTCTTTTGATCACCCAACCCTTGACCGTTCAGAATGAGTTCACCGTGTTACAACCCCTTCCCCGTTCCTCTCTGAAAATGATGTGCAGCGGGATGTGTGTGGCCTTTTTTCATCAATAAGCCCCCCTTTTTGCGACTCACGGCTGCTGACCCCATGACTACCAACCCTGTACCATAGCATCCTGACCCTCCGCTTCTTCTTAGAGACTTAAGCGACCTTTCTGCTCGACAGTTTTCTTTTTTCTGTCAGGATGGAGTCTCCGACCTTTTTCAAGTCGTGTCGTTTTTCGATAGCCTGATACCTCTGAATAATACACCCTTTGAGAGAGCTCTCCCTCCCGACTTTCCTCCATCTTCGTTCAGACATCTCTTCCAGCGCCACAACGTATCGTTGGACCCCTTCGTCTCTCCTCAAAGCTGCATTCGTCGTCGTTCACTGGGGCCCCCCTTTGGGGCGGCGTGTCATTCATCATTTGCCTCCCAGGGTTGCTTTTGATTCTCCCTCTCCCCCCCCTCCGGTTCCACAAACCCAACCCCCGACTTCACCGAATTTTTTATGATTTTTTTTCGACTGTGACGCTCTCACGGGCCTTTTGATCAAATGACAATGAGACTTCTTTCTTTCTTACGCCCCCAGGTGCATCCTCACCGACAAACAGTTACCCGTGCGCCAGACCCCCTTTTCTCACCGTTAGAGCGGAATCCGCGACCGCAGAGAGAGCTGGAGCCTTCCCACCGTCTTCCCCCTTTTCCCCTTTTAAAGCTTCCCCTCCGATTGCTAATGACCCAACCCGGCACCAATAACGCCGCTGCTCTGCGGACCCGACCCCGCTGTGGCTTAGGGTTTTTAGGTCTGCCTTTTGTCGACTTACGATCTCTCAGCGACGTCGTCCTGGATTTTTCACAACGCGCCACCCAGGAAGGATTCTCTTCCTTCGCCCCTTTCTTTTCACGCCACCAGAAGAGACCTCCGTTAACCCTTCCGTTTTCCTTTAAACTGGAGGGCGATTTTCGCCTCGGGTGACACTTGCCAAAAACGTGTATTTTAATTCACCCCCTTTCTCTTGTGGCTTGATTTTCCTTTCCCCCAGAGAACCGAAAAATCCCCCCCGCTCTCCCCTTTCTCTTCGTGTGAGTCGAGGTGCGGTCTTCCCTTGGTGCCCCGTAGAGCCCTGTCCGTAAACCTCATCCCCGAAGCAAAACGCACTCAGCAGGGGGAAGGAGGTAAATATCAGCAGCGAAGTTGCATTAACTGAGACGAGGAGGAGCAGGACGAACGTATCTCCCCTATCTAGTAAAGACACCCAAACTTACAGAACTAAAGGGGAGGGAGGACTTGCAAACCGCATCCCTCCGACCACACACTTTTCCTGCCTCGTCCCTTTCTCATCGCCGTTCGTCCGTCCCGTATACCAAGTGTAGAAACGTCTGTCTTTTACTCCGTCTTGCACCTCATTTCGCCTCCTGCCCTTGCTCTCCTGCAAACTACCTTAAACCCTACGCATGCCCAACTTTCGAATAACCCCCCCCGCTCATCACCAGTCGACATTCCCGGTCCGCACTTTGGGGCCGCCTCACCTATCCCAGCATCTACTCCATCACTTACGTGGCACCCCCCTACCCAATCTCGTTTCCCCCTATTTACCCGACGAACCCGGGTCGACTTCGCCCGCTTGTTGTCTTTGCCCCCAAGGTCCCTTCAAAAGACTCTCCCCCCCGGCATCCGGTACCATCCTACTACCTTTCTTTAAGCCCGCAGCCTAGCTCCCCCCATCCTCCCCAGTTGAGTTTTTAGCAAGCATCAATTACCCCGATTTCCTCATGACATTCCTTGTTGCCGAATGCACTGTTATTGTCCACATTTCCGCTTGTGTCTCTATCCGCCTATCCTCACGATCCCCTCCACCCCATTCCTGCGGTCCTCTTGCTCCGAGCTTGCTTCATCTTTCCGGTACATTCCTTCATTTCCTCCTCGGTTAGTAATTATTGAACTCTTTACACTCCCGTTTTCATCCTGCAGTTCACCCCCACTTATCAGCGTATCACTACTCGCAAGGGACGGGGACAATACGGGCGCCCGCCCCCCATGAGAAAAGAGGAAGACGTCATGCAACTTCCCACCTCCCCAACCCCACCCCTCTCTCATTTTTCGCCCCATAGCCTTCTCCCATCCCGTCAGGCCCCCCTCTATTCCCATTCAGTTCTCCCCCCCATTTCCACCTTACCTTTCCTAATCCCCTCCGTGCTTGCACCAATTACCTTCACTCCCCAGTCCCCACCGTCCTGAGCCGTAGCTGTGTTTCCTCTGGCGCCCTCCCACTTTACTACTATTGGTCCGCTGGAGAGCGCATGGGTCATTCGTCCCACATAGGGGGAGACCAACTTGACAAGTTCAGTGGCGGTCAGCTTTCTTGCTCCCGTCCAGTCCAGCCAGCGCAGGACACCGGAAGCCGGCCCCAGCTATAGGGTACGCCTTTGCGCTAGGGGTATTCCCCTCTGAACCCCCTTCTTTTGACTCCAAGTGCAGTACGCTCTTTCCCGATTCAAAGCCGTAGCAATCGCGAAGAAGTTGCTCCTGGAGTTAGTGAAAACTAACCGCCATGTGCGCAACACTTCATGTCAACCACTAACCCACAAAGAACAAGCTAAAACCAACACCCCTTATCCTCGAAAAACACTATTCCTAACTCAAAAGCGCCCCGAACTCCGGATCCTAGAAACACAAAAAAGCGGTGAGGGGTGAGGGGTTTCCAAGCAACGCGGACCCTTCTTTCATAATAATAACAGCGTCCAATTTTTAAATGAGCACTGAGGGGCGGGTACATACAACGTTCCGCGGGCGGTATAGTCTCTCGGTCTCCTTGCCCTTTCCAGGTTGGTTGTTGTACTCGGACTACAGAGCCGGGTCGGCGCCCCTGCCGTGACGGGAAGTTCTGTTGCCTAGGTATTTTATGGTAGTCGAAAAGACTCTCCCCCTCCACTTGAGTCAACACCACACAGTGTCGAACCGTCACTCTCCCCTTCCCTCTTTTTACTTTCCCCCCCATTCGCACTTGGGTCTTTCTGTCAGCTACTCTAGGCTCACTAGACAAAACGGCCCCTCCTCCGAGAAAGTTCATGACATACGCGAGCTGCCGCCCTCCCGAGGTACCCAGCCCCATGCACTTCGCTACGCCCGACCATTTGAGCACTTTTCTGTGCCAAGATTCCCAATAAGCACTGCCACTCCATCAAACCACATTATAATACGTCCCCCCTCTAAACCATCCCCCCAACACCATATTCATCCTCCTCCTCCACCCCGCGTCCTCCAACCCTGCGACAATCCAATCCCCCCGTCTATTTCTTCTTAAAAAGTCTCTTTGTGTTTGAACGCCGGAACCGCTTGACCGTAGCGAGAACAAGGCTGCAGAAGAGAATTTGTGAGTAGGCGCCCGGCGAAGGGCGGTTATACGCAACTCGGAGAAAAACGGTTGTCCTCCACGGCCCCTAACTAAAAAGGTTGGTTGCGTCAGGCTCGGCCTGAATCGGGACTTCAACAAGTACCCCCAGCCGATCTAGGGGGTGTATGCCGGGCTTTGACGACAGCTACATACCGCCCTGGCTTAGCCCCCTCCCCCCCCAATTTGACTCCCACCCACATCCCTATCCCACTAACCGCCACTTTTTCACGCCCTCTTAAAATCCGCACTCCATGTCAATGGGACGTTGATTTGGAGGTGGTGTCCCCAGCGACCAGAAGTGGTGCTACTACCTGCCAGAGGTTTTCTTCACCTACCCCTTTTCCACCTCCAACGAACTACCGTCCTGTGCCCTTTCCTCCTTTCAGAAGATGTCACCATATCAGAGACCCAGCACCTGCATTCCCCCCCCCCTTTTTTGTCGTACTCCATTAGATTTTCATTTTCTCACTATTTAAGGACATGGTAAGGTTACCTGTTCTAGGTAGCCGATTTTTTGCCTCTTTTGGAATTCTTTTTTTTTCTTCAGAGGATAAGGCAGGTCATCCCCTGCCGAACCTTTTTCCCTTCCGCGTCGAGCTGACACGTTTTTCTTTCTCCTTTTTCTCGGGCATACGTCGTTTTTCGCTTCCCCCTCCTTTTCCTTGGAGACAAACTATTGACTTGATTTCTAGTCCCTGCTAGCCCTTAACCCCTTTTTTTTTCAACTGGAAGGCAATCCCCCCTTTTGACGGTCTTTTTGAGCAAGGACCTGGGGCGAGTTGCCCCCCATTATATTCCAGGACCCCCTCCAAGTTTTTAGCTCCCCTTTTCTTGCAGTTCCCAAGGTCCCAGGCCTTCTTCCTTTCCTGTCCACACCGGGTTTCGTTGCCGTGTTTGCCCCCCCTGTTGAGGTGGGCCCTTTCGTAATTTGATCCTACTTTGTTTTAGTCAGAGCCTTTTTTTCGTGTTCCTCCCGCAACGGGTCCGGGCTCCGTCTTTTCCCTTCCCTTCCTCTGTCAGTTTTGTTCTGAACTTGGAACTACACTCTCCTTTTTTTTCCCAAGACGCGCTGGCTTAACGTGACCTGGACCAAGATTGTCCCCCCGATGATTTCCTCGCTGGCCCTCCCTTGGCCTTATTGTTCCCCTATTTCCTCCCTTGCGTGCCGTTTGAGGAGTTTAGGATAGTTCCCCCATTTTCTCTCAAGAGTTTCCCGGTCCCTGATTCCGGTCGTGCTTGAAGAATACTTTCCTGATTCCCTCTTTACTTTTTTTTTTTTAACAACGAGAAGGGAGACACACAACACTAAGGAAATGGATAGATGATTTGACTTCTTTACTTTTCTGCACTACCCCGTAACGGACCTGTTGGAGGAGATTTTTAATTTTCCCTTGAAAATCACGTGACGGTGCTCCTTTTCCAATACGCCTTTTCCTCTTCGGGCTCTGGCTTAGAGAGGTCTGACCTTTCCCTGATAACCTTCTTCAAGGGACTATTGTTTTGTTTTGTTTATTCTTCTTTTTTAAATGACTTGTAGGCAATGAATGCCCCGGCTTGACCAGACTTCTTTGCCAGATGATGGAAGATAGCGCCTCCTGGCTGAATGAGGATTAACTCTTTGTTTCTCCTTTAGACTTTCTCTCTCCTGCCAGGGAAAGTAGAGGAGTTCATGAGTTGCTCTCTTCAGGAGGGACGAAGTCCTTTTCCTCTTAGCGCAGCATTTTCTCGTTTTCTTCCAGTTTTGTGCTGTTGTTAAGAACGCCCCCGCTCCCCTTCAAGATGGTTCTTCTTATTTTCCTTTCCTTGCTGTTTTCTCCGAAGACAGCGTGATCGAGACCCTTGCCCTGGTTTGATGACGGCGCTGCTAGGATTGAACCCCCTGGCTGACCCCTGGAGAGGGCGGTTGGTCTAGTTTTTCAGTCCCTACGAGGAAGGATGTTTGCCGTAGCTGCTTGTTTTAGGTCACGCAAAGATGGTTCGCAAGGCGTCCCTGGTCTCCTTGCACATCACTTCCTGTCCTTAAGAGATTTTCCCCCCGCCTCGTTCCGGGTGCGAAAAACCCCCTTAATCCATTCGTTGGAGACCCCGTGAACCTGGCTCTGTTTTTTTTTTGCTGCGGTTTTCCTTAAACCTGCCTTCCCCCCTTTCCTGACATGCAGGACTATGCCTTACGCCCCAGGAGCCTCTCTATGATAGCCCACTTCCAGATCCCCTTCCATGCCCGGATTTTTGACTATCTTCACCTTTTAAAGTTAGTTGAAAGTTTTTCCCCTCCCCTTCTGGACCGTCCTTGATCGACACCCTTCTTGGAGAGAGGAATCCCGTTCTGTCCTCGTTTCGTGGGGTCACGAAGAGTCGTGGATTCTATTTTGTTTTATGAACATCTCATTCTTCTCTTTGTCCTCCCAGATGGGCCTCACTCCAGCTTTTATCCTTAATGAGATTTTCCCCGCTGCTTTCGAAAAAGGCACCTGATACCTGTGCTCTTTTTTTCGTTCCCTGCTGTCGAAGTCCGTAATGCTTACACCCTTTCCCTCGATTTAACCTTTTCCTTTACCCTCTCATGATTTCTTTGCCTGACCCGCCCCTAAAAGGAGGATCCCAGAGCATGTTTACGATGATTTAGGCGGGCTGCCCACCAATGGACCCTTTCCCAGAAGAAGTTGCCCCCTTGTGCCCCCCCCCCCTTCATTCCAAGGACTGCTCCTGACGCAGTCTTCGACTTGCCTCTGTCGATAGACTTTCAAGGCTGATTCAGGTCCTCCCCCCCCCTTTTTTTTAGGCCATGGTTAGACTCCTTCACCACTGTTCTTAAGCTCTATAAGGGTGATGGTCTCGCGTGAATTAATCAGGTGGGTGTGTTTCTCTTCTCTTCCTCAGACCTAAACTATCCCTGTTTTACCTTTTTAGAGGTATATAAGAGAGCAATGAAGCCTTCGGAGAAGGCAGAAGATTTTCAGGCTGGCGTGAGGAGAGTTTCCCCTGGCCTTCTATAGGAGTATTTCCGGTTTTCTGGTCACGTCGCTGAAATTTCGTGGTTCCCCCTCCACGAATTCCAAGGTCCGTATACTTCTCGGTGAGAAGAAGTTTCGGTCCGACAGAAAATTCTCAAGTTTACTCCATCCTTCTGACGACGTTTTTGAGGGCGCAACTTCCCACTGTCTTTAACCGAAAGTACATCGTCCCCGAGACGCCGAGAACAGTTTTTTCCCGTGTTTTTAGCAGCTTACCATTCTCGGAAGGGAATCTTCGCTGGGCTAGGACACCTCTGACTCCGCTGACCCCTTATGCTTAGAAAACCCCTCCTTGACCTACACCCCTGTCGCCCCCCTTGCACTCCTAAAGGCTACCCTGCTTCGAACTATCCCCCGATTTGCTTCTTTCTAGCTCCCCGTCCTGCTCTCTTTCTCTGCCCCCAATGGACTCCCGGCGTCGAAGACCGTTTTTAGGGGTTTTTCCCCCCATCCCCTTCTTGCCGTAGGCCTTTAGACTAGATTTCGCTACCGATGCAGCCAGAGAAGCACTTGAGCCTACTTGTGCAGACTTCCTGCCCTTGTCTCGCAGTAAGACCCTCCTCTCCTGCACCCAACGGCTTCAAAAGTGGTCCAGGAGATGTTTTTTTTGCTTTTCTTTAGAGGCACCGGATTCCAGAGGCGGGCATTCCCCCTGTGACAGGCGTGTCCGCTGCCCCCTGCTTCCCAGAAGAACTTTAGAAGACCCATTCTTGCAACACTTCCGGCCACCGGGTTGACCAGACGGGCCTGTTCATTCGCCATTCCCTCGACAAGAAGATCCCCCCTCTCTTCCTTCATGGACTTCATAAGATATCTCCTCAGACCGCCTCCGTCCCCTTTTCGCCACATTTCCGGTCGTAGGCCTGCATCGAATCTTCTCCCTCCTGAGAGGGGTGCAGGTTCTTTGCCGTGATTCGTATACCCCTAGTCTGCCGCCGAACTGCGAACAGATGCGCTCCTGCCGGCTCTCCTTCCCTGAAGATTCATTTTTTTTAAGAAATAGCTCCCCTTTGGCCGCGTCTCTTGGCCCGAGAGTTAACGCCTTTCGCTTTTTCCACGCGCGCCCTTCACCGACTTGCGCGCGCAGATTCCAGCAGAGAGGACACGGAGCATTTCGCCTTACTTCTTCTTCCCCTTCCTCGGTTTACTTGGGAGCAGAAGACCCACCCCTCCAGCCCCTATTTTGGTTCCTCACGGCCTCTTCCCGCGTTCCCTCAACGACTTCCCAGAAGGGTGCCCCGGAAAAAGTCTCTCTCAAGTTTTTGTCCCTTCCCCTCTAGTTCCTCCTCGCCTTCCACAAATTGGTACGGGTAGGTCTTTTGACCCTTCGCACCGTAAAGAGAGCTACTTCCCCAGGTCCGGCCTTTTGGCCCGGCTCCCTTTTGTTGATTTCCGAACCCTTCCTTCTTTTTGGACTTCCTAAAGAAGGATGTAGGCCCCCCCTCCTTTTCTGTTGAGACGTCCTGTCCCTCTGCGCTCTCCGGTCGAGACACCTCCTGGCCGCCCTTTTTGAAAGCAGTCCCCCTTTAGGACCAGCTCTGCGACAAAAGCAAGAAACACCTTGGAAGCCAATCCTCGGAGAGGCAAGACATTCAACTGCTCTTGGGTCCACAGGTACATCCATTTACTTCGGAAAGGGGACCCGTCCCCCCCTTCTTAGGGATAAATAATCTTCATGCCTTGTCTAGCCTGAGGAGCCCTCAAGGGATCGGCGCTTTCCCCCACCCGCCCACGAGCCCCATCTGCCCCAGGGCTTATTCTACTCCCCTCTCAATTCTAAAGCTCTGCCATCCGGCTGGGCCCCTCTTCAATTCCACAGAGCATCGCTTCCGGGAGGCTTTCTCTTCCTGATCAGATGAAGAGCAACCCCCCCCCATTTCTTGCCCCCCCCCCTGTCACTCATCTGGAACTTTGCCCCGTCAGGTAACGCGGTTGTCTGGGCCAGTATTCAGACCCCCGGGTGTCGATCCGGAAGTTGAGTTTGCCCCCTCCTACAGGTCTGCCCGCCTCGCTGAAGCCTACCCCACCGTGCTTTTCATCAGCGGACGCGTCGCTCCGGTGTCGGCGTCTTGACTTCCCCTTTTTGAGACGCCGTCCTCCCTGACCATCAGAAAAAGAAGTCTGATCAAGATCCCGCCTTGGCTTGACTGACCGCTTTTCAGACGTGGTTTTTTTCCTCCCGTTTTTGGCGTAGTAGTCTTGAACAAGGACCCATCTTTCCCCCTTCCCCTGGCAGAATTTAGCACCTTTAGCTATCCGCTGCCATGGCTTTCCTGTGACGCGACCTCCTCGCCTCTCTTTCCCGCCTAGTGCGCTATATCGTTCCAGAACGGAGTACTTTTTTACGGCCCCCTCCTCTTCAGCCCTTCTTTCGGCAGCTAGCGATTTTCAGTCTTTCCAGAAATTTTTCCCGACTCGCCAGGGCCGTGTTCCGTTCTCTCAATTCCCCCTCCCTACAGCTGGCTTAAAAGTGAATTTAATGTTGTTTGTGATAGTTTTTTTTGTTGATCTCTTGAGTATGTTGGTAGCAGTGATCTTTCTTCTCATTGATAAAGGACCGCCCTTTTTTTGTGACTTCCCTTTTGGGGAACAAGATCCGCCGACGCATCCTCTCGGACACGCCGCCTAACCTCTAAGGCCCCCTAACCGAGAGGGCGTGAAGCGGCCAGAAGACAGCTCTTCTTGCTTCCGGATGTGTTTCGCTACGGACACTACCGAGTTTCCGACCCCCTTTCCATCCTGCCAACCGAAGTGTAGGTAGCACCGCTCGTACAGAGTTTGTCGCTATCTGTTTGTAATTTTTTTAAGCAGGAAAGGAATACCGCTGCTGAACCTTCCCTGCGTCAAGTCCGTCAATACGGAGGATTATGCATTCGACATTTCCTGGTGAATTTAGCAGTACGTACAGATGCGGCTTTTCTAGTCATACCGGGTTCCCCGGGCCAGCGTTCCTGACCCCCCCAGCCCCCTCTTGAAGTCTCCCTGTGGGCCGAGGTGGTGCCGAGTCGCCATCGGCACGCATTCGACACAACATACGTTCGTGCGTCAAGGTCGGTCCCGTTTCATTCCATCA
>Ga0179593_1546712_pt1 | contig 11109 bp, 7 predicted proteins | sample CZODoug2_1_08_16_FD_185931 | JGI IMG/M metagenome (GOLD analysis project Ga0179593, IMG submission 185931) | Vadose zone soil fungal communities from Angelo Coast Range Reserve, California, USA - CZODoug2_1_08_16fungal (PacBio error correction) | ecosystem: Environmental > Terrestrial > Soil >... | reverse complement strand
GTTTTGGTTCCGCATGATGCTCAAGCGAACAGTTGAGCAGGTTGTGGTTTTTTCTTTTCCGATACGGAAGTCAGACCATTTTCTCAGCCGTACCCCGACGCCTGACCCGCTTCCTGTTATTTAAATTCCGCATTCTTGGCCGATTTCCAGAGACAGCTGTTTTCCCAGTATTAAATTTCTCAATCCGGCTTCTCGGGTCTAAGCTACCCCCTTTTCTTTCCTTAGTATTCAGCGACTGCCTTTAACCGGCTGTTGAAGTCTTTAAATTCCTGCGAGTCTCGCTCGGTCCGCTGGCCGCTCTGACACGTTAGCATCCCTGACGACGAAATTTTTGTTATCGTGGGTTGGTGAGCGGGGTTTAAGCGCCGGAACCGGTCTGTACTTTTTAACGTCGAACCAGGGCCTTTACCCCTGGAGAAGCTAGTTTGTCCCGTATGCGTCCATCCTCGCGGAAATCCTAGTCAGCTGCGTTTTTCCCTTTATCGACCCACCTTTAATTCACTTTTCCTGCTCCACTTGTTATCCGGTTTCCATCTTCACTGTGCTTCATCGCCGCCACCCCTCCCTTTTTACGCGGATTGATTTTGGAGATTCCTCCCTCGGCGCCCACCCCCCATTCCCGCTTTAATTAGAATCCGTTCGTCTCTTCGTCGTAGTTCGGTGCAAGACAGACTTTCCGTATCCCCTCCCCGTCTTCACTCACTGGCCTAACTGAAACTAACGATTTTTCAGGAAGTTTATAAATTGCTCAGGCGTCTTCCCCCTTCTCCTCCCTGTTTGTTCCCATTTAGTCGAGATGTTCCTTGATTCTCAGTTGTCGATCCGTGGAGCCGGGGAACTCTCAAGTTTTACTGAGCGGTCAAAGATAGCATGTTCACACTCCCTTTCCACGTCCAGAAGTGTTAGCTATTCACGGCATTCATCTCGTCTTTCGCTGTTTTCTTACTTTTTTCCGCTCGCGCCGAATAGTTGGTCCCTTTGCCCGTCTCCGCTGCGCCGAATTACTTCGATCCCCTCTGTCGTCCCCCCTTTGAAATCCGCGCTCGCATATTTTGGTTCCCTCAGGCCACGATCTACTTTTTACCGTCACGGTCATTTTCTTTAGAGGATGCCTAGTAGTCCTTGCCCCCCGCGCACATATTTTTTTTTGGCTCCTACATTTTTCCCAAAACTCCGGCTGGCCCCGGGAAGGCTGATCCAAGAGCGCATTGATTTTCTTTTCGATTATTATTTGATCAGGGATTCGTGAAGATGATATAGCTCGCTTCTGTCCCTTTCAACTAGGACTTTCTCCATGGGCTTTATCTTGATCTTCTGAGACCCGGTCTTCTCCTTTCCTTCTAAAATTGCTCGTCTAACTCCAGGTTTTTTTGAGGAGCTTCTTCACCTGACCACGTCTCGTCCACATCATTTGGGAATAGTTAGTCTCAGCGATTTCCCATTTTTCCCGTCCCGAGGGTATTATATCAGTGAGCTTGCTACGCCGCCTTCCCCCCGTATACACCCCGGTTCTTTCCGCGCTCGCGAGCTTCGCTTCCTCTCTTGTTCGTGGCATGCGTTTGTTGATCCATCACATAGTTCTTTCTACGGACTCCCCCGGGCCCCCTTTGCTACATTGCCTAAAGCCCATTAGTTTGTCTGCCCATTGCCTGTTCCTTTTTCTTGCACAAGATCTGATTCGGGCGTCTTCCCATCAGTTTTTTGATCGTTGCAAGTGGCTCGAGGGCCTTGCCCAGTCTGGCGCGCTCCCTGACTAGTACCGAAACCCTCCTCCCTCCCTCTCCTGTCTTGATTGGCAGGCCGGATTCCTTACTTCTTGTCACGACGTTTTTACTGATATGATGAGGTAAGCTTCTCGTTTCGTCCCGAGCCGTTTTTTTCTAACCGAAAAAAGCGAGAACCCCCCCGGCACTGAGCGATTGTTGATTTGACTCTGATCAAGCGACGAGACGACTTATCCCAGCTACAGGACGTGTAGTGCTCCTACTTTGTCGTGATTGCTCACCCGCGCTCTTTATCACCTAATTCTAGTGATTGGTGTATGTTTTTTCGGGTAGGTAATGGTGGTGTTGTCGTTTGTATTGTTTATTTTCAGGTTCCAGGGGTCGAGTGTTGTGATTTTGTGATTGTTGTGTTTTGGTTTTTTTATGTCCCCCTTTCAACGGCGTTACCTTGGCCTGGTCCGGTAACTGACCGGCCCAATGTTTTTTGCATTTCTTTGCCTCTGCGAGTTTGCAGCTCCGTTTCCGACTCTTTTTAGAGCAATTTCCCTTTAATCCGCACCCTGGCTACCTTCCATTTTTTTTGCTTGTTTGCGATGGAGTAGCCCCCGAGGCGGAGTCCCCCTCACCCCACGATGCCAGATTTTTCATGCCACGTCCCCTTTTTTTTTCCCCCCAACGTTCCGTTGCGTCCCCCCGCGCGAGGATCCGTGAGATTTATTTGTTTTTGACCTGAATTAGGGTAATTTTGATCCAAAGCTTAACCCCTCCGTTCGTGGTCCGCCGTCTTGAGTTTACCGCGTTTTTGAACTTGTAGTTGTGTCCGCTTCTATGAAATTGATCTCAACGCGTTGCAGCTTTGAACTCGCCCTCCCGGCGTGTCTTCGTCAAAGGCCTTGCCATTGACAAGAAAAATGTGTTTTATCGCTACTTTCTCTTCGAAGAAACTCACTTGATCGGCCTCACCCCCAACCCATGATAACACGTTTTTATTTCCCAAGCTTTCATGCTTTTTTCCGCCCCACGCTAAGATAGTCTTTTAATCTTGTTTTTTTCGTTGGGGTTACCGAATTTTGAAGGTGACCTAAAAGCCGTGAAAAGGCAGCGATTCTGTCCCCCGACAAATCTTGTTTTCTTTTTTCCTTGGATCGTCGACGTCAGCCCGCTTTGACCATTTGAGTCTTTTTCTTCCTTAATTTCCCCTTTCCAGGAGTCCTAGAGCGGGTTTCCAAGTAATTCAATTTCCCCCCCTCTGAAGGACGTGGACTGCTAGACCCTCCCCTTCTCGCGCTCTTTTAGTAGCAGCTTGCGGTCTCCTCGACTTACCGGATTTTTACAATAATTCGTCTGAGTCAGTAGATACCCCCTTCCGATGGCGATCTGACTACCTATCGGTTTTGCTTGTTCCATCGCGTACTTGTAGCTTCCCCCACTAGTTCTTCCTAGTTTTTTGAAGTGAGGTTTTTTTTTTGGCCCCCCTGTCGTTGCTTCCAGGACATGCACATGTGAAGCTTTTGCTTCTGTCCCCCGGCGTTTAGCTTACTTGGAACTGCCTGATCTCTGGACCTGAAAATTGGCGTCTTCTTTGAGACTGTTCAAGAATCGACAAGTCCAGGCGTTCCAAGTCGCAGTGACACGCTTATGCTCCGGCGACACCCGCACTTGTGCCCCTGATGATTGTCGACAGACTAAGGCTGAGTCCACACTCATCTCCAAACGGAGGAGTTCGGGGCTCGCGAGTCGCTTTATTTATGGAAGCTTCCTTCCGAAGTCACGAGCCCGGTCGGACGAAAACTGCTGGCGCCTTCATGCACCCCCAAATACTTATATTGTAATGCCTTGATCAGAACTGCCTTTTTTAATTTTTTTTTTGGGTTGTGAAGGTATTCACTTTGGTCCCCTTTTCAACCGTTCGTTTCTTCAGTGTGTCTCTGTGGGCCTCCTATCCCCGATCTGCTGTAGTGCCTCCCTGCTGCAAATCTAGGTTTGCGCTGTTGGTTCCTGTAAGAGTTCCCCCCCAACTCCAATACTCCTGGTCCTGGCCGCTTTTTTTTATCACGAGCTCGCCTTTTTTCGTCAGCCCTCTGTCGCTCGTGACAATCGCGCACGCCTCGCCTTTTCCCCTATGTCATCAAAGCTAAGAAGATACCTTGTTAAAAGGCCCGGCTTTCTTGCTGGACTGTAGGTTAACTCCAGTTTTTTTTCTTGATCATCCACGACTCTTCCCTTCCTTTCCCCCGAGTTTACCATTCGGCGTCAGTTTCGAGTCACACGTAGGCTATTCGAGATTAAATTGGTTGAGTTTGGCCGTGCCCTTTATTCGATGGGGTCCTTCAAACTCTTCCTTCCTCCATTTTTCTGGAATTGGCTGCCCGGAGGAGTCCCAACCCCCTTGTTATCCTTTCTATATCAATTGTGGTGTCGGGAGATCTACATTGCCACAGTAACTTTAATGCTAGACACCAGCTCTCCCCGGTATCTCCCCTGACTCACCATCTACATCCCCGGTTTTACCCTGAAATCTTTTTCTGAAGGGGACCGACAAGTATCTCTACTCCCAGAAGAGACTCCGCGACGTCTGATGCTCCCCGTAGTTCAGGTCCGACCTTTTGACCCGTATGTTCAGACCCAATTCTTAACCGCCACTAGGCCGTCAGGATATTCCTGCCTTTTAACCCGCATTATCGTTGCTTGATTTAGACTCAATGACCACCTATACTTGGCGGAGCCTTGATTGTCCCCCTTAAGTTCGAGGCTCGTCAGAATAAGCCCCCAGTTTGATCGGGCCTGGACCACTAGTGTCCCGCTTCCCAGGGGCCTGGCGTTTGAGGCGAAAGCTAGTCTATTGACCACAGGTCCTCGGGAAGTCCTCACTCGGGACTTATTGCCCATGGAAGTTGGACACTTGATCCGCTCTTGCCCCTTTTTCTGAGTTTTTCGTGGACCCCCTTCCTTTTCCGAGACGCTACGCTCCCACGCTCCCCCAAGGAGATCCCTTGTGACTTCTTATCTGAGCCCTGACTACATTTTCTATTGCGAGGATGACGCTTCCCAGTCGTTGTTTTTTCTTTTTCTTCTGCCGGGGTCTTTTTCGATATCCCTTTTGAAACTCGCCCCCTCCCCGTATGCATGGACGTTTTTTTTGAATCCATCCTTTCCATCTGTCGCTGCTTCATAATTCAGTGTTCACGATGAAGCCTTAGATACCCCGATTTTTCTTCTTTTTGTCAACTGACGGTATGTAACTTTTTCTTCTGGCAGGTCTCCTCTTTTAGGTTTAATGAGGGTGGGCCATAAGTACCCGGAAAAAAGATTCTACATGTTCAATGAATGTTCCTTTCCGTAGTATCCCCCCCCTGACATTGGCCTGAGTAAAGGCTCATCCACCTTGACATACCCCTTTTCCATGCCCCACCGCAACTCTTTTGCAATACACCCGTCCAAAGAGACTCTCTTTTGGAGAGCCTATGGGACGCACTGGCAGGGTGCTTTTAATTGCTCACGCTTCAACCTCCTGTAGGTCGATACTAACTTTTAGATGTCAGATTGAAATGTTTTTGTCGGCCCACAGATTTTTTTCCCCGAGTGTCATTTACACCTCCTGGTCCTCTTTTCTTTTGGCCGCCCTCCGAGTGATTCACCCCACCCATACCCTCCCTCAGAGGGTTATCCCTTCGATTGATGTCCCCATTGGTGACTTTCCTGTTTCCCACAACCAAACGTTTCGTCTTCTGATTCTTAATAGTCTTTCATTTTTTCAATCTTTCTCAATCATTGTAGATGAATTTATCGTGGTTGGGAACCCCGCACGAAAGCCTCTTTGAACTCCCCGCATTCGAAACTGTTTGGGCACTTTTTTTGTTTTTTGCCGCTCCCGTCCCATTTTGATGTTCTGTACGCCTGAACCCTTGGGTTTCGTAGTCCTTAATTTTTTTCTTTCATAACGAAGGGGATCCCCTCCCCCAGCGCTTTGTTTTCCCGTATCCAATTTTTTCCCCCATCCGTGTAGGACTGTTGTCCCCTCCTCTTTTCGCGTTAGTATAATTTTCACGGCTTTTTCTTCCCACCTTTTTGTGAAGCTTCCCCCCCTCGATTGCGGTCAGCAATGAGGCGCGTCCCTCTTTTTCATCGTGGCCGCGCATGTTCCTACCGTTTTCATGCTTTTTACTTTTTCTTATATATCTGGTGGTGGTCTTCTGTGTATCGCCCTGCCCCTTTCCGTTTTCTTCAATCAACGTCGGATTCAATGAACCACCTGGAACTTTCTTAGTAACAGGCGTAGTCCCCCTCATTTGCTTAAATAAGGAAATATTCGTCCGCTAGATCCTCCCATCGAAGTTCGGATGTGTTCCCCCTGGGTACTGACACTTTTTTTTCATCGCTACCCCGCACGGTCTTCTTTTGATGATTGTGAGATCTCAAGATTTTTTTACTGAGAAAAGCTTAAAAATGCTTGCTGTAACGGACGTCCTAGTAGTATTGATTTCCGCGGCCTACCCGAAGACACCGCCGAATCAATTTTTCGCACGCCCACGCTGCCCAGAGCTAGGCTTCATGAGAATGAGCCTTCGTAGCTGATCCTCCCAATAATTGTTTTGGGTTAGGTCCGATTTTTCGGTGTTAGGCGTTTTCGTTGCACCTTTTTTCTGACATGTTTGGTTTTGAACACTCTTCAACCCGGGTCATCGAGATAAGTTATCAAGATCTTTCCGTGGGAAATGTCCGTCACGTGTGATCTGCTTTTAGCCTTTCCCTCCCGGCCTGCCTCACCTCAGCGTTTCGTTTGGGATTTATCCTTCTGAGACAGAATAACAGAGAGCCAGAGCCGGCCTCGGTGGTCCCGGCCGCCTTTCGCTCGAATTCGTCCCCTCTGGCTCTCGTGACAATCACACAGATTTCTTGATCTGTAGTCCCCTTTGAGGCGCCATCAACTTTGTCCTCACTCCCGAATGCCTGCCCATAAGTCCTATGGACTCAAAGGTCTGTATTCTTAGTGCCCCTCGCGTCCTTATCAGACAGATTTTTCTCCCTTCTGAGGCCCATTTGCATTATCATAGACTTAGCCTTCTTGCTTTTTGAGCACCGTGTCCATTTTTTTTTCCTAGCAGATCTCTGTTGTCGTCAACTAGTACTCCTCCATTCCTGTTTCTGAGCTTTGTGCGCGGAGCCTGTTTGTAAATGTGATGGTAGCCTCTATCTTCTCTTTTCCCCCTGTTGTACTCCCAGTACCGTGATTTCCCGACCCCAGCCCCTTCTCTCCTTCCGACACTTAGCTTCAATTGGTACCGAGTGACTTTTAATAGCGCGCCCTATTTTACCCACTCCGTACACCCGTTTTCGAATTAATCCGATTTTTCCGTCTATTGAGATCGTGCTTCCGCCTCCCTTGTCGTCTGTCCTAGCATTCCTGAGTTCCAAGCCTGTTAGGGGCAAACTAATTCCCTTGCGTTCAGCTCTTGACTTGGACTTTTTGGTTAACCCAGGCTTGGTTTCCCATTGAGTATTCCCCCCCTTTTGAGTGACTTTTGGTGAGCAATGGGAGGATCGCCAGAGTTTGCCGAGAGAAGATATCCGCTGAAAACGAGGGCAATCTCCCCTTTTTTGGTCTGGCGTGATGGATGGTCCTCCGGTCACTGGACAGTACGCCGACCTGAGGAGAATTCTTGAAGTCGCCAAGCTTTTGACCTTTGTCTGATTGTCACACTGATATCTGGACCAAATTAGCATAGACCAGGTGAAGCGATTGAACTGACATTTTCCCGTCCTACCGTTCAGTGTGAGAGCAGAACGTAGAGACCTTCCACCTGCCCAACCCGGTTTTATTCGTTGCCTCTGATTCAACGGCTGTCCCCCGTTTCAGTATCAGGTTCCTAGAAAGTCCTTGGGTCTTCTTCTTGTTTGACGCCTGGCGGGTGGGACGTGCCGGTTGCTTTTCCCTTTCATCCGAACGACTTTTTCAGTTAGAGAAGTCTGAGTTGTTGCTCATCATTTTTTAACCTTGTAGCTCACAATCATCGGTCCTTTGCCGGTGTCGCGCTGATTGCCGCATAATCCCAAGTGCATATTTCGCTTGACGGTCATGTTTCGCTTTTCTTTTTTTCCCGATCTACGGCCGGCTGAGATCCTTCCGTGACCCTCCCCGCTTGGGGCTACCCCCTCTTCTCCAGGTGTGCATGGCCTGTTTGTTTCTTGTAACCGGGAGCCCCTTCCACCCCAAAGATCATTTTGGTTTAATGCTTTTTGCCTGCCCCACTCAGAAACCTGAGAAGTCGCTAGAAATGCGGCATGCTTAGGTTGCTCCTCATTTTGGACCGTGTTCCTGACTTGCGTGTAATGAATCGCCTCCCCAAGCCGTTATTTTTTTTCGCAAACACGATTTCGGAGTCCCCCTTAGGTTGTAGGGCAACTGGATTGTACACTGTATCTTCCCCCCGCCCTCCGGCGCTCTTCTTTACGGACGCACTTCGTGAGTAACTTTTACACGAAAGAACCTGCCCCCCTTCTGGTAATTCCCCTTTCCCTTACTAGAAACATCGTTAGGGCTCCTTACTCCACACTTCTCTTCCAACGGTTCTATTAGTCTTATGATTTCAGCTTTGCGGTGGGCCCCCATAAATTTTAATGTTTTGTTGTTGTTTTTTCTTTTGCGATTATGGCCCTGAATTCCTTGCCAATCAAAGCCTCCTATTCTTGCCGTTGAGCAGTGTATGGTTTTCTGAGAATTCCAGAAAGCTCCACAGCCCGCTCTGAGACTCTACACATTGTTTCTTTTGTCCCTCCGACGAGCTGTCACTTTCCGTCTTCTCATGCTCCTTCCGCGCGGGTTCGTAATACACTTACGGATTGATTTTTATGCCTACAGCCCCTTTTTTTCATTCGCGTTCTTTTCAGTTCCTCTTGACCAGGATGGGTGAAGAAAATCTTCATTTTCTTAGCCATGAGGCGCGCACCCTCTCGCCACCCTTGGCGTGGAGAGTGACTACCGCTTTCTTTTTCATAATGTGAAATAGGACGGTGATTCCACTAGGTTATGGTGCATCTGGTTTTGTTGACTGAGCCGTGCCTACCGTTTCTTGTGGTACCTTGTTGACCCAGGGCCAGTAAGAGTTCGTAGACCGGCTTTGCCTTCGTCCCGGAATCTGATCTCCTTCCGTAACCATGTTCTTATCTTTTTGCTTTCAAGCCATTTTCCCCCCCCCCCCCACCCCACTGACCATTCCCCCGGGTATCGCACTTTGCCCGTCCACCGCACGGGACTCCTCTTTGAGAGTGGACCGAGGATGCGACCTTCATTCCCCCCCCTGTCCTTCTCGTTCTTGCGGCGAAGTGCGGAGTCAGGAGCCCCCTACGACCGGTCCGAGCCTCTGTTTCACGACGAACCGCCACGTTTGCGTCACTGGTAGTAACACAGCACTTGTCCGAGCTCTTTTGGTCAGGGTTTCAGTTGTCGCCTGTTGGTTTTTTTTCTCGGCCTTTCTTTTTTCTTTGGGACCGACTTAACCCCCTGGGTCATCTCCCCCCTCGTGTGTCTAATCGTATGTAATTTAGTTCTCCCCACTGCTGTTGCGATACCCGGGCCTGCCTCCCGTCTCGGTCTGATTTTATCCTCAGCCCACGCCCTGTCTCGGCCTCGTCGGTTATCCGGGGCTTTCCTCTGCATCTCTGGTAGTCATTTTGTAACGCTTTTAGCTCGCCTGCTGTCGTCTCATTTCTCGAGGCGCCCCTTGTGCGATTACTGACTTTTTCCTTCTTTTCGTCAGATGAGATCTGTCGTCGTCCTTGTTTTGATTCTTTTACAGACTTCCCTTCAGAGACACATTTGATGAAGCGCTCTCATCGGCTTGTCCTGCGCTGTATGGCGCGAGGACCCAGGCGTGATTTGCCCCGACTCGCGTCGACTAACTTGATTTTCAAGGCCCAATCCTTTGATCGCTGTTTTCTGCTTCTCTCCCGGAGGCGCTGTCGTCACCAATTAACCCCCTGTCGATCTTCTCCTCACCTCCGTTGTGGTGAGTTTTGAGATCGGCCATGCCCCGGTATTCGTTCCCGCTCTCCGGGCTTTCTCCCTCCTCAACTCCCTCCGACCTTCCAATTTCGACGAGTAGCAGCTGGCCGCCCTGAGCTTTTCCCCACTGCTCCCCCGGTCCTTCAAGTACGTCATGAGATAGGTGATACGTGCATTGGTCGCTTTTGAGTAAGTCATATTCGTTGACAGACAGCCTAGCACTCGAACCTTCGTGTCATTTTTCCTGGTAACCAAGGATGTTTTTTTTTTTCAGTTTCTGGCGCCTCGAGAAATTGCCGCCCCCCCCCAACGATCGAGTCAGGCGAGTCGATTTGAAGATGAGTTCTTTAGGCGCAGCTTTTCTTCCACCTATGGCCTTTGTAGTTCCCTGGATGCTGAGTGCGAGGGACCCCCGTTACCCCGACTCGTCCCACCCTAACAGCAAGGCCTGTCTCTGGAAGAACAGATTTTTTTTTTACCTAGGCCTGCACCTGACGATTGGAGACACCGGATCTTGTCGTTGATCGCTCTTTTCCGCTGTCTAGAAGAGACTGTGTGTCCCTCGCCGCTCACATTCCCGTCGAGTGCCTTAACCCTGTCCCAACAAGGAGTTTTATCAGTCTCCCCTCGAATTAAAATTCTTTTTTTTTTCCCGGCATTTTCTTCTCCGGACTTTTTTTCAACCGGCGGGTCGGACTGTTCGGTCGGGCTCGTTAACTTTTCTCACTCCTTTTGCCGCAGACAGTTTCTTGTGTTGGTGAGAGCCCCAGCATCTAGGTAGTTACAACCCTTCCAGCTTCCCGTGAGGTGTGCCCCTTCGCAAGTGGCAGATACGGGGTGTCCTGGGTCCGTAAATTACGTACCTGTTTTCGAGATTTCTGCCCGTAGCGCCTCGGTACGGCTGTTTCTTCAGGAGTTCAGGCCCGCGCTTTATACTCAAGCCTCCCAGACCTGTTTTTTGTTTGAAGGCCTCCAACTTTGGTTTCCGTTTGAGAACCTTTCCCCAATACCCTTTTTTGGCATGCCCCTCCGGATCTTTTTCTTTAAGACCCACGTTCTTAGTCGCTTTTTCGCGTGTGCGCTGCATTTAATGTCAATGTTCCCCCACTGTTAGGTCGAACGTCCTCAGTCAGCTGAACTCCTTCGAGAAAGAAAATGGCGCTGTCGGCATTTCCGGTCCCTCCGTATCTCCCTAGTTTGCAACCCTCGTCGCGCTTGAGCCGACCCTTTCCGTGAGTCAAAACAGGAATACTACCCCTTTGTCAGCGGTTTTGACTCGACGATCCTGCGCCTAAAAAATTCTGTATGACTCTCGTTAATAACAAACAAACAATTGTCCCCCGTTTCGATCCCCTGTTCCCTGCAGGCACAAAAGCTTAATAG
>Ga0179593_1494280_pt1 | contig 11109 bp, 10 predicted proteins | sample CZODoug2_1_08_16_FD_185931 | JGI IMG/M metagenome (GOLD analysis project Ga0179593, IMG submission 185931) | Vadose zone soil fungal communities from Angelo Coast Range Reserve, California, USA - CZODoug2_1_08_16fungal (PacBio error correction) | ecosystem: Environmental > Terrestrial > Soil >... | reverse complement strand
GCCTCTCTTGATGAGCTTGAGACACCTTCTTTCGCACGCTCTCCCCTAACTCCTGCTGCCTTGCTTGGGGCTTCTCCGACCCCTGCGTCGTCAAGCGGGCGGACCCGTTTCCAGACCCGCTTTTTTTAGTTGAAACTCCCGTAGGTGTCAGTGCCTTCCGCCTGTTTCCCCAGAGTTTTTCCTTCTCCCCATCTTCGCGAAGTCCCTGCGATCTGAGTCCTCTTCACCCCCCTTGCGTCTTCGTTTTAAGTTCAAGGTTTGAAGTTTCTCAAACAGCCGTCTCGTGAGGATTTTCCTCTTCTATTGACATGTTTCTTTTTTCAGACATCAAACTAGGCTGTTTGTTCCTCCTTGCATCCGCCCTCTTCCGCCTTTCGATTTCCATCACCCCCACTCGTCCGTTCTTTTCCCCAAGCATGAAGAAGCCTCCTTCAACATTTTTTATGAGTTCGGTCCGATGCGGTAGCCGAGGGACCCTGGTCTGTCCGACCCTCCCCTTACTTAATTCCGACCCTTCCCGATCCCTTTGAGATGAGGCGATATGCCTAGCCCCTCCCCTCTTTTCTTTACGTACCCTCACACGTTTGTTTGAGGTTATTGCTGCCCGATCCATTCTTATCGTCCCTTCCTTTTCGGGACCCGTGGCATAATCCCTTTTAGTTCATGAGATTGGAGCTGTAAGCCCCCGTTGAGAATTTTTTTTCGGGACCTTTTTGCGTTGCAGGCGGGTTTATGTTTCGTCCTTTCTCATCCATGTTCCCGACTCTCCCTCTCGGTCTTCTCTCCCTCTCTGACCAGACCTCACCTCCGCTGACTGCACACAACGCGCAGGTTCGCGAACCCTCTACCTAGTAACCCCGCCTGTCCGTATTCCCACTGTGTTTACGTAGATCTGCCCTGAAGCAACGCGAGTTCCTTCCCGTCGGTGAGTCACCGACAGCGTCGCGACCCCCCCTCCCGTCCCTGCGTTTCCCTTTTGCCGGGTAGGATTCTTAAAACGACTTTTGCTGGCTTGTTCTTTGCTCCTTGATTTCTGGCGCGGTTTCTTTGTTGACACTTCGTCACTCTCTCCGATCACTTCCGCGCAGCGACTCATAGAAACATCCCAGGCTGACCTGCAATTTCCGGCTACCTTTCTATGGGGGGTGCCTTTTTGTCATTTTGCTCTCGCTCTTGAGTACAGGCCTCACCTTCCCAAGAGTTCTATGACTGTGCCTTATGATTCTTTAATGCTTGAGCGTTCCTACGCCCCCTGTTTTCTCTGAGAGTCTCCTTTACCTTTTCCATAGACAATACAGCTCCTTCTATCTGACCCCCCTTTTCCTTCTTTTATCTTTCATCGACCACCATCAGGTTTAACCTTTGGGGGCTGGCTGATTACGCCCCCATCGCTTGAGTTTACGTCGCGTGTTCTCAATCCCCGCCACCGTCGTCGTTCTTTCTCTTTTCTACCTTCAACATTCCCCTATCTACCTTTTCTATCTGCCCGCTCTCGATTTTTTTTCCGACTGCTCTTGAGCAATTTTGCTTCTCTTCACACGAATCAGCCTCTGCCAAGGCTTTTCGTTCTCTTTGCCGTCACCCGTCTTTCTACGTTCGCTTCCCTCACTTTGCCTTTTCGTCTATCGAGACACCCTTTCGTCAGTTATTGTTTAAAAAGTTGACCACCCGAGAGCATCGTAGACTTTTCGAAGTTCTCCGGGCTGCCTTCTGTCCTCCTCCCCTTCGTTCTCCATCCCCTTTTCGGCGATTCTTTCATACGTCGACCTCGAGCACGTCCTTCTCTATTATCCTGGTTCTTTCTGCTTGACGATAGGTTCCCTGGAGTTCGTGCGTTACGTTCCAGCGGTTTATTTTGCTTGTTCCGCTGATCGTCGTAATTCGCGAAATTTCCTGGGGCCCCGTTTTTCCCATCACTACGCAAGCGGTTACGATTCTTCTCACCGACCTTTCGCTTGCAGTCGACCGGTAATTTCCTTTTCTCTTTACCTTACTCCCGCTTTGCTCTCTGGCGCTCCGCATCTCCTGTCAAGATCCTTCTGGTCCGCTCACCCAAGGTTTCTTTGACCCACTGTAAGTGTTTTGTGCTAAACAAAGTGCAGCGATCCTCTCTCCCGATCGTTGGCTCCTGTTCTTTCCGTCGGGGAATGGTTGTCTGTTATTCCTCTTTGATCGGGCATACCCACACACACAGTCCAGAGGTGTTGAAGGTGTCTGGTTTAGGCCCACGAAATATCTTTCTGTTGAGACTCTTCCCGTTTGCTTTTCTCTTATTCCAAAGTCTGCACTGGTTTCGACCGACGTGTCAGTGAGACGATCTCAATTCCGCGTATTTTCTCTCCTGTCCAGAACGGGACGTCCTAATTCTTGTTTCTCTTTGTTTTCTCCTATGCAGATTTATTTCGCTAGTTTCTTGAATTTCTCATCTTTTTGAGCTGCTTCCCTATTGCCCTGCCCTTCGTCTAGCTGGCACTTCCTGTATGAAGTCACGGGGAGTCTTGTATGGTTCCTTTTATCCCATTTTATTTTAGGTCACCGTTCTGCGGTTTGTCTCCCCCCCCTCCTCTCGACGTTTGTCTTTTTAGCGAACGTTTACATGAAACTAACCTCCTCTGGAGCACCCGGCGGCGCCGCCATCAATCTTCCCTCTCATGGCAGCACGATGGGTGGGACTTTCGTGCCCTTCCTGTCTCTCTTCTTCTCTGACTGCCTCCTTTACACATTCTAGGAAAAGGGTTAGAATCGGACTCTATTTTCTTTCCTCTAAGTTGTTGTTTGAAGCTTCCTATACCCCGGGCCTCTACGTTTTCTGTTAGGCCCCAGTCTTCATTGAGAAGAAGGAGAGGAACTTAGATCAAAAACTTGCATTATCCCCCCGTTGGAATCGATGACCTGCTTGTCCTGTTTCTATTATTCTCTCCCTTCGAGCGGGGATCCAGAGCGGACGCCCATTCGCATTTTTTCCTTTGAATACTTTCTCCGAAAGTCTCTCAGTCGAGGTTGAAATACGAAGCACCCCCGCTATAGGTTTTTTTCGCTCACCCTAAGACCGCCCCTCATTCGCTTTTCTTAGGCACCACGGACAGAAGACCCTTTCCGGGCAGGTAGAGAGCTCTCAGCTCTCCCATCTTTCCCGGGCCTACATTCGCTCCGAGAGCCGAGCTAATCTTATACAGTCTACCTGTTCTTCCCTTCTCTTTCCTATCCCTTCTTTGTATGACTGACACGGTTCGTCCCTCCCCGAAGTATAATTCTATTTGCGTTATCAACTCCACTCTTCAGCAACCCCGGCATTATTTGAAGGTGCATATTTTTTGAAATGATTTTGCGGGCCCCGATCCTTATCGTTTTATTACACGATTTTCCCTTGCAATCCCGCCACCGTTGCGTAGAAAGATCCCCCCTGACCTCTCACCCCTTCCCCACCCCCCTTTCCTCCCCCTCTTCTAAAGGCAGAAGTTCGTCAGTCTCCCTCGTGGCGACTTTTTTGATAGGTGACCTGGAAGTAGATCTCTTAACGACTTTGGGAGTCACCTTTTTCTCCCTGCGATTCTTTCTCAAGATTATGCGCTCACTTCCCGTTTGAGCCTCCCCAGCAGAGTCCGGTATACAGAGACGATGGGAAGGCTCACTTGAGCCTCCTGAGTTTTCCTTTCAACTACCCCCAGCAACGGCGAATTGGTCAGGGGCCAGTTCTTTTCTCGATTGTGCTCCGCCTTGCTTTACCCAAGCACCTTTCTCCTCCTTCCCTAGATCTTAATACGCTCGTGAGAATGCTCGGTTCTCAATGGAGAGGCACTGTCCCGAGATAGAGTTCTCTTTCCTCTCTCCCCCCTACCATCTTTCGTTCACGGTGATCTTTTACAACCCGGCTTTCCCGCAGTGACTGGTGAACCCGTCTTAAGACCTCCTCCCTCGGTTGGTTAACGCAGTCCCTGTGCCCTCCCCTACCTTTACAGCAGGTTTGTTTCGCGGAACTCTGTATAAGAATCCTTTCCTCGTCTTCCGTAGACACGGTCCTCCCGAGACTACCTCACTCCCGTTGGCCTATACCTTGTTTCGCCTTTCCATATCAGCGACGTCTTTTAGTATCTCTAGAGTCTTAAGTTGCACTTTGAATGTACTTCACCTAACTGTGACTCCCGCGGAGACTTTGTGTCCTTGAGCATCCGGCCTCTGTCCCCTTTTGTTAAGTACAGCGGAACTACCAGCAAACCGTTTCCCGTCGCATGACCAATATATGGGTACCCTTCCTCTACGTTCCGTGTCCTCCGAAATTTTCCTTTTATTTGCCTATTACAAGTCATCTGAGGTGGACCTACCCGATTCAAACGGCTTCGGTCCCCCGTCCACTCATTTCTATTAAGAAATTCTGAAGCTCTTCCTCTGGTCGAGTTGCCGATGATTAATCTCTAACGAGTTTACGCATCCCAGCAAGCGCCCCCGAAGGTTTTACTCAAAGATGTCCAGTTGCATTTCTTGGCCCCTCTTCGCCTCCCGCGGCATCTTTGGCCGTGCCCTCTAGCGAGGCAATGATTCTAGCGAAAAGGCAACGAAAGTTAGCCAAGGACCCCGACCCAAAAGCTAAAGAACTTGTACCCTTCCTTACCTTTTTCCGGGTCCCTCACCCGGTTTAGAGTTTAGTTTAGCCAGGAAGGCCTCTCCCGAACAGCAGTCCGACCTCTCGACTGTTTTTGTCCGACTCTAACTATTCTCCCGTTCCCTCACTTTCATCCGCCCCTTCCTTCGGGGAAGGGGAGAGCGTTCGAGGTACCCCCCTCTTGCGCTATTGTTTACCCTCTTGGGGATTCCTGGCTCTTTGATTTACGCTAGGATGCTTTTCTTTCCCCCACGGCTACCTTTCCCCTTCCCTCCTCGCCCAATTCCTCGTACTTCGTTCCCAATCTCCCCCCGCTCGGGAAGACTCTGCCCCAATGCCGGCTACCAGAACCATGGCAGAGCCCGGTTTCCACCCGCCACCATCTTGACTACGACTTGGTCCCCCTCCCCCCGTTCTTCATTTACGCCCACGTTTTTTTCGAGTAAGTTGATAGTCCTCCCTCTTCGTTTTCTTTCCAATGCGGTTCCCCGTATAGAACTTTTTCTCCTGTAATGTCGTTTCCGGATTTTGCCCGAATGATTACACTGGAGACTAACGGAAGTTGATCATCTTCCCTGCCGCGATGTGTACGAAAGGAGGGGGACTCTATTCGCCCCCCAGGTAGACGATTGTAATCGTCGTTGCTACAAGCTCCTAAGTTCTTTTTGTTTGTTCCCCTATTTCCCTAGCGAACATGTAGTAATCCCTTGGACTTTCAGAATAGTCCGGACTTAAGTGTGCTGCCTGTAACTCTTCTATCTCCGACCACGTCCTTTTTTTGGCTTCGTATCCTTTCCATACCAATCTTGTCACCCGCCCGAATCCCTCCCTATCTTGGTTTGTGAGGACTTGGGAAATTTTTTCCCCTCCCTCGGCATGACCAAGAGGGCGTCCCGCTTTTCTCTATTCCTTAATTCCCTCGTGTCCTCGTCCTTGTCTTCTGTCTCCCCGCAGGCCTGTCGGGTTCGTTTCTAGATTTCTTAAAGGAAGCTCGACTTTGTCAAACCGGGAATCTCTCTCTTTCCCTTCTTTGTTGTGGTTGAGATTCTAACTTTTTCCCTTCTTGTCTGGAACCCTTTTTTCGAAAGATAGTTCCTCCAGTCCTGACCGCTGCGGGAATCGAGACTCCTCTATTAATTTTCTTTCTTTCACAGTTTGAGCAGTTGCCAACTGCCTTAGGCTTTCCCTGAAGTGTCATTGGACAATCCTTCTTAATACCAGCTCGGTGGACTTCTTTTACGCCTCTCAGGAACACCCTTCTATTTGGACAGACAGTTTTTCCAGTTCGCGCACATCGCGTACCCTTTCTCACGCTGCCCGTTCATCCTCCCATTTTCTTCCCGTCCGATTCCCCCAGAACTATCTGTCTTGGGACGTCCGCAATCTTTTCATGACGAATTAGCCAAGTGTCTTCACCCCTTAAGAAGGCCCCCCTGTACCAAGCAGTTCCCTTCCCTATGTCTCCCCCAGTCCTCGCTGTCACTCACTTTTCTCTTTATGGTCTTCAGTCTCCTCTTTTTTGGCGAGACCCTCCATTGTTTGAGTCCTCAACTTATGGACCGACGATGCGGAGTGATCATTATTTCCTTTACTTATTTATTCTTCACGACTTTTTCCGATGGCTCGATCATCGGTTTTTCTGTCCCGCGCGGGCACCGTGGTAGCACATTACTACGGATCGTCCTATTGGCGGTTTCCCGATTTTTTTTTTCGCATTTTTTTGGCCGGACCTCCGCCAGAGCTTTTTCTCATTTAGAATACTTTCCCTCTTCAGGGGCGCCCGCGACTTCGTCCAGAATTAAACTAAGTTCAGATAAGCACAGCGAGTGAAACAATTCCCCCATAGAAACGCTACCCCGGAGGCCCTTGCTGACGTTACTGTGTGCCTGCCGTCTCACGCTCTTTCCCCTTCTGCTTTTGTTCCTGACGCCGAAAAAGTCTTCCTCTTACTACGTAGTTGACCCGCTCATTTGCACGATTATTACAACCCCCACTTTCCAGATATGGTACAGGGGGCCTCATCCAGCTACATGTAGAGGGGAAGTTCTTCCTTCTCAGCGCCGCCTCTTACTGCAACAAGAACGATCAGCGGCCGCTCCTCTCTTTATTTTAAGTCTTCCGCCTTTCCTTTCCTTCCTTCGTGATGTGTATGTCGTCGGTGATTCCTCTCTCCCTCCGCCCAGCTTAGATGACGATGTATTTCCTCTGACTGTGATTAGGACGGATCTCCGGGGGAAGAGGCGACACTCCTCTTCCCTCCTGGTACCCCCTTCCTCACCTTCCATACTCCACGGTTTTCTTCCCTTACACGAGTCCTCTGAGGTGGTGAGGCATCGGAGTTGTTTCACGACGTGTCCAGCTTTGTTTAATTTTTTTTTCCTTCCTGCCTTTTTTCCTACCCGACCGGGCGCGTCCTTCGTGATCAAGTTCGCTCCCCTTTGTGTCGGGCGGGCCGTGCGTTTTCTCCCTTACACCCCTGCAGATGCACGACTCCCTATCTCGTGACGGTACGTTTCGCTTCTTCACGATGTACGAATACGTTCCCCCCAACGGATTCGTATTTTTCTTTCATTCCCTCCGGGTTTCTACGTTTAGCCTAAAATTTTACTCGGAATGCGCTCCCGTCAACCGGTAGTCCGGTCTCTTTGGTGAGTCCCTCGGGTCCCCATAGCGACTTCGTCTCCTTTTCCCTCCTCACGGTCGCCGGTAAGAGTGTACGTCATTACCCGATCTGGCCTTACTCCCCGATGTGTTTTAGGGTTGTCTGTTAACCCACAGTCTTTTGACCTGTTCTCGTCTGCGTGCGTCGTTACGATCACTTCGCCCTTTCTCTTTTCTCGAGGCAGGCGGAGAGGGGAGTTTCCCCCCCTCAGAGCGTACCGCGAACCAAGCATTCCTTCTTGGCCACGCACCCCCATTGACTGTCGCCTGCTCTCCGCACTCGTCACTTCGTTCCATTCCCCGTCCCAGGCCGCGCGCGCTCCTGCATTCATATGTAGCGTGGATATCAGATAGGGTGCCTTTTGTTGACGACCCGTCTGCAGACATTGACGTGAGGACCCACGACTTTCGTTCGCCTATCCCGCCCACTCCGGCGAGCTTTGCGGAGTTTTAAGTCCTGTGTTTGTGCTCTTTAGTTTTTCGGGGAAAAGTTTATTTTCTTTTTGTAAGGGAGGTCGGAACCCAGATCAGCAGCGGCCCAGTTGCCGTAATAGAATAAATTCTTCAGGTCCTGATGCGGTGTGCGAATGACCTGTTCGGAGGAAGGGTCTTTATCCGGGTCGTGGAAAGATGAGAGATGTACAGTCTTTGCACGCCCGATCAGCAATTTTCTCACAGTACCTCAACCGGATCCTTGATTTGATATCCTACAGATCGTAGTGCCTCCTGGGAGTTTCTTCCTTTTGACCGTCTCCCTCGACGACCGGCCACCCGGGGAGGGTTTTGTCCACGGCCCTCCCCTCATTCCCATGTCTTATGGGTGCGGCGAAACGCTTTTTTTTTTTTATTCACATAGCCTATCTTACGGGGCTTTAACGGTCGGAGAAAGTTTCTTAACTTGATGCACCCCCCATCTCGACTCTTTTCTCCCACTACTAGAGTCGCGGTACCCCTACCTGTTTGAGCGGGTTGAATGCGGCCGGAAGACTTTCTGCCTTTCCCCCCACCGTCGCGGCTTCCACGGGTTGTTCGATTTGGATGTCTTCTTCTCCCTTTTTCATTTATTCGCCCTGGCCCTGTGGTTTTAGACCCGAGTATCTTGACTCCAGGTTCGCCTTTCTCGGGTGTCCTGTGCGCCGTCCGTACTCTCCTTCCGCTATCCGGAACTTTTTTTCTTTCTCCCACCAGCAGCTGCAGCTGACTTCGGTGGTTCCTGAGTTATTGCCGGACCCATCTCTCTTGTTCTTACCCTATGAGCGGTTTACGTCAATTTTCTACTGAATCCTTAGTCACCTCCAGTAGTCGTCGCCACCAGTACAATTTAACGAAAGAGAAGAGTCTTCAATCCCCCTACGTACCCGTTCATTGCTTGTTCTTTCAACAAACTTCTCATTAAGAATCTTCGCGTGCGCACCTTCGCTCGGAGTATCTCATTTTCCCCCAGTCCCGTCCACGACATTCCTTGTACCTTTCTCGCAGATCATTTATGATCTATTAACCAATGTCCATAGTTTCCTAATTCACCAATGCCCATCCTGCCTCCCGTTCTCACGCCCCACGTTTGCGTCTCTACTTCTTTTGACACAATTGCAGACCGGTGTCATGCGTATCAGAGGAACGGTTATGCTCTGTTTCTTGCCTACCTCACCTTGCCACAGAGCCCCCCTGTTTGTGTTCACATCTTACCATGTCTTCTTACGTAAAACTTGACATTACCACTTTACCCCCTCAGTCCCTTTTCCGGATATTTCTTCTATCGGCACGGGTTTTCCCAACCCCTGTCTAGTCACGCACCCTCCTTTTTGTAACCCCGGTCCTCTGATCATCTCCCCCGATCTGATCCGCACGTCGATGTCATTTCGTCTCGACATTACCCCCAATCGCGCGGCCTCTAGAATGAGACGGCCTTCGTATGCTTCATCTTCCGCAAAGTTGTTCACTCTTTCACCCATCATATCTTTTTCTCTCGACTTTCTTTTACCAGCCCCTCGAGTCTTTTTTCGCGCGAAGACCCTGTCCCTATCCGTCTGAGACGACGCCAGCACTCGTTTGTCCTCGCTTCTCTCGCTTAGGATCGCAACTTCAAATCTTTATATTGGATTTGACCAGCATAGTTGCTTGATTAACCATCTTCATCCTGTCGACTTCCCGGCACGTTCTCCCGTGAAGTTTCTCTGTTGTGTCACTGAGATTTTTTTTCAGACCTGACGACCCCTTTTTCTCCCTCTTATTCTCCCTGAGCTCGCGATCGTCCCCCCCCTACGCTGTACGGCGCTCTGATGCTACTCTTACAAAACACACCACCTTGTTCACGAGAAGTCGCCGCCCTTTGTTCTTATCCGTTTTGCTTCCTGCCACTGAATCTGGTCCTCCCACTCTCAGTTTCTCCCTATATCTATCTCGTAGAAGTTGTCTCTGCCCTGTCCTGTCAGGAAAACTAATTTTCCTTCTCGCCGACGGGGTGTGAAGTCTGCCCCTGACTCTTAAGAGATTCTAGTTTATGACATCCGCACAGCTCCTGCCACCAGTGAGGATACCTTCTCCTTACCCTGTCGATGCCCTTCACTCTTTCTTGACGTTTTTACGGAATTTATTTAGAGTGCCTTTCCTTCGGTTTTTGACTTTTCATGTCAATTTCGGAAGCGACTTTCTCCAATGTCCCCTGATCAGGCCTCATGAGAATGCCGAAGCGATTGGATTTCTCGATGTATTATCAAGAGACCTTCGGAGCACGTTCCCGAGTTTCTCTTTTTCCCAATTTACCTCCCGATGACGCATTGAGTTGACTTTTTCTGACCGATCTTGTCCTATTTCTTGTTGCTCGGCGCGGCCCGTAGATGTGAGGTTCACCTTAAAAGCTCCTTCTGAAGCGGTTCACAACCCTGAACGCAGTCTCTTTCCCCTCAGCAGTCAAGGAACCCCAGGAGACTTCCATGTTCGCCATTGAAGACCCCGTCAGACGTGCCTGCCACAGCTTTCTATGCCTAGAGACACTATTTCTTCTTAAGGTTCCATCCGTCGTTGTCTTTGAGAAGGTCCGTCCGGTGTGTCTCCCTTTGCGCGTTTTTTTGCTGACCGAGATAGGTTTGATTGAGCTTTTTTTAGGATAACCAGCATGCTGAGTTGTGATAAAGTCCACTTCTTCGCGATCTGCGCCTTTCTCAGTGCCCTTCCTCTCCCCATCCCCCTCCTCCCGGGACCTATTCTAAATTTGGTTTGAGAACCCTTGGACAGAGAAGGGCGCTCTACTTCCGCTGATAGCTTTTTCGCAAACCCGTTTGTCCTGTTCCTCTTCTCCTTTTCTGTCGCCTCCGTTGATCTTTTCACCCTTCTACCCAGGTACCGGATTGTATAGAACTTTTTTTGTTGGTTCGCTCCCTATTTCTGCCTACTCCTTTTTCCCGGAGACATTAAGGGGTTTTATTCTTTCTTGCAGCCGATGGAACTATCCGGCGAGTCCCCCCCCCCCCTTTTCTTTTTCACCCCCCCATTCTGCCATTCGCTGAGCTTGACATCTCCCCGTTATTGTGGTTGGAGGAGCTTGGATAACGACCCTTGTAGTACCGCCCTGAGGCCCCTCTTCCTTCACGCCGTTTGTTTTTTTTCTCTTCTCTCTCTCCTCCTTGGGTGTTTCTCATTTCGTATCCTCCCAAGGGGAAGGTTCGAAGCTGGACGTCAGCCTTGTGGACCACTTCTCCCCTCATGCATGACACTTCCTTTTTTCAGTTTTGAAACGCGCCTTCGATGTTTCGTCCTCGGTTTTTCCTCTGGTCCCGCTCTCGCCACCGCCTTCAGCCTTGCGTTTATTCCCTCTGCCGCCTAGCCTCCGATCTTAGGAAACCCTGTTT
>Ga0179593_1417657_pt1 | contig 11109 bp, 18 predicted proteins | sample CZODoug2_1_08_16_FD_185931 | JGI IMG/M metagenome (GOLD analysis project Ga0179593, IMG submission 185931) | Vadose zone soil fungal communities from Angelo Coast Range Reserve, California, USA - CZODoug2_1_08_16fungal (PacBio error correction) | ecosystem: Environmental > Terrestrial > Soil >... | reverse complement strand
TTAACTCTTCTCTGTCGTTATGTCGACTTCAATGTCTCAGTTCTCTATGAGAGCATAATTGGTTTGAATGCCGGTGTGATCCTCCTTTCTCGTCTCCTCATTAAAGAGACTGGAAAGGTTCGGCTGTCGAATCAATGCTAGGTTACAGACCCCGGTTGTCCCCATCCTCCCCGAGACGTTTTCCCTTTCTGTTCTTTTCGTCTTGTATGCCTTGTCGTCAGATCCGGTCCGTATGATCCCAGGGGAGGTTAGATCTCCGACCCCCCTTTGGTGGTTGTTTTTGTCTCTTCTAAAGTGGCTTTCTGTCAAGTCTAAATTGTGGATAGCTTCCTGTCTGGCTGGTTACCGGCCCCTGTCCCCCCTCTTAAGTTGTTTCCGCGTGCCCCGCTATTCCCCACCACGAGGACGATCCCTTTCTCTTTCGATTGGTTGATCTATCTTTCTGTACTTGGTTCCTCTTGTGGCTCTCTTCTCAGCCAAAAGTCCTGCTTACTATTTAGTAGGATTGCTGGGTCTTGTGTCATTCTTCCACCTCGAAGTTGGTTTTTTTCTTTGCACTCCCGCATTTATCCTCAATCACCGCTTTTTTTTCCTCCGTACTCGTCCCTCCCTTTTCCAACTTGTTGATCTCGCTTCCTTCCACTTTCGAGATCATGCGCCGAGGTGGTCTGACCGCTGGAAAAACCGGTCTTTGGCCCTGACCATTCTTCAACTTATATTTTCCCCCCAGCAGAAGAGCTTCTTGCCCTCGTATTTTTCACATCCCTGAATCTCTCCCCAGTTCCGGCGTGCCTCCCCCTCAGGAAGTTTTTCCCTTTGATCCAATTCAGACCCACCGCCACTCTCTTAGGTAGTTAACCCCATTCACTTTTCCTGGTTCGTCCGTTCATCTTTCCCCAGTGTTTCGTTACAAGAGTCAGTCCTATGGCGGCTCGCTCCCACTTCCCTTCGGATCATATTTAACCTCTCTTTTCTCTCCTGGGATTCATGGAGTCTCGCTGATGTTTGATCCGTTCTTAAAATTATTCCTTTGTTTCTTTTTTTTGTCGCAAGATTTTTGCGTGGAGGGCTGCCGGCAGGATGTTCTTTTGGTTTCCATTGGTTTTCGAATCCCTCTCTTTCCCTCTTCTCCTCAACTCGACTTTACGTCAGAGTAATGTTGCACACGCTGCGATCACCCTTAAGTCTTTCAACGTCGTCCATATTTCGATTGTTCGCCCTTCCCCTTTCCCACCGAAGATGAGCCCCGGTGACGTCTGGACATCTTCGTTCTCCGTCGTTCTGAGCCCGCTCATTGTCTTGCTGTCTCCCCTCCCGCCCGCCCCCGGCAGCATACCCCTTCCTTTTTGGAAGAAACCTTCTGTCAGTGCGCTTCTAAATTCCTCGAATCGATGTGGTTGCCTTTTTTCCATTGTGTAGTCCTTGGAAAGTCCAGGTCCCCGCGCGGAGCCATTGCCATCGTTCTTCTCGTTCCTACCCTGCTGACTCCCTTTTGGTCGACCCTTGTTATCCGTCACCCCAAGCACATGGCGATCGGATATTCCGCGGAGTAAGTCCGCCTCGCTTCACGGCCTCGTCTTCTTTCAAATCTACTTCCCTTCGGATCATCCTTTTCAAGTTCTACCTGTACTTCTTTCCCACCATGCTTTAGGTTGGGTTTGTTTTTCGCTCACGAACAGCGTAGGATGGCCATTCTTCCAGTTTCCCTCTCTCCTTTTTCAGCTCCAATTTCCTTCAGCGCAGAACTCCCCTTCTCCTGATGGCATTCTATGACCCAAACCACGGTCGTTTCGCTTTTTTTTTTTTTACTGAAGATTTCACCTGTGCCCAATGTCGGACTGCATATTAACCCCTTTTTCCCTTTGACCTGCCGAACTCTCATGACCCCCCTCACCGCCCTTTTTTCTTTTTCTACTTGTTTATCCGTGTTTTTTCCCCACTCCCCTCTTTGTGCTCACTACTTTTTGTTTTTCCGAATGGGTTGCCACCTTCGCGACCACGCCTGGTCTTTTTATCGCAATTGGGTATTTTCTTTTACCTCGCGCCGCGGCCTCAGAAAGTCCTCCCCGCCAGATTCTTTTTTCTCTCGGTTCTTTACTTTGTTTTTTGATCTCTCCTGGGCAAGTTGTTTTTTTGTTGCTGACTCGCCGTTTTCTTTCGGTTATGAGCGTTGTCTATTACAAACACCCACTCCCCCTTCGCGACGGTGGGTGGCACCCCCCAATTTGCAGCCCCCCCCACTTCTAGCACCCGGTTCGTTTCGTTGATTTTGAAAAATGAGAAGGCCATTCGTGGTGTTCATGCAGTTTCGGCGGCAGCTTTCCCAACAGATTAGTCCGCATTGTTTCCCGCACGAATTTGCCCCTGTTCTCCCCTTTCGCATCGGGCAAACTAGTGTTTTGTCAGGCCATTTGACCAACTTCCATCTAAGCTCTTGACATTCATGGCGTATGCCACACCGGGATCTTAACGGGTCCGGTGCTGAGCACATCTCCCCGTCTTCTTTGTCAGCGAAAAGCCGCCGCGCTGTGCTTCACCTCAGGACGGCTTTTTTTTCATTCAACTTTATCGATCAGTACTTTTCCTATTTTCCTCTTTGATGACAATTTTAATTTTTCCATGGTCCCGTTATTCTTGAACCAGTCCTCTATTTTCATTGTTTTATTGAGTTATGCATGTCGGTAGCATGATCGCGTCTTTTAACTGCTTCAGTGGCTGCGCATTTGACGTCAGAGAGACTTGTGACAGACCCCACCCTTTCTTTCCCCCCCCACCCTCTCCCTCCCGATGATCACGAGAACTCCCAGAACGTTTTTGTCCAATTTCTGCAGGTCCACTAAGGTGGGCTTTTCGGCTTTCATCGATCATCTTGGTTATCACACGATCTTCCTGTGTGTTTCCTGACTTTCCTTTGCTTCGTTTTCAGCATGCCGACTCACCTCTCCCAATTTGGACCGATTTTGATGGAATATGACACTTAGGTGCCAGCGCGTGTTTCCCTATGCCGCTTCGCGTCAAGTTGATCATTTTTTTTTTTACTTTCGCGTACTCTTTCATTTGATGCAATTTACCTCCTTCGGCAGTTATCGAACTTGGTTGCTGTGTCTACCTTGAAAACCCCGACGATGCTGGGGGACCTTTATCCATCCCTCGGTCCCCCGCTATTCGAAAGCCTTCGCTGCGTTTAGAATCCTCTTCTTCCTTTCCTTTGGGTTTGGGGGCACCCTTTGTTTTCTCTCCTTCTTTTCTTGTAAGCCGGGAATGTCTCTTACCATCTTCGACAAAACACCATTTCCCACGTCTTTCCCTCCCCTGAGAGAGGTTTTGTCGGCAAGTCGTCCCATGGACAAACTGCCTGCGATTTTGCCGCGTCCTGTTAAAGATTTTTCCATACTCTTCCAGCCGGATTTTTTTGTCCTGGTGGGGGACGATCTTTTTGTTTTCGAATTATGGCGCCCTTCATTTTTTTTCCCGCGGTCGCACATCAATGCTTTCTTTTACATTTTTGCAGCGAGATCAACCTGAGTTTCCTGATTTCCTCGGACGAGGCTCGTTCGTCTTTCCTTTTAGCTGCACGCTGCCCCCAAAATCGAAAAGTCGAGGTGAGCTCTTCCATAGTTTTCATATAATACCTGTTTTTATGTGCGCTTAGGTCTCCAAACTGCTTTCCCTCCCCCCCTCCTTTAATTCCCGATTCCCCCCCAGAATCCTCCCCACTCCCGTTAGACTTGCTTCCAGTTTTTGATGGGCTTCAAGAGAGTTTTGACGGCACCCTTACTCGATTGGTACACAGTTTTTCTACTCATTTGTCCGAGCCCATTTGAAATTCGCCTCGTAGATATTTCCCACCCCCAAGGGTCTCTTTTTTCGCGCTTCCTCCTATTGGTTCGCATACGGAGATCTTTTCGGTAAACATATTCCTTTCCCTACGTTTCCTTTTTTCCACCAGTCTCGGTGGTAAACGGTTTGTAAAAGACCCTGCCTTCGAACATCCGAACCCTATTTTCCTTCCTTTTTTTCTCAACTGGTGTCTCCAATCTCCCCCGCTCCCCCTTCTTTGCTGTTCGTTGGGAGATGAAATAGCGATCCATTTGTCACGGTACCGCGTATCGTCTTAAATGGAATTTTGAACTTCGTGCTCGACAGTTCCGTTTTAAAAGACCTCTCCCTTCCGTCGTTCCCTCTATTTGGCAGTATGTCCCCCCGTTTTCGCGTTGTCCCTTAAGTGTTACGCTCCCCAAAACTCACTCTCTTTTTCCTCACTCCGCTCCTTATGTATCGGAATTTTTTTGGACATCAGGTATCTTCTTCCTTTTTCTTTCCTCTTTTTTTTTGGTTTTAGAGTGATGTAAATTTTTGCAACTCAGATACCCGGTGATATCAGTTCTTGTAGTTTTTTTTAGCCACTTCCGTTTTTGTTTGCGTTCCACCATAGGCCAGGTACGTGTCTAGTGCAGGTTTATTCGTGCCCAAACCATGCTTCAAGAGCGCTTTTTAGCTTTTCGTGCTTTTCCAACTAGTTCCCCGCCAATTCCGTCCTCAACCTTTTTGCGATCGTGTACCGCTTGAGTTTTTTCTCATTCTTCATGTCTACGGTACTCTCTAAGTGAAGCACGGATCCCTGTCGGTACCATCTTTTCTCGAGCCGATTTTACTCGAAGATGCCGATGGAAATGTTCGGATGTCTCCGGCAATGTCGGGTACCATGACCTTTTCCCCTGCCCCGCTCATTTTTTCCTTTTTTTCTTTCGCTGGCTGAATCTGTTTTCGCCCCTTCTCTCATGTCTGCCCAATTTTGGAGTTAGGTGAAAGACACTTGGCTTAACTGGGTCTCCGGCTTGATTCTGAAGCTTTAACCATGTCGGTCCTTTATTCTTTCGGTACACTGGCCCGTATCGATTACGAGTTTGATTGTACAGGCTCTTCCACCTCACGAGGCCGCATATAAATTTGCTTGTTTTCTAATATTGTATCTCCCTCGCTGGATGGGCTTCTTTCGACCCTAGCCCTAGAAGCCTACCCCCTTTCGATCTGCATTTTATTCTCCTCCCCACATCCGAATGTTTTTTTTTTTGCTAGGTTTTTTTGAGAACGTCCATGCGTGCAGCGACCTACCCCGCCGTCGACGCGTTCCCTTCCCTTCACCTGAAATCCTGTTGATCTCGCTAACCTTGCGAGATTAATTCGCCACTTGCTGTTGTTCGACCGCGGCTTAAACCCCCTGCGAGGCCATGCCTTTATTTCCCCCCGTCTCTCTTTCAAACACAATTCTACCAGGCCCTTCTTGCACGGTAACATCTCCCTCTTCCAATTTTGGCGGCAATCGCCTTCTGTCCTTAGTCCACGGTCATTTTCCCCCATTACCCTTCCCTCTAGTCTCAACAGAGAAAAGTTGCACTGGGTTTTTTGTTAAGATCCTTAAAGATTGTTTCATTCCCACATGTCCAGTTTTCCTTTGCGGTCTCCTCTCACATTTTTTCTCACTTTTCTTCCCAAAGATCTCGTTCCAGGATCTTTCAATGCTGCTTCTTTATTTTTCTCCGCGTTTCCCCATTGTGTCTGTGAGCCCCCAGCCCCGTCTGTTCTTTCTTCTGCCGGGTTTTTTAGAAGGGGTTGCAGCCACCTGTCTCAATTCTCTATGCTCCGCGTAGCCCCTTTAGTAATTCCGGCCAGCGCATCGTGGCACACGCGCTTGATCACTAGTAATCTGGTCCATCAAGGCTTTAGATTTCTTATTGCGTCGGCATGCATGAACGACGATGAGTGTTTTGCCTCCCACCGTGAAGTCGGCACCCTTCTCTGCCTTTTTTTTTCGTCTTTGGTTCCCTTTTCCCTTTTATGAGATTTCTTTGATCACCGGACCTTGCCTCTTCACCACCCTTTACTCCCCGTTCTGCATTGCTCTTCCGATCTGATTTGGTCTTCCTTTTTTTGGAATGTGAGTTCAATTGAAGTTTCGTCCAAATGCGCAGCAATGTTCTTCTTTTCCCCTTTTTGACTCTGATACTAGGTTCCGTCCGTTTTTCCATTCACCTACCCCTTCTTCTTATCTGCGCGCTTCCTTTTTTTTCAAGACTTTAAGGACCCTCATTACTCAACCCTCTGTCCGAACTTCTGCCTACTCCATTGCAACCATCTCGACCGCTCTTTTCTTTCCCTCCCCAGAGAGTCGGGGGTTTTTATTTTGGGGTTCCGACGAAAGAGCGCGAGGTTCTTGAAATGCGCCGCCGTGCGATCTCCCTGTTCATCCTACATTGAAGCTCGAATTTATCAGTTTATTTGTCATGGCCCCCACCCTTGTTTTTTTGCAGCTTTCCCGCACGGACACTCTTGCTTTAAGTGTCTCAACTTGGCGACTTCTTCCACTGACGTGTTTGCCCCGAATTTTACCAGTCCTGTGCTCTTTTCTTATTCTTCAAGTCCTGGTGTCCCACTAATCAGGGTACACTACTTTTTGGTTTTATTTCTGACTCCTTTTTGGGTGCCCCCCTTTCTCTCCAGTGATTTAGTCAAGGTGTCTAAAATCCTTTCCCCTAACCTCCGCCTTCTTCCCGAACGGCTCCATTGCCCAGATTTCTTTCACCTTTTCTTTGTTCTTTTGAGTTGTGATCTGGACCTTTGGAGCCGGTGCTTGTCAGCCTCCGTGTTCAGAGGTACTTGAGATTCGTTCCCCCCTTGTGTCTTTAAAAACAAAAGACGGCGTGTGTTTTTCACCAAATTGCGTGAAACCCCAGTATTTATCCCCCCCCGGAGTATTTTTTCCAGGATAACAATGTCGACAGCCCTTATTCTGTTGGTATCACTTTCGGCTCCACCTTCCCTGTGAAGATGCGGCCAACCGCCCTGGTTCTAACTGAAGAAATCGTACGTTTTATTGTCGCCTAGCTTTTCAAAACGCCGTGTTGTTTTTTCTCTCATTGCACCAGCAACTCCGCTTTGCCGCTGTCTGTCGGACACGTTTTTCCCCGAACGGGCGCGGGCCCAGTCTGCGGCTTTCGTTCTGTTTTTTTCAACGCCGACCGGCGATTGAAGGAACCCTCCTTCCTCGGTCGCGCTTGAATTGGTTCTCGACTTTTTTTATGATCCTGCTTTTCTTCTGAAGTACGACTTTTCCTTTTCCGCCGCCATTCCCCTTTTTCCTCCTTTTGTAATCTCCTGCTCCTACTTGTCGTAGATATGTAAGCTTCGAGCCTCATGTCATCTCTTAAGAATTGCGAGCTGATCAGTGATGCTCAGGTACTCTGAGATCCATTATTGTGACCCCTTCCCACTCAAACTCTCTTCCCCTGTCATTTCGTATCCTTCGATCGCACTTGCCCTTTTTTTTTTGAGGACTTGACGAGGCAAGTGTCTGTTGCTCTTCACGTCACACAAGGTCCCCCTCTCCCACCCCGCTCTTTTAGCCGGGAGTTCCGACTCAGTTCCTCCTCTCGCTGGGCCCTTCCTCCCCGACTAAATCGAAATCGATTTGAATTGATGGCCTCATGACCTGCTCTTCCTTGTTTTCAGAATTCTTTCCCTTTTCCCTTTGGTCCTTCATGCCGCGGAGCTCGCTTATTACGTTCGCCGGCGAACATCTGCTGGAACTCAAGAACATTGCCGGTGCGTTGACTCAAACCGTTTGAAACGCTTCGGGTATCTTACATCCTCGGCTCCTGCTTAACGTAGGTCGTCCGTCCTCATACTTGATTTTTCTATAAGTTTGCTTTTTAGCATATTCGTTGGTAGCTAGACCGCTGCTTCTGACGAATTTGTCTGAAGCATCTGGCCCTTTTACAAACCCCCCCAATTTCCTTTATATGGTTTACGTGTGTCTGCTTTTCCCCTTTCTTCCGTGGACTAATTCCCCCTGCGATTGCCGTCCCCTTCCTGGGCAAGTGGATGCTTTGAAAATACGAGTGCAATGTCTATTTTTTTTTATTTTGTGGGGAAAGATACAGCCCTTGGGCCCTCCTGGCCGGCTCTCCTTTTTGTCCTCTTTTCGCAACATCAAGGGGTTCTCCTGATTCGAACCCTGGCTCGCAGCTCTAACATTTTTTGATTTCTCATAAGGACGAGGATCAGGAGGTGCGGGTTTCACCCTCTCGTCTTCACCATTCCATCCCCCTCCCCATCTTCGCGTTTTTTCTTGAAACAGCTGTCAGCCTCTACCTTCCTATTATGGTCTTTCAGGTTCAACACTTATCCACCAGCCAATTTCCAGATACAACCATTTCACCGCAAGTTTTCTCTCGTGCTTTTCGTGGTGATAGCGGCTCAGAGTGACCGGACGACTCGATGGGAACAGGTCGGTATCCCTAAGGGTCCCGGCCACTTTTCCTCTTTGAATTTTAACGAAGTTCCCGCATTTACCACCGTTTTGTTTCTTCCTCCTTCCGGGAGCATACGGCCCCCCTGGTCTCCCCCTTTCCCTCGACTCCACAATCCCCGATCTTTTTATCGGCGAATGTTTTTCACCGTTTCTTGTCACCCGCAGTGCTTCGTCCCAGCCGCAACCTTCAGTCTTTTTTTTCATTTTTCTTTCGACCTTTCTCCCCGAGGCCATGCCCCTTAGTCTCTCTTTTTTCTTTAGACCCTTGAAATAGCGAAGCCCCACGTCTCTCCCCGGTTCCTCCGACGATCGATTTTTTTTTTAGATTCTCGAAACCGTCAGCTTTGAAACGCCCCATCACTCTTACGATTTCCTCTCTTCTCGTTTCGTTTTTACGCCGACCCGGTCCCGCTTTAGGTAGTACACCGCGCTGTGACGCCAAAGGACTTTGCTCACGTGCCGCCCCCTTCCTCCATAGTCTTCTTTTTCTTCTGCCTGTTGTCCATCCTGTAAATTTCTTCGGTGGTTGTTTTTGTTCCTTCTATTGACAACACTTCGATACCTCTTCGTAGTTGCCTTTCCCGTGAGCATATTTTCCGTTGTTTTGCTGTTCAAACAGCATGTTTGTCCTTTCTTCTCGGTACACTTATTTTTTTTCCCAATACGTTCCTTTCCTCGCCCGCCTTAAACTTTTTATGGTTCCAATGCTGAAGTTTATTTTTTAATTTTCCGTCATCAATTGCGTTCCTCTTGCGGTCTGCGTCTTATTTGTTTTTCTTTCAATGTTCTGGGTTCGATGTGTGCGCCTGTTCCTGTTTTACCCCCTTCTCTGACAATGTCAAGATTTTATGGGATGTCTTACTGGTGTCTCAGGCACTGGCGGGCTCCAGGTCCCGTTAACCCTTCCCTGCGTACTTGTTATTTGTGATTTGGCTCTTCTTCTTTTTTTCGTTTTCCCCCCCCCCCCGATAGGGTTCCTTCTCCAAGGCGGATGACTCGCTCCCATGACCTTTTTGGTGGAGCCTTGGTCTTCCTGCCTGATTCGACTCCTGTCAACAATGTTGGCTCTGTGCGCCGGTACACCGGTCCCTGGCAGGTTGGTACGTTCTTTTGTCCTTATATTGCAAGTTTTTCGTCCTTCCCCAATCCCTCGGCCGATCTTTTAACGCTGCGTTTATCTTCTTTGTCTCTCCGTTTCTTCCGGCAATGGTGTGCGAACTCCTAGAACGCAGGCTTGACCCTGATTCGGCCCTATGTCCCTTTTTCTCTCTCCCAACCGAAGATTTTCTGGGTCTGTTTTTGGTCAAGAACTGTACAAGATCGGACAGATTCAAGCGTCCTTCCTCGGATCTTTCCCTCTTCGTCCCATCATGTTCCACTCTTGTTCTTTTTTTGAAAATTCGGGAGTCATATCCACTTTGCTTTGGAACCGCGTTCCCCTGCGCGGCCCTTCCCCTTATGCAATGCGCTGTACCCCCCCCGTGGTATACCCCCTGACTTCTTGCCCTCTTATCCAATAAGGCCAGCTGACAGGGGCGGCAAGTCGCAGGCATTTTTGTCCTTTAGTAGTCACGACCCCCCGAAACCTCTTGGCGTTTAACCCCCGCAGTTTTGGTACTTTTTTTTTCGAAGATGTAACTCTGGATCTCCCCTTCGTCATCTTGACGCTCGTCGGAACTCCATGTTTTCCCCCTCTTCTTCAAAGCGAAGGGCGGGTCTTGCACATGCCGTTTCGGTATGTCATACGCTTTTACCTCCTTCGTCGGATTTCTGTTTTGTTTAGCACACTCTTCTGTTCTTTCTGCTTTTTAGGCTGGTCGGTTGTGTCCGCCAAGTGTCTCTCCGTACGCGTTCTTTTTATAATTACCCTCTGATACCTTTTTACTGCTTCTCCTTTCTGTCAAAATTGTTTAGGATCCCCGTTTAGTTTCTTGCCTTAACGTCTTTCCTATTCTTTGTGTCTTAGCATGGCCCCGCCGTTGTCCGCTCCGGTTGAAGTTGACTTTCGATAGTCGTGGTGATGCCCCTTATTGGTCCTTCTTTTTGAATCATTCACCTTCCCCTTCCCCTTTTTCTTTCCAAACAAGGGACTCAGTTCGGCCCAGTGCGCTCCCTCGAATCTCTTTCTGGTTTTTTCCTTGTGGCGGTTCCCACCCGTCTCGCGCGGTCCCCTTATCCTGAGCGTTATTTTCCCTCACCCCCAAACCCTTTCCTGCCGACATTAGTTAGACGCGTTCTCCCCCCCGTCCTCGCACATGAGATCGGAGATTCTACGGATCTAACTTTTACCAGAATGCTTTTTTCCAAGGCAATGCAGTACCCTATCCTCAAGCTGATCTTGACGAGACCGATTGACAGCGCTACCTCTTCATTCTTTTTCCCCTCCCCCATACGAGGCGTCGATTATGGGTGGCTCTAACGAAGTCCGCGAGCTCTTTCGCATTCCGCTCGATCGGCTTTTCCTCCTCCTTTCCCTCCCGCTTTGTTACTTTCCAATTTGAAGCTTTTGCCATGTTCTTACCACCCAACACGGTGCGTTTTGCCCTCTGCTTCTTGTCCTTCCCCCTCTTTCTGCAGTGATTGACACACCTTCGGCCGCATCTTCCACTTAACTTTGTCCCCTCAGATAATTCCCCCCCCTGCCCCTTGCTCTTTTTCATTGTTTCCACGTGTTCCACTAGGTGTTTTCTACTACTTGGGTGGTCTTGCACTTGGTTTCCCCTCGAGAAGTCATTTTTTAGCCAAGGTTTATCCCTCTCTCCTACCACGACTCCTCTCTTTTTACTCAACCCTTCTCC
>Ga0179593_1579894_pt1 | contig 11110 bp, 6 predicted proteins | sample CZODoug2_1_08_16_FD_185931 | JGI IMG/M metagenome (GOLD analysis project Ga0179593, IMG submission 185931) | Vadose zone soil fungal communities from Angelo Coast Range Reserve, California, USA - CZODoug2_1_08_16fungal (PacBio error correction) | ecosystem: Environmental > Terrestrial > Soil >... | reverse complement strand
CCTTGACTCCCCTCCCCCTCCTAATTCGAGATTCCCTGACTTTGGGGTTGACATTCCTTCCCCCCTTTACCCCTGACATCTTCAGTGTATCCCTCATCTGGTCAGTTTTATTGCACCCGAGATCGTAGTAAAGACCTTCCTAGATTCATTTGCTCAGGAGTGAGTCTTCTTGTTCTTTTCTTTACGTTTTGCAGCTCACGAGTAATAGATCGTTTAACCCTCGCATTCTTCCTTTACCATAAGTTTTCTTTAACTACACCTCTACCTGGTTTGGCGGGATATTTTATGTATCCTAAAGTCCCCCCCCTCTTCTACCCTTCCTTGAGGGCGTCGCATTTTCCCTAAAAAAAGGAAGTTGTTCCCCCGAGAGTCATTGAATCTCCCCCTGCCCCAAATCTCGTGCGTCGCCTTTTTTCCCCAGCCCTTCCTTCTAGCGGATTAGTATGCCGAGCAGGTGGGGCCTTCAGCCCTCCGGAAGCAGAAGAAGAAGCTCTCCCCTCCCCTCCCCCCCCTCATCGAAATTTTCTTCAACTCCGAGACATCACTTTCTGCCTCTTTTTCTGAAACGATTTTTTTTTTTTATGGGTAGCGCTGATTTCTTTCCCAGGGAAGAGATCTTCCTCATATAGAGCCTTTTATATGATACTTTCACTTTTTGGAGGGGCCGACTCGTTTTTTCTTCTTTCTAACAAACCATGCTGTTGTTTGTCTCTCTCTACGGAGGAGCGCGGAGGTCGAGCCCGCACGAGGAGAAGGTTGTGACTTGTGAACGAGTTTGGATCTTTAGGAGTTTTCTATCGCTCTTTCCGACACCCCCCATTTTTTTTTTTTTGTGAAGCCTGATTTGACTGTTCAGCGCCGCGCCTCGCTCTTCCCTCACCCGGACTTGGAAGTGGGTTTGGAAGGTTCCCATTCTTCCAGGAGTCAGTTGTTACGCGCTTTTCCCCTCCCCCTCCTGAGGTAAGGTTGGTTGAGCGCCTGATCGTTAATCTTCTTGTCGCCTCCTTTTCGTAGACGTGACATGTGGGCTTGTTCCGATGTCTTTTTCTCCTGTTCCTTTTCTGGGACGTCTTGTTTTCCTTTTGAGGGAGGCCTGAGTGATCGTCGGTATTCCTTTTTTTTTTTCTTTTTTGGAAGAGACACCCAGTTGCAGATAGTGATCGATTTAGAAGATTTCAAATAGGTGGGTCGAGGCATGTTGAAGTTGACCCCCTTGAAGAGCTGTGTTCTACTTCCTACCCTTTCCCCTCCCCCTTTACTCCTCAAGTGTTTTCTTCCGCCCCTTAATGTGGCGGTTACTAACCATACACTATTGGATATTAATCCCCTAGCCCAAGACTCGTCCGAACGTAACCTTCTCCCCTTCCTTGGCTGTAAGAAAGGAACCCACCCTTCCTTCTTGCTGACGAGAGATTAGACTGGTCTGGAGAGACCTAGGTCTATTCCTCTTCTGTCTTACCTCCCCTCTAATAATTCAAGCCCTGCATAGATGCTTTCGCTTTCGCCAAGTCATAGTAAGTTTGTCGTATAAAGTATTTGCGATCTTCTTCTCGGAGCAAGCAAGTCCAGAAGGTCATCTAGTCGCGTCCCCCCAGTAAGTAAGTAGTAGTCTTAGTCTCCTCCTAGGGATGACGTATGGATTTTGTATCCCCCTCCTTTCACCGATACAGCCTTTTAGAACGGTCTTTCCCCCTGTCATTGATAAGCGTTTTCTCGTGGGATTAGTCGTTCTTTTTACTTCCAGCAGAAGTTCTTTTTGCTGCGTATATGACTTAGATTTTCCCTTTTGAAGTTTGTTTCTCCTTTTTCGCTCTGGTCGATCCTCGTGCGCCTTTTTCCCTGAGTCTCCATGTCCGGGCTTTTTCGTCCGCCCCTTGGCTTTTCTTTTTGACCTGGCATTTAAGGTGCAGGTGCATCAATTCCGCCCTATGCCCTAGAGTATCGCGTACTAATTTTTGAAACTTCCGAGCTCCGTTGCCGTTTTAGGGTGACTTTTAGTCCCCCTTTCCCTTCCGTGTCCCTAAGTCGATTTTATCCTGCCTCTGGTCACGTTAGCTACGCAGGGGCGGTCATCCCCTCCCCGAAGAATACTCTTCAGTCCCTGCGCGAGTAGTGAAGCGAATAGATCCCTTTTCTCTCCTTTTTTTTTCCTCGCCTTGGTATAAACCCCTTACTCGCTTTGACTCCTAGTCTCACTCTCGAGTTTTTACGCGGATCCCCTCTCTGTCTATAAGATCCTTTTTCTAATCCCCCTTTTTTTTTTTGATCGATCTCCTTATCCCTACGTTCACTCGCGTGGGATCGGTTCCCTTCCTTGGAGGCTTTTAGGGGAGACTTTGTCTCGCTTTCCGCTTCTTCTTTCTGATCGAGCTGCTCTTGCGGTTTCAACTACCTCGCTTTTTCCTTTTTTTAAGCGGACTTGCTGCGTGACTAGAGCTCAGACCCCCCCCTGCTATTTCTAACCTTTGACCTCGGCCTTGACTCGCCCCAAGAAACTTTTCGACCGTGACTTTTATGCTTGCTACTCCGACTTCCCGTCACGAACGGCCCCTCTACAGGTTAATCTGTTCTGTTAAAATTACGTCTTCCGTTTTCGGTTGATGAGGGAAGCTTTTTTTCCCTCCCCACCTCTCTCTGCCAATTAATGAGACACCCTTTGTCCGCCTTCTTCCTTGTCTCCGTGACCCCTTATTGACGGAGTAAATTCCACCTCTGCCTTTTCTTGGAGATGGAAGGAGTCGGCTTTTTTCACCCCAGGAACTAGTCCGCTCGCCCCGCTGGGACCCCGAGCCCGGCGCCTGCCGTTTCCACTATCACTCCGCTCCTTTCCAGGCGACCAGCGTAGACTGCGGTCTCTCTCGACAAGTCCTCGCATCTTCGGTGTTCCCCATTTTACCTAAGCAGCTCTTCCAGATAGGATCGAGTTCAGACTGGGACTTTTTGTTCCTCTCCCCTAGAGGGAGGTCAGCGTTTCACCTCCTCGACGAGGGAACGTGAAGATACCCCCCCTTCCTCCCTGTCCGGGGCGAGCAGCCTTCTTCCGTCAAGTTCTTTTCTTCGAACTGTTCGTCGATAGAGGGGTCCCGCAAATCCCCATTCGACTCTTTTACCAGAGTTGGAACTGACTTTTTTCTTTTTGCCTTGAGAAGTATTTCTTTCAACAGACTTTCTTGGAAGGCCCTCGATCGTCGAATTACATCCCTTTTTTTTAGGAGATGGCTTCTGCAACCTTTCAAGCTAGCCACCTTTTCGTAAATCGTTGAGTTCTGCTTGCGGCCCCTCCCCCCCCACCACTTTTCCCTCACTCAAATCCAAGTCTCGCCTAAATTCCGCCCCCCGTCGTCCTTCCCCGACCTTCTCACGAGCTACAAATTCCCCTCACTGGTCTTTTCCCCCAGTCTCTAGTTCTCGGGATTGACCTCCCTCCACACTGGCGAGTGTCTCAACTATACTAAAAACCCTGACTTCCATTCGAAGTAAATCTTCCCCTCATTCTGTACCCACCCACGCCCCCCCTGGTTCAGCTATGTCGCTTTCATACCATCTTCCCCTGTCGTGCTCACGTCACCCGTTTTGAAACATTTCCGCCCTTTTCGCCACATCGAAGCGCTAACCATTAACTGTCCTCCTTTTGCTTCAAACAGCGCAACCCCTACCAATAAGGTTTTTAGCCTCTTAGAAGAGGAACGATTTTCGCTGTTTATTCGATCCTTCCCTCCTCCAAAAGAGCCAACTCTTTTTTCTTGTTTTCTTAAGCTCAAAATCAGCGGAAAGCTCTTTCCCTCCTATCCCACGGTACCTACGGCACCCAGCTTACCACAAATTCGCCGACGTGGTGGCAGTAAAGGAATACTTTTTCCTCGAAAGCCCTCGTAAGCCAGATCCAAGTAACATCCCAAGAAGTTGGTTTGCTGGATATTCAAACTACGGGCTTTGTTCCGCCCAAATAGTGCTAAGTACTGTTCGACTACAGTATCACTATTCCCTCGAATGTTGGAGTAACCAGCACTTCACAATGCCCGCACCTTCCTTAGAACTTTCTCAAGCAACACGCCCCCCCCCTAGTAAGAAAGCTCGCGGTGTCTAGTGCATGCTCTATGTCTGTTCTAGGAGAGGATCTTCTGGACTGACCGACGTAAATAAGTGCCCTTTTTCCCCCACCGATTGTCAACTAACCCACCCCCCTTTTTTGACGAACGACTTCCCAACTGCACGCATTTGGCCTTACGCCCTCCTTCTATTTACTGGCATCCGTTTTCTGCACAGACCAGGTTTGTTAACCCGTCAGTTCTTGATAGACGACCCTTCCCTTTTTCCCCCCCTTGAAATCTTGCCCTTCTATACCTGACAGGAGATTGCCTCCCCCCACAGTTCTGGGCTGAGGCTGGGCCCTTTCCTGTTTCCGGGGGGTACCCACACCAAAATTTTCTTTTATTCGTTCGGATAGGTTTGATCTTCTTCTCCCCAACTCGAACGGACCCACTATAAGTCCCCCTAAAATTTCGCTGCTGATCCCGGTTTGGCGGGGTCCCAGCGATATCGTTTTCAACTGGAGTCGTAGGACTTGAATAGAACCTTTCTTGTAGGTTCCTGCCACGGATCACAATTAACCCCTCCGTAGGATTCTCTCAGAGAGGTTCTTTACTTTTCCTTCAACTCTATATTATTCCCATAACAGTGTGTTTGATTTCTCCTTTCTAGTTTACTTTTACTTCCGTCGGCTGTTTTTGTTTCAGTGCCTTCACCCTAACCTTTCCCCCTCCTTTATCAAATACCCTTTTGTTTGGTGGGATTGGCACAGAGATAGTGGGGCCCGCTTCAATGAGAACTCAGCAGCGCTGCTTCTTCTTTGTGCTTCTCGTTCTCTTGGGGTTTCCGTCCTCTTGGTATATTTTAGTCATCTCTAGCGATTCCCGGGGTGCCCCCCCCTCTGTCACCAATCTTCCCACTTCAGCCGAACTGGTTTTTGGCGGGACGATTTCATGTTATCAGATTCCCCCCCCTTGTCCTAGCCTGTGAGGGGGAGTAGGCGATCCCTGGAATCAAAAAACGGCTGCCCCACTCTTTCGAAGCAAAGACCCTTGCCTTGAATTGATATTTTGGGAGTTTTTTTCCTTAGTGCCTATTCTCCTTGAGTTTTAGGAGGCGCTGAGCGTACCTGACCGACTTATTTGACTCCACTCCTTTTGGACTTATAGACGAAAGACGATAATCTCTTCCAGGAGATCCCGCGACTTGAAAGGAAGTGATATCCCCTCCCAGCGGTTAGTCTGTTTTCCTTTTCCCCGATGTTATGTCTCCGGTTTCTCTGAGGGAGTCGGAAGTGGTCTTGCCTCGTCTCCGTTTTGGTGATACCGTAATAATTCGATGCAGCTTTCTACTTGATAGTCTTCACGTGAAGGTTTTCTCCCTGTTCGTCGGTAGGGCCCGCCGTATGAAGTTCCCGAACCCCTCTTTTTATGTTTTTCCTAGAGAGTGTAAGATCTGAGTTCCTTATTCTTAGAAATACGTCCAGCCGCCGGCTGCTTTTTACCGGAGATAGTTCTTTCTTTGTTCTTTCTTACTTTCTCTTCGGTTTTAGCCGTGAAGACCCCACCCCACAGCTTTCTTGTTTGTTGTCTCTGCTACCAGACTCTGTCCCAGCGACTCCTTATTTACGAGATCCTTCTCCCCCGCGATGGGATAAGTAGTCGTTTTAGGTGAGTCAGCTTCCCCTTTTCTTCCCTTTTCGCGGTACGTGTGTACCGGTCCTCTCTTTTTGTGATGCCGCCTTTAATCGTGAGCCCGACGTTCCCGGTTTCTAGAATTAGCTCTTAGGAAAAAGGGGTTGGCTTCCGCTTCTTCCCCCCGGCCCTGGCTGTCCTCTGGGGTGGTTAGTAGATGATGTGAGGTCGCTCGCCCTTTTTTTAGAGTTCCGGGTCAACGCCAGGATGAATTTTGTCGTCAGACCTGGTAGGAATTTTGAGATCTTTCGAGTAAGCGTGGTGATCAACGTCTTATCGAGGACTTGATAGTTGCTGTCTTTGCAGGCCGCGTGTGGAGCCTTCTGCCCGTCAAGCCCCGTTTTCGAGCGAAAGTTACGAATAAGTTGTCCCCTGGACTCCCTAAATAATACGTTCTTTCCTTCGAGTCGAAACCTATTTTTCCGCCACTTCTCCGTAAGTCACCCTGGCGCTCGCTGTGCTAACAAAATAATCCACCCCTCATTTGCTGATACGATCTCTCTCTGGTCGTCCCCCACCTATGGATAGTAGATTCTCCCATTTTTCGCCGCTCAACTGCAGGGCGGCTACGCGTAGAGATTTTAGACCTCTCCTTTTATCCGTTCCAATTGGTGGGGTCGAGTTGATAAACGATTTGTCCCCCAGATAGCTTGCTGGTGATTTCTCGCTCCTTGCGCCGTATAGAGATCGTCCTCGAAGTCGTTCAACTTTCCCGTTCTTCGAGATCCTCGCGGCTATCTTGTGTTTAGTCGGAGTCCTTTTGTATCCTTTTTTTGTCGGCCAAAGCATAGAGGAGGACACTTTCCTCCGCCTTCCCCATGTTGCAGGATACGCTTTCTTTTCATGGATGCATTGAGCTCGGTGGGTCACGCAGCTCCCAGAATAGGTGGGTTTTCCTTTGCGGCTCGGACCGCTGGTGACCGTTCAGTAAGTTGCGTGGATCCTTTGAACGCTCCGTGGGCGATCTTCCCGCATCTTCTTATACTCTGTCTCCAGTGGTTTTTTACACTTCGTTGCCGCGGCGGACTAATGTTGTTCCTGCAAGGTTCGGTCTCCCCGCCCCGTGTTTGAAGAGCTCCTACCCCTCTAAGAAGAGAGTCTTTCTCCCTGTGCCCCTTGCTCTGCGTAGGCTTCTTGATTCGAGTCCGACCCAAAGAATCCTTTAGCCTTTCTCCGGAGAGGAAGAGTTTCCTCTTAAAGATAAGAGCAGGGGCGAATCGCTAAGAGGCCCTCCTCCGGTTACAGACGCTCCCCCCGGGCTTAGGTCTAATCTTTCCTATCTTTCTCTCCTTCTCAGTATGACTCTCCTCTGCATCGATAACCTTCTCCTTCCCTCTGCTGGCCATACGCTTAGACCTTTTTTTTTTCCACGTTGTGACGGGACGTCTGGTCCTTCTACTATCTTTTTAATACTACATCTTTCTTTTTTATTTCTCTAGCCGGATCTCAGTCCTGTCCCAAAGCGCTAGGGACCACTCCTCGGTCCCCGCAGAGAGGAGACGGTTATTATGAGTCAGCGCAGAACTACGAGCTGAGCCCATTCCACCCACTAGCCGTTCATGTGACTCTGATGTCGACGATGAGTGAGACCGTAACCCTTCTACCACTCCCTGAAGGCCAGGTTTCTCCTGACGACGTGAATCTGATTGCTTTTTTACTCACCTCCTGCCTACGGCCAGAGCAAGGTTCGCGCTATTTTTCAAATAGCCGATTGAGGCGACCTCCGAGTTCCACAAAAAGACTTGCATCCCCACCTGACCCTTTTAGAAGTTCAGTCGGGGGAGACCCCCTGACCCCCATGGATTCCTTCTTTCTCAGATGGAAGGATCGACAAGGAGCTTTCCTTTCACCTCAACTTACTTCCCACTTCCCCAACTCCTCTCCCGAGAAGCAACTTTGCTCTTCCACAGACAAGGCTTGCGCTTTGAACTCCATACCCGACCGATGTCCTCCCTTCTCCCCCCGGCACTGGGCATTGTTAAACCTATAGATCCGGCTTTTGTCCTCCCCCCCAAAGACCTACACGACCGGTCACAGGTCCAGATCCCTAGTTGACCCAGAGTCTGACTACTTTTTTTACGAGATCGAGGAATTCGACTTTTGAGCCCGTGGATCCTAGATCACCCTCCTTGGACAGGACTGGTTATTAACCCTTCCACAACCCCCTTATGACTATTCCCCGGGCGGAGCGAGTGTCTCCTTTTCCCTCAGGTGACAGTGCTCGTGGGCGAAACTACGTTACGAGCCCTAGATGGCTTCCCCTTCCTTAAGCGCTCGAGCAGCAATGGCTTCCTTTGATGTTGGGCTGAGTAGTACATCGTGGCTTTTCCGGTTAAAAATTTCAGGCTCCTCCCCCATCTTGCGCGGAAGAACGTCGGATTGATTGTTACGCCAGCTGGCCCCATTTCTTGGACAATGTAGTGATCACGTCTTTCCTTTTTTTCAGTCAGAAAGGGCCAATTAAACGGTCCAACCTTCTCTCCGTACCCTAAGCAGTTGTTGGTACCCTCTTTTGGGGTCATCGTGATAAACGAGATGAACACTTTTTTATCCCGTCTTGACGATCATCCTCATCTGTCCCTGACCGAAACTCCCCGGATCGGCCCGAAATAAATTTCCCCAGATATCTGCCCGGGTCGGTGCCAACGATGCAATCGGAAACAATTCCCTTTCTCAGTCGTCCCTCCTTCACCCCCCCCCTTAAACTGATTTCCGGTCCTTCCGGCCCACCCAACTTCCGCTTCTTTCCCCCCACCAGGCTCGCAGCTCAACGTATTTTTTGCTCTAAAGGAAAGCTTTTCCCATTCCCATTCCGTGGCTGGGGGCTCTTTTGGAACCGGGGGTCGTGCACATAGTTTCAAGACGTGCAAAAAGGCTCCTATTGGGGGTTTTTCTTTTTTCCTGACCAACTAAGAGGAATCCGGACTGACGCCCCCTCAACGATATCTTCCCCCCCCCAATTAGACGTGATGGTTTCCTCTCCCAAGCCTCTCCCCCTAAGTGATAATCCTCCCCTTCCCTCTCGAAACCTGGTTAGATCTTACATAACGGCGGCTCCTTCCCTTTTTCCATTCCGGGATCGACTCATTTCCCTAGAAATTCTTCTCTTAGTCTTCGGTCCGTCGGGAGCTCGGCCACTGCTATTCTTCCCAAAGTGATACAACAACTTAAAAAAACATAGCTCTCGCAGCGGTATTGTCTCCTTCCCTGGGCATTCTATGGATGATGGCCCTTTTATTCTTACTGTAGTCCCTTCCTTCCTCATCCCTCAGCAACCTGATAGGTCTTGACGCGCCAGCTCACCCTTCCCCATGCCGGCACCACGGCGGTTTCGGCCTGTCGACCTCCTCTTGTTTTCAGGCAGTCGTTCGGGAGATTTACCGACCAGAGTTTCCCCCTTCGTTTTTTTGATCCATTTTCGCGACGGCATCCGTCAGTTTTTGGAATAGGGCGCGTTTGTTTTGGATAGAGGATACCCGGCCTACTCCCCCCCCAAGCGTTTGTCAGGTGAAGGGCAACTCTCTTTGGTCCCTCCTTTTCCGGTCACTGGCAGCGTGACGTCGTTCCGTTGTCCTCTTTTCTCCCCAACGTCAACGGAACCTCGAATCACGCGTCCCCCCTTTTTAACTGGCTCTAGAAGGCCCCCGTTTCCCCGTCCGATTTTTTCCCAACTGACCAAAGCCGTGGGAGCCTTCCTCTCTTTGCAGGGTGAGGGTGAAGGCACGGATCCACCCCTTCCTTCCCTCGAAGCCTCTTCCCCCTTTTCAGTGACGAGACCTCTCCTTGTTGTCTGAGAGATCTTGATAGTCCTCGGTTTCCGATTCAGAATTGGGGGAAGGTGATTCCTTTCCTTCTCACCCTCCTTTTCATCAGTTATCAACTCCCGGCTTGGTAAGGTTGGATTTTTCTCCTCTTTTTTTTTTTTCCTAATTCTCTCTCCCGGGTTGAGCGCGCTTCCTCTCCTTGATAAGCCCGTTCGCGTGGGCTTCGTCCCGCCTGCTCGTAACGTTGCCCGGAGGCCTTGACCGCGCTTCCAGTCTTTCTACTTTTAACTGCCCGAAATGGGTTTTTGCGGGCAGCTTCTTTCCTTCTTCCCAACCTCCTCTCCCTTAGCTTGGGTTACAGGGAATACCCACCTTTCTGGTAGGTTTCGCAGCGCCGACTTGACCTTTCGTATAGCGTCTTCTTGGTTCCCCCCTGGCCTTTCGGGAATAGTTAATGGACGAGATTTGATCCGATCGTTGGGGCCGTCCTTATCAGTTCTGACCATAAGTCACGATAAGACTCTGACGCCTTCCCCTTCTTTTTTAACTACTCTTTCAATACGCGCGATTTGGTCGGAAGATGGTGTGTCCTGTTCGAAGCGTATGGCTTTTTCGAGCCTCATCCAAGAATCCTAGCCGACTTTTCTCCTACCTTTCTGTTGAAATCTTGTCGGATTATTTGAATGACCCACCTTTTGTTTGCCTGATTTCTTCTGGACCGCACGGATTCGGCGAGGATGTTGCCCCATGAAGAATTGAGCCTTTTTTTTTTTTTTCGGCCACGTCTTAGTGATGTTTGAGTCTCGTCGTAGTGAACGCTAGTTTTTGACGACCCAGTCCCCCCCAGAGTTAGTTCCAGTGTTTCCCTTCTGACTCGGCTTGAGACCCAGACCTGTTCCCTCACTTGTCGGTACTTTGAAGTTTGCTTTTCCCGGACTTCAGCGTCTTTGTTCTCTCCTGATCTCTTGTCAGTTTGTTTCTTCGTTTTTCGCCCCTTTTAAATTTGAACGGAGCTTGAAGTAGAAAACTTTTTTGCTCTGATTTTTTCTATGCTTCAGGATATAGTTTGGGTGAGCTCGGGTCTTCTCCCCTTAGGAGTAACCTGCTTTATCCCGTGCAGGGATTCAGTTGCCTCTTCGTATGCAGACGTGGTCTACCCTCTGATGCTCTGATGTTGAATGTTTGACTTTCAGGGCCTAGTTCCCTGTTTCAGTTTTAGACATTTACTTTCCCGGTGTCACATCTGGCGTTTACCCATACCTTCAGTTTTCATCCCCCCCCTCACGGATTTATTCAACTATGCCGCCCCTGAGTCAAGCTAGCTTTTTTAGACCCATCATCAAGCCACCGCCTATGGTTCTCTGATTTTTTCTTTTTTTTGAGCCCCCGTTCTATTCGATGAGTCTTTCGCTTCCCTGCATTCGGAACGCGACAGCGATGTCGTTCCAGTCGGGGTTTTTTTCCCACGCTCGTGCCCCCTTTGTTGATCTCTTTTTTCAAACTCTCTCCTCACCGTCTCGACCTTTTCGCCGCCCCTCCAGTCGTCGTAGTCTTTTTCCGATCCTTTTTTTTCGGCGGCGTCCGTCGGGAGGAGAGGGGTAGAAAAAGCGCGCTGCTCGCGGA
>Ga0179593_1501212_pt1 | contig 11110 bp, 13 predicted proteins | sample CZODoug2_1_08_16_FD_185931 | JGI IMG/M metagenome (GOLD analysis project Ga0179593, IMG submission 185931) | Vadose zone soil fungal communities from Angelo Coast Range Reserve, California, USA - CZODoug2_1_08_16fungal (PacBio error correction) | ecosystem: Environmental > Terrestrial > Soil >... | reverse complement strand
AAGTCTGGGGTTGTTTAGTCACAGGAAACAATCCCCTCTTATGATCTAGGTTTAACCCCCCCCCTTCTCAGATTTCTGAGTTTTTGCGCCTGCCTTCGCGTGCCTGCGCCCACCGGGATTTCCCCCTCTTCGGAACGCCCCCCTATCCCTTCAGCGATGAACATGGTGAGGCGAGGAGCAGTCTCTGGCCATCGGAGTGCAGATAAGGGCTAAGAACAGAGACTGGTGGCAGGATTTCCACACCCACCACTGGGTGGCTCCCCCTGCCAACGGAGTTCGAGTCCCGTAGTAACCCTCCCTCAAATTTGGTCTTCTATCACCGGCAACAGACCACTTGAGAGAGACACTTGAGCAAATGTAAGCAGGCGCCAGGGATTCACAATCCCCAGAGGCGTTTGTTTGGGAGTGGCGCGCTTTCTTTCCCCCCTTTAGTTCCTTCTTGTTCACCTTTTGCCTCTCACTTATTTTTTTTTTTTTTTTTATAGCTAATTGTTTTGTCCCTTCGAATTCTCGGTTTTCTAATGTATGTTTTCCCATCGGTGATCTAAAGCCAGGACAGATCCCCTCGGCGCCGCCGGGCCTGCCCCCCCCCCCCGGGTTTACCCTTCATTGTTTTTTTTCTCTGAATCCCCCGATTCCCGTCCCCTCGGTGGTCTCGAGGCCGAGAAGAAATTGTTCGTTAGTCGCCCCTTGGAAGGGATTCACCAGGCGCCGTATCTAGGCTTTGACCCCCTCCTTTGTCCCCTTACTTGCCCGGAAGGGTTCGCTCCGATACCTACCCTGAATAGAGATTGTCTATCCGTGTCCGGTTGGGGTTTCACCCCTTTTCTTAGCGTAAGATCCGGCAGGGTGACTGTAGCCGTACCTAGGCCCATGCCGACGTTAGGACACCCGTAAGCTTCTTGAGTTCTTGATGTGCCCGAAAGGAAGCCGATGTACGTTCCTTTTGTCTTTCCTTAATCTCTCCCCGGACAGTCCCATAAGGTAGCTTTAAGCCGGTCGCGATTGAGCCCCCCCGGTCCTTCCCCTTTCTGCTCCCCCGAACTGGAAGCTGTATATAGCACAAATGCGGATCACGAGCAGCTCCTTTTCCCAGGAGACCGTCCCAACGCTTTTTTTTCTCCTCACCTTACACCCCCGCGGATTACGGGCCTGGCGAAGTGAATATACACGGTACCTTCTGTTGCCCCCCCCCTTCCCTTCGTCCTTGCATCCTTTGCGAAGAAAGGAGCGCAAAGTGCGCATAGTTATCAGCTCTTCCCTCCTCAAGTGACAGGAAGAAGGACGATGAGAGAAATCTGACTGGAACGGCCGCGTTACCACCCCTTTTCCCTTCCCTCCCCGAGGCTCCTTCGACTTTTGCTCTGTGGCGGAGTGGCCCCAAATCTGTGTGAGTCCGATTTAGCGGTGGCAGGCCTGTTGACCTGTTGCCCCGCGTTTTTCCCCGAGCTTTTTCACCTGGGGTTTTGAGCTCCTCCGGAAGTGAACTGCGGTAGACTTTCCCCTTTCTAAGCTTGTTGTGTTGAGCTCTATTACACGGTTACTCCTTCTGGCTTCACCCCCCAGGTCTTCGACAGCTATGGGAACCTGGAACAGTCAACCTTCTGATCCGCCCCGACGCGGAACTCCCCCGAGAGGGAGGGGAACACGCCGAGGAATTGAATAGAGAGAGGAAGAGATGACGCCGGCTTTCATCCCCCTTCTCGGGTTTTCCTGGCCGTTTTTTTCCCGTGTTTCCCAGGCCCGCTCGTATCTAGTTTGCTCTTATGATCGTTCCTTTGTCCACGTTATCACGGTCTATCGTGTCTTCCAGCTCCCCTTGCCTGTCTAAGCTTGGTGGTGGGACAGAGAAGTACCTGATGGGATTGGCCCCTTAGACACCGGCCTCATTCCTCCGCGGGGAGGTGAGTACAGATTTTTCAGTCTAGTCTACCTCATCTGATCGTGCTCTTCACTCTCGTTCTTTTACTTGGGCCGTTTTTTTTTTGAGGGTAAGTGGATCTTCCCCCTTGTGCTCTGATTCGCGCCCCCTTCTTATCCTTCCCTTTCTATGTGCGAGGGTAGAGTCGTGCAGCCCCGCTACTGTCCAAACAGAAGTGCTCACTTTTATTTAGTAAAATCATCACGCATCCGAGGAAATGGAGGTTTCTTGTTTGCCGTTCCACATTCGTTCATTGTCTCGTGCTAGGCCCGATTACCTGACTTGAAGCTACTTGTCAACCCGTATCGACCAGAGCCCTCTCCTGACTTTGAGTCTTTTTTTTGGTTCAGCCCCCCACCTCTTCCTGGACTTACGGGTTCGAAACTTTGACCTGTCGAAGCCGCCTTTTAGAATTTGCCTTTTTCTTTCCTTCCACCTCCCCCCATGTTCTTCCCTACCACACAGCCCAATCTTTCCCTTTCCCTGACCGCTCTGGACTCCCCGATGTCTAGGAGACCAAGCGTTGAGGCGACGTTACTGCCCTTGATTCGGCCTTCTTGTTCCCGGCCTTTTCCGTTTCTTGTCAGAGTGACCAACTGCTGTACCATGCGCGGCAACCCCTCCCCTCCTGCAGAGAAAAACCATTTCAGTGCAGAACGGTTACTTGCCCCACCCTTCGCCCTGCCGGCAGCCGGGTCCCCGCCCCCCTTGCCCCTCCCATAAGCCAAAAACGACTGGGGAGGGGGAGTTCCCCGAATGGAGACGGCCCAAGCCCATTCCTTGGGACAGTAAACTGGATCTATCTCGCTTGGGCTGGTTCGGATACTCCCCTTTTTTCGTTCCAATCGGTTTCAACTACCCGTCAACTAAGTTTGCCAGGTTTAGACAAAGTGGTGGCCACATCCACCGCCCCCACCCTTGTGTCTCCTTTTTCTTAAGCCCGTAGATGACTATGCTGTACAGTTGTTCCGTAGTTCCCTTCACCATTTTCATCTGCTTTGCCTCGGGCGTGTCGAGATCTGGATATCCCGTGTGTAGTAATTCGCCTTGCCGTCCCCCACTTTCCCTCCTTTTTTTCTTCTCCTTGTTTCCCCGATCATCATCGGGGATTCGATGTTCCTGCGTTGACCATCCCACACCTTATCGCGGGACTACTCAGTTTAGTTGTGTGTGACTGATCCGCGATACAACGGAGGTACGAGACAAGGAAAATAGATTCTTCCCCCAGCTAGTATTGGTTATAACCCACCTTGAATCCTTTCAGGGCGCGGCTTCTCCCCTTCCCTCCCCCCTCCCACCGGCATCACCTCAGAACGCAAAGACGTAGGAACCCCGCTCGACCATGGTGTAACACAGTTTTCGCAGTCTCTGGACCCCCTCCGCGGCGTGCAGCTCCGGGTATTCTTTCCAAATGGCAAACTTGTTCGTAGATTGAGGGATGTGTACCCCCCCCCACCTGGGTGGAACCATCTCCAAACGGAGTCGATGTCCCTATTTTTTGGCCACCTTTCAACAAAATGCTGAGCACGGAAAGCGCACCACGCTCGATAGATACCCCTTGATGAGAAAGGCTCGCCCCCTGGCGCAGGATTAAGCCCCAATCCAGAGGCGGTATTGTTCTCCTGAGGGGGCGTAGTTTTTTCTGGACCCTTGCTTCCCCTTCTGTCCTTCCATGGTTTAATATACCCCAAAGTATGCATAAGTTGTTTATATGAGCATTAGACGGTCCCGCGAATCCTCTAGATCAGGAACACTCCCGGGACTTGAGGACACGCAATTGAAGAATCGTACTGACGGTCGCTCCATACTAGTATCGGCCCTCATTTACAAGAACCAATTGGTTGAGAGGGAAGACAGCACGTAGAAGAATCTACGTTTTCCGACGGCGGATTGAGTTTTGCTAATGGACCGGGGTGCCGACTCGCAAACGGATGAACCGTAGAGAAGGCAGCGTAGAACCCAGACTGAATTGGGAAAAGAAGAAAAATAAGAAGTTTTTGTCTATACCAAAGACAACCCGGTCCTCGAAGGCTGGAGACCGTTCGGAACCTCATAGCTGCAAGTTGTACAGGGATGTCTGCCTACCACGCGTTCCTGACGACTTGAACCCGGCAAAGGCCACCCAGTTAAGCTTTGGAGTACGTTAGGATGGGAAGGTTCAAGCACGTGTGTTCACGTAACTGTGGGATGAAGGCGCGGACCCTTTTCCAGCATTCACGGCCGGGATCGGCGTAAAGAATGGTGCGATCAGTGGCGCACCTCATCTTTTTCCGTCCCAACCCACATCGGTGCCACAGTTCATACCCCCTCGAATCGTAGGCGCATAACTGAATATGCTCGACAGTGCGCCGTCTTAAACGATTTCCCGTCCCAAAAAGAGTCTTCGGAATTCTACCGTTGGCACGGACCCCCCGTGCCTCCTCCCCAGGGTACTTCTTTTTTCCCAACACGGTCTCGTACATGCAGCGGGCTGTAAATACCGTGCCTCGCAAGTGAAGTCCACTAGGTCGGAACCAAGACAACATGATGCAGCCAAGCAGGAACTAAGAGCGAGCAAAGTAGGGCGGGGACAGAGACCCCCCCCGGACCAGGAACCCACACGATTACCAGGCGCCCCGGACGGTCGAGAAGTCTGATATGGTTGCACCCCCGGAGGGTGAGCGCGAGGGATTATCGTTTGTCAGAATTTAGTTTTGGCCACACTGTTGCCCTAGCTTGTCCACTTTGTGTTTTGGTGAGCTCCTAGAAGTTACCGGGTATCCCTATTCTCTTTACTAATCGTTGGTTTGTTTGGGAGAGGGAGATACACCTTCCTTCAAGCGTCTGAAACACCCGGTTTAGTCCCATCTCTTTCACAACTCTTTTCCGGCGTTAAAGTAATGTCCCCCCAAAGAAAGACGAAGAATATACAGAGCAGAGGGAGACATTCCACTGTAATAAGCCCAGAATGGCCTCAATAGAGTTGGGACTGGACGGCATATGGACGAATGGTTTCCATAGCGGTCTCGTACAGGGTTTAAGGTCCGTTCTACTTTCACGGCAAGAGGCTGTGATGCAGCCGTCGTGGCATACTTCTTGCAGTTATAGTTGTCTATTAGAGTTTAGTCCAAGTTAGTATTTTTTTCAGAGCCCCTTTCTGATGAGTGGTGGGGTGGTTTTCCCCCCGAAGTTTCGATAGGCTTGCCTCCACTCCCCTAATTCCTCAGTTTGGATGATTTCCGATAGTTGTCTTTCCGGCGTACTCCATCTGCCGATTTTATGAAGGGTCGCGTCTTCTTGGCAGGTTGTTCCTTGGGTTTGAATCGGTCATTTGGATTGATCATGATCGCCCTTTTCCTATACCTTTTTGTTTTCCTGGTTCCTCTTGCTCTGACCCAGGCAGAATTTGAAACGATCGCGCCCATTTTTTTCTCACTTGCCAGCCTATTACCCTTTGCCGGGTGTCCGGGACATTCATGGGACCCGTGTACGGCTAACTATGACCTTGGCCGCCCCTGTTTTCCTGAAGGACCAGAGAAGATAGGTGGGAGTATTTCGCGCCCCCCCCGTTTAGTCCGTAGTTCTTCCCTTTTGCGCTTTTTCTCCTCTGCTACGGCCAAAGCTGGTGAAACCTTTGAAATATCTGAATAATAAACCCAGTCTCTTCTAGGTCCGACAGAAACAACTTTTTTCGTGATCTGCTATAACCCTCGATGATTGCGACCGTTTCCGGACATATGCTCCCATGGTCTTGCCTGTTCTTGTTCTGATTGCTCGCGTTTAAAACGCGCCCGGAAGGAGCAGACCACCCAAGCGCGATTTTGTTAGTGAGAGACCATTCGACAGCGGACGAAGGGCCCGAAACGACAATGAACGAGGACCCAACACCCCACCTTAGGGATGGTGCGAATCCCCCTTTTTAGGCAACCATCCGTGTCCTCACCTTGATCTTATCGGTGGAGATGTTCGGTGCTAATCGCCATTTTTTTTTTGTTCAAATCGGGAAGATGTCCCATCTTTTGGCATGGGTCTCACCCCTGTGTTTTTTTTTTGTCTCCCTCCCGACCCCCCCCTGTCTCTTTTTTTCTTTTCAAGGAGCACCCGCAGCAGCGCATGCGCATAGTCCCTTCACAAAGTCGGTGCCTATCGTAGTTTCTTTTGCGATCGTTAGACCTTTCTTGTTCCGGGCTCTTCCCTTCTCCCACCTTCATGGAATGTGATACCCGAGATAATAAGAGGGGACTCCCTCGTCCCTTTCTTTCCCCTATACCTTCTCTTTTCTTCTTGTTGTTGTTGTGTCTGATTAGAACACTAAACAATTACACGATTCCCGATGATGATCTTTTCGGTGCCACAAAGTTTGAGCGCTGAGGAAGGGTTCCGTCTTCCTGCGCTCCACCCGTTCATCCCCGTTCTCTCCCTTCACGCAGATGGTCAAGAGATTCAAAATCCAGACAGGCGCAGGATTGGACCCAGAGCGGATTGTAGTCCCTTTCCTTAAGAAAAGAGAACTGTGTTTTCTGTTTGAGGTCTACCCCCCCCCCCCCCTGGTGGAGTCCCCCCCCCCCAAACGCGTCGAGGGTACCCTAACCACTTTGGAGAGAGGCAACAGAGACCACGAGAGCCGATCACAGGGTGTGTGATGCTTCCCACTTGTTAGGCCGGGACCCATTTACGACCACATAATCCGTTGCTTTTTGTTTCGACTGGGTCTTGGGAGGGATGACACTGCTTACGTCCCCCTTTTTTAGAACAGTTCCCCCTAACATTTTCTTGCTCATTTTTTTTTCGTTCTCCCTTCGCGTTCGGCATAGTCTAATCATCCGGACACTCCCCTGGACTCTTTCAGCCTTTTTTCCTGGCCTGCACTTTCTCTCCATCGCCCCATCCTAGTCCAGTCTTTCCGAACCTCCTTTTTTTCTTCGGGGCCCGGAGGGCTGGTGTCGTGCCCGAAAATGGGAGTTCCGATTTCCCCCCCCCGGATGGACATCTTTTCCAGGCCCTGCCCAGTGGACCCGTACCTACGTCCTTGGTTTCCTGTTTCAGCCCGGCCTTTTGGCTCTGCGACGGGATTCCCCTGGGCGCAGGACGGCATTAGTGACTATTCCATGAAGACGGTTGACGGCACCGTTCTTTCATGAGCGGCGTTCTTTTTCCTAATGTCCAGATTGACCCTTATCAGTTGGGAGGACACTCGACCCAGGACATCCGTCCAGTTGTTTAGGATAAAGACTGGCTCTTCTTCGCACGGAATAGACCCCCCCCCACCCCGTTACTGGACCCGTAAATACCCCTCTTCCCTTTATTCTTCTACACGCGGCATATTTTTCTCCAGGACGATCACTCTCCCCTCCAAACGCGTTGAATTCGCCTTTGTTCGACTTTCCCCCCACTCCCCCCTCCCCGCAGGTCCTTCTGGTCCCCCCCCCCCCCCGGTGATCCCTTTCCTCGGTTTTTTTCGCTCGAGTTGCCGAAAGATTCAGACCCCTTACTAACGGCCGATCACTCTCTCTTCACGAGAGTGAATTTTTTTAATTTCGGCAACATTAAACAAGAGGATCCAAGTCGAAAGCTTCCCTTCCGCTCCTTTCCTTTTTTTGACTAACATAGAGAGGGTGAGGTAGAGGTTGATTAACCCATGTTCATACTTTTTTGAAGTGATCGTGCCAGAGATGTCTACCTTTTTTTGATTTTCTCATTTAGTACCCCGCGTTTTTCTCTTTCCCCCTCTTTTCCGTTTTGTTGAGATTGTCGACCCGTACTTCCAGGGATTCACCCCCCTGGACCAGTCTTGCCCCCCACCCCCTCGTGGCAATCTCTTCCCAATGTCTGACTCGCAACGTAAACAAAAGAGGGTCGTGCCCTCCTCCTGGCTGCGATGTAGTTTTGCTTTTATCTGTGCCCTGGCGGTTTTATTTTTTTCAAGGACAATAGCCTATTGGAAGTTACGTGGTCTGCGCGTTCGACGTTTTCCGTTCCCCCCCTCTCCCCCGCTGAATTATACCCCCGCTCCTTTTTTTTCCCCCCAATCCGCCCCCTTCTGTCTATGTGTCACTTCGCACGGCGAATTCCGCGTTTGGTCGGACGATCTTTAAGTTCTGGAAAGACGAGCCTCGTCCTTAAGTGCGTATTTTTTTACTTCCCTTTACCTGGTTGGAAGCGGTCCTTTTTTTTTTGTTTTTTTTTGTTGTTTTCTGGTGATTCCCCGCTAGAGCCCCTGCATCCCCTTGAGGGATGTGTACTTTTTTCCCCCCCTGCCCTGCCTCCCATCAATTCACGCGTTCTTTACATTTTCCTCCCCCCCTACCCCGCCGAATCTTTTAAATTTTTTTTCTGTTTCTGTGGCCGTCACCCTGTTTTGGGCCTTTCGTACTTCTTCCTCCCCCCCCATATGGATCTGTTCTCTGTTCCACACGAGGGCCGCTAGGGCCGGGTGATCTTTGGAGCGGAACCCCTCGGGAGACTTTGTTTGGGTTACCTTGACATCAGGTATACTTTTGACCAGTGATCGTTCCATGCCCCCCGTTCGTCAACAAATTTCCCTCTCTGCTCCCGTACCACCGATGTTCGGGCCCTTTCCCCCTCTCACCCTTCTTTTAGGAGGACGTTTCAGGTCTTTGTACTGCCAGTCTCTGTTACTTTGCGACAGCTTTCACATGCGCTAAACCGACAATTGCAGAGAAACCACTGATTCTGACGTTTTTCTCCCCTGGTCCCCTGTTCTTTAAGCGTCACGCCCCAGGCACCCAACCATCTTCCCCAAAATTCTTTTTATGGTGGCGGATGTTGTCCGGCCGTTACATCCTTTCTTCAGTTTTTTTCTTGTCCTCATTTTTTTGCGTTTTTTTCTCGTTGCCTTGATAGCATTAGTCCAATATTTTACGCTCACTCCGTTTGGCGGTTTCGCCCCCCCCCGTTCCTTTGTTTTTGGACTTTCCCTTTTCCCCTCTTCCAACTTTTTTGCGCTGTTTCCGGTCTTTCCGCCGAGCGTGAGCCTGCCATGTCTATAACTTTTTTTTTTTTCCTCGAGTTGGTCTTCGGCTTGGAGTTCCCGAGGGATATCCTGGTGGCGGTTTTTTTTTTTTTTTTTTTCGGTCCCTTCTTTCTCCTTACAATTTTGTACTCTCCCTTGATATCGAGGTTCTTAACCTTCCTTGATCCATAGCTCTTCTTCCGCCGTTTTTTTTTTGTGATGAGAGTCACGTAGGTTGAAACTAACCGTCCCTCCTTATCCCGATTCTTTATCTCCTTTTCTTCACCCCCCTTCTTTTCCCGTATTTGGCTTTGATTTACGGAAGCCGTTGATATCAACAGACTAGTAAAGCATGGATACCCAGACGTTTCAACCGGTGAGGACCGCCAGTAGAGGCTTTTCCCATGCGCGTGGCTTTTCTCTTTTTCCCCTACCAGCGAGTTGATTTTTGCCACCTTGTGGGACATGCCACAGGAGTCTTCCCCCCCCCTCTTTTTGAAGGCAACCCAATGAGTTCTTGCTTCCAACAGCGCCCGTGCTTCCCTATCCTTTTTTGTGATTTCCAAGGCGTCGCGCCTCCTCCAGTGTACCTACAAGTTTTTTTTCTGAGGGGGGGCGCTGGTTCGGTGACCCTGCCCGGCTTTCGCACCTTTTTGATCACACACCCTCCCTTTTGTTTCTTGAGATTAGCCGCGTTGTAATGTAGTAACAGCCATACGGTCTCACTCGGGAACAGCAGGAAGCTTGACGGACTTTCTTTTCTTGCGGGTTCGACGAGTTTATAGCATTCTTGGGTGGTTTTAGAGTCTCCTCTTTTTCTTTTAGAGTGAGTCACTTCAGTTGCTGGTCCTTTTTTCCAGGCTGCTGGTCTTTTTCGCAGAGCTACCCGAACCTTCATGATTCCGCCTGACCCGAGCCCTAGCTTCTTCGCGTTTTTGCCTCTCCTTCTTGACCGGCCCCCGTAGAGCGTCAGACTTCCTCCCTTTCTTTGTAGTGAGGGTACGCATGGCTCCGGTTAGACTCGACGGAGGCCAGCCAGTCCTGATGCAGAAGAAGTTTGCTTGGAATCCCTGTCTCGCTGCCTCCTTTTGTCTGCAGGAGCGGACTTACGCCTTCTGTTTCTGCCTGACGTAAGAGTAATGGCTGCCATTGAAGAAAGCACCACTTTCCCTTTCCACCCCGCACCATGGGCCCACTAACTGGTCAAGCGTCGTCACCTCGGGCTAGGCGGTCGCCCAGTGAGCCCTCTATTACACATCCCGCCTCTCTTCGACCCCAGGTTTCGCCCTGTTTGACCCCCCTCCAGTCCGCTTCTCCCCCCAAGGGCCATGCAGAGGTGCTCTGTTCGACCTTCCGTGACCTTGGTCACGCGCTTGTTACCCGCCCGATATCAGCAGGACTCCCCCAGCAGCGAGCATCCAGAGTGCCTGGCCCCCCCGCTCCAGGTTGTGGTTTTGGTTCCACTACCAACGTTTCTACAAGCGGCTCCGGCAGCCGGGCATGCGCACGGAATTTATAGGTGTTGAAGGAAATCCTCTTGTGAGGTAAGCTTTTTTTTACGGGTCATTCCCTTTCTTGCCATCTCCCCTATTTTTGCCAGATGGCTGCAAGTATGAACTGTTGTTATAATCTCGTAAACTTTTGGCATGCCTTTGTTCGCCCCGTTTCTCTTTTTTAGACTTCTTAAACAGTGTAAACAGGAGGTCAACATCTTGTTGGACCAGGCTGGTTAAAAAGTTCTTTTTCCCCGAGTTCACCACACTTGAATCACTCAGTTATATACCTGAGTGTGCTCCCAACCCCCAGAAGTAATTACGTCTTCCATATTCTGTGTATCGAATGTGTTAGCAAGTGTTTTTTTTTCCGTTTTCTTGCCTTTTTTCTTGCCATTTTACCCTGCTGGCTACGTGCTTCTATGGCTGCCTTCTACTTTGTTTCCCCCCCCCCCCGCCTTCCAGCCCTGTCCTCGCCTGTAAGAGCCTTTTGTTTGTGCCCACCCCCCATTGAGGAGAGTTATTCTCCAAACGGAGCCTCCTTAATGATGTCCGGTGGAGGTTTTTTTTTTGATTCTTCCCGTTTTTTTGACCGAATAGTGCTCGCCCCGGTATGCTTCTTCCTTTCCTTGTGAGTTTTTAAGCGTGGACGGGTTTTACTTTTTTAGTTGCCCAGCTCCTTTCTAAGACGTGCGGTGCTTGTCCAGTACTCCCCCCACACCTGCTCCTGTGCCTCCAGAGATC
>Ga0179593_1468987_pt1 | contig 11110 bp, 14 predicted proteins | sample CZODoug2_1_08_16_FD_185931 | JGI IMG/M metagenome (GOLD analysis project Ga0179593, IMG submission 185931) | Vadose zone soil fungal communities from Angelo Coast Range Reserve, California, USA - CZODoug2_1_08_16fungal (PacBio error correction) | ecosystem: Environmental > Terrestrial > Soil >... | reverse complement strand
TTTTTTTTGGTGCAGATTCAAGAATGTTTTTCCTCCCCCTCCCTTCCCTTCTTTTGTTCACTCCAATGGGGTCAATTTCCCCTCCCTCCCCCCACTCTTGTCCTCCAGTTTTGGCCCTCCAACCCACATTTAATTTCATGACACAGTTCGTGTTTTTTCTTTCCCTTCCCTCTGTACTTTCCTGCTTGCATTTACCTCGTCCCCGGACATTTCCTCCCCTTTCCTAGACCCTGACCACCCCCTGGGGCAAATACGGTTGGTCTCATGTTTTTTCTTATTGCGGCGGACACACCTGGTTGACTGCCTGGTCTTCCTACAGGTCTGGTACTTCCCAGTTGCCTCCCTGAATTCTTGCAGTCCTCCAATTAGCCTCTTCCTTTTTCCTGCATGGTTGACCCTTTCCTTGACTCCAATCGTCCTCTTTTTTATTAAAAGATGTTACCTTTCATGCCCTCCCTCCCCGGCCCTCTTTCGTGTAATCAGTCAGGAGATCGTGTGAGTGGCCGGCAGTATTCTGCCCCGACACCTTAATTCGTGGGCTTCCAATTTTTTCACTTCTTTTCAGGACCCCTCCTTTCCTTGTGGCAAGTCATAGACCCACTTTTTTGTGAGGCTTTTTCCTATGCTGTTTTTTTTTTCTCGGCCTTCCCCAATCGCACCTTGGGCGCCCCCTTTTTTTTGTGAATCTGCGGCCGACCGCGAGTTTTGTCCTTCTCCACCTTCGCTTTCTGACTTTTCTCCCCACCCCTTTTTTGCCTACCCGACGTGGATCCTGATGACTTACGAACGTATCCTTTTTTCAACCCCCCCTTTCTTTTGCGGATGCAGGCCGTCCTTCAACGCCTCTCGAGCAGAAGGGGGAAGAAGCAGCGTGTAGGTGTGGAACTACACGACCCCACTCTTTATTCCCCCTGCCTCTTTTTTGCGAAACTTTACTCTTGGTTGGAATTTACAGGATGACTTCTTTTTTTCCCCGTCTGGTGCCGGGTTGCCTGACGACCTTCCTCCTGGGGGACCTTTTTTTCCTCCTTTCCCCTCTGCACACTTTAAAGCTCTAATCTTCCCCAAGGAGAGAACACAATATGCTCCCCGCATCTCTCTTTTATCAAGGTTTGTGTGTCTGATCTCTTTTTTTTGCACGCCGTTTTTCAGTTCTTTTCCCATCATTGATAAGATTAAAGCCGATTGCTTCTGAGTGCTTTGTCTTTGGTTGCCGGCTCTGATAGCCCCCAAGTAAAGGTCGTCAGACCCACGTGCACCCTTCGTTTTTCCCACTGCCGCCGCCCCCTGCTCCTCGGACGTTCTCTCCTTTCCGCAACACCGTCCGAGAGTGTTCTTTTTTTCCAGTTTTGAGGGATCTATAAGTTTCCCTCTTTCTTTTAGCCTTCCCGCGTTGCATTTCCAGGTTGGTTTGAGTGACTTTTGCGTGTTTCGTCTTTCCCTCTTTCCCCCCCTTTTGCCTGTTCTTTCCGCGCGCCCCATGGGTGAAAAAATCCCTGTCGGTGGGTAGAAATTCTCTCAACTTCGCGGCAGTCGTTCCCTCTCGTTTTTCAGCCTGACCTTCCCCCGTGACCCAGTTTTTTTCGTGACTCCTCCCTATGCACAGCCCACCTTTGGGATAAAGCAACTTCTATTTATTTTCTAGTTTTGAGTCGCCCCCCGTCTAATATTTTCTCCTCTCCTCTTTGCCCCCCTCTGATCTGGTGTCAAGAAGCAGGTCTCGTTTCCCCTTGCCTCGTTTGATCAATGTTTACGAGCCTTGTCCTTGATCTTTTCCAATGTTCCAAACCACCCCAGTGTTCAGAAGGGACGGGCTTTTCTTAGACCCTGAGTATGGGACTTTTACGATTCCCCCGCGTTTCCATGTCCGGCCGACTCTCCCTTTTTGCAAAAATTCATTGACCAATTTCTTCGTTTTTGCGAAACGTTTCCAACCCCGGGCTTCCTGTTCCCCCCCCTTTTTTCTTTCCGCCCCGGCATGGGTAAACTACGGGAATTTCCCCCATAATAAAGTTTTTTCCCCAGGGGCCCGTCCCATGTGGTTCGTTGCCGCTCTTCCTCGGTCTCCAAAACTTCTGCTGGCGCGTTCCTCCCCTTTTCACAAGTTCACCGCTTAGTTATTGGTATCCTCTTCGGACTCTTCTTTTTTTCAACGCAAAATCGGCGTTATTGACCACCCCTCTCTCTCCCCAACCACCCTCCCGATAAGCGTACGTGATTTTTTGAAGAAGTTTTGGACCGGGAACGAAGTGATGAGCGTTTTTTTCGTCCCCTTCACACCCCCTCTGATGCGGGCCCCGATTGTTTAGGAAGGCCCTCCCACCCCTTGGCTTTACTTACAATGACATGAGGTCCGGTCTTTGCCACGCGTTTTTCACGCCCCCCCTTCTAGGTCGGATCGTAATTTCCCGATCCCATTACCTGCGGTCTTTTCCTTCCCCCCTACATTATTCTTAGGGATATCATTCAAGACCACATTTGTTGACCCTTTCAATAAACCCCCGTCCGATTCCAGTACACCCCTCTTCGGTTGAATGTCGACCTTTCTTACCTGATCCGCTGGGCGGGCGTGGTGAGAACTGAAACCAGTGTTCCTTTACGATTTGTTGATTCACATCGGGACCGGAAGAGTAATTCTCACTGGTCCCCCCCGTCTTTGAACGTCTTGACGGGGTGTTGGTGTTTCCCTTTGTCCTTCCGATTCATACATTTTCGCAAATGTTTTTCTTCGGGAAGCGCGTTATAATCTCGCGCCCATTCTTCATCAATTTTCGCGCTGATTTTGCTTCCACTCCCCCTCCCCCCCCCCGGACCTATTCACCAGGTAACTTCCCCGTTTTGGTTTTCTCACGATGTTTATGTAAGGTAATCCCCGCTTCCCCCCCCCTCTCTCCCTTCCCCCCCTTTTTGTTGAAGCTAGATTTTCAGCTTCAATTAAATTACCCCTCCTTCCCAAGTTTTTTTTTTGTGGCCGGAGTTGTATCTTTAATTTGGTGGCTGGCCTGTCCATTTTTCGCCTTTTTATGTTCCGACTTTTCTGCAATTTGTATCCCCCCAACAGAGCCTCCTCCCTGGTGCGGTCCTCCCATTTTTTTATGAACCTGAATTAGAGGTCCCAGTTAAGCGTGCTCCCCCAACAAACTTTTTATTCCCTCTAAGATTTTTGTGAGGGACCATTGTCCATCCGGCGACTTTACCTTTGGAAACATTACCCCCGTTTTGTACCTTTCTTTCTTTCCTCCCACCTAACTTCCCATTTGGCTTCCACCATAGGCCGTAAGTGTTCCTGGGAATCGTCTTGTTTCCCCCGGCACCCATGGGTACTTCCTTCCCGCTATTTATTTTTCCCCTTTCAGTCCAATTAGTTATTAGGATATTTTATGATAGTGAGAGTTTTCCCGACCTAGCCGGGGGGCCTTTTGAACCCCTTCCTTTTCTTCCCCCCCAGTGAGAAATCGGTAGCTTAACCCTGTTTTTTTTTCAGTGTAAAAGCAGACTTCCTTCCTTCAACTCTTTTCCGAGACAACGGCGCGGTGTTCATTCAACGGAAAACGTGTCTTTTCAGTGCCCAGGCTTTTTCAGCTTGCCTTGAGTCTTCGGGGGAATTACTTGCCCCCTTCTCTATTGCATTTTTTCCCCGTTTGACGTTTAGTTAAGATAGGTGGCGACCCATTTTTCGAAAGTTGTCTAAGCTTCACACTTGTATTCCCCCATCGCCAGCTATTTTGGATTCCAGCGTGATAGGAAAAACACCCCCCCTTACCCTTCCTGACCCCCCGTTCGGTTGTAGTTCCTTCTTTTTCGTCTGGAACGCCGACGACGACATGGCGTCAACTTCGCCATTTCCCCTTCCAAATTTTTTTTCCCCTTTCGTCAACACTCACGTTTTTGTCCCCTTGCGCTTTTTCTTTCTTTTTTGGACACTTTTTCATGTGGAAGTTCCATTCCGAGAGGTGATTCTAACGGGCGACCTCCTAGACTTCGCCACCCTGACATTCGACAATGTGACCCTTTTTTCCTTCCTTTTCCTCCCCTGACCTGGCAAACAATTCGTCAGATGTTTCTGTGTGCTTATTCCAACGAGGGCCATGGTCGCCCCCAGTTACGGTTTCGCTCGTTTTCCGCCCATTCTGGATATTTTTGGTCATCAGTGCCGCTTGCTTTGACATAGTTTCCTTGGTCAGACCCCTCACTTAATTCTCTCCTTGTGGTTTGTCAGCTCCTCCCCCCGGCGGTTTTATTTGTGATATGGGGTTTGTTTCGGCACACATATTCACGTTTTCCGTCGGAGCGTGAGATCCCTGGCACCTCCCTCCTTTTTTTTGAGCCTTTCTCTCTGATTTATCAAACCCCTTTGTGAGCCCGGCGTGTAGACCGTTCCCTTAAACCATGGGCTTTCTCCCTCACAGTCCCCCCTCCCCCCCCCCCCCTTTTTCTTCTCAGGCCGCGATGCTCCACGCGCTGCTCCCTAGCTCAACGTTTTTTCTTCGCAGTCAGCTTAAATCCCAACTTCGCGGCCTCGGGTTTGCTAACCATTCTCCCCCCTCCTCCCTTTTCTCTTGGTCCTGCGGTTTTCCTAGGTGCACGCCGGTGACCCTTTCTGTTTTTTCTGGCTAAGTTTTCCTTTCGCACATTCCTCCTGTCTCAAATAACCATAACGATCTTTTGATCGAAAGTGTGATTTCCCTTTTTCCCCCCTTCGTTCCTCTTCTCTTTTTCTCCGTGTTGTGTTTTCGATTTTTGGGCTAAGGCCAATCTCCACGGTTCCTGTTTTCCCCCCGAGATTGAGATTGTTTGCCTGTATTTCCTTCTCCGCAGCCCCCCCCCCCCTCCTCTTCCCTGTTTTCCGTATGCACCTTTTTTCTTTCCAACCCCTTCCTCCCGGGATACGGTATCAGCCCCCCCCTTAGTTCTTGGCGTTATCCCCCTTGACCTCTTTTGCTTCTCTCTTCCCCCCAAGGGGGAAATAGCTTACTGCGCGAGGGCTTCCCTTCAATAGTCGCAGGTTTTTGTTGTTGAGTGTAGTCATTCCCGGGAGGTTCGGGTGCACGACTTTTTCTTTTTTTCCTTTACGAACGCCCTCGCTCAAACCATGTTATAACATCGCCCTCCCTTTTTTCTAATTCGTCGGCAAGGTCGTCAAATCAGTTTTTCCTCAAACCAAGGGCGCCCAGTTTCTCCTTAGTCCCCACCCCCCCGCCTTACCCCAAACACCGCCTTGTCGATTGAGGCAATACCCCTGTCTTCTTCTAGTATCCCCTTGACTTTCTCCGCAATATTCTCTTTTTCCTGATTGACCACTCTTTTGACCTGCACGGTCCAGTGCCAATTACGAACCTTTTCCCCAGTCTTCGTTATGGCCGCTTTTGGAAATTCCCTTTTCCTCTTTGCCTGAATTTTTCTTTCCTCGTACAATGCTTTGACCCCTTAACTAGGAGGGGAGATTGATTTTTTCCTAAGGAATTCCGTCGCGGTCTTCTCCCTTCTCCCCCTTTTTTTCCCTCCCCCCCAACCTTCCCTTTTCTGTCCCCCGCAGTTCCCCTTGATAGTATTCGAACTTCCACCTGGCCCTTTAGGGCTCCTTGTAGTAGGCAGTGTAAAGAAATTCTGGAAATATACTGACCAACGTCATTTTTTTCCGTCCCCTTTTTTTCCTGACCTTTCTGCCGATGCGAACCTTTATGTTTTCAAAACATTTTTCCCTTCTTCTCCATGGACGTAGGACTAAAGGTAGAATGGGTCCAACAAGGATGTCACATGCCTCCCAACCCTCGTCCTTTTGCTAACAAGTTGAATGGGTCCACAGTTCCGAGTGCCAGGTTGCTTCCTCCTTTTTGTCCTTTTCCCCCGTGGGCCCGTGCCTGAGTCTTCTTTTCTATTAAGGCACCACCTTATGAGATGCTCTTTCTGAACACTTTACACATCCTCGTAAGTCTGATTCAATGTCTTCCCTCGTATTCCCCCGTCTGTTTGCCAGTCTTCGCATTGAAGCTCAACTCCGCACTTTTCAAGTGACTTGCAGAGCACCCTAGGCTTTCCTTTCGTCCTGTTTCCCATTCTATTCCATAGCAGCCTCGATCATCCTGTGTTTCTCCCGACACAATTCCGATATCCATTCTCTCTTCAGTATTTTTTTCCCTCTCCATGCGCCGGCACGTGAGGGTTTCGTCACTTTTTAAATTCCCTGTTTTAATTGAAGATTACATCGGGACCTTGAATCAATGACCAATTCCCCCCTGTCTTTTTTTTTTTTCTCACGCTTGGACCTGCTCTCCCCAGTTTACACTTCTTCTGGGGCTGGATATTCTTTACATGTGTTTTTCTTAGCCCCCCTGGCATGCCCCTCTGTCAATCCCCCCTTCTCCCCTTTCCCTTTTTTCACCCCCTACCGAAACACGAAAGAATGCACCCCCAGCCTTCCCTGATGTAAAATCAACTTTTTAGTCTTCCTCTAGGACCTATGTACCCCCTCCTTTTTTTTTTTTTTTATCTCGATTTTGTAAGAGGGCCCCCCCGTCCCCCCTTTCCGCAAACCTTTCTTGCCTAACTTTTCTGATTCGGAAGGGTGTGGCCATCCTGAGGTTTGTTATTTGTCCCCCTCCTCCTGTCCTTTTGATTCCCCCGTCAGACACAGGATCCCTTTACCAAGATGCCCTCCCCCTCCCCCCTCCCCCCCCTTTTCGGTCCCCCCCCCTTTATGCCTTGTAGTCATCTGGCAGTTTAAAAGATTTTAAACCCCATTACTGGAAAGTGAGGCTACGTTGACCCTTCCCTGTGAGAGATTCCTTATTGCCTTGTCAAGACTACCCGTTCCTGGTACCGCGCACCCCTACGGGCCTTAGGGCGAAGGTAGTGAGATTATTTCTCCCCGTTTTCTTGTCGAGTCTCAAGACAGGCTCACTTCGTAGATTATCCTTCCCCCCCACGCACCTTACTTATTTCGGAATTTTCGCCCCCTCCTCCCCGGGATCGCTTACATGATAGGAGGCTCACTCTCTTTTTTCCCCAGATCGTTTGCTAAGAATTACCCTTCTCAGCTTGCTTTGCCCTCCCGTTTGCTTGGCACCGGTGGCCTCCCAGCCCTGCCGCGGCTTTTGAACCATCCAAACGCGTTTCCTTAACGGCCCACATTTTCCTAGTTTTCCCCCCCTGGGCCCGCAGTAGAACGGAAGGGATGGGGACTCGATGGTGTTCCCGGTTCCGATTCAATATCCGTTTTCCCTCGGGGCTGCCAATCCTGGATTTCCGTTGATGTCCCGAGTTCCACCCTTGTTAAATGTTTCTGGCGCAATCCCCCTACCGAGATTTGGCATGCGCACCTTTTCCCCTTTTTGAAAGAACAATCAGGACAACTGAACCCCCACTTGTTTTTTCTTTTTTTTAATGACAGGGATGTAGTTTTATTCCCCCCTCCTCCGTGACAGTCCTTCGGCCCTCTCCTGAATGAACAGGGGAAAAGCGTTTTGGTTCTTCAAGGTGTTGCATGGATTGTGGCGGGTCTTCCCCCCTTGGCTCAGGGATGTCCCTTACTGAGAGCGGGATTCGGTCCCTTTGAATGCCGCCCGCAACGCGAGACCCCCCCCACGACTCTCCTCTGCTTTCCTCCGGGGAAGGTCCGGCATCTTCCCCTTCTTTTTGGTGATACTGCACAGATCGAATACTTTCGAGTCCGGTTTTACTACTTAGAGCTTTTCCTCCCTTCCTAGCTTCCCCCCCCAGGCGACTAGTGCGAGTTGAGACCTGCCCCCTGCTAGAATGGGTTAGAGTAGAGTTTTTTCTGTGTTTCCCTTTCTTTTTTTCTTGCGTCCCCTTTTTCTCCCCTTTTTGATATGTAGGCGCGACGGGGATTTTCCCCTTTGAGTTTCTTAAAAGAGTTTTTTTTTTGTTCTTCAACAAATGGTTTTCTGACGTGATTTTATCCCTCCCTCCCCTCTTTTTCCACCCCCTCCCTCCAAAGTTCGCTGACCACGTGGCAAAGTCCTAAACCCACCTGGAGGTGATCTCAAGCAGGAGTATCTTTTCCCCCCCCCTTGACCAGTAGGGCTGTCATTTGGACTTTCCACTCCCCCCCTTTCCTCCTTCACCCCCTCCCATTTGGACTAGCGATCCTTTTTTTTTAGCTTGGGTGCACGAGGGAAATCGTTTGCTTGGTTTTTTCCATGTTCACTTTCAATTTCTTCTTTTTCTCCCCCTTCCATTTCCCTTTCCCCTCCATCAGTCAGCAACCTTCTTAATCCTTCCCTGTTGAGTAAAGAAGCATTATGGTCAATTTTTTTCTTTTCTTCTCTTTTCTTTCCGCCGTTGATGTTAAATCTCCTTATCATTCTTTTTCCTCTCCCCTTAGTCTTGGGCCCCGGATGACTACGAGAACCGTTACCAGTCTTTCCGCACAAACGGTCTTCTCCCCCCCTTTTCCCCCCCTCCTCCTTCACAAATTTTTCCCCCCCCTCCGCCTTTTCGAAGCCCCCCTTTAGTTTAAGGCGGTGAAACATAAGATTTGAATTTTCAGGTCCCCCCCCTTTGGAATAGTCTCTCCTTCCTCTCCTTGTGTCTGATCGCGCCTCCTCCTCACGCCTTTTGTTTCCTGATTCGGTAGAATAACGTTGCGTTTTCCCCGTCTTTCCCCTCTTTACCTCGCGCTCCCCACCCCTTTTTTTTTTTGAATAACCTCCTCCCGGGTGTGCGTGTTCCAACCAAATTCCAGGTGTCGGCCCCCCCGTCTCTTACATATCCAACGGCGCCACTTTTTTGTCGTCTGAAAAACCAATACCCCCCCCCCCCCCGACCCTCATTGTTTCGCTGAAGGAACTACAACTTGCTTCCATTCTCTTGCCTTTCCCCATCATGTCCCTTGAAAACGGCATAGTGTCGAATATCCGATCCTAGTTATTCTTTACCCTTGCTTGAATTCAGACCTCTATACAGCAAGCCGGATGACAAATCTCCCCCCCACCCCAAACAACACCCCCACACCCCCCCCTTCCTTTCCCCCCCCCACACCCCCCCCCCCCCCCCCCCATGAAAAAAGATTTTATTCCGTCCGTCTAGCCTGTTTCTAAATTTCCTCTTCTCCTTTCGGCGTCTTCCCTCCTTTCTTTGACTTTCTGTAAGGAATAGTAGGAATTCTCAGATGCCAAGTTTAAGCCTCCTTCTTCTTCCCAATTTTTTTTTGGCGGCGTGCAGAGTCAAAAGGGTCCTGAGAGGGACCCCCCCTCCACCTCAGAGGCCTTCATTGCCACGCCCCGAGAAATGTTTTCCCCCCCCTTCCCCCTTTTTTTAATTTTTTTTTTTCTTTTTTTCTCCCCTTTCCCCCCGGTCTCGATGTGTAATGCCCTCGTTCAGGGCCGAATCCCCCCGAAGTGTTAAGGAAAATTTGCCTTTTTTTTTTCTCGGAGGTGACCTTTGACTCCCCCCTCTCTTTCCTCTTTCCACCTTGGACGCCCTTTTTCCCAGGACATCTTGAAGAAGATTGGTACCCAAACAGGCCAATGTCCCCTGAATAGAGTTGTATACCAACATATCTTGATTACCATTTTCCTTTTCCCCTCACTGGCCTTTTTCTCACCTTTGCAGAGGCCCTCGGCCGTTTTCTCCTTCTCACCAACTACCCCTCCCCCCAATCATCTCACCTCTGGCTTCCCGCCCCCTCCCCCTTACCTCCAATCCTCCCTAATGTCCCACTCCTCTCCCGACCCTACCGTCCCGTTCTAACTTCATCACTATGACTTTTAAATTTTTACTCCTCTACCTCCCTTGTCGTCTCCGCTAACACCCCTTCCCCCCCACTCTGTCTCTATCCCCCCTTTACCCCCTTTCCTGCTCCTCCCCCTCCCCCTCTCGTCCCACCACCCTTCTCTCTCCCCCCCTTTCCCTGTCCCCTCCCCCCCCCCTCCGTCTTCTACTTTTTTTTCCCCCCCCCACCCTCCTTCGTTCCTCCCACCTGTCCCTGCCTCCCCTCTCCCCTCCAAATCCCTCCCATACCGGCACCTCTTTTTGGTTTAAACCTTGTTTTACACCATTACTTCTCCCTCCTCTCCTTTTCCCTGCTTTCCCTTCCCAGTGACCGCGATGCTGCGTTGTTTACTTGAAAAACGGCCACGTATCCCTCTTCCTGTCGAACTTTTTTTTGTGGACAACCTCCGGCTGCCTCCTTATCGTTGGGAATCGCCCCTCTCAAGACTTCTTCGCTCGGTGTATTTTTTTGCGGATACCCGCAGACAACCCTTTTTTCCTTCTTAAACCCCCTTCCCGATTTCCCCTCCCCCCCCTTTGAGTTTTCCCCGGGGGATTTTGTCCGCAGCACGAATTTCTGAGGTGAGATAAACCCAGGCTAGAAGTTTCACGGCCTTCCTGACGAGTCCATCGTTTCACTGAATTCCCCCCCTTTGACCATTTGCCCTTTTTTCCGGGCTTTGTTTTCCTTTTCACACTGCCAGCATTTTCCCCATTTTTTGACCCTTTTGCGGGAGCTACTTTTCTTTCTTTGGTTCATCTTCCCTTTTTTTTTTTTTTTTTTTTTTTTTTTTTTTTTTTTTTTTTTTTTTTGATTTTCCCTTCTTAGGACTTGCCAGGAATCCACATCACTCTCCCTCATTCCCCCCCCACCCCCTTTCGCTTGACGTGATAAACGATGTTTTTTTCCTTTGCATTCCAGTCAGGCAGAACCCTATATTTTAATCACTCCTTTTTTTTCTAGATACCTTTTTCCCCAACTACAGATCCCACCCTCACCCCTTTTTCTCCCCCCCTTTCTTTCCGTTAATGGTGGCCCTCCTTCCCCTTTTCTTTAGGTTCCATGAAGCGTTTCAAATCATTTGAGGACGTTTAACTAACCCACCCTCACTAATATACCGCACTCCCCCAGTGCTGGATTATCTGATCAATATCCCCCCCCCCCCCAAGCCCCCCTCAAGAGACTTTGCCTTCGCTTTTCCTTCCTTTACCCTCTTCATTCGGCGTTTACTGAACGGGTTATAACAGAGTGACGCGTTTGCTCGTTTTCTCTGGGCCCTTTTCCTTTTGGGTTAACCGGGCCCCCCTTTTTATTCATTCGGTTCCTCTTTTTCCCCCAAATTAAATTTACCGTTATATTGACCGGCTTAGTATCCGA
>Ga0179593_1357147_pt1 | contig 11110 bp, 13 predicted proteins | sample CZODoug2_1_08_16_FD_185931 | JGI IMG/M metagenome (GOLD analysis project Ga0179593, IMG submission 185931) | Vadose zone soil fungal communities from Angelo Coast Range Reserve, California, USA - CZODoug2_1_08_16fungal (PacBio error correction) | ecosystem: Environmental > Terrestrial > Soil >... | reverse complement strand
CTGCGAACTTCCCTGCCTTTCTTTTTGCCCTCCTACGCGTGACCATCGTTCCCGGTACCCCCCCCATATCTTTGTGACGTCCACTACCCCTCCTTTTCACACTCAGCAATTCCTTTTTACGAGTTTCCCATCGATATCAGCCCCCTTTTCGGGCTCCTCTTTTGAGCCCGGTTCCAACTTGGTTTTTTTGTCCCCCTCCCGGTACTAGGCGCCCCGATGCTCTGAGGACAGCGACTAGCCGCTCTTAGTTCCCATTGCCCTAAGAGTCAACGATTCCGGTCTTCCCCCACACTCTTACCTGGAATCAGCCCTCTTTCGCAAGGTTGAACAAACCCCACAGTAATTGAGTGATTTTTTTTACCTTTGTTTTCCCTCCTCCCTTTCCCCTTGTTTCTTCCCGCTTAAGATTTTTTCTGTAGCTAAGGTCCTTCACATACTCTGTTCAGTTTTCCTTATAGAACCTGGGTGCATTCCCCCTTGTTTCCCCGTTCTTTGAGAAAAGAATGTCGCTGGCCCTACTCCGGGACCAGTGTCCCAGAACCCAAATTTGTCAACTTATTCCGCTCCCGATCCCCTGCAATTTAATGGAAATTCCTCAAGTAATATCTGGTTTCCCCTCCTAAATGTTATGCGTCTTCCCTTCGCCTGTCCGACGTTGCTTCAACCTCTTCTCCGTGTTGACCGAACCGATTTCCCAGACCATGTACTCAGGAAGGCCCAATTTAGTTTTCTTATCTAGTGCTCCCTCGGCTATGTTTCCTCTCTCATCACTCTCCATGAGCCCCTCCCCTCATTCTAACTATTCTTCTATTTCGCAAGATCTCATACTATGACGGACGTTTTGACATTCATCCCATCCCCCCCCCTTATTTTTTTTCTTGACCTCAGTTGATGCCGGAGTCGGGCTTTGAAATTCGTCCAATCACTCGATTGTTTCCAGACTCGAAGATTCTTTTTTCTGGTTCTTTCCTTCTTCCCTTTTCCCCCCTTTCCGTATATGAGGCCTGATTTACTCGGTTTTTTACCTGCAGAAGTAGTCCTTCAGATCGCAGGAAGATTACTTGTCCTCCCTCTAGTATTTGTCCTCCCTTTTCCCTGAGCTCCCCTTTTTCGAAACAGTTGCATTTGGACCTTTTGCCCTATTCCCGGATTGTGCGCCCCACCGTAAGTCTCCGGGGACCCCATGTGGCCTTCCTCACCCGATAAACCCAGAGATTCAATACGCCTCATAAATGTTTACCGAGAACCCTGGATCGCCGCTTTTTTGTTCTTTTTTCTAGCAGCTATTCACTGGGTCAAGTCCCCTCCCTTTGTCAGTTTTTTTCAATGCATGGTTAACATCCCAAGGCTTTAGAGTGCCCTCCTTCCCCTCTCTTCTTTATGCCGGTCCTTCAGATCTTTTTGTCAGAGTTGACTTCGAACCATCGATTATCATTTTTTTACACTCCATTTGCCCTCTAGATATGGCCCCCCCCCTTTGGCATCTGCCCCCTCCCTCTCGGTCTAGTTCGGATGTGCGTTTTTTTAACTTGAGACCTTTTTTTTACCTCACGAATCAACCACTATATGTTCAAAGATTGGACCCCACCCCCCTTCTTCTTAAAAAAGGCCACCTCGGATTTCCACGAAAAGTCCAAGTTTATCCACCCCTGAGCTTCCAGCTTTCCTGCACCCCCCCTCCCCCTCCCTTCACTTCCCCCCCAGCTCCCCTCTCCTGAACTCCACCTAATTCCATATTGAGAACCTACCCCTTTCCAGTCTTGAAGCACTTTTTTTCTCTTTCAAGTCTATCTTCATCCTGTCACTTCCCGATCCGGACAAGGGGATATCCTTACTACTGGATCACCATGATTACAGTCCCTCCTGGTCCACTCCTCTGAACCAGTCCCCCCATATTTCAGAGTCCCTCTCCCCCGAGAGTCGTTTGAGTTCTTGACCCCTCCTCAATAGGTCCTTCCCCCTTCCCCCCTCTCAATAGAGCGTTTTCCCATATCACTCCGGTTGTTGTTCTTTTCCTCTTTTTTTGTCTCCGTCATGACTTGGTGTGGAGAGGAATTGATCTTTTCCAGAGACCCTTTCCCTTCCTACCTTAATAGTAACATCTAAAAGAATCGTCGACTCCTCGCCCGTTATGTATTAGAGCAGTTTTGCAGTTCTCCAGTGGGTGCAGTCTTTTTTCGGTCTCTATACCTCGTTTTCCTGTGCCCTTCTCCCTCCCCAACGGTATCCCTCCTTCAGCTGTTTCAAGCTCCTTCACGCGTGTGCGCTTGGACACACTTCTGAATCCGCGCTCCCTACCCTTGCTAAGCCTGTTTTTCCCTGGGTGGTTTTACGAAGCCCGAGGTTTGAGTTTTATTTTTTTTTTAGGTTTTTTTGGTGTCTCTAAGTTTGTTCCTTCCTTACCTCTTTCCGACCCCCCCCTCTGTCGTCTTCTTAGTCGTGTGAGCTTTTTTTTTTAGACCCTCCAGAATGTTTCTTCCCTTTTAAGCTTTTCGACAGAGACATTTTAGTTTCCTTAGATGCTACCGCCCCCCCTCCCTTCGCTTTACTTTTTCATTCCTCCCCCCCCCCCGCCTGAGGACGAACTTTTTCCGTCTTCCCACTTTACGTAATCTCAAGCGGCTTTTCCTATGTAGTTGACAGCCAGCATTGTGCAAATCTTAACGATGTACCCTCCCTCGGGCCCGATAAGAACTCCAAAGTACTTTCCTTTTCTCTCTCGCAGGAGGGACCATTATGAGACCCTCCCGCTCCGTGTTTACGAGCTGTCCCTTTTTTTGAACCCTCCTTTCCCCCGATAGCGACCCTTATTTTTCTTAGTAGTTTCTCCTAGTGCTTTCCCACAACCTGTTAGCTTCTTGAGAGGCTCAACAAATTATGGAGAACTTTGTGTACGGCAAGTTGAAACCGCACTATCCGACTTTAAATTAGTGTCCATTCTTCTCTGATTTTTCATTCCCTTTATGTTTGCGGGAAAGATCCTCCATTCCACTACTTGGACATTATAAGGAAACCCAGGTCATATCCCACACTCAACCTTTTTCCCTTGTGACGATCTCTTATAGATATGGAACGAGGCCGAATCTTTGACCCCTTAAATCTAGCTACATTCCGTTTTCCCCAGACCCCCTCCTTGTTGTTTAGAAGCTCGAACATATGACCTCCACCTATGTGTATTCACGGTCCTCCCGACAGTAGTCTTCCCTTACCCGTTTTTCCATCTTCAACATTTATTGCTTTTGACGTGAGCGTGGCCCGTCCCGCTTTTGTCGGCTTTCGTCCGCTGTCTTCTAGATACCTGAAAAGCCGCGCCCCCTCTCCAAGAATTTTGATAAACAACCTTCCCTTTGTTCTTATTCCCCCCCCCCCCGTTTCTCCTTTTTTCCTCCTTAGTTTCGCTGCACATAGATGGGTTTCTCATTTCTCCAGATCCGCACCTCCGCTACTTGGTAACCCCTTTCTCCTCCCCGTTTTTCCTGCTACCCCCCCTTTTTTTTTTTCCCAATTTGTCCTGAACAATACCCTTCCAATTCTCGATGGGAGAGGACCTCCGTCCCCCTTCCCCTCCCTCCCATCCCTCCTCCCCACGGGCCTCCAAATGTGGAGAGTCCCCCTATGTCCCTATCCCTTTTTTGTAGTACTTTCATGTACGTATTCTCTATATTCTTCATTTCCATCTATCATTCTTCGTATACTTCCTTTCGTCGGGAAGCCTGGCGGCTCCCTTTGCCCCGCCCCCCCCCACTCGCCGTTTATGACCCTTTTTCTCTGCTGCAAGCAAACCCCCCAACTCTAGGAGAAGAAGGGACGTTGGTGGCATGGGCCTGCCTCGGACGAATGGCGATGTTGAAATGTAGGCTATTTGCTGCGCCCAGGAAACTGTGGGACTTTACTACCCTCGCATTTCTGTCCCTCCGCTTATACTCGGAGCAGGTGCTGCCAACAACTGGATTGAGGGACTTCCCCCCCCCCCTATCTCCTCTTTCCTCAAGTTGTTTTTTTGAGTTCGATTTTCCGCCCCACTGATAATATTTATTTTCCTTGACACCGGGTTCGTTTTGTCACCTCCATTCCACGTGACAAGAACCTTTCCTCTCGGGCGTCACATTTTCTCTTGCTCCCCTCCCTTCCCGCCTTGTCGCGTATGATTCCAAAATTTCCCTTCAAGAAACCCTATAATCCCCACCCTTACCCCCCCGCCTATGCTCCCCGAAGTGTGGACTGTTCCAGGGACGCCTATGGACCACCCCTACATGCTTTTTGCTTCGACTGCTTACGGGTCCCTACACGTCTGTCCTCCCTCTTTCCGACGTCTCTTTATTTCCCTCTGTGTCTCCGTTTTCCCAAATTTTTTCTTTCCCCCATGACACCCCCACCCACACTTACAGGCCTATACAGACATTTGACCCCGTTTTATCTGGCCCCCCAGGACCACAGGCCCTTTTCCTCGTTTTCCTCGTCCCTCCTTTTCCTCTTTTCCTTCTTCTTCTGCTTTTTTCCCCCTGGCGTTTGTCCTTCCATTTCAACACACTTTGGGAGCTTTGACTTTCTCGAAAGCTGATCCCTTCTTTTCTGTTTTTAAAGATTTCATAAAATTCACGCTGGAGACCCCCTTCGATTTCCCTGTTGTATATTCACAATCTATAGTTAGATATTTGAGTAAACCAATGACCTCCTGCGTTTTTTTTCTTCCCCCCCTTGATCCCCGATCCTGAGGATTCTCTCCATAGATAAGGTTACCTTCAGTCCCCAGAGATGTATCCGAATGTTACATCCTCTTTATCCATCCTTCTCCTGTTTCCTATCTTTCCCTCCGTTTTTCCCCTACGATGCTGACCCCCCTTCGGACTTATCCCGTTGCTACTTTCCCGCCTAATGAGGCCTTCCCCCCGAAATCCCCCCCACGATGTGTAAGTAATTCCTTAGTGGACCTTTGGTTCACCACATTCAAGTCCTACCTTCCTCTAATTACGTTCCCTCCCTTCTGATGTCGGTTTTTTGTCCCGGGTTCTTCTTATGCACAGTACGTGTCGTCACTGTCGCCCCCACTGGCTCACGGTCCTCCCCCCCCCCTCCCTCCCCTCCTCCTCTTTCGACCCCCGTGAGATACTTCTTAAGTAACCTTGCCGTGCCCCCCCACTGGCCCCTTGCAAATATCGCTCTTACATGTCTCACGATTTTCATTCCCCGTCTAGACCGTCCCCCCCTCATCCCCCTTGGTCAAGCACCCTTTGAAGTTACCCTTTCCTACTCCCGACCCCTTTCTCAGGGGATTGCGCGGCCGGCATCCTGTCTTCCTTTTTTTTTCCTTCTTTTCTTAACGGCCCTGTCTCTGACGTTCTACCTTAGGTGCTTATTCTTCTTCGGTCTCAAGAAAAGTCATACAGGACACATACTATACAGGTCCACTCTTACATCCATTCTACTTTGAATAACTTGGGAGACATGACTAAAACGACCGAGCATTTTTCCGGACTAGTGGTCTTGCCGTCCTTCTCCCTCTTCTTTTGAGTTGAGCATCCCTCCCATATGCCCAGTGTGGTAAGACATACTCGGCTGTCCCAACTTGCTCCTCCGTCTCCGTGTCCTCTCCCCTCTCCCAAGATCCTGATCTTCCTGTCCCCAGATTTATTCGGTCAGACCACCCTCCTTCCATCCCTTACCCCTCGCTAGCCCGCAAGAGGTTCATCCCTTTGTTCCTGTTTCCCCCCCTTGCTTCCAGCCCGAGATTTTTCCTTGCGGCCCTTTTTCCCCCCTTTTCTTTTTAGATTGTCATCATGTTCGGCTTGCTTGCCTCGCAATTCGTTTCTCCGCCTACCCCCTTTGTCTTCCGTGCCAGAGGACTAAACTTTTTCTATCCCTGAAACCCACGATGACAAGTTACCCCTGTCCGGATTCCCCTTCTCCCCTCCCAACTTTCACAAGTACTACCTTTCTTGATGTCCCCGGGCCGCGAACCCCCTCGCTCTTCTGTCCTTTTCGGCGGTCTTCGACCTCGGTACATCCCCTCCTATTTCAAGTCACCCCATGCCCCATCACGCTTTGCCCCGGATGACTCCTCGCCCCAACCCCCCTCTCTCTATTTTTTCCCTTTTTTTTGTGTTGCGTTCGTAATCCCCAGCATTTCTACAAAGGTCGTCGGTGTTGCCTTGCCTTTCCCCCCTTCCTGGAGTAAGACATTCTCACTTCTTAGACACAGGTCATTCTCTTTGCCGCCGAGACGCCCGCAGGCTTATTCTCTCCCTTTTTGCTCAAGCAGACCTTTAGGGTCGCTTTTTTTTTCAATTCGTAGGGATAGGATTAATAAAGCCGACACTGGCCCCCCCCTATCTCCCAATTGGATCCTTACCCCCCCTTATCCCTGATATGTCCCCGTGACTCCTTTGAACATGTGTTGTTCCTTCAATTAGGCGCACATTCCACCCACAGTCTCTCCTTTAGGGAGTTCCCCTTTGAATGACTCCTCGGCACCAAATCTTTTTTTTTGTGAGTTTCGTCTCTTTACCATTACTGTCCTTTGTTTCGTGCAGCCCTCTCATGTGGTCGGTTTCATGCTTCGTAGCGTGATCTGCCGCCGCGAACTTTTTCTCGAACTTTTGGTGCTGTCCTCACAGTGTTCACCCCTCTCCTTAGTGACGGTCTGCCGCCCACACCCACCCAGACCCACTCCCTTCTATGATTTGAGAACATCTCATCCACCACTTCGTCGTATCTTTGACTAGCACCCCGCCGAAGGTCCGCTATACGCTTTCAGCCCCTTCTGTCCCGCCCCTTGGACGTTCACCTCCTCTGCTAGTATTTAAAGAAACCGATTCCCGTTTCACAGCACTCCACCCTCCCCTTCAGTCTTCTCCTTTTCCAATCTGACTGAGTCGCCCCGGTTTTCCAGAGTTGGACAGTCCCCCGGATTGTCCCCTGCTGATCTTTTTTTCCTTCTCTCCCTTTTCCGTTTGCTCCTCTTCCTCCCCCCGTACATTTTATCTCTATCCTAAGAACTCGCTGGTTCCGTTCTCCTTTACTTCTGTCCGTACCAGCTGCTGGTCACTTGATTAGATTGGAGGTACTTCGCACGCTTTCGGAGTTTCCCTCCCTTCTTCGTTCTGTAGGCTGAAGACGAAAGGCCTCCAGTCCAGCGGCCGGCAGCCAGCCTACCGGCCCTCCCAGTCCTCCCCCCCAACCCTAATCCTGTTTCTTTCTGTGTTTACTATGGCAATTTTGAGTTTTTTAAACCCCCCCCTTTCTTTCCCTCTTTCGTTATCTGCCCTTAAGAACTTAGTCGGTGCTCCTGCCCCGCTCTCTCCCCTTCTCACCTGCTTCCTCTCTTCTCGTTTCCTTTCTTCGAATAGTTCGACGGGCGCAATTCTGTCCCGACCGGAAGAAACGTTTGTATGGGACCAAACGTTTTGCTTTCTTTCAAGTTATTACGTCTTGTCTGCCTTCGGCACAGTCTAAATCCCTTCCGAGTCCCCGAACACCAATCGTAAAACTACACGACTTGATCTCACCCGCAGAATCCCTCACTTTGCAGTCTGTTAAGATCATTCCAAGTTGAATTTTTTCAGTCCGTCTCCCCCCTTTTCCAGACCCTATCTCCTATGGAATTGTTACATTCGCTTTCATTTTCTTTTAACGCAACAGTGCCACTGGGTCATTTCGTGGTTTTTATTTTATGAGTTCCCCCCTTGGAGACCCCCTTGAGCGCCCCCCCCCCATCCCCTTCCCCTTCTCCCATCTGGGTCGGGTCTAAACATTCTCCAAACTAATCCCCTCCAATGAGCCCATTTTTTGTTTTGAGCGCCCATGTGGTACTTAATCTTAGGTTTCTTATTTTTCCATTTCTGTCTTTTCCCTCCTCCATCCCTATAGTTGTCTTTCTTCTCCGCGTCCCTTCTTGGACGACCCACTGCAGGTCCGCAGTTTACGCCAGGTTTTGACATTTTTGCCCCTTATTCTTCCCCTACTCCCCCCCCCATGCTTTTAGCAAAATTGGGGTCTCTCCCCCCTTTGACTCTATTCCCTCTTTAAATTGTGGTTCCCGCAGAATCGTGAGCTTTTTTCCCTTATGTTTAGGGCTTCACCCCCCCTTCCCTTTCTTCTTTTCGTTCAAGAGTTTTATTGAAGATAATAAGTTTTTTCAGTCCATGCCCCCCGTCCCTATATTTTTGAGTTTTTCATACATATCAAAGATCCCCTTATTCCCTATCCCCCTTTCGCCTGCCCCCCCCCCCCCCCCCTCTTAATATAGAGCGCGACCCGTCCCCCATTCCCCCCCTCCGCCCCATGGTTTTTTGAGGAACCGATTACCACCCATTTTCCTACCACTTCTTTCTTCTTACAACTCTCGCGGCCCTAAAGGATGAGATCCCCTCTTAGAGACCTCTCGTCTCGATCCCCCACACCATCCTCTCCACTGATTCCCATGAAACCCCAAACTCTCTTTCAATGTCCTCCCTCCCTATTTCCTTGCCCTCTAACCCAACATTGATAGATTTCGTCGTTTTCCTATTTTTGCTCTTTTCTCCGCCCCTCCCCTTGTTCGATTTTGGTTGTTACTTCCCCCCTTTTTAACCCAAATTAAAGCGCCGGCCCGAACGTCATCCCCAGTTTTCCGCTTCCTTTCGCCTTCCTTCCCAGCCTTTTCTTCCTTTCCGCCCCTTGGACCATATATATGAGAAATTGGTTCCTTCTCCCCCCCCACCTTCGTCCCCTTGGAAAGAAACACGGATCATGATGTTTCTCTCCTCTTCTTGTGTCGTTTTTCCCTCCTTCCTGTTTTTGCTTTCTACCCCCCTCTAGCCTGGAGTCGTATCTTCTCCGTTGACCCCACACACTTCCTTTTCTTCGCCTGCCCAACTTTTTCGCCACTTCCGAGTTTCTGCTCTCTTTCCTCCTTTTTTATTCATCTACCCCTTTCGAGACTACCAAACGGGGTGGTTCGAGTCTTTCTGGTGGCGTACCTTCCCCCGCCCAGCCGAACCATCACCCCTATGTGTTTGTCTGACTTCTCCTAACTTTCTTTCCCCTTCCCAAAGGTATCTTTCCCCATCAAATCGAAGGCTGTTTGCTCCTTTCCCCCCTTTTTTCGGGGACGCGGTAAGTGGTATGCTTTTCCCAACGAAGCAGACCCCTCGTCCTTGGCCCCCCCCCGTTTTCCCCCCTCTGCTCTCGTTGTCTCTTCCTCCCTGCTCGTCGAAACCTCTGTCCCCGATCCTCTTTTCTGCCCCCCTTTTGGAAACCCCACTTCATGTTTAGATCACGAGTCCGACCTCTCCATCCAGTCAGAAGAGTTTCTTTGACATTGTGACCCATGATACAAGATGGTCCAATGCCTGTTGTTAACACTTTCACCTTCTACCATTTCCATTAGATTGAAGAAGGATAATGATTCTGAGTTTGTCCCCTATTGAATGTCCTTTAAAGGCTGGGAGGGATTTCCCGCACTCTCTAGAAACCTCAACAAATTTTTTCCTCTTTTCAGCTCAGTCTTTGGCACCCTCCTCCCTAGAATTTCGGTGGTAGCCGCCATCTTCTCGCATCGAGGGTCTTCATGTTACCTTGTCCCCCCCACCTTCCCTCCCCTTACAAAACAAATCGCGGATACGAGTCCCCTACCTCACCTTACGACCTCGCAATGACGTCCTCTTATTTTACGTGACTGAAGAACTCCCTCACATATTCTACCGCCCCGTAGATGTGCCGCCCTTTCCTCCGTTTCCCGCCTCCTCTTCTAAGGTCATCTTCCTGTTTCCCCTGTTGTCTCCATTCCTCAGTACTTGCATTTGTCTCCCATGGTCGGAGAAGGACCCCAAAGATATGATTTCCTTCCCCGCCCATGGCCCACCGGTTACAATAAGGGATGGCATATCCCCCAAAGGGTCCGGCCCTGCAATGTGTGCGCCCGCGATTTCCAGAGAGCAGAGGGAATTGGTCAACTTTTAGGATACCCCGCGAGTCTCGAAATAAACAGTATTCCCGAGAGGCCTGCTTACCAAAATACCACTCAATCTCACCCCTTTTTCTCCTTTCCGGACGAAATCAAACATCCTCTCTTTAATCATCTCTCCTTGTTGTTTATGTTGTCTTCCTTTTCTGTTCACTCCCAAACCCTGGCTTTTCTAGTTTACGGACGGCGGAAATGTTCCTCTTTCCTTTCTCCTTCAAAGCAGCGCTTTCTCGCCAACTTCGTAGTCGCGACCTAGTTTCAGCCTTTAGTGTCATTGTCCTTGACTCTTAGTTGCCATTTTTAGATTAGTTCAATAGACTCCTGTGCCAGATCTCCATGGTTTTCTTAAGTTTCTTTCCGCAGTTATCGTCGGGTCAGCGCTCCCCTTACCCTTTTTACTCAAGAAGAGTAAATTTTTGAGCCAAGGCTTGGGCGGGTCCCGAGGCAGTGCAACTCGGGCAGCGTCCTTTTCGGAAGATGTTTCTGGTTGTTTGCTATGTTGTTTTACTGTTCACTTAATCCGAATAACTCCTCTCGACCAGACCGTAGTTTCGTGTTTGTCTCTTCCCCCGCCCTTCTCCTTCGGTCCGCCCGCTTATCCTCCGTTCGGCACTACTCCCAAAGTCCCCTTTCCCAACCGCCCCCCCCCCCCTCGTAGGAATACGCCCCCCCCCCCGATGAAGCACCCCCCCCCCCTCCATCTCTACTTTGCATTTGATCCTTCCGCTCACCATGCCACTCACCACTTCTCCTCCATTGCATTACCACGCGCTCCTGTCCTGATAGGCTCGGCCGGCACTTACGTTCTTTTAGTTGTCTTTTTTTTCCATGCACTTTCCGTTTTCAGACACAGCACCAAGTACATGCCCCCTATCCTTTTTGTTGTCAGTACTAGCCATGTTGCGTCAACTCTTGTCTATCTCTTTGTGTTCTCGTTTCCTACTCTTCCCTTATAGAAAAACCCGGTTACAACGATTTCCTACAATGTGCCCCCCTTTTTGATTTGATGTCTCCCCCCTTTGTTGTCGAAATTTCGGCAACCACCCTCCCTGTGTCTTCACGTTAACGTACACCTCTCGCTGTCAGATTCTCCCACGATAGTGCCGTCCCAAGTGCGTTCGTGCGACTCGCGCTCCCATCAGTGCCAGGTGTGTCGAATTCGCCGGC
>Ga0179593_1731287_pt1 | contig 11111 bp, 15 predicted proteins | sample CZODoug2_1_08_16_FD_185931 | JGI IMG/M metagenome (GOLD analysis project Ga0179593, IMG submission 185931) | Vadose zone soil fungal communities from Angelo Coast Range Reserve, California, USA - CZODoug2_1_08_16fungal (PacBio error correction) | ecosystem: Environmental > Terrestrial > Soil >... | reverse complement strand
CGTCTTCTTCATAGTATCTCTGCCCCCTCGCCTTGTTCCAATTTTCTGACGGCCATTCAGTCTTCACCCCTTTAAGGTTCCTCTCTTCCTTTTGCCTCCTTTATCTAGATAGAGTGTGACCTTCACTGTCCTCTCCGAGCTTTTCCTTTTGTTCTAGTTCCTTCGTGTAGTCGAATGTCTTCCTTAACTTACTCTACCTTGTAGCTCGCGCCATACTTTTTTTCCATACACGATCAAACTTTGGGACGCCCTTCCCTCACTTCTTTCTTTCTCCTTCCGGCATGCAGTATTGTGGTTGTTTTTCTGGAGTGATGTCTCCCGGACGTTTGAAGATTTTTCCTTGCAAGGAGGGTTGGTGACGGGACCGAACCTGGTTTTGGCGTTTTCTTTTTGACGGAGTGTCTTCCTTCCCTTCTCCATCAGACGATCTCCTCATTCGGCTGTTCGACATGGCAGTTATCCTTCTAGTGAAATGCTTTTTTTTGTTAAAAGTGTCCACGAGCTGTGTCACCCTTACTAGGGAGTACCGAGACGAGGAAGCGCCACTTTCTTCACATCCTTCATTAGAGAAGGTATTTTCACTCTTTTATTTCTCTAGATTATTGTGATTATTCCTGTGCTTACCGGTTCACATTCTAACTGCAACCCGAAGGGCACCCGCTTCTAGTCCCTCTCGCTCATGCTCGACTTAATGCAAAGACCTGGAAATCCAGTTACTAACTTCGTCCCAAGCCCCCCGGTCTCGTTTGCACAGGAGATCAGGTTCCTTCCCTTTGTTTTGGATTGTCCTTACCAAAGGCTTTTATTGCCTTCGTGGACCTTCACCAGATCCCTTAATGTCTCGACGGTTCACTATCGTTCCACCCACCTAGCATCCTCCACTCCTTCGAGCGTTTTTCTTTCTGTCCCCCCCCCTCCCGGGTTTTACCCTCTATTGTCACTTGTGTTCGGAAATTTAGATTAACCCCCTCTCGCTATGTCGCTCTACTGGGTTAGGTTAGGGATTTCCCTTCTGGTTCTACCCAGTTAAGGTCCAAAGGAACGAGTCCAGCCTATGTGCATTTTCTAGTGTCTCCCATTCACTGCTTGTTATACGGAACTCCTCAGATCCCCCCCGTTATTCTTGTCTTTTAAGCCGCGCAGTTGTTATTATCTCCTTCTCCCCCCCCCCTTGATTCAAGGTCTTCTTCTGGGTACCCTTACTCTGACTCGCGATTTCTTCTCCTCGCCAGCTTTGGGTTTCTTAATATTCCTGAGTTTCCTTCTTGTCACTCGGACATTTGTCGAGATACCACGCATTCACGAAAACTCTCTTCATCCCGCGAAGAAATGCAGTCCTTCTCCCTCTGAATGGGCACCAGAAGCCCCTACAACACCTGAAGATTGATAATACGAATTCCGCTCCACTCCGCCATTTTGGATTCCCTACCCCTCCGTTGCTCCTTTCCCAGTCTACCCCGCCTTCCCAGTCTCGCAACGGTAGGCTGTATCCTCTTTCTTGTCCATAACCCCGCTTGCTCTTTTTTTCCCCGGTTTGTACATCCCTCCCTTCCTGGATTAGTACTTATCGTCGGCGTCATCTCATTGGTATTCCCAGGACCCGCACATCAAAAAAGTCCCCCAGGAGATGTTACGTCGTCTGATCTGCTTCTTCTTCGGAAATTTTATTTCCCAACTTCCCTCACCCATTTATGTCCCTGTATTGGTAGCTGTATAGCATCTCTCCAAAGAAAGAGATCTTCAAGCCTTTCTGACAAACTGCGTAGCTCTCAGTTTTCTTACCTTGTTCCCTTTTCTCAGCATCCTATCCATCACCGATCTGCTACATTGTTTATTTGTATCCGTCTTTTTTTTGTGATACATCCGCAGGCGTCCACCTATTACTGGTTCCCTTGCCCCCTTCTCATGGTAATCGCAAAGGGGCGGACATAGGTATTGTGATATGCTCCCCTGTACCACGCTAGGACAGTTAACGTTTCTGCCCGGAATCGGCCAGGCTTGTCATTGCGTCGAGCATTTTTGGCCCGGCATTTCCCATACTACTTCTGTTTATCCTGACTTGCCGTTCCCACCCTTTCATGAAAGTGACGTTTATTGCTCCGCTTCCTAGCTGTAATTTTTTACCTCTGTTTTTTTCCCGTTCGTTCTTTTTCAAAAGTTCGATGTTAACCCTTGAGGACTTAGGACTCTATTAGACATGCGACCTCGGTGACCACTTAATGCCCAGCCTCTTTCGCCTCTTTAGACTCCGTAGCGAATGTTCTGATTCTAGAGCTCGTCACAGGAGAAGGCTTTCGACTTTTTTCTTGCCCATCTGTACTTTTTTGTGGTCCAAAGAGGCGGCTCCAGTTCCTCTTTATGCCTAACAGCCTTTTTTACATATTTTCTTCAGCTTTTGCCTCCGGATCTTCTCTTATCCCTACCCCTATACTTTCATAATGTGTTTATCTTTTTTATTCCTTCCTGTTTTGTGACTTGCAACTGCCTCTGTACACTCCCCATCGCTTGGACCGAGGCAAGATATGATCAAAGTTTTATCTGTAGGAACGATCCTGTTGTCTTATTAGTCCTCATTTGTGCATATTGCTTTCATCCGTGCCTGTGACACGCCATCTTTCTTCTCCCGCTAGATATTGTACCGTTTCCTCTGGGCAGTTTTTGGTTCTCTAGGAGGTCATTAGGTTAGCTCAAACCCCACATCTTCCTCTTGGAAGCATGTTCCGCTTTATTCTTCCTTCAAGAAGACGCCCTGGTTTTCCAATTACTCCTACTGCTATCTCGTGTTACAATTGTTCTTTTGGTCTAGGTTGTAAGTTATTACACCCGTATGGGCAATGTTAGGATCTGTTCCGTGGTGAATTCTGGCTCTTTCATTTTTTAGGAGCGTTGATGACTCGGGACCTCTAAAAGGGAAGTTTGTTATCTTTCCCCCCTTTTTTTAAATTCAGCCATTTCTTCTCAGGCCAATCGTTTTTGGCGGTCATTGATCTCACCACCGGGAACCTGTCCTGTCATGTTTTTTTTTATGGCTCCACTCGCGAAACCTACCTTTTCCCTTCTCACACCCTCCACCCTCTATGTAATTCGCGTCTCCAATTGTTTATACCTGCCATTACCCTGTATCAAAAATTACTTCCTACGCTTGGAATTCCCCCCGTTCGTTCCTGTCACCCTACCGGCCTCGCCTCAATTCATCTATTTCACAGACCGGCTAAGCCCTTGAGTATCTCACTCCTATGCTCCACATCCAGACCCCTCAGTCTTTATCCCACTTAATGTGTACTCTCCCCCGTTCTCGTACTGGTCCTGTCCCTACCGATAGTGAGTTCCTAAGTTTTCTCCCTACCCGAGCGGGTTTCCCCTGGTGAGTTCATCAGGCTGCCACAAACTCGAATCCTACAGACTTTTGTACGGCCCTATCAGGTTCCAGAGACCAGACGACTCATTGCCGAAAATCCCCCCACTCCTTCTCCGTACCTCGGCTTGACCATACATCCGAGCGCTTTATTCCCCGTTGCTAGCCCGTTTTTAAACTTGCCCCCTCTTTTTGCGTGCATGAGCAAAGCTCGACCATCAATTTAACCTCTGACGTCTTTTCCCCTTAGATCCCTCCCTTCCTTCGCTCAAGCGCGGTCTGCCCATTTTCCCGCCCTTTGTTGTCCCACTCTTTTTTTCTAGCGGCGGAGGCCCCCTTTCGCTCGTCCCTCCCTGTCCCTTCTGAAGATCCAGCGACCCTACTCTTCAATTGTCTGGCAGCCAAGTTAACACTTTCTCCCTCTCTTTTAGTCAGTGCCCACCCTACATTTAATTCAATCATATTCAAATCAGGCAGCCAGTCGTGTGTTTCTTCTGTTGTGCTCTCGTATGGGTGCCTCCCATCCCTTGTTCTCCTCCTTGTGACCGGTTCCCACCCTTCATGATCACCGTCCAACCCTTATGATCAATTTTTTGTTCCTCTTTTCTCTGTAGACACCTTTACTCCCCTTTTATATTCCGACAAAGCTTACCTCTTTGTTTACCTCCGTTTATTCCCACTCTGTCGTCCTTTCCATGCTCACCGTTCACATTTGCACCTTAGTAATTTTTCATTTTTCCCTCCGCCCGTTCCCTCCTCAGCGGTTTGTGCTTAGTGATCCAGCCCCTAGATCCCCCTCGTCCTTCGTTTTATTGTGAGCTCCGTGAAAGGTTTCAGGTCTTATCATCGGGGACTTTCCTCTGTTTCTCCTTTTTCCCTGACAATTTTATCCTGACGTTCCCTGTCCCAGCCCTCCCCACCTCTTTTTAACCCAACCTCTCATCAGGTCTGTGGCTTTGTGGGGAGTGGTCCTGATTAATCTTTTTCTTTCTGGTTACTTGGCATTTGTCTCTCTCTTCCTTTTTCCTCCTTCTTTTTCACCCGCGCTCTGCTCCCACCCTCGTCCCTTTTCTCTTGCATTTATCTCCTGAACGCGACCAGGTGTTATTTCCCACTGGTCCGTCCCGATTGAGAGCTGGAGCCTGGTTACTTTTTCTTTCTCCCCCCGGCCAAATTACTACAGTTTGTTTTCGCTGCTTTTTATTTTTCCCTTTTTTCTATTTTTTTATTTCCCCAAGATCCCTCACTCTGGAACCCATCTCTGTTATCCGTCTCCGTAATTTCCCTTTCTTCTCTTTTTTTTTTTCTTTTTCCTCTCTCTTATTAGAATTTTCTACTATAGTTCACCCAGATGCGGTCCCTTCACTCCCCTCCCACGACCACATTCCTCCTTTTCTCTTTGGATGTCATTCGTGCTGTCTCTCCATCGATTTAGTCCCAACTTTTCTATTTCTACGCTACGCGTCTTACCACTCAACATCTCTCGGCTTTCACCCCTAAAGTGCTCCCGACCTTTCCTATTTCCAGCCACTATTTGGTGAATAACCCTCGCCTCCTTCCTTCCTCCCCTGCCCTTTTTTCCACTCTCGATTCATCAGAGTATCCTGTACTTGTTTGCACGGCATTGTTCATTACCTCCTGGTCTCACTACTTTTTCCCCGCCACCTTTTTTCCCATAATAGTTTCGTATTAGTACCACGCCGATTTCTGTCCCACCCTCGGTCCAAAACGTTAAGTTCAGGTCCTGGTCCCCAACCTAGAGCTGTGAATATTACTATTCATTCTCTCCCGCCCTCCACGAGACCTTTAACAAAAGCTTGTCCCCGCCCTTCTATGTGCATAACCCTACCTCTCATCCTCATACGTTGTGCCTTTATAAAAGTGGTTTTTTCACCTTGCACCTCTCCCCATTTCCCAAAGATGCGTCCCCCGTTTTCCCTACCTTATTTGGTTTAGGGGATGTATCATTCCATCCTTTTCCTCCCCTACATTCTACTTAAGGCACGTATCTGGGCCTCAGTCGTTCCCCTGTTATGCACCTTAGAGTTCGCTGCCGTGACGAACCCACCTTAAAGCTCCCTTACCCCACCACCCGTTCCGTATTCTCTTCGACCACTGGAGCAGACCACAGTCTTCGATGGACTGATTCCGGAGCGAAACGACTGTGCACGCCCTCTTCCCCCCTTTCTTATATTGCTCTGCAGCGGCGTTGCCCAAATCACCCACATTTTTCCATTGCTCCCTACCCTCTGTTCTGTTCCCGCGGTGTTCTTCCATCGCCTTGATCTTACCTCCTTTTTGAAGGCCGGAAATGAGGATTCCACGGTTTTCCTTGACCTGAAACACGCCCACGACGATTTTGTGCTGAGACCTTTCAGTTGAAGCATTCTATCCAGGACTCACCATTTGCAAGCGATTACGGAGCCTTTTACCGTCGTTTCCACGCTGAAGTGAACACTACTGTATCCCCGCTTTTTTTTTCTGTGAGGATAATGAGGAGACAGTTGTCGCACAAGGGCGGTCCCGTCTTAAGTTTCCCTCCTTCTGGCCTTAACCCATCCCTTACGGCGTTCCTCTCTCCTCCTCCTCCAGTTGTTGTTTCTCTCGATCATTACACGGTGAACTTTCATCAAGCTAATGGCACTCCCTTTCGTGGACGCGGCTCTTTTATTCCATGCCTCCGAACCTGGCGTCGCCCAGTTGTCAGTATCGTCCTTTTGCATAGGTATTTCTTTATATTTATAAGATGCTCTTTTTTCGTGTTTCCCAGGAGTGTTCTCGCCTGGTCGGCGTTCGCGATGGCTGACCCCGGAGGGATTTCCTTGTTCTTACCCGCCCTCTATTTCTTCCCAGTAGTGCGCTGCACGTTGGTCGGTTGATTTAAGAACGTTTCTTGCGTTTTTCCTCCGGCATCTGCCTTTTCCCCTGCAGTTGCCTGGTTCCATCCAGGTACCCTAACCCTTTTTCTGCCGGAGTCCCCCTCTCACCAGCAGACCTTACGGGGAGTCCCAGGTCTTCGACTCCCATTCCTCCCCAGCTTCCGTCTTTCATTTCCCTCTCCCTTTGCTCTTGGCAACGAGTGGATAGTATGTCATTTTATCTGCGTCCCGGGTATTTATTTTCCGGCCAGATGCTCAATGAATTAGTGCCCTGCTCTTTCGTCCATCTTTCTCCCTTTTTATTTGAAGATTCTCCTTTCGACCTCTGTTTTCATGAGAAGCTTCCACCCCTTTTGAGACCTCATTCTTTTCTGTCTTACTCCGTCGCCCCTTTTCTTTAGCAGCCTCACATGCCTGGGCACCCGACCTACGACCCCGTGCATTGATCTTTTTTTTTTTAATTTCTCCCTGTGCTCCCATGGCAGCACGTTGTTGGCCGGGTTCATGCCCGGCAATACTCCCCGTGAGACCTGGTCTCCTCCCCCCCCCACTTAATGTTTCCCTTCCCCCTTCTCTTTTCCCCCCTTTAACCTCCTAGCAGCTTTCCCCCTTACCCCCTGTGGCAGGATTCCCCCCCCTCCTTTGCCTCTTTCTTTTTTTCTCCTTATCTCCCAGCGGACCCTAAGTCTACACTTATTCTGACCCTAAATCATAGGACCTTCTCTATGCCTTAGAAGTATTCCGTCTGATAGTTACTTCCCTATATTCGCTTGGGGCTGAATTAAAGTAACATTCCAATCCTTCTTCTCCCCCCTACCCTGTATTCCTTTAAGTGCAAGCCCGCGCCGCGTGTTCTAATTAATGCTTGGAGTCCCCGATAGCGCGGTGTTTGACCCCCCCTCCTTCTTTCTAAATTTCTGAGAGGGCACCAACGGCCATATTTTTCCCTCTAGAGATGTGATGGCCTTTTCCTAAATTCTTCCATCTTTCTTTCTTTGCGTCGCAATATGTTCGCTGGCCCTTCGAAACCATTTTCATTGAAGTTTCCCGAACCGCGTCGGTCCCGGCCCCTGTGGCCCTTTTTTCTCCCCTTCCCAATCCAGCTTTTTCGCCTCCGCGCTCCTTGAGGTGTCCTTTTTGTTTAATTTCTCGTCTGTCTTTCTTGGTTTGAGCTTCCCCTCCCCTCCTCGCTTCGAGGATACCCTCTCTTTAGGAGGACGAGCCCTTTCCTTTTTTTATTTTTCGTTATTTTGGCGACCAACGATGACCAGGTTCCGGTAGTTCCCTTCTTTTGCCTGCCCTTCCTTTTTTTCAGTGGTTTAATTTCTTGCGGTCTCCATTCATCACTCCGTCGCCTTCTTTCTCCGTGCGTGGTTGCCCCTTCTCCGGCCAGATTCCGCCCCTTGCCCTTTGCCCTGGTTCCCGTGGCGTGCCTCCTAATAATCTCTTGCTGTCGCTGCTGCTCCCTGCCTCCTGCTGGTTCATCTTTTCTAATCTTCGGGTTTTAGACCTTAGTGCGACGGCCTCACCTTGTACTCCTATTTTACCCCCCTCCCCGGCTGCCTTATATCTTGTTCACCCCCTCTCCTGTGAAGTTTTCTATGCCCTCACGGTTTTCACCAGTCGCCGTGACTCCCGTCTTCTTCTTCCTTCGCCTTTTTCACTTTTTCCTTTTTTCTTTTGTTTTTTTCTTCTTTTTTTCAATCTGTTTCTTCATGGCAATGCGAATGCAAATTTAACCAGGTCGTGTTTTCTGACTTCTTTTTGCCCTTCAGGTTCATTTTTTTTCCTGCCCACCTTTCTCTTTTTTTTTGCTCTATTATCCCTTTTTATGGTCAGTACTTTCTAAACCCTCGAACTGTTTGCTTCTTCTCCCTTCTTCCGACCCCTCGCTCTTCCCCTTTTCCCTTATTTCTTTGGGTTTTAACCTTGTTATTTTGTACACCATTTATTCTTTTTCCCCGACCCTCTGCTTTGTCACATCTTTTCTCTTTTTCAGTCTTCTTCCGGTTTTTGTTGTATCGCCCCTCTTTTGGTTGTTTTCTTCCAATGTTCGAGGAGGTGGTATCTTGGAAGCGGTCAATTATATGGCATTTTTTTTGGTCAACATATACAGTTCTATCTTCTCTGTTGCTCCTCTCATAGCTCGTGCTATCTCTATTTTTTCAATCCTCACCGTGACTTTTTTTTTTACCTGATCTCCCCCACATGGATACCCTTCGTACCGCACTCTCGCCACATTTTAGGCACACTTTTTTTGGAGGCGAGTGGTAACCTGAAATCATCTGTCCCTTCTCTAGTTATTTTGACCAGAAATCATCTCATTTTCAATACCCCCCCCTGACAGAAAGGTCCCATCAACAGCACCACCAGGCGCAACTAGTTCCCCTCCCTCTTATCGAGAAAATCCACCAGTTAGTAAGTGTCGCTTCCTTTCCCCTGTAAGCCCCCTCCCTCCAACATTAGCCACCCCCCCAACCCCGTCCCATTTTCCCCCCCCCTTCTCTTCAATGTGCATATCCCCCAATCCGCCTCGTCACAAGGTTTCCGACCGATTCCCGCATGTTATTTTTTTCCTTCCCCCCGGCCCACCCTTTCCCCCCAGTTCACGCCCACCCACAAGGTTCCATCCCCTTTCCCCCCTCACTTGGTAAAGTAATGGAGAACGCCCGAATCTTTTGATCTGCGTTCAGCGTAAAGTTTTGGATTTCTTTCAAAACCCACGAGGGAAAAACAAAGCTTCCACCTCTCCTTAATGATCCAGCTTTTAATTTGTTTTTTTTTCCTTCCGCCCCCCCTTTCGCTAGTTTTTCTTCTCTCTTCTCCCCCAGTAAGGATAGAAATCTCATCGGATTCAGTCAGTATTTCATTTATCTCCTTCGAGCGCTGCTTCGTTCCGAGTTCTTATCCCCTTCGCAGCGGTATTCTTTCCGTGCCATTTTTCACTATCTCTTTATTCCGGTTGAGTTAATCTCCTCCTTTCCTTATGAAATCCACCCTCTTTTTTTATACTTTAATATCCAGTCATCCCCCACCCTTATCCGCTTCCTTTATATAGGCTTTAGCTATTACCCCTTTAACCCCCCATTTTCTGATAGACCGGGTAGATCTGTGAAGGAGATCCTACCAACCCTCACAAATCCCCTCTTTTTTTCCTATTGCTTACCCTTCTATCTTAACTATTTTCCTCATTCTCTCCTTACTACACGACGCCTTTCCTCCGACCTATTCTGCCCCCCTGCTCCCTTTCTCTTGTTCATTTTTCGCCCCTATCGTTTGTCTGAAACAGGGGATGAAATTGTTTCCAATTTAGTTAATGTTGTGACCCTCTGGTTCCTTTCTGTCCCGTTTCCTTTACCCGGAGTTCAACGAGTACGTAGTGTGTAACTGTCACTGCTCCAGAAGCCGTCCGACGTTACTTCTTTTACCTATGTGACCAAGTGTCCCATATCTCGATGGACTGTTGCTCTGCCTCGGTTTGTCAGCCGAGTGTAAAAAGTCACGGATGATTTCCCCTTCCTCTCGTTTATCCTCCTTCCTCAGCCTAACGTCCATTTTGATCCACCAATTTCTAGCTTATTTTTTTGTGATCGTATAAAGGTGTTCCGGAGACCGTCCTTTATACCAAAGGCCCAACCAACGGCCTAGTCTCTTCCACATTCTACTCTCTTATTTTCCGGGATTTCGCGTCGAAATTTGAAGTTCTTAGATACTCCTCCCCTTCCCAGTTGTTTTTTGTATCTTCATAACGTTCTGAAAACTTATGCCACGCACCCCCCATGTGCGCACAAGCTCAGCTCTCCATGCTAGCTTTTTCAGGAAGATCTTCCTTCTCCCTTCCGCAGATGTCCATCAAAAATGAATTTTTTTTCCCTTTCTTGCCACTACCTTTTTTCAATTTTGTACTGATGGTCCCTTCGTTTTTGACCAGCTCACTTCCTCCTTTTTCTCGTCTAAGTGTGTTCTCCCCTTCCTCGTTTGCTCTCCGTTTTTTCCCAAACCACTACTCTTTCCTTCCTTTCTTTATTATCTTTCCCCACCTTGGTTCTTATCTCTTCCGTTTCACGCACCCGCTAGACAGCATTTTCTCCACTCCCTCCTCCCGGACTTTATAACCTGGCTCAGCTAAGACTTCCCTTTGGTGTCCATCCGCCCCAAAGTCCAGCATTATATCCCTCCAAGTTCACTCTTTTCACCTATTGATACGAGACTCATTTTCTCTTAGCAAGGCATCACCGCCCCACCCCCGATAGACCCTACCTCTTTCCAATTACACCCCTTGTTAGACTGTCTCGATAAGGCAGCTACCCCCCATCACCATTTATACCTTTTTGTTTTTTGCACAGAGTGCACAACTTAGAATAACTCATTATGAAACCTCCGGACATCCTTCTTCTCTCCCGACCACTTTTCAAATACCTTTCCAAGATACTGGGTACCCCTTATTCTGCAGCCTTTACCCCTCTCTCTAAGTTCCCCTTTGGAAGACACCCATCAGTCCTTCCGGTGAAATTAGTCGGTCTGCACTCCCTGTTTTTCTCTTGTACCTCGCGGGTATCTAAACTCCGGAGAAATTATCGGCGCCGTCTTATCATGGCCTAACAATTGGTCGACCCGGTGGGCCGGCACCACGTTTTGTATTTCACCCTGCATTCAACCAATTCCTCCCCCCCCCGAACCTTAATACAGAAGCATTAACGTGTATCTCTATTACCCCTCATGGCCCCCCGCCTTAGGCCTCTAGAATGTCGGATTTGGTGACATAAGCGTGTTGTGTTTAGTCACGCCTTCCGGCCTCAGATGGCGCCAGGGACTGCACCTCCTCTCCCTGTCGCCCCTTGTCTACCAGGTCCACCTAGTTCTACTTCCCAACAAGC
>Ga0179593_1703389_pt1 | contig 11111 bp, 15 predicted proteins | sample CZODoug2_1_08_16_FD_185931 | JGI IMG/M metagenome (GOLD analysis project Ga0179593, IMG submission 185931) | Vadose zone soil fungal communities from Angelo Coast Range Reserve, California, USA - CZODoug2_1_08_16fungal (PacBio error correction) | ecosystem: Environmental > Terrestrial > Soil >... | reverse complement strand
TCCCCTGCAGATTTTCCGACGGTAGAGCCCTCTCCCTTTGCGTCTTCCCTCTGATTCTCTGGCGTTTTTCCTTCCCCCGCCATAGATCCCTCGGACCACCTTTTGGTGCTGCGTCTGCTGCTAGCTGTATGTAGTTTTTTGTCTGGTCCCCCCCCCGTGCCTCCCCACTTGCTGTTTTGCGAACTCAATTTCCCTTTAATTTCCCCTTTTTTCGAGGGTGTTGTGTAACTCTTCTTCTTACTGGCCCCACTTATTTTTTTCCCCCGGACTCAGACCCTAACTACCCTTACTCGGTGTAGAAGATGAAAGCAATTTGATCTATGTGATGCCATTGCGTGCAGCTTCTCATCCCAGACCCACAGCGATTTTTGTGCATCCCTCCCTTTAGCGCCTCTATTCAACCTGACCTTTTGATGCTAGTCGTAATCTCTACACGTATTTTCTAGGCTGCTTGTCCAGCTCCCCCGAATCCAGATCGAGTGAGTCGCCTGTGAAAACGCCACTCGACCAGGTCCCGAGCTTTACCATGTCTTCCCCCCCCCCCCTCAACTTTCCGGCCAATAGGAAACTCAGCAACCCCTCCCCTTTGGTTTGCTTTTTATCCGAGAAATAGATTTCTCTGTCTTGATCCTCTGGAGGGCCCGTGACCCTTCTCCGTTGGTATAATTTTTCCCCTCTTGCTGTCCAGGGGCTTCTCTAACAGGTTGTAGACCCTCTTCCACTCCACCACCCGTTTTTTGATGTTGCAGACGATGACCAGGCGATCAAAGTGCGATTCCGGGTTTGCTTCGCCCCAGCGCATCCTATGTTGGGTCTCAGTGAGTCCAGTCTCCCAGTCTCCTCTTTTCGTATTCATGCTAGACTTATAGGTTTTCCGTGATTTTCTTGTAAGAGGCCTCCCTTCGTTCATTTATGAATATTGGTTTTTGCCGTTCATTCCTATCGAGTTTCCTTCCTTGTTACACTCAGGATTCGTAGGCGTCACACTTTCGCTGAAAGACCCATCTCCTGATGTGCAGACTATGGCGTACTCGTTTCCATCATCGCATTTGTTTTGTCTTGCTTTCTGGAAGCCCCCCCCAGGCTTGGACATGGGCTCCCCTCGCCCCCAGGAGTAAGGAGGCTAGACCCTCTCGGTTCCTCCCTTGGCGACTGCCTTAAGAACCTCCCAGCTCTGGGTTTTTCACCACCCCTGGTCTTGGTGGAAAGTATAAATCCCCCTCGTTTCCCCGTTTTTTCGCCATCGTTTTTTCCATCGCGTTCTCGTACTGAGGCTGTGGCTCCTCTCGATTCCCCTTCTTCTTCTTTTCCTCCGCCCCTTTTTTGGTTTTTTCTATCTTCTGTCTTCGCCAAATCAGTACGGCTACTCCGAGATCGTCATTTCGGCCTCCCCCACCCAACGAGGTTTAGGCCTGGAAGATTTCCCGACCCTTACCCCGTGTTTTTCCCCCTCCTTCGGCGTGCGCGTACCTCCCTCGCAATTCCCCGTAACTTGGTTGTTCCTGCTTCTGTTCTTTTTGTCCCTCCCGGTCCCTCCGCCGCTGTGTGTTTGTTCCCTTTGTTCACCCCCCCTCTGCCGAGGCTTCCGAGGACTGCATCCGCTGGAAGCAGCTGCGGGTCTCCCTTTTGACTTCTTTTTTTCAACCAAGCCGGAATTGGTCCCCCTGCGTCTGGGTTCCGTCCACTCGCAAGATGCGTTTTTTGTTATTTTTTTCGGAAAAATTATTGCGCGTCCCAAGTCCCGCTCTCCTGACATTTCCCGAGTGACATTTCCGCCTGATAAGACTGCGGGAGCCCTTTTTCGGTACTTGTCCAAAACCCCCATCTTCGTTCCCCGATGCTACCCCCCCTTTCCCCCCCTTTTGATCGACTGGTCGTCCCAGTCCCCCCCGCAGGGTTTTTTTGTTTTTTATTTTTTGGTATGTCGACACGGTTTTTTCCGGGTCACAAGGGATCCCCCCCCCCGGCTCCATGGATTCCCAAATGGTGATATTTCACGGTACCTGTTGATCCTTCCCCGAAATATCTTTTTTCCCTCCTCACGGTTCTTAATCCCATCTTTTTCTCTCGCGGAGTTTTATTTCACTTCTGAGGCGCCTGAAACATCGTCGGCGGTTTTCCCCTTTTCGTGACACGCTTTTTCCCCCCTTTTCACTGTGCTTCTATGTCACCATGCGGTCACGGCAGCCTCTCCAAACATGACACCACCGAATATGTGAAATCCTTAGCATCAAATTCCTTCTTGCATTCTGGTAGGGATTTTGAACCATCGCTTTGCAGTGGTCCTGCTCCCTTCTGCTCAATGTCCCACATCTTTCATCTCAACTAAAACGGCTTTCGTCTTGCGTAGGCCCTATTTCTTCGGTTCGGAGCATTTCCCGGTCTCCATGGCTGTAGAGAGAGATCCATCGGAACTTCCCCCTAGGCTAAATCTTTCGCACTACCTCGAACCAGTGCTGCGATCGTGGGCAGCCATCCCCCCCAATCCCTGCCCTCGCGACCCCCCCACCCGATCCAACCTCCCAATGTCCCTGGTGAGTTCTATATTCCCCCCCCCACTGACACTTCTCTCCAAGGGGCGATTTCTCGACCTCGCCCCCCTTCTGGCAGGAATTCCTTTTCCCCCTTTTCCACCTCCCTCTTTACTCCTACCTTTGTTTGTGATTATTCCTTGAAAAGGTCCCCTGATTTCCTAAGTTTTCCCTTACGGTCGAGAAACGACATTTTGTGTCCCTTGAATAGAGGTACGTTCTGGCGTCCAGCAAGCCAACCTCGATGGAACTTTCCCTTCCATAATGCATTTTTTTTTTTTTTTGTTTTGCTTCTGCGCGCGCTTTGTGGCTCTCCCTCTCTCGACGAATTCGTATGGAGGCGCCACCTCCTTTACCCCCGTTTGCGGTTGACCCTCCGCCTCTCATGGCCTTCCTGCCATTTCCCTCCGCCCCTAAAGAAATAGGCCTCGTTCTTCCCCCTCTTTTGTAGTGATTCTTCCAGAACTCTCCTCTGTGATGCCATTGCGCCGACTTGCTTGACCCCCAAGCGCTTTGGTGCCCCCTACCATTGCAGCGCCTCCTAGAACCTTTTCCTTCTCCCCTCGTTTACTATGCGGTCAAGGATCTCTTCTTGTCCCGCTCCGCCAGGAGTTTCGCGTGTCGCGTTGAAAAGCCCCCCATTTGTTATTTTTCTAATGTCTCTTCTTCCCCCCTCCCGGCTCAATCTGCCTAGAATCAAACCCCCCATTTTTCACTTCGTTGGATGATCGAGTCCATAGATTCTCTTCTACACCTGGAATTACTTCGTGAGATCCCCCATTTTTTGATACCTTTATCCTTTGGGACTTCGGGGTCCCTGCGAAACGTTTCTCAGACTCACCATCCAACTTCGCGCCCGTCGATTTCTTTTGATTTCCTTTTGATCGCAAGGGATCCCAATTTCGATTCGGTTTTGGCTCAGCTACTCTCGCTTGAGTTTTTCCTCACAGTTTCCCTTAGCCCTGTCCACAGCCCTGACCTCTTTCATCGGTGCCTTTGTGACGTTTTTAAATTCCGCATTTGGCAGCGCGCTTGCCATCCTTTTCCGCCGGCAGAGATTTCCTTTGATTACGGCCCCCAGTCTTCTTGTAAACAGGATTTGCGTCCGCACTTGGTTTCAACCCTTTTTAGATCCCTTTACCTTCTTTTTTCCCAATTGAAGGATGTCTTCCTCCCCCTCCAGATTGATTTGTTCCCCACAGGCGAGGAAATGGAGGAAGAGTGTCGGTCCCCCCTCCTCCCGGCTAGCCCGTGAGAGTGGTTCCCACGGATGGCTTAACTGCTCCCCCTCTCTGTGGGTTTAGAAAACAACCCCTTTCGGCAGGCGGAAAGCTTCACTTCATCCTTTTGTTCCTTCTTCGCCATCCGTCTTACGATATATTATGCTCCCCTCGCCGTCTTTTAAGATCCTTTTCCCCCCCTACTCTCCGTTGTTGTCTGCTTTCCCGCGCCCTTTCGGAGATCCCTCAAAAGCCTCCCCCATTACTCTGCTCCTTCCGCTTGCCGTCACCCTTCCACGTTTGTGTTCCTGGAAGTTCCCCCCCTCCCTTTTTCACCCCCCCCAGAGCTGGTCGTGGTCGTCCATCATCGACTGTGAATTTACCCGCACTTCGAGTCCTTCTCGCTGGTATTTTGACGACTCTGCCCTCTGCGCCTGTTGTTTCTGCCTCCCTTCCCACCATCTTCGATGGATGAACCCGAGGTGGCAGCCCCGCTTCTTTCCCCCTGTTCACCCGGATTTTGCAACCATGCTCCTGGATTTGACGCCTCCTTTCAGGGCCGTTTCCCCTCTCCCCCGATCTTTCCTTCTCTTCCCTACTTTCTCAACCTTTATTAAGAGCTCTGCCGAAATTCGCCCCCCTCTCCCCCCTTCAGCCGATGAAAGCGAGTTCCTGACACGAGAGGTGGGAGCCTGTTCTAGTTTTTTGACGACCAAGCACCCCTTTCTTGCTTGCGAAGCCCCCTACCCTTTTCGATGGTCGATCAATTCCTTGCCCAAGTTCTCCATATCGCAGGGCTGAAGGGTTTCTGCTCGAAACTGTTTTTTGATCGGTTCCCGGTAGTACAAAGTCGATGGGCAAGTCTCCCCTTGTCACGGGCAGGCCATGCAGTGGCATCCTTTCCTACGACTCCCCCTAAGGTCTACTAACAACGATTTTTCTTTTCCCGATTTCGACCGTAATGGATTTTGAGTAGCCCTACCCACCTTCCCTCCTTAGAGTTTGTTTTTCATCCCGTGACTGCTGCGGAGAATGGGCTCTGTACAATCCCCACTTACCCCTATATATGAACGGTCTCATTAGCATAAACTTCATTTTCGGACGGAGCACCCACAATTTGGCCTTTTTAATGATCTCTGTTTTCAGAGCGCCCTGCTTTACGGATACCTTACATCCCTCTCTTATTTTTCCTTCGGGAGTTCTTGGAAAGGGAAAAAGTGGCAGACTCCTTAACTGTCCCCTCGCTCAGCGGGCTTCCCTCCCGACTTTTTTTCCCGAATTCCTTTAGAAATTGAGCTCCCTCAATCTCGCAAGTCGTGATGCGATCGTGGTTCTTCGCCACCCCCCTAGCCCAGGAGTCCCCCTCTTCACGTCGTTCACACCAAGCATTATGGTCAGAGTGGCCCTACTTTTTCTCTTGGACAGCGACTTCCCCATATATTTTTAGGCCATGCCTATTTCTCTAACTTGCTTTGAAAAACTTAATTCCGTCTTCCGTGGAAAGAGATCTCTCTTTCCTCTTATTTTGTATTCTATGAATCGTGATTAATGAAAGAAGTTTTTCCCTCTTTCCCCGAGCCCCTCCTTCGGAATAGAGCTTGATGGGGTCGACCTTACTAGCTTCAACTAGGACCCCTCCCATTTTTTTGCGGAATTGATTTTTTCTTTGGGGCTTTCCCACTCTTTAAGAAAGCAAGACTTTCCTATCAGAACCATCACCCCCTTTCCTTTTTCCCCCCCGGTTCGTTTTTTGAAAGCGTTTTTTCCTGGCCCAGTTCATTCGCAAAATTTTCCCTTTTTTCTCCCGACTCCATTCCCCCTCGGTCCCGTTATCCTGTGTGGGACGATTTTTTGAACCGTCTCTCTGTGATGCCCCCACATTGAGTTTCTTTCCGGGACCCACTCGACCAATCGATTTTTTTCCCTCCAGCGACACTCAGAAACCTTTTACTTGCTTTACTTTCCCTTTTCATTATCATAGGTACTTTGTTTTTCTTCTGCATTCACAGAGGTGTGGCCCCAGTTTCTCCTCTCATTCGAGTCTCTCGTTTTTCTTCCACTCCGAAAGGACGGCCGGTTTTTTCCAAAGACCTCGCTTTTTCCACCAACTCCTGCCGTCGAAGAACCTCTTTCCTAACTTCTTTCTGCCGTCGAGAAATATCGATCGATGTGATGCACAACTTCTTGACCTTTTTTCCCTTCAAGTGCCACAGGCCTTGCACTTCCCCTTTTGTTTTAGCCCGGGGACCTCCATCTCCCCCTTGGTAGAGATCCCCAACAATGATCCTTCTTTTTCATTATTGACCCCAAATTGTCCAGACCCCCCGTTTTTTTGATTCGCCTCGTCTGTTTGCTTTTGAAGTAAGCTTCCCATCTCTTACCCGGTCCCTCCGCCCTTCCTTTCCCTATGACCGGTTGTGTTTAAAATCTTTCGGACTCGCGCACTGAATATTTTTTTTCTTCCCTCTCTCTCCCCTCCTGTACTCTCTTGAAGGCAATGCCCTTGCTTTTTTCTTTTTCCGGGCCTTGTCAAAATCCGGGTTCTAGCTTAAAGCCTCCCGATGATCAAGGAGGCGCGTCTTTAAGCCTAGCCCTATTTTTTGTTTTGTTGTCAGTCCCCAAAGGATATGGGGAGCTCCTTTCCGGCCACCACTTCCCCTTTGACCGGTCGCCTTGAGCGGGTATGTTTGATTCTGATCACGCGCACGAACCAGCTCTTTTTTTTAACACCTGGTAGGACCTTTTCCGGTTGTCCCCAAGGTCACCCCCCCTTAGTTTCTGTTTCTCCGCGTCTGGAACCTATACCTGGTTTTCTTGGAGATATTCTCTCCTTAATTCTCGTCCCCAACTTGTTGTTTTTTTTTGACTTTGCTCTCCAAGACCTCTTCGAGATATCCCCGCTTCTTTTTTCCCCAAGGTCGTCGACCCCCGAATGGGTTTTTCCTCCCCCGCCCTTCCCCCTTTTTTTAACCTCAGCTGGTCTTTTTTTCAAGCCATTCGCCTGTGAATCCCTCACGTTGCGAGCAGCTTTTTCTCTTTTCCCCGAACTGGTGCTCCCAATGTCCCTCCTCCTGTGTGGGTGACTTCCTACCTCGACTTTGGCTGACCGAGGTAGAAACCTCCGTCTTTTTCAGCTGATTTATCCTTTCAGACGACCGATTTTTTACCCCCCTTCTGATCTTTTCTTTTGTACCCCCAACGCGATTTCAGTCCCCTCCCCCTTTTACAGATTCTTTTCCTTCTGCAGATTAGTACCCGTATTTCAGGCGCCGCTTCCGACACTTACCTGCACCCCGGTAAGTAGGCATGCAGACCCGTCGAGTCTGGGATTTTCTCTGGCCCTCCCTGAAAGTACCCAGCCATACGTTTCCTCTCAGCCAAACCAACGGTCCTCCCCCCCCCCCTTTGATCGCCCTTTCTCCATTCCCCCCAAGTTGGAAATTTTCCCCCTATTTCTCTTGTCGGTAAGTTGTTTTTTACTCCCCCGTTCTCGCAGAGTGGTTCCCGTTCCCCTTCCCCCAGGCTCAACTTGTTCCTTCTTCCCCCCTGCGTGCTCTCCGTTCCATTTACCCAGTTGCTCCCTCCCCTCTGAAATCTCTTCTCGATCACCCCTTAAAGGTTCTTTCTGCCCTTTTTATCTTCCGGCAGGCGTTGGTTTAAAGTCTACTGTTTCGCTCACACCGCTCGGCTTTTCGAGTGTTTCGACACTTCTTCCCCCTGCGCTCGGAATTTTTCCCCCCCCTGTCAATCTTCTTGGAAAATCTTGACGAATATGTCCCACCGCCTTAGCATTTCAACTCGGTGCTTTGTCGGAGAACCCCACTCTCTCTCAGTGTCCTATTCCCCCCTGCTCCATGGTCACACAGTTGATTCATCCCCTCCCCAACCGGATCGGTGAGTCCTATTTCTTGTTTTTTTTCTTTTCAAAAGTGGAATCAGGTTACTAAAAGCTTTCACTGTTTGTACGACCCAAATTGATTAACTCCCCTACGAGCAATTCCTTTCTTTCTCTTCTGTGTTTTGTCCCTCAAAGGCGGAACTCGTTCCTCTTTCCCCCCAACTGATACGACGCCCCCCCGCCTTGTATCTTGTCTCTTTTTGGGCGAGGACTCCCCCATTTGAAAGCCCCTCTATTCGCCGTCCAAAGGCGAGTTCTCGACCGTCGGGAACCCTTTGGCCTCTTTGTCAATCTCTTTCTATTTTTTTCTCCTTCCCCCCCTTTTGTTTTTTATTAGCCTTTTTCTCATCGGCATTCCTAGAAATCAGTTTTCCCCGGTCTCTCCATTTCTTCTCCGAGAGGTAAGTTTTTATGCGTCAGCCGCGTCCACCCTTGCAAAGGCCCCAAGCCCTTGTTTTCATCTTTTTCTCCTTCTTCGGGCGAATTTTGTCTGGCTCTCCACGATGTCCTCCCTTCTCTATGGATTTCCCCCCTCATTCGACCCCCTTTGATTTCCCTTGCGATAGTATGGCCCATTCATTTTGAATGTCCTTTTTTTCCCCTGACGCCCTATGCTCGCGACCGATTTTTAGTGAGCATGGCAGTTCTTGAGGCATTGAGCATTTCAGGACCCCCTTCTTTCCACGCGCTTTTTTTCCCTACCATGCCCGCGACTCTAGCAAACTTGAACGCATGCCCTCCTTTCCGCAGACTTCTACCCCCTTCTTTTTTTTAGGATGTGGCCGCTGGCCCAGTCTCCGCCTTCGTTTTTGTTTGAAACCCAATCGAAAGGCCGTCTCTTTTCCTATGCGTCTCCCCCCAACCTTCCAGTACTCTGCCAAAACTTTCTCCCCTTTCCCCCGGTGGGTCACGACATTTGTTTTTTTGATGTCTGAGAAATAGATTCGATTTAACTCCGGCAGGTGCCCGGAAACGAACACCCATTTTTTTTTCCCTCCTTGAGCCTTGGACTGATTTTTTTGACTCCCTTCTGACCCCCTTTCGACGACCTTGAGACCACCTTCGCGCCGGTCCTCTGCTCGTTGATGAATGGATCTGACCCCGCGTTTCTCCGGTTTTTTCTCTCCGGGCCTAAGAGTTGGTTGTTGGACTTTCAGTTCGGCGGCTCACCCCGATTTCTTCGATCGACTTTCCTGATTGACAGTTTTTTAAGTTCGCAGCTCGCATGAATATTTTTTTTTTTGACGCGAGAACGCGAACCTTTCCGTAGTTTTCTTCCCTCGGCGTTGGTCCCCCCAGGATGAGTAGGTTGAGTTTGGTTTTCCTCCGGAACTGTCCACCTTCGCGCCAAGTACGGATGGCGCATCGTTCAGCCCCCTGTGTGTCCCTCGTCCTTTTCCCCCCAGGTGCTGAAAGGGGACGCTTCCAACCCTACCTCTCTTACCAGGTGCCCACGTGGAGGGGCTTCTTTTGTTAACGCGCACGACAAGCCTGGGGGCGACCCCATTTTTTGGTCCTTGGGCGTGTCCTCTTAAAGCTCATTTTTTCTCCCCCGTTTTCCCCTCCCCCCCCCCGCGCTTCTGACGCGCGGTCGTCCCTTGATTTCTCTCTCCTAGTTTCAAGGATATATCTCTTTTTCCGTCCCCCCCCCGTTTTTGTTATCTGATTTTTTCTCATCGCACAGAATAAGTACGCGAATGAGATTCGTCATTTTCACCGGGTTCTTTTCCCCCCCTCCTGGGGTTGTTCCGACTTTCCCGCCCCGGCCGACCCCCTTTTTTGTACGTTCGTGAGCGTTTTTCCCATTTTCTTCCCGCCCCTCCCTTTAGTTTTTCTCTTTTTTCTTGTGGCTTACCCCCTTGATAAATCCGTTTTTTGACGTCCCCTAAATCAGTGAACCCACCTTTTTTTTTTTTTCCTGCGGGTCCCGTTCCCTATGTCCTTGTTTCAGCATTACCCCTTCTTTTCTTTTTTTTCCTTCTCGACCGGATTTTGCACCCCCCCCAAGGCAGACTCTGTCTTTTTCCCCGCCTCTGACCTTTCCCCTCCCCTAACTCTCCCTCTAGTTCGTTCTTTCTCGGCCGACCCGCCCCCCCTTTTCTTCGAAAGGCCTTCCCTTCATTTACTTCCCCGGTTCCTCTCCTTGACATGTAATTCGCGGCTTTGGCTTCCTAGTGGAAGAATGGAAGTTTACCCCCACTTCCCAACCCCCTATTCGTTCTCTTCTCCCTACAAAACCGTGAATCGCCCCTTTGATCGCTGGGCTCCAAGTCCCCGTCCCTATCGCGGGCGCGGAAGGGTTTCTGCTTTTCTGGACAAAAGGGGCGAATAGAGGTGGGTTTTTTTGGGGTGGGGGGGTTGGGGGGTGGGGGTGGGCATTTTTTTTTGGGGGTGGTTGGTGGGGCGGTGGGTGGGGGGGGTTTTTTTTGGGGGTTGGGGGGGGGTTGTTTTTGGTTTGGTGTGGTTTTTTCTGGTTGGGGTCTTCTGGTTTTGGTGGTTGGGGGGGGGTGGTTGTTTTTTTTTTTTGTTTGGTGTTGGTTTGGGGGTGGTTTTTGTCCCCTTTGGGTTGGGTGGGTGTTTTCTTTTGTTTTCTTTGTTGGGTTGTTGTTGGGGTGTTTGGGGGGGGTTTTTTTTTGGTGTTTGGTTGTTTTTGTTTGGGGTGGTTTGTTTTTTTGTTTTTTTTTTTTGTTTTGGGTTTTTTTTTTTTTTTTTGGGGTGTGGTTTTTTTTTGGTTTTTGTTGGTGTGGGGGTTTTTTCAGTCAAAGTTCTGAAGTATCCAACCTTTTCCTCGTTCACCTGGCAAGTACATTCAGTTTTTACACAATCTTGAAATCTTATCTTTCCCTTCCCCACACCGATTTTCTTCAAAAGCTTTTTCTCCGTAAAGTCTTTTTTTTTGCTCCACATTCTGACCTCGCTCGGCCTTTTTTTTTGTTTTTTTCCCCCTCCCGACACTACTCTCCTTCTTTCTTTTCCTGCACACTTCTGTCGGCAGCCTTTTCGTGCAAAGAATCTCATGGCCCCTTTTTATTAGCATTCCCTTCCTTTTGACTCTGTGCGCGCATGGTGGGATCCTTCAGGACCTGCTCTTTTGTCCAATTCCCTTTCCACCAGAGCGCCCTGCCATCACACTACAAAAGGAGGTCGGTCTGACGCTTCCTATTTCTTCGCGGAGCATTGACCGGTCCCCGTGGATCCTTCTTGGCCAGAGTCTCCCTCTCCATTTCCCTCAATCGAAAGTTTCTTTCCCCCTGTTTCGCTCAATAAGAGAACTTTTTCGATCGTTTCTCTCCTCAAACACTTTCCCCCCCAGAGCGCAGAGCGCAAAACCATCTCACCACCCTTGGGAATATGTTCCTCTTTTCCTCTTGCGCTTCCTCCTCCCCCTTTTCCCATACCTCTATTAACTACAGCACCGGGAGCTGATACTTTATTGTCAGGGAATTCAGATTCCTGTGTCCC
>Ga0179593_1446465_pt1 | contig 11111 bp, 9 predicted proteins | sample CZODoug2_1_08_16_FD_185931 | JGI IMG/M metagenome (GOLD analysis project Ga0179593, IMG submission 185931) | Vadose zone soil fungal communities from Angelo Coast Range Reserve, California, USA - CZODoug2_1_08_16fungal (PacBio error correction) | ecosystem: Environmental > Terrestrial > Soil >... | reverse complement strand
GTGATTTAGAGTACTGCAACACGTTCCCTTTCCCATAGATCGCCCCCCGTGTATAGCTGGTGCACAGCCGGTTCCAACGGGGGGTTTTTTTTTTTTCCTCCCCAGTTTCCAGTCCTAGCAAGTTTGTCTTCCTATCCTGCCCCTTTCTTCATGCACTCAGCCTCATTTTGAAGCCTTGAACCTTTTCCGTAATCATCTTGCTCTTTGACGGCGTCATAATATTGTCCGACCTATGAAGTTCTACTCTCCCCTCGACATCCATGCCCTTTATAGATACGTCCTGCTGGACGCTCTGGGATCGGTCTTGACCTCACTCCTCATTTTTGAGATCTCTAATTTTTTTCACTTAGCTTTCATCGTCCCCGTGAAACACGCCGTCCATTCCCATAGAAGCGTTAAAGACACCTCGACCTCGCTTCATTTCATGTTAAACCTTCTGAAGCTGACATTCCCTCGGCCTTCGGTGCCTCCCTCCGGCTCGAGACTTCAAATTGCCGCCCCCACTAGGCTCCCGGAGTCGAGGGTCATTTTCGGCGTCTGATTTGTTGACGGCCCTTCCCCTGAGCAATTCTTTTCTTCTAGTAGCCTCTTGTATCTTCTGACATTTGTCTTTTTTTAAGGAGTACCGCGATGATCTCGCCCGGCCTTCCGCTCTCTCTCCCTGCCTCTCTCCCCTGAAGTCTGCGAGCAAGTTTTTAAGGTGCGCGGAGTTAACCTGCCTCAACCAGTCTTTGCCTCTCCTTTCCTTCATTTGATGCTGGCTGATCCAGGAGGAATGAGCCCCTCCCGGCTATATCTTTTTTGTAGTCGCTCCTTTTGATTTAATAAGTGTTGTTTTGTCTGAGAGATGCTCGACTACGACCCCCCCTCTCTCGTCTTTTCTCCTTTTCCATTCAACGGCTTCCTCCTTCACAACATGACGGTCAAGTATGTAATTGTAGGGTCATTGTTAGGGCGCGCCTTACCCAATCTCTTACGCGGCTCCGATCCCCCCCTTCCTCCTCTCGCTTATAGATCCTTCCTTTGATATATAGCTGTAGAGGTTCCCCCCCCCCTCCTGGTGCCGCACTATTCCGCCCCCTCCCTCTCTTTCCCTCTGCGTGAAGCCTCTCTCTCCTTCCGAAACGATTTTCTTGGTTTTTTTTTACTGACTCTCTTCCCCCTTTCCGCGCTGGCTTCAAGGGGACATTCGCGTTCCCTCCGAGACGCTTCAGCGTTGAAGGGGCAATGTTCGTCATTCACTTTCCTTCAAATTTCTCGGATGGTAGTCGGTGTCGGGCCGAGAGTTAACCCTGTCATTCTCTTTTTTTGAATATCCTTGATCTCGCGCCTCTCGTTTTTTCACTACCGATCCCCTTGAAGCCTGCCGGACCCCTTCTGCAGAAGATTTATTATTGATGTCGCCTCTTGATTCGGCCGTGCTTCTCGACGTTCTTTTTCTCCCGCCGCCCCATTGAGCTGCAATTCGGCCTTTTGCGGCTTCCCTCCCCTTTCTTTAGTTCTGGTGCAGACCCTGGTTTTTCATGTCTGCACCCCTTAATTCTGTTCCGATACGTTCAGGAAGAGCCACCCCCCCCCCTTTTTATGAGCCGTGCTACTCTAAAGGTTTAACGTCCTCTTTTTCCCCCCTTAACGTGTTTTTGATCTACCCTCTCAAAGGTTCCCTCCCGTCGACTACGAATTTGGCCCTCTCTGAGCTCGGTGCTTGATTCTTTTTTTCCGTCTCTTGATATATCGGGATGTTAATATTTGCCAATTAACGATCTCTTTTCCCTCCCCTTCTCCTGCAAGCAGCCTGGCCCCTTCCGCACCCCTCCAACGCAGCCCCTCTTTTTTCAAGAAGACTTTTGCCTCTGAGCTCGAAGACTCCCCATATCCCCCCTTCTATCCCCTACGTCCTTGTAGAGGTCACCTGACCCCAAGGTAATTCCGCGGTTCTGATTTTCCAACGACCGCCGCCCTGGCCCCACCACACCCAGCGCGCGCGGAGTCTGCTTCTTGCCGGTCGGCCGTCTGTTACCCAAATGAGCACAAGAGCCCCCTGACGCCAGGCCGAGGGTTCCCTATCACTTCCAATCTTAGTCCGCCGGTTTCTCTTGATGTTGATTTTGCGGCCATCCCTACTTCCCACCTTCCCCTCAGCGCCACTGCTCCCCGCCCCGCTCCCCTCCCTCTCCCTCATTTCGACCCAGCACGCCCTTTTTCCTCCAATACAATCCACTTTGCATGCGCGATGCTTTTTTATCGCATCACCCGTTCAGAGATTCTTTTTTCCAGCCGGTACCCTTGCGATCTTTGACGTCCCCAGACCGATGACAACCGCTCAAGCGATTTCCCCCTGCCCCCCCTTGACCAGTGATAAAAGAACGGTGTCCCCACAAGACGCACAACTGACGACTCTGATGGCCTCCTCTGCACCGCTAGCCTTCCGAGCGCGGGTTTTCTGTTGCAAATGCTATGCCGAGAGGAGCGCTTCTGGATCCGAGGACCTGGACTTCTCCCCCGCCATACAGCAGTCCCTAAAGCACGGATAGCGTCCCCCCTTCCTCCTTTTCGGAGCCGTCGTGAAGCATGGCCGTATATTAAGAACATTAGATTTTAAGCTCCAACCTCCCCCCACCGGCCACCTCTTTATCCAGACAGCCTCGAACGGCAGGGCGCTTTCTTTCTCCCCACCCTACCGCCGTGGTTGAGGTTCGGGAAGTATGGTGAGAATCTCACCGTATATTTTGGCCTCTTAGCCCCGAAGACCTTCGAGGTTTGCGAGGCCCCCTTTCTCCTCAGGAATGCCTAAACGGAGACTCCCCCCCTCCGGCTTATCAAGCCGGACCCTTCTTCCTGCTCTTCGAGTCCCGGGAGACAAGCAGCCGGTAGAGCCGGAGTTCAGAGCAGTCTTCTATGAGGTCGACACTTAGTCACCACCCTCAGCGCGCGAAGAGGCCTAGCGGCGAACGCAGCTCTCCAACACTATCTTCTGTCGTTTTTGCAATGCCAAGTTTTTTCTTTAATCTGTCGGCTGACCGCGACGAGACCGTCGCCACGGAACCTTTTGCGGCACCCAAATTTCGGTTAATTCTTCCGACAGGCATCGCACCATCCCCCTTGAGATCTCACGCCGCGCTTGTTTCGCGCCTTGCTCGGTGCTACTTTGTCGGGATCCTGCCTATCTGGCCTCCCTTTTTTTCCTAAGAAGTTTTTACTTTCATGTTGCAACATTTCCCCTTCGGATTCTTCGCCCCTCCATCCGTGAGTTTGTTCTCTTCTTGTTCCAATTTGACCCCAACTAACGCTGATTTTCATGTCGCAAGCGCTGATATCGAGTCCCAAGATCAACCTCGTCTCTGTCCACTTGGGGCTTTTCCCCTCTCCAGCTAAACCACGTTATCTCATGGGCCAGCGGCGCCCCGAGACGTCGTCTTGAACCCTTCCGACCAAGTCCCCTCCCTCAATTTGCTATCTTCGAAAGGAGGCAGTTCCGCAGCTAAGAAGCTGCCTTGCGGTGCTCGTGCTCTCTTCCCGATCAGGTTTCCCTAGTTCATGGAGCAGGAGGCTTTTTTCAGGTCGTTTATTTTTCGTGACCGTTTCGCGGCCGACAGATCTTCAAAACCTCCAGTGCGGTCAATTTCATGGTGTAACCTTTCCCGTATACCAGTCTTGACGGCGGACACTATTCATTGCCCTCCCTCGTTCAAAGTCTCTTGTGCGTCCTCGTTCGTCTTCTCCCCCCCCAGGATCCTCCTCACGTGCCGAGTATTTTTTTTTTTTTTTTTTTTTTTTTTTTTTTTTTGTTTTTTTTTTATAGCCCATGGCCCTTCTGGCGCGGGAGTTTCTTCGACTGACGCCAAAACTGGCATATTTACCCTGCCTCCTGGAGCCCCCATCTAGTTCTCCTCGATAATATTCTCCCCCCCCGCCAACCTCTCTTTTCTGTCACCCCCCCCTATGAGGGATATGAGTGGTAGAGTGAGCATCCGCCCTTTGAGTTGACAGGGCGACCCTTCCTGGCTTTTGCACTAAGAAGTGTCCAACCTTTTGCCGCTCTCCCTTCGCGCCTCTCTGAGCGCGGCGCGTTTGAGATTGTCATTCGCAATGGGATCTCATGCTAACCCTCCTATGGCGACCGTCCTGCTTCTTCTTTTTCTTGAACATTCTATTTTCTCCTCCTTTTTGTGTTTTTCGAGATCAGCCTTATCAGTCCAATCTGACGGTTCGCCACTCTGCCTTTTTATATCTTCCTTCTCCCCCATGGAGATTCCCCTCTCCGCGCCGAGGCTCTCCGTCGCGAGCGGGAATATTTCTTCTATAAAAGGCTTCCGGTTCGCCTTTGCCTGGGGCGATTTGGTTTTTCCCCTGCCCCTCCCCCCCGGTTGGGGCTGCGCCGCTACCCCACCCCTGCCATGGGGAGAGTTTTCCTTCCCAACGATCATCCTTAAAGAGTATAGAGGACTCTCTTTTGTTCCCCTTTCTCCCCCTGATAGGGGACTTCTGCAAAGTGTAACAGCCGTCGCATCGGTCCGTTCGAGTCTCGGAAACCCTCGGGCACGTCTCCTCCCGCTACCCAGCTTTCTCAGACATATTCTTTCTCCCCCCATATCCTTCCCAGACTTCCGCCATTCAATCCTACCTCCCCTTCAAGAAGTTTTTGGTATATTTTTGTGTTGACCCGCTTGCCCATTTGAAACAGCACATGGCAGCTTTTTCTGACGATCTGTTGCGTTCCGCGCATGGTGCGGCGCCAGGCTTCATGCTTTGATTGCCTTTTCAATCCCTCATACCCTTGCAACTCTGACAGGCTATAACGATCGCCACCTCTCATCGTAGATCTTGCCCTTCTGCCATCTCGCCTCTATTCGTCAACTCCTCTCGCCTTCTGCTTGGTCTTCTATTGGGTTTGCCCTAATTCCGACGTACTTCCTCGTGGACCATGTTTCCCTTCTTCTCACCGTGGATCGGCCCCCTATTTTGACTCCGAGACGTCTGTTTATCTTGACCCTATCCTCGAGCTTGTACCCCCCTCCTGATACGCGTATGTTTGTCAACCTTGGGAAATCATTCCCCCAAACGCACGGATTCCTTTTCCTCCTCTTTTTTTGGAAGGATTTTGTGCAATATGATTAACGGTAAGGAGGTTTCCCCCCCCCCGCTTCCCCCTCGTTATTATCCCAGAAAAGGTCCCCCTGCGATCCGGCTCCCAGATTCTCTTGTGATAGCCTTATTGTTTTGCAGAGGCCGGGTCTTCTTATGCGCCTTTTCCTGCCTTTTCTGTCTTTGGTTTTGCTTTTTCGTGAGCAGTTCGTCAGGACTATCGACTGTTTCTTTGTCATGGACCGCCAGGCCCTAATCGTTTGCTTCGTTTTCCCGTTGTCGCCTTCCTCTTTACTCATCTCGCTGGCTGTTGGTTGGCGGCGTTTCGGAAATATGTTTGTTCGTTGCCATTTCCTCAGGATAGAAGCTTTTTCTTTTTTTTTCGAGCGCAATTTTCCCCCCCACAGTCTGTGGGGGCCGGCTGTGACTCCTCCTGCGGCTCGCCTTTTCTTGCTGCCTTCGTTCCTCCTGGTGGCTCTTTTTACCTGGTTACTCATCTCCTCTTCGGGAGTAGGGGCCATTCCGTACACTTCTTTTAGCTTTTACACTGCCCCCAAACCTCCTCCTTTAGGGTGGCGACTCGGCCGGTCCTCTGTAATGGATGATCCATCTTCTCGAGTTTTTGGTTGGGGGCTTGATGTTCGATGCCGTCTGGGAGGACGTCTTCTTGCCTTGCATTCACGGATCCCCGCCTCCCACTCTCGCCTGGCCTGCTCCATGCCTTTTCCGTGGATGCTGTATTGCTTGTCTTCCCTCGTTCTAGGTTTCCTCTCTCTCCGATCTGATCCCTTTGACATTCTGCTTCGTTACCCCCTCCCTCGCTCGGCCGGGTTTTCCTGAGGTGACTCCCTCGGACGATGACGATAAATTTGTTAGGTTTCCCAGGTTGGTTGCGGGCGACTGCTAGCTGATCTTCCCCAATTGCTCTTCCTTTTTTTCCTCTACGTTTCTTCTCTTTCAGGCGGACTGTTAGGAGCGGTTATTCCAGCGGCCTGCGCTCCCCCCTCATAAAGCCCCTCATTTGCAGCGGTGGTCTGGATTGGGCGTCCGGTTTTGCCTTCCTTACGGATGGCTCTTCTCGCTTGGCTCTGTTTTTCTTGCTGAAGATATTGGCGGCATTTCACTAGACAGAACACTTTACCGCCTCCCGGCTACGGGATTCTGGCAGTAATGTGGCTGGCATGCCTTGGCGCTGTCGGGTGTTCGCCTGAGCTAGTCAGAAAGCCCTCCGCTCCCCCCCCCCCCTCCTCCCGAGGAGCCCTTTTTGCGCGGCGGATTCGTTTCCTCAAGAAGACGCTTGCGCAGTTCGCGATTCTTTTTCCCCCAACCCCGTTAAGATCTCTTCTCGGTCTCATTCGCCTTGCGCGTCAACCGCACCGCATTTTTCTTTGGAGGTGGTGGCGTTGTTCGTTGCCTTCCTTTTCTCCTTCTTGACGTCGCTTTGTCGCGGCGTTTCCCCCTATCCGTCAAGGGATAGATACTCCATTTGAGCACGCCCTTGCTGCTACTCTTTTTTCACAAGGCTCTTCTCTTTCGCCCGTGGCGTTACTCTCCAGCACCACAGTTACCTTTACCCTTTTCCCCCTTTTAGACGGCTCCCTAGCCGTGGAACAGCCTTCTCCCACCCCTTTTTTTTTCCCCTGCTACAGTTCATTGGGGAATTCCCGCCTGTTCCCGTGACTGACTCCTAGGCCCCGGGGAACCTTTTTTCCCCCGTGACAGCCGCCCCTGCTCCGCCGCCGCATCCTCTCTTTCCCCCGATACGACCTCGTTCGTCTCCCTTCTGACGGGACCCGATGCCGACCAACCTCACCTAACTGCCCTCTTCGACTCGGGCTCCTCTTGTGGCCTTCTGGGATCTTGACACACGCAGCGCTCGCTAGATCTGACTACTTTTTTCCCGTACCCCCTTTCGCGTCTCTTAGTCTCGAAACACCAGCAGTTTTCCCTCCCCTTTTTCGACGCGGGAAGTTGACTTATCGTTCGTTTCCTTTCCGCACTTGACTGCGACCCTCCCTCGGCCTGCCTGTGGCCCTCCTCCTCTCTGCCCTCTCAGTCAACTTGACTCCCTCTCCGGTGGCCAGATTTCTTTAACCCCCTCTAATTCATCGACGGGGGCTGATAAGGCCTCCCGCTCCTCGTTGACCTCTCGGGCGTTCTTCGGCAGACCTTTCTTTGTGGTCCCTCCCGGCGTACCAAGAGATGATTTCTATAGACCGGCCTGCGACTCCTTCTTTTTTTATCTCTCTCTCTCGGAAGAGTTTTTTTCGATGAATTCCGCCACTTTCCAGCGACTTGTATTGATGCGGGCGACCCCTTCGTGTGACCTTCTCCCTTTTCAGCACCGGTACGCGCTCTTCTTTTTTCGTAGTCGAGCCTCTCTCTCCTCATACGGTGTTTGTTTGCTTCTCTCTTTCGACCGACACTATCTCTCCGGGTTTGAAAGATCATTCCACTCAGGGATCGCCCTCACCCTTTGGTTTCGTTTCTTGCAGTTCATCGATCAGGCTCGCCTGTGACCCAATTTCTCGCCTTCCGCGGCCCCCCTTGCGTCATATCGAGGATTTGGATTCCCTTACCATCGCTGTGCCGGTCTTTCCCGCCACGAACGGTCTCGTATACGACTGTTTTGAAATCGGTACTGTCCCCTCTGCCGCCTTCCTCTTATCCTAACTCCCTTGGCGAACCTTCTGGTTGCTACAGCCCACGCTGGCAGGGCGATTTTTGGCGGCCATTGTGATTGGCTTTCTTCTCTGCGGCATCCTCAGGCCTCCTGTCCGTCTGCATTCAAAGTAATTTTTTCCGGCTTCTATGCGTTCGCGTTTGTCTTGCTCCGGCGAATTGCAGTTCTGTTTTGTCTTCGAGACGCGCCTATAAGGTTTCCTCCTATCCTCTTCCCTCTCCCCCTTCTTCTTTAGTTTTCAGAAAGATACACAAGATCTGCCTTCCTTCTGAGACGATTCGTTTGATTGCGACGAGTGTCGCGGCATCTTTCGACACAATCGATCCCTTTATGAGGATCTTTCCAACCGATTCTTCATTTGCCGTTCGGTCGGCGGCACCCCCTGCGGCTTTTCCTGTTGCTCCCCGGTGAAGATAGGCTATCACTGTCAACTTGACCGATACGCGCGGCAGCTTTTGTGGATCCTTTTGTTCCCCGCTAGTCCCGTATAAGGGGCGATCTCTTTGTCGCCGGACCCTGGTTTTCTCTTCTCCTCACTAGTTTTGCCCGCCGTCGCCTACTCTGGGTCAACTGGATGTTCATATTTTCGATTTCCAGGCGAGTCTCTCTTCCCGTTCTGGTCATTCGGGGCAAACCAAGACGCGGCACCGATCCTCGACGTCACCCCGTGATGTAAAATCATCAGTAAACACCATCAGAAAACCCGCCCCCCACAGACGAAAGGGCTTTGTTAAGTCTAATTGCCGATGAGCCTCTGAATGCCAGCGATATTTCTAGACGCCCGACGAGTTGGCGAGGTCACCCGCAGGCTATCCGGCTGCGAAAGAGGCTTTTTTTTGGATTTCCAACGACGCATCCGCGCCAAGACGCCGCGGCGGCGGAGGATTCGTCTTTCCTTTCCGGTTAGGCAACGAGACGACCGAAGCGACTTGACGAGGCAGCTACCCCCCCCCCCCCCCCCCCCCCCCCCCCCCCCCCCCCCCCCCCCCCCCCCCCCCCCCCCCCCCCCCCCCCCCCAAACTCTCCCGTAGGTTTGCCGGAGGCGGTGACTAAGGCTGCTTCAGGATGAAGCCCAGTTTTTCCCGGCATAAAGCGTTCCACGCGAATCAGCCAATCTTTCATCCCCCTGACTGCCCTGCCCTACCCAAGTAAGGAAGACAGCACCTCCGGAAAGACCCCCCATTTGTCCACTCCCCGCTTCTTTTGTGGGCCATTCACGCTTTTTCTTGTCCTTGCGCCGGGAACCCCTCTATCGCCTTGAGTCCCAAAGCGCCAAGACTCTCATTCTCTCGCTCCGAAAACTACCATTTTATCCCCAGCCGTTTACCTTTCTCCCGAATCGGCGGCCGCTCTCATCCCCGGTTTCGATTATGGTCAAAGGCGCTGGTCGTCATGACAGCTGACCTTTTATCTCCGGCGAGGCGCGGCCTCGAGACGCAGCCAACCTAAAGCCCCGCCGGCAGGCAATTCATTGAGTCACTTCTTTTCGGCCCCCTGGCGTGACTTTTTTTTTCTTTCTACCCCCCCCCCATCGAGGCAGCGTTCCCTCAGTCTCCCACCCCCACCGGTTCTTGCTGTCTTTTCCTCATTGAACTCAGGTCTCTTATCGCCACCAAGAAAGAGACTGGTGTTTATTTCCTTTAAGGCCTCTCACCGTCTCTGTGTTCTCTTTCCACGCGCTCGCGCGAGTCCCTTTCCCCTCTCAGTCTCCGTTTGCTTCTTGACTTTCAGACCCAACTTTCTAGCCGCCGTGCTTTCGAAAGCTTCCGCCTTTGCCCGAGAGCCTGATTCCTTCTGACAATTCATCTTTTTGAGCCGGATGTCGAGCCCTCGTCGCAGATTGTGCTGCTCTCCCTATTGAAGACTTCCCCCCAGCCGCTCTAATATTCAGATCTCGGCCCGAACGCGCCCTCAGCCAAAAACCCCCGATGTTCGGGTCCATGGCAAAGCCTCTTTTTTCTTTCCGTCGACCAGCGACTTCTGCGAAAAGGCATTCGGCAAATGACAGCACCCGCGCAGCAACCTGGCGCATCCGTCATTTTTCCCGTCCCAAAAAGAAGTTCCCTCTTATCCTCTGATTTGGCGCTTTTTTCTGGTCCTTACTTTGCGGGATCTCTAGAGTGTGTTTTCGTTGGGACCTCGGCCCGCTGCATCTAGTTAAAAGCCCCTCCAAGATTTGCTCTTCGCCCCTGACCCGGGAGGTTTGTGCCTCGTCAATTGTACACCCCACCTAAACGCCTTCGCAGGGTTATGTCGCTTTGAGTTAATCTCTTCACAAGATCCTTTTTTTCCCATTCTATTTGTTTTGGGCCGAAGCATCCCCCCTTCAACCGCTCCGACTTCCTGTCACGGCCATCACAGTTTTCAGGCGCCGTCAGGTTGAAGAAGAGGACCTTTTACCCCTCTAACCCCCGCTCCGCAGTCCCTTCTAGGCTGCATATGGCAGGTGGAATTCCCGCACCTCTAAGAAGAGTTGCCGTCTTGCGGCGATACTGTCGCATCCCCCTTTTTCGAGTTTGGCAGTTCCCGTTTCTTGACCTCCGTCTCCCTAATTAAGCTGGCGCTCCACCGTTCGCGTGAACGCAAGTTCCTCACGGCCGTGTTGTCAATGGCATTTGGTTTTCCCCACTCTTCTTCCTACAGCTGTGCGTGACGGACGGACCCCAACCTCTTCTCCCTTCCCTGTCCCAAATTTTAGATTTTGCTGATCTCGTCGAGATCGAGCTTGAGAGATACATCGTATGTCATCTCCCTACATTGACGGATGCGCTTGCGTTTCTTGCGCGCCAACCCCTGGCCGCATATCTTTCCCTATGGAAGCCCAACTACGTCCTCCCCTATTTCTTGAGCGTGAGTTATTTACACCCTCTCCAGAATCGTAGGGTTTTTCTCTTTTTTCAGCCCGCAAGTTTTTTTCTCGGAAGCCGGAACTTATTTAGTTGAATCTTCCACCCTTTCGCCCCCCTTGATTTCAACTTTTCCCTTTTTTTGTCACTACGCCGAGGATATCGCCTGCGCTTTCTCTGGGTAGAAATGGACTCCATTCCCCCTCTCCCCTTTCTCCCTTCCTTCTTTTGATATGGATTTCAAAACCTCTACTTTTAATACCTTTTTCTAGGACTGATTTTCAGGCAGGTAATCAGCACGAAGTCTTTCCTTCTATGGTTAGATAGATGCGGCTTTTAACCCCTCCTCCCCCTCCCCCCCGTCTCTCCCCCGGCCGAGCGGCGCGAGGTCTACCTGTGCGCATCCTTCTTCTCCTTTTGTTCTTCGTTTTCCAAAAGCACGAAACGTCCGAGTGCGCGAGAGCTAACAGGGAGGTTGACCTCTACCACCCTTCCTT
>Ga0179593_1437122_pt1 | contig 11111 bp, 7 predicted proteins | sample CZODoug2_1_08_16_FD_185931 | JGI IMG/M metagenome (GOLD analysis project Ga0179593, IMG submission 185931) | Vadose zone soil fungal communities from Angelo Coast Range Reserve, California, USA - CZODoug2_1_08_16fungal (PacBio error correction) | ecosystem: Environmental > Terrestrial > Soil >... | reverse complement strand
ACAGAACCCTTTGTTCGCTCCGTCCAGCTCACGTCTTCTCTTCCCTCTTCCTGTTTTTCCTTCGGGCGACCGCACGCCTTCGCCTACCCCAGTGTCGATCTTATTCGCCCGAGGGCTTTTCCCTTCCCCTCTTCGAGGAGGAAAAGTTTTGGCTTTTTTCTCCCCGCATTCGAGGTTCCTGGCATTCCAGAGCATTCATGATCCTTTTTTCTCCCTTTCCTAGCGTTTTCCTTCCCTGTTATCAGTTGCGTTTTTGAAAATTCGGTTACAAACCTCTTATTTGAGGAGACTGCCTTTTGCTTTTCGGGCGTTTCGAACCCCTTCCTTCTTCTCCCTACGTCCCCCATTCAGATTCTCCGAGGCGCGGCCTCGTTAATTTACATGGGGCTCGAACCCAAAAATAGAACCACAATCTCCCCCCCCTTTTCTCCCCCCCCCCCCATCTGACCCAGGAGCATTATCGACGTCTTCACACTCCTTCTTGCCTGGAAACGGCCAAATTCCCGGCATAATGTGATTAGTCATGTTAGCACTTGAGATCCCCTGAAATCTCTGAGTCTTGGAGGTTCCCTTTTCCCCCTCCCTGCCCCTACAGGCCTTTTTTTCTCGGAATTTTCCCCGAGGGCGTTCCCCTTTCCATCGAGGGAATTAAGTTGCCCATCACGCGTACGTTTTTGGTATGTTTTTTTTGCTCTTTTTAAGAACGAAGACCATTTCGTCCTATCTTGTCGTTCTTTGCCCCCCTCTGAGGCGCATGCCTTAGACCCAATTTTTTCCCTATGCCTGCCGTCTGCGACAGGGCATGAACCTCCCACTGGGGCTCGACAGTTTTCCGTCTAGGTCTTCGGGGGATGTCTAGGTCATTTCGTCCTGTGAAGTCCCAGGTGTACGTTCCTGCTCCTCCACACTAAGCCGACCGATGGGGTTTTGCCAACTTCCTCTTGCTGCGCGCCTATCGGTGATTTTTCTCCAGCACGGTGGAACGAGTGACACTGACCTTCGCCTTTCCAGGTGAAGACCGTGTCTTCGGACCTCTTCTGCTTTCATGTTGAAAAGCAATTTTTTTTCCCCGTAAGTTGCTGTCCTTGTGTTGGATTCTTCAGGGAGAGGGGTGTCCTTTGCTCTTTTTGGGTACCCTTTTCATCCAACCCTCACACCGTTTTTTGGCATTTCCTTGACCTCTTTCCTTACAGTCCTGCCCAAAACGCGACTGGAAGTAGGCTCTCATCTGATAATACCCTCGAGTGGCCTTATTTGGCCCCTCCCGAGGAAATAAGTGAAGATCACGTTGGGGGCGGGTTTCGGTGAGTTGAACCCTTTCCCGCCGCTGTTTTTTTTATTACTTCTCTCTTTTTACACGTATTGTTTTCTCCCCAAAATCGGGTTCTCCATAACGCGTCGTCTCGAGCTGGATCTATAGGGCCCATGCCCTCTTTTTCGCAATCCCTCCCTGCCGACCCATAATCCTCCCCCTTGAGCAACATTGGACTTTTTTTTTTTTTTCCTTTCTCCCCTTTCTACGGTATTTCCATTCTGGACGTTTTTGGTTGAAATATCGCTCTCCCGAAATCTGTTGTCTCTCCTCTCGCGCTTGCAAGGCATCGGTGGTGTTCATCCCTGTCCCCTCGCCTTTCGTTTGCCCCCTGACAGAATCCTCTCTTTGCCTGTTTTTGCACTGCCTTTTTCTGTTCAGCGCCGTTCAGGTTGTGGGCCCCCCCGGCGTCTTACGATGGAAGCCCGTCTCTCCATCTTTCGCGTGCCTATTATGTTTTCTTCCGTTAAAACTGTTTTTGAAATAAAATGCTGTTGATGCTGCTTCTTTCCCCATCTGTCGGTTATGACTAGACCCTTTCTTTTGCCTCTCGCTTTGGGCGAGTGAAGCCAACTCCCTTTACGCTATGGCCGAGGCCTCCCGGCCCTCTTTTTTGGTGAAATGGGGGTGGGGCCGCGTGCCGTCCCTCTTCCGCTTTTTTTTTTTCCCCTAGTGACATGTAGCTTGTCTTCGAACTTTGCCGGTGCGTTCCGTTTTTCTTCTTCCAACCTACTCGTTTCTTGAAGTCGAGTTATCTGACGTCGTTTATGAGTAGCGGCTCCCCTTCTGGTACCCTTCTCTCTCACCCTGGCCCGGGAACGGATCGGAGTCCGCTTTTCAGATCTGGCCTATTGCGACGAGAGCGATCACCACCCTCCAGGAAACTTCTCAGGTCCCGTTGCTTGCACTACTCCGAGGTGACGCCTTTTGAAGTCCCTGCTGCCGCTGCGGCCCTCGCCAAACAACGTCACCTTAGAGTTTTCCCCCGTATTGCGTGACAGATCCAAAACGTCTTCTTTCTTCCTTGCGAGTCCAGCCAACATCACCTCGTTCCGCCATCGATCTCTCAACCCCCAGAGGTATTGGAAGGTGCTTTTTCTTTCCCTTTATGCAGTATCTGCTATCATTGCAGCCGCTTTGCAGAGGTTTTTCCGTCTTTCCTCGATCCCCCCCCACAAAGGTACTTAAGCCGGAGGTTTCCCCGTAGTATACGCGAGTGGTCGCCTTCCTCGCCCCCCCAGATTGACCCCTTGCATCTCGTCTGAACCTATCCTCTGCTTTTCGTCGATTATGAGAGGACCAGAAAGATTTCCCTTCTCTTTTTTATACTCATACGGTTGTGGTTTCGCACTCCCTATTTCGTGCCGGAGAGGAACCCCATCGACGAAAAGTGTTCCTGACATCGGCGGAAAGGTGAGTCTCTTTTGTTGCCAATGGCGATTACTTCGACCACTCGGATTGTCTCAGAAGCGCGCTTCCCCTTCCCCCTTTGCAGCGTGTTGGATGAGATCCAGCCGGGCCCCGCACGCGTCTTATGCTTCTCTATCGTTTTTTTCCCCAAAATCACTTTAAACTGGCCTATAGATTCCTCACTTTTGTAGGTGATTTCTCGTCGCCACGATAATCGGCAGTCCCACCCCTGCCCGTTTTTTTTTATATTGATTGTTCCCCTCAATCCCTCGGCCGGCCGGCCTCTTCGCGATTGATTTTTGGGCGAGGCCGCAAGCTTCCTCGACCGCCCCCCCCCAACGTCCGCAATTGTTCCTCTAACTTCCCATCTTCCCCCTTACCTAGGACCCTAGTAGGGTGTTGATGAATTTGTGCTTTCCTTTTCCGTTTTTTTCTCCCCCTTTTTTCCGTGGAACCGTTCCAGATCCGTCGCTGTTCGGGTTGATCGCTCCTTTGTTACCTCCCTTTTGGGTTCGGGCGTCTCGGTCGTAAATATGCCCATAAGGAGGCTTAAGCAGAGAAAATCAACCCCCCCTCCCGTTCTTATCCCAGAACTCCCTCCCCGGCACCGTCATAACCTTTCCCTACGGCCTTTCATCCCAACCCCCTCCTTTGGCGTGATAGATCTTCCCCTGATATCTCATAATTCCGGCACGCCAAGAGATAGATTCTCAAGCACGGCCCTTGCAGGCGCCCAACCCTTCCCTCCCCGACCCACTATTTCGCCTGTAATCGCCCCCCGCGTCGTGTAGATCGTAGCCTTTAGCAGCCCGTTATCCCGAGTCGGCCAGGCAGTGAAGGAGGAGCTTGTTCCCTGCCCCCCGGAGGCGGTCCTCAGCTTATTTTTGTTTTTTTTGGGTTCCCTCCCTTAGCGGGCTCGCTTAACTCACCTGACTCTCCGGGCTTCTGTTCACTCTTTCTTTCAGTTTTGATCAGCACCAACGTTCTATCCCCCTAAGTGCGCAAGGTTCCGCAATGATGTCTCATCCTCGTTTCTTTTCCCCCAAATCGCAGTTTCTTTTCCCCATAATCCGACAAAGTGGCTGTTTCTCGAAAAGGCCTAAGTTGTTTGACCTATCTCTGGGAGGTATCTGTCTCGGAAGGCACTTTCATGCCCCTATCTCTAGAGATCACTTACTAATTTTTTATTTCACCGATTTTGCGTTCCTCCACCTTCTGTCACCCCCCTCTTTCTCTGGAAATGAAATGAGATTCGCATTTGCATCCCCGATTTTCTTGCGTTTCGTCTTTAGGGCGATGTTTTTCCAAGAGTAGAGGCCAATCGTTTGTTTATCCTCCCTCTTTTCTTTCTCCCTTGTCAACATCTTTTGTCTTTTTTTCCCTCCTCCTGCGGTTTCTCCCCTCAGCAACAAACTTTGTAGGGGTGCTCGAAAATTTCCAATTCAAACTTCAACTCTCCCTTCATCGTCACCCGTCCCTTCTTAGAAGACGGGGTCCGCTTTTCCCCATCGCGACGCTGAGCCTGTCTCCTACCGGTATCCCTCATCTCCAAGTTTTGTCACGCGTCACCTTGCCCGCCGTTATTCACACTCTCCCTTCCTGCGCCAAGCGGACGGGTTTTGCAAACCCCCCAGCGGTGGCGCTGATTGAGCCCGCCTAGTCCGAACTTTTATCCCAGTACCCGGCGTGCCTTCGTTTGTTTTGGGCGGCCCGGAGTGTCTTACACATGAGCCCTCCCCTCTCTTCCCACCACGGTATCCCCCTTTGCCTTTCTTGTTAAAAAGGACCGCGTCCCTCGAGGGGCAGGTTTATGATTAACCTACTGAAAGGGTCTTTTCCTTTCCATAATTCTGCCTCGTAGCTTTTCTTTCGCAATTGACCGGCCACGGGGATGGTGGATAATTCTTTTTTGCTTCGTCTGGCCCTCCTCTGCTCCCGGGGGGAGAACTCGTAGCCGAGTGATTTCCACCCTTCAATTTAGAGTCCCTTTTCTTCAATGTGGTAAAACTCCCTTGATTCCCCTCTCTAGGCAGGCAGTTTCTCTGTGTGTGTATTCCCTCCCCCCAAATCCCCCCTCTCTTCTAGAGATCGCCCCTTTTCCCATGTAGATCTTTCAACTTTCCTCCTGATGAGGTGCTTTCTTTTTACCTTCCCTTGCAGTGGTGTGTGAGGAGGCCCCCCCGAAGGATTTGTCGATTTGTGTTCTTCGTCCTATGTGTTCCCTCCTGTGGAGGCGACTCTTAACTTCATACTTGCTGCCTTGGATTCTTTTCGTCCCAGCCTGGGTAGGTTTCTAAACTTTCCCGCCCGGCGTTTCCACGGGCGGAACGCCCCTCCTGTTTTTGAAGACCGTCCCTTTTCCTGCCGAGGGAAAAACTGATTCCTGGAATTACCGCGCTTCTGCCCTTCCCGACGGGGGTCCTCCCCCGAATGAATGCATCGTTTTTTGACGATTTTTTTCCTGTCTCGCATCCTTTGAAGGCGCGAAGCTCCAAACCGCCAGTCGTTCATCCGAAGTCTTCCAATCAAGTGGACTTGGATAGACCTTGGGGGTCTGGTGGCTTGCGCGCCCCTAGTCCAGCCCTCTCTCCCCTGAGAGAATTATGTTGTTGACTCCCCTGGTTTCCTTTGTTTCTTGTTTTGTTCCTCTCTTTTTTCCTCCTTTTGGTGGTTATCTCCTCATGATCCCCAAAAATAACAATCTCAAGAACAACTCATTTATCAAGCAGTGGCGCTCAGGCCTGCTCGGTTTAAGGGTTCGACCAGCAACTTTTTCCCGTTCGATCTCATTCCGTTCCCCCTTGGGCTTTGCCAGGACATGTCGAGTCTCCATCCTACTTTTTCTCGTCCGCGTTGTCTGTTATATCTAAACGGCGATTATTTTTTGATCCGTGCTAGACTGGGTTTTTTTCATCATGAAATCAGTTTATACTTCCCCCTGCTCGTCTTCAACCCTCTTCGTTTTGGATCTCCTCGGCGTTCCGGCGTTTCGAACTCCCCTCTCCCTGTGATGGGTATTCAATCTTTTTGATTAGGGGCAGAGTCGCCTAGGAGTTATTCCACCTGTCCTTACAACCAACCCTCTCCCCTCCTGTAATTATAGCGTCCTCTTCCGATCCTTCCTCGATTGCCGTTGCAACATTCTAGCAGAATGTGTATTCTGTATCCGCGAATTCCCTTGCTTGTTCGAGGTTCCCTTAAATATCTCCACCGCCCTATAAGGCTAATGTTTTTCAAACATTGAGGGCGGTCACCATGGAGGAGAGACTTTTTTTTCTTCCCCCCCTTTTTAAATCACGTCGTTACGGTTAGGTTTTGGATTCCTTCCCTGCCGCCTCGGCACCCCTTCCTTTGGATGACCCAGACCTTTCCTTGTAGATTATTATCACCTTTCCCAGGTTGATCTTGGTTCTCCTGTCAGACTGTCCCTTTTCCCCAAGCCTGGGGCGAGAACTTTCCTGGACGGTACTTCTCGGGTACGTTATCCGTTTGTACTTCCGCCTTTATGGGTGTAAGTTAAGGTGTACGACCCTTTGCGTTTGCGGCCTCGCTCGAGCGGTGGTGTTTTTCAAACGAGAAAGCCCCCCTCTGCGTCGCCACCACGTGATAGGTGTGCTTGAAAATCTTTCACGGCGTGACCCAGTCCCCTTCACACTGGGAGGTGGACTCAAAATTGGTATTTCCTTCTTTGGCGAGAGTTCCTCCGAGTTTGTTAAATCACAGATCGTCTAATCTTTGTATTTCTGGGCCTTTGTGTGAAGGATTTTTTTGAGTTTTTGTTTTGTTGTTTTGAGGCCCGCCATTTGTGGTCGTTCTCCCTAAAACACCCTCCACCTTTTCCTCTTTTTTCGTCTGGCATGTATAGCATTCTTTACCCCCCCTTTTTATGATCAACATCTTGAATACTCCTTTAATTTTTTCGGGACTTTTAACTTACTCGCCGACGAACTCAAGGACATGCTTTGGAAGATTTACCCTTCCTTCCTTTAATACAATTCCCCTTTTCTCTCTTGAAACGGATTTTCCCAAATCCCTTTCAAGATCTATTTCCTCTTTTCTTAGCTCACGATATCGGGGCCACTCAGTTAGCCGCTAACCCCCTTACCCCCTGCCCGAAATCAAATTAAACATGCCGGACCGCACCTCTCCTCCCTCTTAGACAGTATAGGTCTTCTCCGTTCCTTGGAAAAAGCATGATTTCTACTACTTAATTGTTGAGAGACCTTCTAGAACTGCTTTCTCTACGACCGGCCCTTTTCTTTATACCCACACCTACTTCTTTCAGTCCAAGACTTGACTACATCTGTCTTTTTGCTGACTCCGATTCAGTGCGTCCCCCCCCTCCTGGCGAAGAAGCGGACGAGTTTCCCCAGTGCATTTGTGTCACTACTGCTTTGCGAGAGGCTACCCTTGTATCTTCACCCCCCCCCCCGATTTACAACTTGTTGATGATAATCCCCCTTTTGGTTTCCGCGTTAGTCAGACGTTTTTGGTATTGACCTTCTCCGTGTGGATTCTCCTGAAGGCGTCTGCAAGTGACCATGTTACTCATGCCTAGGCATCTAAGGACATCACAGGTAGGGGTTGAATTTCCCTTTTATTCCCCTGCAAAGAAGATGGAATTTTTTAACCTGGTTCGGATACGGCAAAAGCATCCCGAAAAGAGACACTGACCCCCAACAAAACAAACACAAAGCACCCACTGATCAAACCCAAAGACCCACCCCCCGACGAAAAACAACCCCCTCCCAAGAGCCACCAGCAGTGTGGCCCCAAACACAAACCCCCCAGAAACCCCCATGAACCCACAAACCGCCCCCACCCCAGCAAGCAAAAAAAGTGTGTTTCCCCCAAACTCCAAAAAACAAGCAGGACTCAACGACAAGAAAATCCAGACAAAACCAACCCCATTCAAAAAAAACCCACAAAACGAAGCACTACCAACACAAAAAAACCTCCAAGAAACACCCCCTCCCAGGTACAACTCTAATACACCCAAAAAAAAACAATGGAGTCTAAAGCGTATAGTGTAACACAACCCACCCCCCAAACTTTCCCCCCCCCACCCCCCCCAATTCCCCACTCCCCATACCTCCAAACCCCTAGAACCAACAACCCCCCTTCTTCTGTCCAGACTGTTTGGCCCCCTTCTACACCATCTAGATAGAAGGTCTTTGACAGAGAGTTCATAGACGGTCCCGGAGTGGCGACCAGTCCCTCCCCCCATTTCTCGGATCACCCAGCCTTCACGATCGAGGAAAGGTCCCCCCCTCCTTTTTGTCCCAGCCGAGAGACCCAAACTTTTCCCCTGGGTATGTGGTTTTTCAACTTTTTAGTACTCGTGTCCTTTGTAGATTCGTCTTGTGAAACCTTGCGCGGCTCTGTCAGGCGGATCAATCAGTGAGGAACCCTCGACAAAAACTCCTTCTCGAGGCAGGACTTTTTTTTATTTCGTGTCCCTTTCCCAGATACCCCCCCCCCCAGGATCTTTCACGAGCTAATTTCCCCCCCTCCGCACCCACACTACATTTTATTACCCGAGTTCACTTCTTCTTTTCTGGGGATTGACTCCGAGTCCCCTGGTCATCTCAGGCCGCTTGTGCTCCGTTTCCGGCTTTCTTTCAACTTTTTTTGCGAGACCGGCATGTCATACTTCTTGTCGAATTTTCCCTTTTAAAATGCATCGATCTCGCACTTTTTTCTTCTTTTCGTCGAATATCTCCCTCCCTTTCCCGCCATAGTTTGCACCTCCCCCTCCTTTGTGGTTTCTTTGAGAGATCTCATCTGGATTCGGAAGCGTCCTTCCCATCCAAAAATGATCCCTCCCCCCTTTCCTCCGAGATCGATGCCTTTTTCTCTGCGGCGCGGGCTTCGAACCTGCGCGTATACAATGCCGGTTTCTCAGATGATTGCCGTGTTTTCTCCCTCGAAGAAAACATTCGTTCCAACGCCCGGCTGCGGTTTTTTCAATGGAGCACATCCCCCCCCTACAACCTGTGCGAATGCTTTTCCCTTCAGGAATCTATTTCTGACCTACCCTTAAGAACTCGGCAGCCCAGATTTTTTATTGGGAAGGGTTCTACCACCTCCCGGCCGGAAGTCTCCTCCGTCTTTCTTTCCCGAGTGACCGCACCTGCCCCTTCCCTTACCTTCCCGTCCTCCCGACCCTTATTTACCTCCCGGAAAAGAGTCCCAGACCACGCGAGTAACTATAAGAATTTTTTTCGTAGAAGGGGTCTTTCTCTTCCCCTTTTTTTCCAGTCACGTGGAACGTTCCCATCATTCTATCTTATGGTGGTTTCCAAATTGTTCCTTCTTTCGAAAGACGACGGTCCCTTTTAAACCCTCCCTTTACCACTATTCCCCCTCTATTCCACTCAAGTCCTGCGAGATGGGTAATCATTCCCTCCCCCAACAACGGCCGATGCCCCCTCAGAGACCCCTCCCCCCCACGCTTCTGAATCTCCTAGGACAACGGCCCCTCCTTCGACCAAAAAAGACTGATTTTCCCTTTCGGAATCGGCCAGAATTGAGTAAGTCCCCCAATGTTTCCCAGAAGCTCAGTAGATCCCCTGATTCGCAGCACGTTTTCCGGGCACCGGCGTTCAGACACGTCACCCCACCCCTTTCATTGCCCCAGCATAATCAAAACACTTGTATCTTTCCAGTTATCAGGTTGAAGCCCTCTCTCCCAGAGTCGGCCCCTGACCTTGCGCTCGGCCAGCGGTCATTCCGTTTCTTGTTGCACTCTTCTTGAATGCAGAAGCACATCTTTTATATTCAAGTTATGGCGTCAACTCCTATCTCTTGGATCATCACCACCTAATTCCCCGAAGCCTGGCGGTCGACACCCCCTCTCCCCCCCCCTTTATCAAAATGCTATCCAACCTAATCCTTCTACCCCTCTTGACCACGGTTCCCTCCCTATTGTGAGAGGGCGCCTGGTTGCCTTGGAGATGGAGTTCGGTAGATTTTCATTCTCGTCACCCCCTCCCTTCTCGAGTACAGCAGAAAGACCGCTTGTCTTCCCCTTTCTTCGACGAATTTGAGCAATAGTCCACGATCGTGGTTCTTCCTGCCCAGAATTTGCCGCGTCCCCGTGTGTTCTTTTTTTCTCTCAGCTAGTTTTTATGAGACCCTCTTCGGCCACGCAGATGGGATTTTCGCCTTTCTCCTTCTTCTTTTACCAGGTTTTGCTTCCCCATTAGTAGGGTCACTGACAAACCCCCCCCCCCTGTGGGCGGGTTATTACCTTCCCCCCCCCACCTTTCGAACCGTCACCCCCGCCTTCCTACGCCAACGGACTCCACTTCCTCGGACTTGCTTTTTCACATCACGTGACGCGAGGTGGTTTCCTCCCTCGGGGTTTTCTCTTTTTTTTTTATTGTCACGCGTCCCCCTTGATTTTCCCCCCTGATCAAGGGGGCTTTCTGATGGGGCGGTTGCAAAACCCCCACCCCCCTTCGGCTGAGTGCGCGCCAGGCCTGAGTTCCGTAACTTTTAGAATTCTGCGACCTCCTAGAATTGACACCTGAGACAGTACCCAAGTTTGCCGGGAAATGTCTAAGTACATTGATTTTTCTTTTTCCGCAATTTTTTTTTTCCCCCCGCGTCAGCCGTCCCGTTTAAGGCATCCAAATTTGCCCTCCCGTCTTTAATCTGCTCTTAGTCTCTTCTTTTTCTTATCCCGGCAATCTAGCCCTTAGGTCGGCACGACTCTCCCAGCCGAACCCTTTTAACCTGATGAGCTTTCCCTTCTTCCAACCCCGCCATAGTTTGCACCCTCCAAATTTCTCCTCCTCCCGCGGCAGGCCTCGAGGGCTCGTTTCGGACCTTCCCCAATCATATCTGCCTTTTTTCTGGCGACCCGGTTTCCGAACATTTTAGCATCAGTGCAAATCGCCTTCTTATCAATCAAGCGCTTCTTGCCGCTTTAGAATCCAGAGTTTTGTTTCTTTTTTTTAGCTCCCCTTTTATCTTTCTTCCCCCTGTTGGCCGACTTTCACGGACTTTTTTTTGCCCCCCCTCCCCTTTCCCTTCCGTCAGTACAGCCGTCCTTAGGGGTTTCGAAATCCCTTCCTCTTCTGTTTCAAAGAATCCCCCCTGTTAAGGCCTTTTTCTGCCGCTTTTTTGCAAAACTGCCATACTGACCCGCGTCTTTATTCGATCTCACCGTTCTTAGAATGTCCTTGCCTCTTCGAGCCCCCCTCTCCCTCTAATGCCGAGCTCCTCCCCTTTCCCCCCTGTGATGATTTCAGCCTAGTGTCTGTAAAAGCCCTTTTTGCGTTCTCAGTTTTTCCTGCCTAGGTGCGCCGGCTGCGTCCCTATTTTCTGTTTCTCCTATTATCCGAGTCCCTGCTTGATTTATCTATCTTCGCTTGTTCTTCTT
>Ga0179593_1396589_pt1 | contig 11112 bp, 18 predicted proteins | sample CZODoug2_1_08_16_FD_185931 | JGI IMG/M metagenome (GOLD analysis project Ga0179593, IMG submission 185931) | Vadose zone soil fungal communities from Angelo Coast Range Reserve, California, USA - CZODoug2_1_08_16fungal (PacBio error correction) | ecosystem: Environmental > Terrestrial > Soil >... | reverse complement strand
ATTCCGCTAGGCGCGGTTATGTTTTCAGTTTTTTGCGGCTGACCTTTTACGTTTTTTTGCCTCTCCTTTTCCCCTTTCCGTCCCCCCGTTTTTAACAGAGGACGCTCAGGCGTTGTCCCCGTGTCCACTTGCTTTCCTTCCCCCCCCTCACTAGATTGACGTCGTTTTTTGCTTTCCCCTCTCCGTCACCTCCTTCTAGTTTTTCTCGTCGCTTTTCCAATGGACCCCCATGGGACATTGCTTATCTTTTCCCTCCCCTCCCTCTCCTTTTTTCCGGGGAAAATTTTTTTGGACGTCCCATCAGCAGATTTTTTTTTTTGCGGTAGGGCTTTTCAGATCTACCTTGTGTCACTTGCATTTTACGAGATTTAGAGTTCTCCTTTCTCGTTAAGTCGACCGGATTCGTTTTTCCCCCCCTTCCTGTCCGTTTAGGAACAGACTTTTCCCGACCTGGTTATTTGTATTTTCTCTATTTCCCAGGAAAGAATGAACGTAGGACGTCCGTTTTTCTGGTCACTTTTCCTTTTTTCTCTCCTCTTATTGGTTTTTGCGAGATTTTTTTTTAGTGTTTTTCTTTTCGTTCATGCCTGCCGGCCCAAGTTTGCTTTTTTTTCACGCAATCCCTCTTTCTTGTCCCCAGTGATGATAGTCCGGCCCTTTTTGATCGGGTCGATCCTTTTTCTCCCACATTTAGAACTCCGTTACCTTTCACCTCGTTTTCTTGCCCCCCGTTTCCTCAATTTGTGGTGGAGCGCCGGCCTATAGACCTTCCCCTTGGCCTTTCCTGTCCTTGAAGGGATTTTGCTTTTCGGAATTTTCCCACCATTTGCCCCTCCCCCCCCCTCTAGAATTTTTTCCTTTCTTCGCCACAGTCGACCTTTCCCCTCCCGAGTGTTTTTTTTCAACCCGTTTAGCGTGCCCTACATTTTTTAGAACGCGGCCACCCCCCCCCACAATGATTTTGTCGATCATTGCCAGATGGCATTTCCCCCCCTCCGCCCCCCTTCGGTTTCTTTTTTTCTCCTTTTGGTAATTCTTTTTCTTCCTTTTTTCTTTTCTGCCCCTGAGAGTGGAGATGTCCGGCCCTTCCCTTTCCCCTCTACGCGTTTGTCTGTCTTCCTTTCGACTTTTTTTTTTTTTTTTTCACACTTCCTTAGTTTTGCCCTTTTCCAAGAAAATGCCCAACACAAACGTGCGTTCTCTTGCGAGGTCTTTTCCCCTCCGTGCTTCCGGTCTGGACGTTCTTTGGGAGGTTTGGTCGGTGATTTTTCCTTTTTGAGTTTCCCCCGTTTGCTTGGAAGTGGATCGTGCCTTGTGCCTCTTTTACCTTTCTAGATGGTTCGGATGTTTTTCTAGGCTTTTTGCCTGGCCGTAAACACTTCTCGTCACCACTCCTTTCTCCCTCTGCCCGTCCCCACATGCTATCCAGGTAGGGCGGTGCTTTTTAAGGTTTCGACCGATTGGACGTTTCTTTCGAACCCCCCTGAGTTTTTTCCCAGGATAGGGTGACGCCTTTTTTTTCCCTTCTCCCAATTTGTGAATATCACCCCCCTTGTTTTTTACTTCTTTAACCAAGATTTTGAATTCGCCGCCCTGCACTTCTTCTGTTCCTGTTGTCGAACATTCAAGTTGGAGAGCTTCTGTTTTTTGAAGAAATTTTCAGTTCTGCGCTTATCTCCTGGGGGCCTAATAGCAACTTTCCCTTTTTTCGCCTTGCCCCTCCAGACCCCATTCCTTCTCCTTCCTACGCTTAATAGTAAACCGATGTGCAGCATTACCGGGGAGACCTTAGTTATCCTTTTCCTCTTCTTGATCCCTGAATCCAGAACACCGTGCTTCCCCTCGCCCCCTTTCCCCCATTTTTTTTTTGTTCCCCCTTTTGGTGTTAGGTATGCTTTTTCTTTTCCCCTTTTTCCTGGCCCCACCGAGGCTTGCTGTCTCTTTTTAGATAGCAATCCGCTTTTGACCCCCTCCTTTTTCATCGAAAGATTATTTGTTTGGTCAGTTTTCCCGCGGCCGTTCGTCGACCTAGATTTCCGACCCATGTCTGGGTTTTCACCTTGGTCGACCCACCCCGTGATAATTGGAGTGAGGCCGGCGTTTTCGCTTCCCTTTTCCTCCTGGTCTTGGGATTCTGCGCCGGCGCCCGTTTGCCGTTGTTGTCGCCTACCTTCCCTTCGTTTTGTCCGGTGGGTTATGCTGGGGTCCTAGGAGCGTTCTCCCATTTTTTTCCTTTCTTCTTATGTCCGACAGGAGTTTATTCGGTTTGTAAAGCGAGTCCCTGAACGGCTGGTCAACCCCTTTTCTTTGTTGGACAAACTGTGGTTTTTTTTGACACTTTTGTGGGTACGAAAAGCTTGGCCTTTTTCCCACATCCTCTCCTTACGTGCCCCATGCTTTGATCCCTGTTCAGGCTTGTCTGAGCCTTTTTTTATTTTTGTCCCCCTTTTAGGAAAGTGTGGCGCATGGTGGCGTCGGCCTTCAGGGCGTTGCGGTTCCTTTTCCCTTTGCTCTCGTTTGTTTGAATTGTGATGTCCGCCTCTCTCTTTTCCCTTCCCTTCGTGCCCCCCTCGATTTTTCTCTTTTCCATGCCTGGGTTTTGTTTTTTTTTCCTCCTTTCTGTCCCCCCCTCCAATTCTCGCGTTGAGTCAAAGGCTTCCCCTCCTCTCTGTGGTCCACCTTATCCCCCCTTCCTTCCAGGCTTTCCCCCCCAAGATAACGACCGAATTGACACCATTTTTTATATCTTTCCTTCCCCTTTTTGTTTTCTCTCTCTCGTTTTTTGCTTTTTCCGGGAGCGAAGCTAAGCTCTTTTGCTTTTTTGCTCTCTAGGGCTTCCCTCTTTTTCCGAAACGCGATCATTGGTCTTGCCACCCCCTTAGGTTTTTCTTCTCTGTCCCCCACCTGGAAATTCAAAACAGGCTTCTTCTTTTTTTACCCTCCTTATTTTCTTTTTTTCAACACCCCCCTTCTTTCCCCCCCCTCCCCCCTGTTTACCTGAGTCTGCTCCCTTCCAAAACAGTGGGCAACTGGCAGGTCTCAAGGATGGCAACACCCCTTTCCCTTTTTTCTTTGTGTTTTTTCAACGACCCCCCCACCCCACCCCTTCATGTGATCGAACAAAAACCCCGCCGGCCCCCACCGTCATCACTGGACCTTGCAGGGAGGCCCCAATCTTTCCTTTTGTCTTGCGCGTTTGACCCTTTTGTGTAAACCCCCTTTTTTTATCTGCTTTTCTGTTTCCCAACAAGGGGGGGAGTCCACCAGTTTCGTCAATGCCAAGTGGGATGAGGTGTTTAAAATTTTCCTCCCCCCAGTGTGTCGGTCCCGAAAATACCCCTTGCCTCCCCTAGCTTACCTGTCCGCCCGAAAAGTGCCAGCCGGCCCCTGTCCCTTCGCCCCGTTTATTTTTCACCCTCCTTTACCGCCGAGACCCGACCAAGTTGGTTTGTGCCCCCCCCTTTGCGGCCTTTTTCCCCAATACCCGGGCTTCGCCACCGAAATGTCCTAAAGCCAAGGGGCCACTCCGCCGGCCTCATTTTGCGGGATTTGTCCCTCCTTCCCTCCAACCAGTAGTTTCCCCTGTTGGGTCGTCCCCGTTCAACGGCCAGTTTTTCCCCCCTTTCCCTTTTGTCTTGAACTAGGGGTTTTTTGAGTTTTATCCCCCTCCCCCTTCTCTAAGGCCCAAAATTATCTCCACATGAAGCCTTTTTTCAGGCTGTGTCGTGCTCGTCGGCATTTCTTTCTACTGACAATTTTCCGGTTGGTCCATTTTTTTTTCTTGTTTTTCAGGTTTTACCCCTCTGTCACGGGCAAATTCAGTCCCCTCACCCTCCCTGAAAGAGACGGTATAGCCTTTTCCCCCTTTTTTCTTTTTCCCCGGTGCTGTCTTCCTTTCCTTCGGGATCCATTTTTTTGGCGAGAATTCCTGTCCACCCCCGTCAAGGTCAGCCCCCTGCCCTCCTCTTCAGCTTTGTTTTGTTTTGGGCATCTTTTCTTTCAGTCCGATGAAGTAGGTTGCGTTTCTTTTTCCACGTGCTTTTCCGTTTAGGCCGGCTGATATGTCCCACAACCGTGTTCATCCACCCCTCCACTCCTTTTTTCTGGCTCGTGACCAAGCTAAATTTTTGAGTCTTTCGACCCTCTCCCCCCTTTCGGTGACGGGGCTCCTTGGTCTTTTCTCCCAAGAATTTCCGCTGTTGATTATGAATTTCGCCGGGTAAGAAGAGTGGCAGCCCCAGGGTCATCCCTTTCCCCTCGACTCTCCAAAGCCGTCCTTCTCTGATGGCCCCCCCTTTTCCTCAAGGCACACGGACACGGGCCTGTTTTTTTTCCTTCAAGTGTGTCTACCGGCGTTATGACCAACTTGGCCCCGCCGCGTGATTCTTTCCCTTGTGGCGCGGACCACTCCCTGCACAATTCTCCGAGCGGTTGACCACACCATGCACCCCTGGCCTCCCCGGCCGTAGGGCGGGCCCCCCGCCCTCTTTCCCCCCCGCGTTTTTTTTGGCTACAAACCCCAAGAAGCCGCGCGGTCCGGCGCCCCCTCTTTTTTTTTTTTACTCCTCGAATGTTTTTCCGTGTAAAACAACCAACGGGGTGTTCATTTTGGTGTATGATTTTAATCACTTTTCGCCGAGTCCCGGAGTTCCCACCCATCGGGACATCCCAAACAAATGGTGTTATCCGGAGAAGTTTGGCTACGGGTAGTATTCCGTTTAAAGTTTAAGCCCAATCGGAATGACTAACCCCCTTTGCTGGTTTTCCCTTACTATCAACCACACAACGACCATCTGACGATGCACCAACCCCTGCGACAAGGCCCCTTTTTTCAGGTGTGGTTTTCAGGGGTCTGGACGTGTTTTCTCCTTTTTCTTTTTCTCTCAAAGTATTAGATTTTCTCCTTTTTTTCCCGTGTTCCCCTTTCGTTTTTTGAAACGTGGCGGAAGTTTTTTAAACACCCCCTTTCGTTGGACCCGTTTTGCTTTTGTTTAGTTTTCCCCCCCGGTCCCTCCCTTTTTTTATTTTCTTCGCCGTTTTTCTACTTTTACGAAAGAAAGATTTCCCGCGTTTTGCTGGCACCGTGTTCCTCTGTGTTTCTTGAGTCAACCCGTCCCCCATGTACCCCCCCGGCCCCTTTCCTGCTCCCCACCAGCTTCCGAGGTTTTTCATTGTAGGTTCAAACTGGGACGCCACCGTTGCCTTTCTGGGTTCAAAATAAGTTTCACTTGGTTCCTAATAGCCACTGGTGACATGTTTCGACCTTCCTCTAGAAGATATTCCGGGCTGATTGGGAATCTCTTTTCATTTCCCGTCCGGGGAAGGAATGGCAGTTGCTGTTTCTTTTGAACGCGTTTTTTCGATATGGGCAAGCCCACTTTCACCAAGAGAGCCAAAACCGCCCCCGTGGCCCCCCCTCTCGCTGTCTTCTAACCTTTGGAAATTCCACCTCTTCCTCAGGGTGATCGGGAATGCACATTCGCGCCCAGGGGAACAATGTTTTTTCCCCCATTGGGATGTTGCTCCAGAAGCCCCATTTTCCTGGAGTTGAGCAGTTCCCTATTCCTTTTCTCCTGACCTCCCCGGGAACTTTCGTCTTCTATGATCCCCCTTTCCTCCGGCCCTTGTCACAACCTCGACCATGGTTTCAAATGCTGGTATGTATTTTTTCTCCCCCCGGCCCTCCACGGACAGCTAGTTTATTTTTTTTCTGGCTTTTTTCCCCTGATACATGTTTCTCTTTTTTTTCCCCCCCTCGCGCGCCAAAGACTTTTCTCTCACATGGAGCCTTCCTTGGCCCTCGAATTGGTTTTTTTGAGCCCCCCCCTCACCCCCACCGTTTTTTTTTGAACCATCATTCGGTCCTTCTCCTCTCTGACCCGGTTGGTTTGCGCCCCCCCATTCGTGCTTGTCCCCCCTTTCTCCAAATTCGAAGATGGTTCCCTACCCCTCTTCCCCTTCTATCTCCTCCGTTTTTTTTTTGAGGATTTCTCCATTCGTAAGAGACTTCTTTCCATTTTTAGGAGAATTTGAGGGCATGGAATCCCCAGTTTCTTTCCCTCTCCCGCAAAAAGGCCTCCAGACCAGTAGGCTTCCTTTCCCCTTTTTCTTTCCCGCCCCTAACCAATTTTCCTTTCTTTCCCTTCCGCAGGGCCCCAACCTCGTCGGACTTTTTTTTTTTTTGCTTTCCGTCGTTGTCCCTTTTTCTAAACGGACGGGTTAGTTTTTAAGCCCCCCTTTCTCTCTCGTGAGTTGGGGGGAACCCCCCCGGTGTGCCTAAGCAATCTTTTTTGTAGTTGCTTTTTTTTTAGTTTTCTTGTTCTTTCCTGTCGAAGTTGTACTACCCCTTTTTTACCCTCTTGTTTTCCCCTTGTTCATGGGTCTTTTCCGTTTCTTTTTTTATAAGCACCTGCAAGGTCTAGTCCCCCCTTTGGCGTCGGTTTTTTCCAATCCTCCCCGCCAGCATGGCCACATGCGTTTGTTTCCCCTGCTCAGGGTTTTTCTCCCTTGATTGAGTCTGTTTTATTTTTTTTTCACCCTAGTTTTCTCTTCCCCTCTTTTTTCTTTTTTTTTTTCTTTTTTTGTCGCTCTTTGGGAAACCCCCTGTTCGGTCGGTCATGATCGCCGGCGTTTCTTGCACCCACCCCTTTTTTTCTTTTTTCCCCGACGCCCTTGTATCTCGTGACGGAACTGGGGTGTTCTTCTTCCCTTTTGGTTTCTTAGTATTTCCTACCGCCCCTTTTCAGATTTTTGTCCCATTCCCCACTTCGGGCAGTCTGGGCCGCCCCCCCCCTTCCTCCTGGTCTATTGCTCTGAAGCTTTGCACTCGCCCCTTACTTTTTTTTTTTCCTCCGTGCCTTCCGTTGAATGTTTGGTTCCATTGGTTTGAGGAATTGCAGACATTTCTCTAGTCAACTTTTTTCCCCCGTTGTCAAGGTTCCTTTGCGTTAACCAGTTCTCCCTGGCTTAGTTACTTGGCCACTTTCCCCACGTACGGCAATTGTTTTGTGTCTCCGCCCCCCTTCACCCTCCAAACTGGGCCCGGGTTGTTTCTTTTCTTTGCACGGCAGGAACCCGTTCCGCCCCCTCTCTTTCATTCTGCGGTAGGGAAGATTTTTCTGCATTGTTGTGGTTTTTTTCGTTCGTCTCTGATATTTTTGAGGCCGGGACCCCATTTTCGTCCTTCCCTTTTTTTTTCTGCCTTGACGTCTTTTCTCGGCACCTTCTTAGGACTTTACCCCAGACCTCCCCCCCCGTGGTTTTTTTTAACTTTTAGGGCGTTTCCCGGGGGACGTTTTTTGCGATTTCTGACAGGCAAGTATTGGTTTCCCCTTCCCCCTGATGCGTCCTATTTTCCTTGTTTTTTCCCCTCTTCTTTCCCTTCTATGTTGAATTCGGATCTTTTTCGCCGGTCCTTCTTCTTTTTTTTTTCTGTTTCGGATGCCCCTGCGTTCCCTCACCCTACATTCTCCTTGCCATTCTTTGCGCCGAGGTTTCTAGCCTCAAGCGTCGGGTTGTCCTTTTGTTTACGTTTATTCTCCCCCCCCCTGATTTTTTGTCCTGGGATAGAAGGACTGTATTGGTCCCCCGTTTCTCTTTTTCGCTTTGGTAATTTTTAACCACTGTCCCTTCCGTAGGTCCATTCCTTCCCCCCCTGTTCTTTCCTTATTGAAAGCCCGAAGCTCCGCCCTCCCCCCTGCTCCTTTTTCTTTAATTCTTCTCCTTTGAGAGGATGTCGGACTGACCCCAATTTTTATTTTCTTTTCCCTGTGGATTTTGACGGCATTTCCTCCCCAAGTTTCCTCACCCCCCCTTTTGAGTTGGATAGTTTTTTGTTTTTTTTTTTTTTTTTAACCCTCCCCCGGTTCCGGCATTCCCCTCCCCTCTATCCCCTTACCGTCTTTGCTCAGTCTCCCGTTTTTTTCTGTTTAATTGCCCTTTTCCTCCTCTGATAAAGACCCTAATGTCACTCCCCTGGTCTTATCCCCCTGTCAGGACTTTTTTTTTAGCCTTTCTTGAAGGGCTGGTCCCCAATACTTACTGACCTTCTTTCCCCCCCCTTTTTCCCTGACCCCCCGTATTTATGAAGATTGGATGTAAATTGTGGGTGTTTTTACCCCCCCGACCCTAAGCGGAATGTTTTGATAGTTTTTTTTTTCCCTTTTTTACCCAGTATTGGACTTTTTCCTATATTTACCCAAGAACCTTCTGGTTTCTTCCCTCAGTTTGCCGTCCCCCTTTTACCACTTGAGGGTTTTGGCTTTGAGGTTGCTCCCCCTTATTACCTTTTTTTTTTTTTTTTTTTGTTTATTGGACCGGTGGGATCTGCAGCTACCTTTCTGCCCATTTCTGCGAAGAGCATTGGTATTTTCCTCTTCTGGCGGAGCGGGATTGTCTGCCCCCATCTCTGAGGGTGCGCCTTACCATCATTTAGGGCTGCTCCTTCCCATTGTACTATTCCCGGAGGGAAGTCGGCTTGCAAGGATTTTCCCCCCTAAACGGCTCCCTTTTCTGAAAACTGGATTTTGCCCTCCACTGTGGGGAAAACCCTCAGTTTGGCCGCCCCAGCCCCAAGCAGCACTAGGTTTTTTTCCCCCCATGAACAAGAGTCAGCACGAAATCGACTTCCGGATAGTCTTTCGACCCCCCCCCCTGTTGACCACAGGCTTGCTTTCACCAATTCTTCGTGGATACCAAACACTTTTTTTGGCCTTTGTTTTTTGCACCAATCCCAGACCCACTCTGTTTTTTTTTTAGTGCGATTTCCGTAGGCTATCAGTCTTGTTGTTGTAATGTTTTCTTTCCCCCTATTTCTTTTTTTGGCCAAGTTCTGGCGAGTTACCCGCCTAATCCTTTTTACCACCTATTTCATGTCGGTGTGAGTTTTTTTTTTTTTAGCCCCCTCGGTTTTTTGAAACCCATCCCCCCCCCATCAGGAGTAGTAACAATTTCTTAGTTTGAACAGCCGTTGCGCAGATCAACGCCCCTAGAGCGGGGCTGCTTCCAGGACCGTGAGAGCCCCCTGAGCCTTTCCTTTTTTCATACTCCCCCCCTCCGGTTGTTTTTGTTTCTCGTCGATTTTTTTTTTTGTTTTCGTCTTCGTGTTCCGGATTTTTTTTCCCCCCATCTAATCTGCTCTGACGGCGTGATTTCTTTCGACCCCGGTGTCTTTAGTCCTTCTTTTCGGTTCCCCACCTCTCTTTTTCCTTGTCCTTCTTCCCCAGCCCCCGTGTTTCGCGACACCCCCCCAACCCCACCTGCATTCAAAACTCCGAATTGTTCTCTATGCTTGCTTTCCTTTCTGCCACGTACCCGTAACCCCCTCCACCTTCGAAACCTCCGTTCTTTTTTTTTGAGAGGAATCCAACACGTTGTCCCCTCGATTTTTTTCCCCTTTAGGAGCTTTTTTTTTGTTTGCCCCGAAAACTTCCCGTCTGTCTGTTTTCTTCCGGTCACACTCTAGCGTTCCCAATACAAACATTCGGCCCCCCCCAGTCATTTTTCCCCCACCTACGGTCTGAAGGGAGGCTCCCTGATTGGCATTGCTTCTGGTTGGGACCCCACTGACCCCCCCTAGGGCTTTTTTTCTTTCCCAACCTTTTTTCGTCCAACCCCCTTTTTACCCCAAGTCCCCCGTTTCCTTTTCTAACTTGTGAGTTTGTTTTTTTTTCATGAGCAATGGTTCCCTCCCCTTCCGTAAGTGTTTTCAGTCCCCAGGACTGCTTTTTTCCCGGATCCGGTTTCCCGTTTTTTTTTTCCGACCCAGGCCTGCCCCCCGGGCCGAGACGAAATCTTTCCCTTTCCCCGCATCAGTTACCCCCCAGGCTCTTTTTTTTTTTTTTTTTTTAAATGCTCCCCCGTTCATTCCTCACGTGTCTGAGCCGCTAGCACTGCCTCCCATCCTCCCCTAGCTCCTTTTTTGGCTTTTTTTTCCAAGTTCCCCCTCCCAGACCCAAGGATTCGAAGCTCGTGTGTTCTGTTAAAACTCTCATGAGGGTCTCCCCATCAACCACTCTTTCCCACGTCCCAAACCTTTTCCTTCAAACCCCCCTTCTTTTTTCTTTTTTTAATCTTGTGTCCTCCCCTTTTTTCACCCCGGGCTGTCCGATTTGCACCTTATACTCAAGCTCCCGTTTAACCGGTGAGTTTGGCAAAATTTTTCCGGTCCCCCAGGTAACCGTCCCCCCCCCCCCCTTCCCCATAAAGTTCTCAACTGTCCCCGAAACTGTGCTGGCAGGTCTTTTTCTGGCCCCCCCTTGTGGGCGAATTTTGTACTGGCCCGCCAGTTTTTTTCCTTGTTAATTCAATTTTTCTGCCGACCCCCCCCTTCTTATCCCCGTGGGAGGGTCAGTCGATTCTTTTTAGGATTTCTTTCCTGCAGTTTTTTTTTGCAAGAGCGGTGCAAAATTTTTTTTTCACGGCTTCTTCGGTGTGCCCCTTTAGCTACATCCTGGAATCACCCATCCCCCCCCAACTTTTTCTCCATACTTACCGTCCTCCCCCCAGGCTGTCACCTTTTTTCCCCCCCCTCCCCCCAAAACAGGGCCCTCCTTTCCCCTTTGCTTTTTTTTTCTTTTTTTTTCCCAGTCCGAGATCTAAGGTGCTGCGTCAAGTCAGTTCACCTCCATTGTTTTTCTTTTCAAGCCCCTCCCGCTTGGTCTTTGGTGTGTCTACTTGAACCCCCCTGTCCGGCCCACTTTAACAGAGGGCCTCGGTTTTCCCATAACCCCCCCCAGACACCTTCCTCTGGCTCCTACGATTTTCCATTTAGAAAAAGTTTTCCCCCTTCGTTTCCCCCCCCCCCCCCCCAACCCCCTTTTTTCCCTGCAAGGACCCTCAGGCACTTGAATTAGAGTCCCCCCTGCTGACCGAGCTTTCTTGCATTTTTGAATCCCTTTTTTTCCAAATATCTGACTTGTGTTATGATTCAGGGGGTCCTTCGTCACAGATCATTGGCCCCTCTTTTTTCGATGAAATTACCCCCCCCCCCATTTCCATGCCAGCTTAGGGGCCCCTTGCCCCCATCCGAGATCAAATTCTCCCGGCCTCCCTTCCACCAAACGTGTCGTACCCCTCCGGGGCCCCCCCCCATCGTTCCCTAGGTAAGCCGAC
>Ga0179593_1271283_pt1 | contig 11112 bp, 19 predicted proteins | sample CZODoug2_1_08_16_FD_185931 | JGI IMG/M metagenome (GOLD analysis project Ga0179593, IMG submission 185931) | Vadose zone soil fungal communities from Angelo Coast Range Reserve, California, USA - CZODoug2_1_08_16fungal (PacBio error correction) | ecosystem: Environmental > Terrestrial > Soil >... | reverse complement strand
TAAGGACCATCCCTGTTTTGCTATCCTTTTGTTGTGAGACGATAAACCCCACCTCCCGATTCCTTTATTCCCGCCGCTTTGGCCGCTCGTTTAGCGCTGCATTTAGCGGGTCCCCCCCCAGTGGGTTGTGCGTTTGCGGTTCCTGCAACAAGTCTAACAAGGCAACCCCCTCCGTTGGCCTTCACCGGCGGCTTACTTGCACGGATGCGTTTCAACTTGTCAGGTTTCCATTTTTTTTGACTTGTTCCGTGAATGCCTGGAGCAGGAAGGTTTTTCCCCCAGATGTGCTTATGGACGGGGTCATTGACTCCAATTCTTTTTTTTTTTTTGGCTGCCTTTTGTGTGGTTTTTTTTCCCTTTTGGCATCTTGTCGAATTGACACTTTCCCCGATTGAGAAAACGTGAAGTTTGGAACGTTTTTCCCGATCCACCTGTGTTTGGGTCCCCCCTCTTCCCGATAACTTTTTGGTTGCTCTCTTTCAATGTCTCCCCGGGTGTCGTCGCTCCGCGTGCTTCCAGAAATTCGCCCGGTTTCTCTAAAAACTGTCTGACCCCAAACGGTTTTTTTCGTTATACATTCGGCGAGCTTTTCTTGAGCGGGAGTACGACTTCCCCCCCCTCCGCCTGGACATTCCTTTTTTTTTGCACGTTTGCTTTGCTTTTTTTGGATTGCCTACTTGCCTTTGCTGGCTTCCTGTCTTTGCTTTTGAACCTTTGTTGCCCCTTTCGTTGTTCCACCCCCAAAAAGTCTTTTTATTTTTTTTTTTTTTTTCCATGGTTCCCCTCTTTTGGTCGGCAACTACTTCGAATTTTCCGTCTTTTTGCCCGGCTCTCAGAGAATTTTCGGTGTCACGGCTTTGAGATGTTTTTTTCCCTCAGATCCCGTCGCCCACTTTTAACGGGGTTGTCCTTACAGGGTAGTTTTTAACTATCGTATTCGTCCTTTTTGGTGTCCAGAGTCGGACCTTTCTGTTATTCGGTGAGGCGCTTTTTTCCCTTTCCAGTTGTTCCCCCATTGGCAGTTCGCCTTTTCTTTTTCTTCTTCACCAGCTTCGTGTTTTTTTTCCCCCCCTCTCCTGCTTTGGGGGTTACTGCTTTCGCTGTAGATAGCTTTTCTTTTCTCTGCCAGAGCTTTTTCTCGGCCTCAAATCCTGCCCTTTTTTTTGGTGGGAGTATGGACAGCACCCAAAAGGTGCCCTTCAACAATTTTTCCCCCCCCTTTCGTTTGTTCGATTTGTCCTGCACCCCCCCCAAAAAACCACCGGTCAGCAAAGCTCCCTAGTCTCTTGGCCACTCTTTGATATTGGTCGGTCCATAGCGTGACCAGTCATTTTTTTTTTGAGTTTGAGTTTTTCTTTTTTCCAACACCCCGTGTTCTTTCGGTTGCTCCTTGACCTTTACCGTCTTCTTTTTTGTTCTGCGATAAGGACCCGTTTTCGCTTTTTTTCGCGCTCACCGCCAGTTCCGCTTTTCTGCCGGAATTTAGGTGACGCTGGCTCTAATGTTTATTGACTGGAAAATTCTTTTTTGTCCCTTTTTCGCCGCGACGTACCCATCGGCCCCTTGCCTTTTTCCTCAATTAGAGACGCGTTGTTTTCGGGCGGTGCAAGGCTGACCTTCCACGCCCTCCGAACTTCGCCGGTTCCGCCCGGCCCTTTTAACTGTCCCGGATTCTTTGTTGGGTAGGCCCGTTTTATGAATTACGCCGCCCATTGTAGTCCTCCTTAAAGGATGCTGACCCTCTTATAAGTTTCTGCGTCCCCTTGTCGTTACCTTTTTTTTTTTTCCGGCCAATTTTTTCTTAGGCTTTGCCTTTTTTTACGATCTTGGCGTTTACCCAGCGCTGCTTTTGCTAAACTTCCGTCTTGTGTCCCCGGCGATTTGCTGTGCCTGGTGCGGTGTGGGGGCTTTTTTTGAAACTTCGGTTTCCCTCTTTTTTTCCTCCTTCCTTTGTTTTTTTTTTTGATGACCTCGCTTCCCTGAAGTTCTCGAGCCCCTCAGCACCCCCACTCAAGCTCGCAGCTCCAACCATCAGTAGGGTTTTTGTTTGGGCCCCACAGTTTTACTTGATCGCTGGGATGCCGACATCACCGAGTTCGCACGTCTGGCCTCGTGCACTCTTTTTTTTGAGTCACCCTTTGTTCCGCCAACCTTCAACATAGTTGGTTCTTTCCCACTCGTCCCAGTTTCTCACACTACATTCCTACTCATGTCCTCGGTAAATCCCCCCCCCCTTCCCCTATGGCTTTCCAAACGGCGCGTGCCTTGCCAGGTTCGTTTCACCTTGTCCCAACCCCCCACAACCATCGTCTCTACCCCCAAGTGCCGAGTTCCTTGCAGGTCACGGTCGTCTTCTTTTTCCTGTTTTAATAGTTATTCCCGCGTCTCCGTCTTTCCCCCAAAACCCTCGCCTCTTTTTTTGAATTGCTAGGCGTTTCCCGGCGTTGTTCTTGCTCCAACCCCGGTAGTCCTCGTCTTTGCCAGCTCCTTTTTCTCCCCCAAACACTCCTGCGGCCCACGCTTACCCCCAACCACTGTCGCCTGATTCCTTCGGCCTCGCCCTCATCTTCTTTTCCTGTTTGTGCGGACACTAAGCCCACTTCTTTTTGTTAAATAACTTTTACCCACCTTTGCTTTTCTTTCCCAACCCGGAAATTGTTCGTTGAGGCCGGGGGCAGGTTTCGCCGCTTGGGACGAACCCTCCGAGCAACTTGAGCGAAAACCGTCGCTTCCATTTTTGAGTGTGAAACTGTTTGCCAACCGTCAAACGGAAGACAACCGACGCCAACTTACTGGGCTGGTTCGGACTTTTTTTCTCCGTCCCCTCGGTCCGCCTTTCCCCCATTGCTTTAACCGACACAACTATAGTTCGCCCTTTCCCCCAACGGTTATTCACTCTACAACGTTTGAGTTTAGTTTATTTTTTTTTTTTCCCCCCGCGTCCCCAACCTTTTGGATCGCCTTTAAGTTGGAACATGGCTGCATCCCCAAAAAGATTTTTGCTGCAAACATTTCTACCTTTTTTTTCTTTTTCTTCTCCTTGACAGTTTTTTTGCGTGTTACGCAAAGGCAAATGTAGGACCTGTCCCCATTCCCACTCGTGTTCGGTTCTCTCAAAGATGTCCAGTCAATCCCCGGTTCTCCGACCCTAGCGCTTTAGGCTTTTATATCTGCTTCAAAATTCCTCTTACTCCGGTATACTGACCCGCCCCCTCTTAGCGTTGCCTTTTTGCACATATTCAATTTAACTCGGTCCCCATGGAAATTATTGTTACCTGTTCCCCACCAGTTTACCCGCTTGATTTTTTTCTACAAGCCGGCTTGTGGGGGCCACGCAAAATAGGTTGGGCCAACAATTGGGTGTTAATTCCGCCCCGTGACCCGTCATCTTTGCTTCTTCCAATATTTGCTAACGACCAACCACCCGAGTCTAGACGCCCTTTTGGCCTCGTCCTTTTTTCCCTTCCCCACCGGAGAGCTTTTGAACATGGCCATTCTTGTTGCCTTTAAACTTTTCTTGGCCCTCCCCGCCTTTGCACGCTCTACGGCAAACTGAGTACATCACGTCTTCTTGGTGTCTGGTCCTCCAAAGGTGCGCGGAACTTTCTTTTTCCTTCTTCCTTCATACTCCTTTGGTTTTTCTTTGAGGGATTCAGTGGCTTCCTCTTCCTGTTGGCACCGGCCTGGTTGGTCTTTGGCCCCGAGACCCCGCTCGACTCCAAATTGGTTGGGGCCGTTCGCGTAACTGTCTTTAGGTGTCTTCTCTTCGCCCCATTTTCCCCCCAAACACTCTTACTTTGCCAACCAATCGTTGGCCCATCTCCCCCTTTCGGGCAATGTGGTTAAGGCACCCGCCTTTTTTTTTTTTCAACTGTTCCGTCGTGGCCCACCCGAAGGTTTGACTTTTTTTTGTCGTATGCTCTGTGGCCCAAGGGTGACCCGATGCCGTCGACTCTGACGGGGTTCCGGAAACCCCAATGATTTTTTTTCGAATTTCATGCGGGCCCCCGGCATCGTTTGTGCGTAATTTCCCCATCCCTTTTTTTATGGGGTAAAATTGTGTAGGTTCGTCGGGGAAGATCAATTTTTTTTGTTGAGTTTTCTGATCTCTTTTTCTTTGCTTCCAATGGGACTCGGGCGACCCTTTTCCGTCTTCGCAATGTAATAACATTCCTTTTTTTTCCCGGTTTCTCTCTCCCAACAGGTTGTTTTGACCAAAGTTTTTTTTTTGAATCTTTTTTTTTTTTGACCTCTTCTTTTCCTCTAGGGTCCGTTTGCGTTTGCCTTGCTTTTTTTCCCCTTTCTTTCTTTTCCACGCGAGCAGGCTTTGGGGGCATGCGCATGCACCCCTTTTTTTTTTGCCTTTTCGCTTTAAACGCGGGAGGTTGGCCGTTCGTGCTCAACACTTTCTCCAAAACCCGAACTTTCCCTCAATGTTCCCATGTCCCTTGTTTCGCCCTTCCCCCCTCCATGGGTTTCCCGGTATTTAAGATTTCGCACGACGATTTTTGCTTTTTTTCCCTCGATCCCCCCATCAAGCGTGTTTTTCGTTGCTTCCAGGCAGTTTTTCGGCTCGATCCGCCCTCGTTTTTCCAACGCGACTTTTTTCCATGGTTTTTCGTTGACCCCGCTGTTTCCCTTGCTCTTTTTCCGAATCTTTTCACTTCTTGTGTTTTTTTCTTTCAAAGCTATGTTTCCTTTTTTCTCTCTGTCGTTCTTTGCGACTTGGTTTTTGAGTTATGTGCCCCCCCGTTGATATACTACTCCAGTCGTCGATTGTTCTGCAGAAGCCTCGCGTTGTTCCCCTCCTTGCCTCGCTATCATTTCCGTTTGGTGTGGGAAAATCAAGGAAAGGTTCCAGTCTAATCCATCTCCTGCTTCGGTTCATTTATTACCCCCCCAAAACAACTTAGCCCTTATTTTTCCGCCGCCTGATGCCCGCTTTCATGTTTCTTGCGCTGAGTGTTGTCAGGTGCAAACCAGCTTTTTAGCTGCGGACTGGAGGCGTTATCAACCTCTCGGACTGGCTCCGGATTGCGTTTGGGGGTGCGTTTTTTTCCGCGTTGATCTCCCTTTGGAATAGCGCCCTTGTGCCCAATCGAGTTTTGCCTCTCACCCGGCGGTTAATCGGCATCCCATGGGAATAGAGGTGATTTGTTGTTTTTGGGTCTTCTTGTAGCCTAACCGACCTTACCTAACTGTTTCCTTTTTTTTTGACCATATGTAGCGGCTTTTTATTGTTAATTGCGCCTGGCTTTAACCTTATTTTTCTCCCTTCCTAAAGGGTTTCTGTTAACCCCCCGCTATGTCTTTTAAGGACACTCTGGCCCAAAAGATTTTTTTGGGCTGGGGATTTGCCGAACGTGCCGCGCCTACGGCTCCTTTTCTTTTCGTGTCCTCACCTCACTTTGCTCAGTTGCCGTCTTCGCCCTGGTTTTATATGGATTTGTTGTGTGCTGGTGCGGTGCGGTGGTATTTCGACTTTTAGTGGTACTTTTTCTCTTTCTTTCCTCTTGTGGTTTGAGAGAGATTGACCTTTCACCAACTCCCCCCCACGACACTTGTTTCCCACGCATAGGTTTTTCCCATTCGCCCTAGTTTGCGGCGTCCTAGCCTGCGGATGGGTACCCACAACCCATAACCGAGCGCTGTTTCCTTTTTTCCTGCGACCCATTGGGTTCGTTTCAATTTTCTGCCCGGTCAAAATTCCTTGATTTGTCTTTTACTACCCACTTAACCTTCTTTTCCCCCCCCCGTACGTCCGGTCTTGGTACTTGCTGCCTTCAAAGTCTCCATCAACATATGTTTAAAGGCCCCCCTCCGCGACGGTCAGTTTCTTTTACTTCCGACCCCAACAACCGTCTATTCCGCCAGTGCGTCCGGTTCTTTCCTTTCGTCTGCCCAAGTCCCCCCATCCGTCTCTATTTTCCTACTCTCGGCGTATTCCGTCCACCCACCACCGGCTCCCTCTGGATAGCGAAGCGCTGCCCATGCTCTGCCTCGTCCCCTTGTTCAGCGCTTAATGCAAAAACTTGTTGCGCAACACAAACCCCCCCCTGTCCTTTTTTTTCGCGCCGTTCGGGGCGCTTCCTTTTCTGCTCGGCTTTTAAAACCAGGCGTGGGAGTTTTCCCTGAACCTTTCTTTTTTGCTGTCCATCCCCCCGGCTTTCCCCTGTTTGTGTCAAATCCGAGCCTCTTCCAGTTTTTGGACCTGCTTTTGCCTTATAAAACTGTCGGCCCAGAAAAACGTCCGCATCCAAGGATGGAACTGAACATTTCTTCTTGTCGAAGTATTTATCGGTGAAATGCTGCTTGACATCGCTTTTGTGAGTCTTGTTCCTTCCCCTGGACCCCTGCCTAAGCAAGGATTAGTTCTTTGAAATTCCAGGCACCCCCCTTTCCAACCCGTTCGTCGACTTTGAGGACCTGGCCATCTCCCAGCTTGGTCCTGGGGCCCTCACATCTCTGTTAGCCATGATTTTCGAGGCTCAAGTGCCCACCACCCAACATTTCTCTGACTTTCTCTTTTTTTGTTCACTCCGTCTTTCACTTATCGGTTCCCCTGGCGTGCAGTACAACCCCCTTGTTAATGAGGCATTCCTCGTTCCACAAATCCTCTGTCTCCCTTTCCTTTTTTAAATCGATGCTTCCCGGGTTGCACCTTTTTCGGCCTGAGTGTAGCGCCCACGACTAGGTTTTATATCGTGCAGGGGGGGCAATCGCATTTAACTTGAGGCTTTGCCCCTTTACTCCTTTCCCATGACAACAGTTTCCAGCAACGAACCTCGTTTCTCCCCTGCTCGGAATCGTTCCCTCGTTAACTAATTTTCCACTCGGATTGTTTTTTGATCGGTATGCTTTTCTGCAACAACATGTCCAAAGTTTTTTTTTGCGCGGAAAACCTCATGGGCGTCCCCGTTTTTGGGGACCCAGTCTTCTTAGACGGCCCCTTTGTGTTCGATTCATTTTTATTCTTGTATTTCCCCCCCCTTTCCCCCTGGCGCATTTTTAACGATGGCCAAGTGTCTTGGCCTTTCACCGTACTGTTTCTTCGGTTCCAAACGCAGCCTTCGCTTTTTCCTTCACCGCGCACGATGGGTCTCGGTCTGTGTTTCCCTTCTTTTCCCCACAGGGGCCAGGCACAATTTTCCTGGATTTCTTTTCTTGGCTCTCCTTCTTTCTTTTTTGGTGAGTTCTTCAATCTTGCTTTACGCGCCTGTGGCGGGCCTTGAAACCCCCCCTCTAGGGCCTTCCTCAGTTTTTTCCTTTTTTTTTTCCTACATTTTGGCGTCATATAGCGGTGCGTTTACGTTGTTTGTGCGCGCCAAAACAATTTCCCCCGTCACAATCGTGGCCCGTTACAAACTTTCTTGGGGGGGTTTTTTTTTTTTTTCCACTGTCCCCCGGCCTGGATGGAGGCCAACCTTTGTTCTAGGGGGTTTCCTTTGTTGTCGTTAATCTGAGCAAACCATTTTCCTGCATTTTATGCTCTTCTTTTCTGGCAACTTCCAAAGGGTTTTTTTTTTCTGAGTAGTCTCCTCTTGTCTCCTAGCTTTTCCTCTCCCCCCCCCCCCAACCGCTTTGGTAGATTTTGTAGGGAACGAGTGTTTTAGACCCTGGTTTTGTTTTTGTCTCCCCTGATTCTTGTGACCTCCCCCTTTCACCTGGAGGTTCTTCTTGGTTAGGTGATTCTTCTGCCCGGCGTTTGACGGTTTCTCGCTACAAACACCTCCCCCCAGGTACATTGAACTGCGATCTCGGGCTTAGCCTGGGTTTGTTTTTTTTTGTGCGGGTGGCGTGCCGAGGATTTTTTTTCCGGTTTACTTATGCAGCTTTGTTTCGACCGCCGCATGCACTTCCCCCCCTTGAACTTGGTTCTTAGACACACTTTTTTTGTTTTTTTTTTCTTTTACAAAGACTTCTTTCGACCGGCACCCTCCAACTTTCAGGCGTTTTTGTTCCAATGGGCCATGGACCTCGAACCAGTCACATTTTGCGTTCTTCAGAGATTTCGCCATTGCTGTTTTTTCATTCCTTTTCTCCAGTCTTTGATAGGAACGGTTGCAAGAGCTTCCTCTTGTACTGGGAATCCCTTGCGTTTTCTTTCAACCGCTTGTCCCTTTCGGGTTCCGCTGCTCATCCTTCTTGGTCCTTTAGAATTTGGTGTTTCCCCTGATTCTGGCGGGGTGTTCTTCGACATTTTCTTTTTTCTATTTTCAATTCCCCTTTTGCGACGTTCGACGGCGGTTTTCGGAGTCTCCCCGGAGATTCTGCTTCGTGGCGAGTTTTCCTCGTTTTTTTCTACTCAGGCGTTCCTTTGGACCATTTCTGGTGTTTCGTATGCACCAACAGAAAAGGTTTCCATTTCTCCCCACGTGCGTTGCCTCCCCCCACCCGGCTTATGGTTCTTTTTACGTCCCAACCCACCCAAAATTTGGAGCCGCCAGGGAGCGCCTTTTTTTTTTTTCTGCTCTTTTTAGGAGCTCTCCGAGACATTTTTTTTGTGTTGTTGGTTGGTTCCCTTGGTATGTATATGAACCACCGTTTTGCCCCGCCCTTCTTATTTACCACCATAGCCATTCCACCTTCAAGTGTTTTTTTGTTTTTGGGCATCCGGACTGTTGTGAGGCTGGGGCCATCATTACGGCTTTTTTTACGGACAATCGACGTTTGCTCCCTTGCCCTGCCGGAAACATCGGCGTTGCCCAATAGGACTTTTTCTGTTGTGCGGGTTGTGCACAGAACGTTTGAAAGACCTTTCCTTTGCGGTTCACGGGCTTTGCTTTTTTTTTTGCGAGTTTTTTTGTACTGTTAACGGTTGGCGCTTTTTTCAAGTGGGCGAATGACGTTAGATGGTTGTCTGTGAGGATTATCTTGTCCACCTCTTTCTCCCCCTTTTTTTCGAGTTATCGTTCTTGTTTTGAGTGTCCGCCGCCTCTGGGCGACCTATTTGTTCTGGTTCTTGTACTTTTCTTTTTTTAACAAAATGGGTTCCCTATTGCGATCGATTTTGAAGTTTTTGAGTCTATCTTGCCGTTTTTTTTAGGAGTGTTTGTCAGTGGGGGTCTTTTCAGCGGTTTTTTTTCGGTTTCATTCTATCCTCAGTGGTTTTTTTTCCGGTGTTCGGGTCGAAGTTTGAACCCCCCCCCCCCCCCCCCCCCCCCCCCCCCCCCCCCCCCCCCCCCCCATCGCCCTTCTGACATTTTTTAAGCCCCCCCCCTCTCCGACCCCCCCTTTGGACCCCCCTTTCAATCCCCACACCCAATCACATTTTTGCGACCCCCCCCCCCCCCCCCCCCCCCCCCCCCCCCCCCCCCCCCCCCCCCCCCCCCCCCCCCCCCCCCCCCCCCCCCCCCCCCCCCCCCCCCCCCCCCCCCCAGACCCCCTCCCCCCCACCCCCCCCCCGCCCCCGCCGCAAGCGACGCTCCATATACCAGCCCCCGTCCCTTCGTTGACCGCTTGTTTGCTTTTGCTGGTACGGACCTGAACAAACCGAGTCTTTAAGGGTCTTTTATTTCTACGCCGCCTTTTTTGACACTTACTTGCGTCTTACTACTTCCCCTTTTTTTTCCAGCACTTCCGGGGGCCATATTTTTCGCCATCGCTTACACGCCCATCCCCCTCATCCTTTTTTTTCAGTCAACCTTTTTCGAAAGGTAGCTTCTAGACTCTCGGACCCCTTTTTGTCTATTTTCACTGGTCCAGTTCCCCCTCCCTTCTTTCAGGTTTAGAGCTTTGTCCTGTTTCCGTCAGTCCTATTCCCGGCCCCAGTTCCCTTCCACCCCCCAAATCTTTTGGCTTAGCGTTTCGTTTCGCGACGTTTTTCGTTGTCTCTTTCTCCGACGGTCGCCTGGCTGGCTTACCCTGTCCCTTTTCCTTTTTTTCAACCGAAACACAGGCTTTTCGGATGCCCTCGTTCAGGGCTGGTTTAGCTCTCTGCTCCCCGTTCCAGGGACCCTTTTCAACACGTTTTTTTCTTTTTTGTGTTGACTCTTTGGAGTGCCCAACTTTTTGAACTGCTTTCCATCCGCCACCCCCTGAAGTTGTGAGGCCTTCCACCGATCCCTTATTTCCGCTCGGCACGCCGTGCTCACTTGAACTCAAGGCTTCGAGCCGGTGAACGTTCTCCCCTCACCAGGGCCCTCCCGCCCCCCCACCTCGCGTCGAAATCCACCGACCTCAGATTGCGCAAACAAAGATTTTGCTTGGACATTCATGAGCCTGGTCTTTCTTCTGTGACAAAAATTCGTTCTTTTTTCACGAACGCAGGATTCTATTCGGCGCCGCGAGAACATTTTCCCAACACTTCTGATTAGTCTGGCATCTTGCCCATCTACCGCGTGGGCGCCGAAATTTCTCCCCCCCCCCCCCCCCCCCCCCGACGCCCTGTGCCTTTCTGGCTTGCCACTTTCCCCCAAAATGCAAGTTAACATAGTTTTTTTTGATTTGTTGTCTTGCCTTTTTCGTTCACCGACTCTTTTTTTTCGGTTGCAAACCTGCCAAGGTAAGGCATCCAAAGAAAGTTTTGTCTCGGCGCGTTTGACCTTGAACCTCTTCTAATCTTTGTTTTACCCCGGCTCCGCCGAGCTTTCCTGCTCTTTCAATACCTGGGTCTTTCGGCCATGGTTATTTCTTCACCTCCGTTCAACCTTTCTTATCCCCCTTTGTTGACCTATTTCCCGCTCGTCATGTCGGTTTTTTCCACTCTGTTCCCCCCATCGAACTTTGTCCCGTCCCCAGGGAAACTGCTCCTTTCCTTCCGTTCAACGCTCGGTTTGCTTTTTCCCACCCCTCTTTTCCCTTGTCGCAACACCCTTTTACTACGTTTGGCGCGCCCATATTTTTGTTTCCTCCCTGTTACCTGTCCGTATTTTCACCATTTGCTCCGTTCCGTTAACGAACCTTCACCCCGGTTTTAGTCCGGCCTTTTCATCCTTTTGTGGCCGTCCCTAGTTTCTTTTTACGATGGCCCCTGACTTTGTGTGTCCCCCCTTCCACTACTTTTCTTTGCCTTCCCGCAACCCACGCATTCCCGCTGTTTTTACCTTTTTAGAACCCAGTTTTTCCCCTCTGCGGTGTCGCGCCCGTTTGCTTTTTTTTTACAGGACTCGG
>Ga0179593_1479557_pt1 | contig 11113 bp, 17 predicted proteins | sample CZODoug2_1_08_16_FD_185931 | JGI IMG/M metagenome (GOLD analysis project Ga0179593, IMG submission 185931) | Vadose zone soil fungal communities from Angelo Coast Range Reserve, California, USA - CZODoug2_1_08_16fungal (PacBio error correction) | ecosystem: Environmental > Terrestrial > Soil >... | reverse complement strand
CGCTTTTTCCATTCGGCTCCTTATCTTCCTTTTTCCAAACCCCCTATTTCCCCCCTTCTCGACATACTTTGTTACGAAAAGAGCGTCCCTCCCCTGTCTTGTCTATACCAACACTTCCTTTTGATGTCTCCCGATCCCCACCTTACCGACCCTCTTTTGACGGTTCGTTCAGGCTTTCGAATGTCACCTGAACGATTTATTGCTTTCCTTGACATTGCGAAGACACCCACTTCCCTTATTTTCTGCTTCCCCCCCTTTCTTTCCGCTCATCTGCTTCACTGTTTCAGTATCTTTTCTTTTTTGAACCCGTGCCTGTCGGAGCGAGACCCCTAGATTTTTCGCAGACTTTTAGCTAAGTCGTTTGAATTCCTCTCCCCGCCCCCCGAATTTGCCTAACGTCTTCACTGACACCAGTTTCGCGGACGCCTCCTCTCCATTGCTCGTCCGACTTATACCCCCAAGGTTTTATTTTTGACAACTCCTACGTGAAGGATGCCAAGGCCTTTGACGAGCTTCTTCTCTCTACTGCGGTGCGTCTTTCAATCATTTTTCCACCCCCCGCCCCACTGACACTTTTTTTGTTATCACTGCGGTTTTCCCCCCCCCTCTTTGGTCCTTCCTCACCTCCTGATAAGTGGGATCTTTCAGTTATTCTTCTTGGACCCCTCTCTCTTCTTATTCTTTTCCCCCTTGCCCTTAGAGGTTGGAGTTCCTCCAGTTGCATTCATGACGTTGCAGAGAGTAATAAGGCAGTTTTAAAGGAAGCTGCACCTTGAATAACAGGCGTAGACGGCCCTTTACTCGATTCTACTTCCCTTCTTTTTTTCTAAAAAGAGGTTTATCTATAACGATTTGTCTTCTGTTCTCACCCACCTGAGTACGATGACTCTTTCTTGATCACCTGATGAATAATTAACGACGCCCTTTTATGATTTGCTTTCCTCTTTGGAAGTGCTTTCACCCTACCTCCCTTCCCAGCCTTCTTCGTGATGTTTTCCCTTCCTCACGCCCGAAGTTCTCAACCCCCCCCCGGTCTCCTCTCCCAGTCTTTCCTTCTCTCATATTTTATACCATTTTGTTTTTCAGAGATTGTACTCTCCCTTTTTAGCGCTCCCCTTCTTGAGGCCCCCGCGGTCGCTTCAGAGCTTCCTAGACGTCGTTGTCGTCTTCCTTTCCCCCCTGTGATCTTCCCTCGGACCCTTTTCCCCCCAACTCTCCCTCTCCTTTTCTTCGGTGAGGGAAACCTGATCATAGTACTCGGGTTGCGACCACGTTCTCTCTCCCCTCTCCCTCTCCCCCTCTTTTCTGAACGGCTACGGTGGTTTGTTTTTTTTTTTGGTTTGAGTTCTGCAAATCGAGTCCAAGGGACTTTTCCTCCTGTTTGCTTTTACACTTTAAACTTCCGGTGACCTCCATCTCCGTCCAGTGTGACGAAAAAGCTTTCCACCCTTTTGCTTCTCCCACCTTCTTGTTCTATTACCTTGATAAGATTTTGGAATTTTTAGAGCTTGTCCAAGATCCTCAGATCCCCCCCTTTTTCCTCTCCCTCTTGGCTTAAGAACCTTCCAACCAACCTTTTGCTGAACGCAGGTTTATACCCGCCCCCCCCTGTGTCGGGCGTTTTTTGTCGGAGTTTTCACTCTCTCAGCATGATTTTCTATCCTGCAGCTGTCTAGCCCCCCTCTGCATCCTTTCAAGTCGGTGGTCCTCTTCCTTTGACCAATTTTATTGTCGTCTTCGTCTTCGCCTTTTTTTTTTGATTCGTCCCCCCCTCTTGAATTGTGTCTTGTCATGTGCGGACCTTGAGTGTTCCCTCCCTTTTTGCATTCCAACTCCTTTTTTCAGACTGTTTCTTCAGACCCTAGTTCTCTCGACGTTTTAGTGAAATGTTCTTTCCTTTCTGGAGCCATTGCCTTCCATATCCCGGCGACTGGACAAGACAGGGTGTTGTTACTGTTCCCCCCCCGCATCCGATTTGTTTGCGTCGCCACTTTGTTTCCCCTTTTGTAGAATAATCTAGTTATGGAACTTCACGACACTGACCTTCCCAGAACGTCTCCATCGCGCCCCGTTGTTCTCGTCCGCCATCTTTTGAGGTTCCTTCTCCATTTCCAGGTCTCCTCGTTTTTTTTTTGTAACCATTTACGAGGACGGACCCCGTAGGTGTTTCATTGAGATAGCGGCCGAGTCCGATGTCTCTCCTCTCCCCTTCGCCCTCGTTTGCTGCCACATGATTTTTTTCCTATAGAGCCTTGTGCAGGAGCCCCGCCGCCCATAGTCCTCTTTTTCCGTCCGACTTGGTCCCTGGCCCTGTCCGAGTCCTTGTCACCAAGAGCATAGCTCTATCTTCTCTGTCTTATCAATCTGCGTAAGTTCGCTTCCCTTTGTGTTTTGAGTTTTTCCCGTACGATTCTTTCCTCCTTTTCTTTCCCCAACTCATACTGTCTCTTCGTATTGAGAGTCGGAAGATCCTCCATCCTTTTTTCCCATGGATTGTCCTTCTCCTCTTTCCACGCTTTTTTTGGGAACTTCTCCTTGCGTTCCCCCCGTTACGCTTTTCCCCCACCCCCACTGACCATTCCTCTCTTTACGCTGTTGATATCCCCCCTGACACTCCATCCACCACACCTCTGTTTTCATATTGAAACTCAACAGGTTTTCTTTCCCGTGACTTTCACTTTCCCCCCCCCCTCTTTTTTCCCTTTTTTTCGTCGAATTTCCGTATTACCCTTATCAGGCTCCTTCTAGCTGCTTACGGGTTCCCCGCCTTTCTTCGTCCGGCCTTCTTCCACACTTATTATACTTCGGAGGCGACGAAGACCTGAGAAAATCCAGGTCTGGTTCAACTTTAGGTATATCAGACGTACCATCGATTTTCCCCTTCTTTCTCGGCCGCCTTTTTTTTTTTCCTCCTGGCATTGAATTAACGTTAATTTTTGGCGTTTTTCTGTTGGGAGCCCTCTTTTCGCGGCCCATGAGGTTTATCTTACTTTGACCTCGATCTCGCTGGCTCTTCGTTGGTGTTCAAGTTGCCCCCTAGCCCGTACTAGGAGAGTGCCCCTGTCCCTCGGCTTTAGTCCTAACCAAATTTTTTAAATTTCGTACTTATCTTGAGAAGCGCGCTCATTGCCCCGGCGCGCCTTAATGCTCTGTCCCTCCCTCCCCTTGCAAGATCTTTTTTCCGCAACCGTTTCCCCGATACCAATTTTTTTTCCGTTCACCTGCTTTTGGATCGGCTGGTCTTCCGTCGATCGCGCCTGTCAACCCTGCCGGCGACCTTTCTCCCTTTTTTGGTGTCCCGACCTCCGCCCCCCATGGCGCTGATCCCTCCATCCCCAGATTTACAATCGAATTTTGATTTTTCAGCTAGTCCGCGGGAGAAGTCCGTTCTCCCTCCCCTGTCTCACTGTATGTCTCCTCGCATAATTATTCAGGTCTGGTCTTAGATGGGCTTCCCTCACACATTTTTTTTTTATTTTTTTTTAGCGTTTGTAATCATGGCGTCGCATTCAAACAGCTGGGAATTAATAATCGCATTTTTATGCTCCTATTTTTCCCCGATATCATGGCGCGTCGACGTTCTTCCTTGATTTAAATGCTGCGGAAAGCTCTGCCATATTTTGCTGCCCCTCTTTTTCTCAAGATTTGCCTCCCGCACTAAGCGAGATCGATGGCGCTCTCCCACTCAGGGCCTGTGATTGACGTTCCCCGATATAGATTTTAGCTGTCCCATGTCTCTTCTTCCCAAGCGCTCCCTCTTTTAGACTTTCATCCCTGGGTGCTCTCTTTAGCGGATAGATAGCTCCCCCGTTTCCGTCAGGTCCCCCGATCCATTGTTGTAGTTCTTTCATCTCGTTTTAGAATTCAAACTGTCACGCGCTCTCCGGTTTGGTCCTTTTTTTTTTTCTTTTTCCCCATTGCGTACTTATGTTTTGCTGTAATACCTCCTTTCATTTCGCTCTTTAGCTCCCAATTTTGTTCCGTTTCCCCGAGCGTGGTCCGTTTTTTGCGTGCCAGTTCTCTCCCGCGGCCCTCCACTCTGACTCTATCTCTTTCTCCTTCCCTCCGTTTTTTTTTTTTTTAGGCGTCATCTGGTGTCCTCTCTGCGGAACTCCCCCCCCTGGCCCGCGGCCCCCTGGTCCCCCCATTGCGCTTTTTCATTCTCCTGTCTTCTTCGACACCCACATAATCCTGCAATGTTGGCCCACGACTGAGCAAACCCCCCAATTCCCCCCACCGTCTCTGCCTCCTTTCGAAAACCTTCCTTATTGAGGGCCATCTCCCACCCATTTAGTCCCCCGCCCTTGAAGGTCCCTGGCTATTGAGCTCCGCAATTACCCCAGAGAGCCACCCACCCTCGCAGTCCTGAACACTTTTCTCCGCTGGTAAAATGTTCTTTCTCCCTGTTCCGTTATCTGTTGATTCTGCGGCACCTTTCCCCGTATTCTTGTTTCGCCCGCAATAGATTTCCCGGTTGCTTCGCTGATGACGAATTTTTTTCCTCCCCCAATCCCCTTACTTAGCCTCTATTTTATCAGCTTGCCTTCTTCCTCCTTTCAAATATGAGAATTTCAATTCAGGATTCCTGCCTTCACAAGGTTTCTCTTGTTCCTCGCCTCTTCTTTCCAAACAATGCTTTTTTTAGGTCACCCTCCACCTCCCCTCCCCCTTCATCTTATTTCAGTTCGATTCCCGTGCTGCTTGTTGTGATAAGGCTCGCCGAGACGTGCGTTTGAATAATCGAATGGAGTTTCCGTATGTATACGGCTCGCAGTTGCCGGTTGTCTCCCCCCCCCCCCCCTGTAAATGCGCCGGCATTTTGCCAGATCTACTCCTGACTTGTACTCCTCTTCCATCCCTCTATTAAAGTTCCTATTCCCCGGTGAGGCCCCTTCTGACTAGCCCTCTTTTTTTTTTTTACCCTTTTATCGCATTCGATCTTCTCCTCTCTCTTTCCGATCGACCATTTCCTCGTCTTCGAACCTCGTCTTTCACTTTTTAGCTGGTAAGATAGTCCTTGACACCTCCCCCTCCACTTGCGCTATTCACGGATTTCCCCCTTACAGCTCCCTTTTTTGACACCCCTCCCCCTATCTACACAGACCCCTACAAAGCCCAACTCCTAACGGGGGCAGATTACTTTTTTCCAGCGGACCCCAAGTGACTTCCCGCGCATCAACGTTCTTTTCAACTGGATTTTTTCACTAACTTCACTCCCAGAACTTTTTTTTTAGCGGGGAGTGGACTGATCTGCTTGTACTACGATCGTTTCCTCTTAGACTCAAAGATTCACCTCTCCGCTCTACGTTCTCCCCCCTCCCCCCCGGAGTGATCCTTTCCACATTTAGAAACTTCCAACTTGGCTAATTGAAAGTTCGCCTTTTCACCGAACCACCCTGTCTCGATCAACGCAGCGTTTTATTTTCTTTTTCTAGCGAACCCCCACAAGCGTACAGACTTGTTCGAGTGCTTTTGTGGGGCAATCGATCTTTCCGTTATGTGCAACTTTCACAGCACTTGGACGTTCTCCTCCTTTAGGGCCCATCCCTTGTTCACAGGAGGATTCCCGTCTATAGTACTTCATCAATATAGACGGCAGTATGCCCCGTTTCAAATTACACTCCGACTCCTTTTCTCCGGACCCCGAACCCCCCCAAACCCAGCTACAAAGTTCCCTCCCCTCCTCTTACTGCCGCCCATCGCTTTGCTCTGGTCAAAGAGAGTCAGTGAGACTTTGAAAAAAGCTGCCCACTCCAACAACCCTTCCTCTCCCTCTTCGGGTTGCGCGGCCCCCGAGACCTTCGTGGTCCGATCACTCGTCGTAAGTTTATCCTGGCCTCGGCGGTCCTCGGCCGAATATAGAACCATGAACCCAACAACTCCGTTCCGTCTCTCCATAATCCTTGTACGAACACGATCTTCCAGCCTTCCCCTTTTTTTTTCCTTTTCGATAAATTTCCTGGGTTTTTTTTTCTGACTATCACCCCTTCCCTCCTATTCTTTAGACTTCGTATTCAGGTTCGGAATGTCACCCGTTGACCATCATTAGCCTTCAAACGACATTGTTCCCTCCCGCCACAACTCCTGTCTTTTCTTCGGTCACAACCCCACCTTGGATCGCCTCTGGGGATTAATGTTTTTTGTCAGTACTTGCCGTAACCAGTGCACGTTTGAGGCTATGCGATTGCATGCACATCAACTTGGCTGCGAAGTCGTTTTCTTTCCGCTCGACCCCCTCGCCTTTCCCTCCCTCTCAAAATCCCCCCACGTGTATTGACTCCTCCCGCGACAATTTTTCAGAATCTACCTAGGTTCACCTAAGGTTCTCCATTTCCTTAAGGATGCCCCCCAAGGAATTGTTCGAGCTTCATTATAGACGGCAATGGGGGTTTTTTTGTTTTTTTTTTTTTTTTTTTTGTGTTGTCTGTTTCTTTTTTTCACCATTTAAGACAACCCCGCCCGACCCTTTTTTTTATACCCTCCCCTCCCCCCCAAAGTGTTTTCCCCCTTAAAGACTTCATGATTTTTATCTCCCCGGTCCTTTTTGGACACTTCTCCTATTCCACGATATTTCTTACTCTAGCACCTGCATTTTTTGCTCGCCAGTTTTTGCCGATTTTTTCGTCGTTCCACTTCAGGCAGATTTTTCTTCCTCGGACCGTTTACTTTCCCATCCCCATTCCCTAGTGTCCCCTCGGCCCTTCTACTCGATTACTCAGGTAGCCTTTTACCCCCCCCCAAGTCGGTGCTTCCCGGGCGCTTCTGGCTCTTTCGACCACCGATTGTATGACATTTTCCCCCTGTCTTCCCCCGGAGCAATAGGAACCTACGCGGTTCGTTGTAGTGCTTGCTTTCTTATTTCAGTGCCCAAAGAACGACCTTGACCATCATTTCTAGTCCCTTTAGTTTGACTGCGCGATGACCTCTTTTTATTCGAAAACTGCTTTCTCCCTCTCTTCTTCTTTTTCCCTCATAATCCCGTTTTTGTTTTTCTCGAGTGCGCTTTTTTTTTTTTTTTTCCCCTTGAGGTCCAATTAGAGGGCGCCTTTCCCCTCTGCCAAGTTTTGGGGGTCGCTTTCTGGTCGGCTTCCTTCCCAATCTTTGCCTCAGACGTACCCCAACCCCTCACTCTTTGAGTTTCTTCTCGTGATCGGGAAACCCCTATTTTCACCGTCTCCTTTTTGCCGGCGTCAACCATCGACCTGAGCCCTCTTTTGCCTCTTATTAGTAGCACTCTCAGTAAGCCGCGATTAGCTCACTATTGCATTGCTTCCCACTTTAAATTCCCGATCGACTCATCTGCCGTCTTTAACTCCTAACCAGCCTGCACATTGCGCCCCCCCCTTCCTTCATTTGCTCGCTTCCGAATTCCCTTGAATAGTCCCTCTGTTCCCCAAGCTGACACTCCGTTTCCAGGTGATTTTTCTTCCTGTACTCCCAACCAAACGTTTTGCCGCCTTTTATACACCCCAGTTGTTCGGGGTGGTTTTTTTTTACCCGAAGAGCCTTTTCTGTTCTCTTAATGCTATTCTTCCCTTCCTATCCCATTGGACTTTCCTTACCTCTGCGGGTAGTTCAGCTCGGGGACCATAGTATTATTGGCGATCTCGAGGCTCTTTCTACGTACTTTTTTCTTTCCGCGTCGGTCAAGGTAGGTCTTTATGCCATTCAAACGTCCTTCTGCCCCTCCCCGGTGTTATACTGCCAATTATCGCCCTTAGCTCGCTTACGTTGGCCCCTGTTCCCTCCTGCTCTGACGCCATTGCCGCCATAGAGGCTCGTGACACTAAACTTTTTTTTGTTCCCGTTTATCATCCTTCAGTTTGTTTTTCGCCACTGTAAATTGTCGCATTAATATTTTTTTGAAATTTTCCCTCCAGAACTGCCTTCCCACCGTCTCCTCGTTTTTTTTCGCCGTTGATGCCCTGCTCCGGACATCATAGGTTTTTTTTTTTCCCCTGACCCAGTAATTCTCGGTGTAGTCCACACAGCATCTTGGGGCCCTGACTTTGCAACTTGGGTTTCCGATCTCGCCTATTGACTGATCGCCTCTAACCTTTTATCTTGTGATGATGAGGACTCCTCATTCTTTTTTCAGTTTCCCGCAGCCCACGCCTCCTCTCCTCGACTTTTTTGCAAGTGTCGCTTCACTGGCTTTAGCGTTTTCCCCCAGTATACTCAGCGACTTTGAAAGCTCGATGAATTTGTATGACTAGGTTTGCTCTGTGCCGGCGCACTCTTACTCGCTTTCCTTTCCCCGCATACGGCGTCGAATTAGAGGTCCCTTCTCTTTTTCCCGACATCCCCCTTTCCCATTTTTGCCCGTTTTTTCTTTAAATCGTTGTCTTTCCCTTTTGCAGCCCATTTTCCCTCTGACGTATACGCCCCCCACCCCCCTTCCCTCCTTCCTGCTTCTGTACGGGGGAATTTCTCAGCCCACTCCCCCCCCTTCTGCCGTCTCCTTCCGAATCCTTTTCTTGTCCCAAACCTTTACAGCAGATTTTTGACGGTTTCTAGTGTATGTTGCCCGGGATGACCCCGGAGTCGTTATGACGTTAGTGCCCAGGGTTTTCCATTCGTTTTCGTCCTTCCTTTGGATTGTCCCCCCCCAAGATCGTAATTATCAGGTGGTTTTCTTTCTCCCTCGACCACTCAGAAAAAGGTAGGCTATCCCCGTGTAGCTCCCTCTACCATCGATTCTCCTTTCTTCGCTTTTTGGGTCCCGCGGAATTTCCACTCCTTTTGAATCCTTTGCGTTGATTTTTGGTTAGCGACTCGGGACCCCCCATCTGTATCTACGGTGACGAGTTTTTCTCTCCTTTCTTTGGTCTTTGAAGTGACTATCGAGTCCCACTACAGTTTTTTTTTCCTAGTTCCCTTCCCGGCTTTCTCCTCCACTTTTTGCCAATTCTATACTGAGAGACCCGTTCCCTTTTTTGCAGCGAATGCGCTAAATCGCCTTTCTTTACTCCAGGAACTGATAGAAGAAGCCACGTTTATCCAGTCTTTTCCTAGCCGGTGTCTTAGCGGCCCCCTTTTCCAGTCATTCCCTCTCGGCTGTTGAAAATGCCAGTTCCTCGTGTCCATTCTCTTTTTTTTTTTCGCCCCCGTTTGCTATCAGCCCAATACTACACTCGTCATGTCTGATTATGGAAGTCCCCCGGAGACGACCTTGTCCCATCCCCTTTTTTTTTTTCCCTTCCGTCGGCCGCTGATCCTAAGATTGTTCAACTGATGGAGTTTTCCCCTCCACTCGTCTTGTTTGTATCCCCTTCGCTTTATTTTCCCCCCTCCCCCTCCCCTTTGGGAATTCATCCTTTCCGTCCTTTCTCCCTCCGAGGTTGCGCTTATTTGATTCGTTTGTAGTTCCTATAATCATTTCCTTCTTCAAGTCTCCTGAATTTTTGGCAAATGCGATCCCCAGCGGCCCCTCCCTGACTTCTCTCGATTTCCCCTCAGAAGTTTGTTTTTTTGGCATTTCCTGAGCCGATCTATGAGTCGCTCACATGGCCTCCCCGCTGCCCAGCGTTTAAAGCGACTTTGCTTTTGGGATAGTCTTTTTTGTAAAGCGCGGTCCGCGGCTCCCATTGTGCCCCTCCTTTGTTACCACGATCAATTTTCTCCGCAAATTCTTTCTGATCTTTCGGATATTCAAAACTTCCCGTTTGGTTTTTCTTTGTTTCTTTAGTGACACCCCATGGCGTACTGAGTGTGTTTTTAATAAATTCCATCTGAGAATTGCCTCCCAACTTCTCGCACTTTTTTCCGTTGGCCTCGATCCTCGCGGTAATTTTTGCGGTTTTTTCCAAGCTTTGCCCCCGCCCTTCTCTCTCTCTTTTTTCCTCATAATTTTCCCTTTTAGCTTTTCCCTTCGTGGCGGCGCGGGGTTTGAGCTTTCCCCCCTCAACCCTCCCCCAGCGCCCCCTCTTCCCCCAAAGGTCACCAACCTTTCCTCTCTTTTCTCGCATTCGAGATTGATGGTGATGATGATCATTTCAGGGGTCACATACTATACACAACCCCCCCTATATCCCCTATTCATTTTTCCCCATTTGATCCTCTGTTCGGGCATCTCAACCAATTGATCTTTCATAAGATTCCCCCTGGGTTCGAGAGGTCCGCCGAGCCAAAATCGTTCACACACATAGAAGCCCCCCGAACATTAGACCCGTCTGTAACTGGAGTCGCCATTTTTTTTCCCGCACTCTCTCCTCGATTCCGCTCCGGAACCCTGCCCAGAAGGTCCTTTGATGTTTTTTTCGACCTAGATTTCTCCTCGAGTTCTTGAGGCCGCTGTATGTTAATCTTTTTTCTTTCAAAACTGGCGCTGCTTTCAGAAGCCCTTATGATAAGTCGGCCTTCGGTCCTCCTCCATTATGGTTCAATTTGACCTTAACTTTTAAGATGGTCCTCCCCTTTTTTTTTTTTTTTTTTTTTTGTTCAACCTTTTTGTTCGACTGTGCATGCGCCGACTTTTGCTTAACCCTGTCCCAGCGGCGTTCGTTTTCCCCCGACCATCCGGTTCCCAATGCCCCCTTCTCTTCTGCTTTCCATCCGGCGACCTACGGCCAGATGTTGGTTTCTACGATTTTCGACGAGACGATCAAATCTCCCCCCCTTTCTGGCTCTTTCTGGTATTCCCGGCTCGCCTCCATGGCGTCGTCGCACACACACCCCTAAGACCTGGCCGCCGGTCCTGTTTTTTCCTTCCGCCTCGAACCTGATTCGGACCGCCGCTCCATCCCGGCTTTTTAACGGTCCTTTCTCCTCTTTTACAGGTGGCCTGCCTTCGATCTGTGCCTCTGCTTACTGATTTCGCTCTTCTCTTTCCTATGATCTTCCAATTTAATCAATTGCCCCCCTTTTGTCTTACGAAAGCCGAGTTTCCCTGGCAGCTCCTCCGTTCGTGGATACCGATAGCACCACTTCAACTCCCCCCAGCTCGTCCCGTCGCTACGGCTCTCTCCAGATACAATCAGTTTGACCGCGATCCCCGCTCCCCCGGTCAAACCTCCCTAGTCTGGAGTTCCTTGCCCTTTTGAACCTTCCTTTCCAGGGAGAATCCTCTTTTCTTCTCCGCCCTTTCTCCGACCTGGATTTTCTGAAGCGTTTT
>Ga0179593_1396111_pt1 | contig 11113 bp, 15 predicted proteins | sample CZODoug2_1_08_16_FD_185931 | JGI IMG/M metagenome (GOLD analysis project Ga0179593, IMG submission 185931) | Vadose zone soil fungal communities from Angelo Coast Range Reserve, California, USA - CZODoug2_1_08_16fungal (PacBio error correction) | ecosystem: Environmental > Terrestrial > Soil >... | reverse complement strand
TCCCCTTCATCTCTGTGCAAAACTTGCGTATTCAACTGACCCCCGGTTCCTCTTTCCACCCCCTCTCTTTTCCTTTTCCTAATCTCCCTTTTTTTTTGTTTTTTCTGAGACGATGTTGTCTCGGCCATGTCATTTGTATCGTTCACCTCTGTCCAGGCCTCTTTTCGGCGCTGCATCGATTGGCTTCAGGCCAACCCTTTTCCCAGACCAGTTGATTGAATTACCTTGCACCGTCGCCGTTCCCATTTTGTTACTGTTCAAATTTTTTCCCCTTGGCCCCAAACTCCTCCCCCCTGCTATTAGGAAATTCCTGACCATTCCGTTGAACTCATCCCCTCTTTGCCTTGGACTCCTCCCCCACATCCCTCTTGGAGTTCCGTTGTTCCTTAGCCCAGACGCGGTCTTCTGCCTGTTGGGCGGAAGGGATTTGGCCTGAGGATCATTTTTTGCTTTTTCTTGCGAGTTTTTTTTCACCCCCCCGGAGACTAAGTATACCCCATCAACCGCTTTTCCATCGGCCCCTTCTGCGTTTCCTGCGTCAAAGGAATCATTTTCCTTCCTTTTGTGGCATTTCGTTGCTTTTTGCGTTACCGCCTCCCCTCGCCGCCCTGCGTTTCCCTTGAGAGGTGAGATGTCTTTTTTTCTTTTTTTTTTTCAGTTTCTCCCCCCTTTTGCGCCTTTCCCGCACCCCAAACATGTGGGTGGTCCAGATTTAGTCTCGTTTCTAGATCGCATTTTCACATGACAAGCGGGTTCGCGTCTCCTCTTTCCCAAACTTTTGATTTAAGCGATCGCGCTGTTGACCCTACCTTTTCTTTTATTCGTCGCCCCTGATTGACAAAGTCCTCGCGTTCTTCAACCTTTTCAGGACCTAACCCTTTTTTACCTGATCCTCCTTTTCCCAATTCGCTCCGGAATGTCAAGCAACTCGCCGTTCACTTTTATTTTTCCTCTCTTTCCTTTCCCTTCCCGGTCGTGAACTCTTCCGATCACATCCCTTCGACCCTGCCCGGGTGCACTCTTGTGGACAAAAGTTTCCCCCCTCCCTTTTCCGGCAGCATGTCCGTTGATGCGTGCTCGCTTGTTTTCGTCATGTACTTAAGGAGTTTCTTCCACCAAATTCGGCTGATTGTTGCGGGCTTGGACGGCGTGGAGTTATTTTCCTCGGCCGGTGCCTTTTTTTTTAATATTCCCTCCTGGCTTAACGGCGGACTGTCCCCGACTTCTTCTTTTTCAATTTCTGCTATTTCCCTCCGACTTTGGCGAAGATCGGATCGAACCGGAGATCTCGTGTCGACGTTTGCTGTTTTCCCTTTGCTGGACCAACCCCCCCCCCCCTGTTCTCGTAGCATCTTTTCAGTCTTGAGACCTACCTTTGCCGTGTTCCCTTCTCTCTATCACGGCTCCAAACGATATCGTGCGAGTCTCGTTTGAGTTTCATTACTTTTCTTTTTTAGGATACTCGATGTCCCGTTCCCTATTGCGTACACTCCTTTTTTTTTTTCTTTTCCCCCAAGGGTTGGTTCCTCCCCTCGCTCACAGGACAGCGATGCATTGTCACACACCTCTCCCTTTTTTTTTTTTCGCCTCCGTTTGATTGTAGATCATTTTTGACCTGATTTTTCTAACCCCTTTACCCGGGTTTTTTTTTATCCGTCCGCCGTCTCTACACCGGCCCCAAAACTTCAGTGATGGTTGATGAACCTCGTTAACTGGTCCTTGTCTATCCGGCTGTCTATCCGTTTGACGTACTCCCAACCCAAACCAAAAACCCCTTTTTTTTTTTTTTTTTCCCAATTTCGGGCGGCGCGATCTTTGCCCCCCGGAATGTCGCCGGTTCGTTTCCTTCTCCTGCAGAACCGTGCCCAGGATCTTCTCTGCTGTCTCACGATGCCTTTTTTTTTTACCTTCCCCCTGAAAAGCTCTCCATCCTTCGACAACGAGTTTTCGGCACGGGTCGACCACTCTGCCCAAGGGTAGTCCCCTGACCTTTCTTTTCCTTGACTTACTTCCCCCCCTGTTTTTCGTCCTTTTTTTTTTTGTTCGACGGATCCAGTCCACTTCCTCCAGCGCTTTTCCCTTTGACCTTTCTCTCGCACTTTTGTGTTGCAAAACCCCCCCCATCCAAATGCTTCCTTCCTGCGCCATTTCACCTCAATTCTTCCAGTCATTTTAATACGCTTTGCCAAGCGCGGGACCCCCCCTTTCCCCATTTTCGCTTGACATTTGTCAACAGTTCCCTTGTTCCTGGCAGGAGGCTTTTGTGTTGTGTATTTCCTGTGACAGTCCTCCACCCTCCCCTTGAATTACGTCCACATCTTCCCTCCCCAGATGACTTTGGCTTATTTCCACTTCCTCCCCTCGAATCTTTTTCCCTCCCCCCAAGTCCCTTCTTTCCCCCGTCCGTAGGGAGTGCGTGCAGCAAACGGCCTTGCAGCCCTCCCTTCCCTCTTGACTTCAAAACCACCCACCGTTTAGTTTTTTCTTGCCGTTCGTGTTTCTAAGCCTCAGGTCGCCCGCTTCACAGAAACGATTTTTGACCCCTGTCATGTATGGCTTTCTCGAAGTCCTGTCCCTCCCCCTTGTGCGAGCGCATGGTACTTTTCAATGCGCTCCACCTTTTTTTCCGATGCGCGTCGGCCATCCAGCAGGTCAATTGGGTTGATGGCGGTTCTTCCTCCTTTTAAGTGCACGCGCCCTCGTTCTCCAACCGCCAAAGAATGCTCCTTTGACGGGGTGCGTTTTTTCCTGCTTTCCTTTTCTCTTTGGTACCAGGCATTGTTCCGTAGCGTCCTGAGTTTACCAGTATTGGCTTTAAACAACGTGCGCCCCTATCGGCTTCCTTTTTCCAACCTCCTTTCCCCCCAGGAGACCTATGTGCGAGCGGCGACAGGGGGCGGCCCCTCGGTTTTCCTCGGGTCACTTGCGCAGTATGGCACTTCTTTCTGGCCCGGGCCCTGTCCCTCTGGATATTGTTTGCAATCTTTTTTCAGTTCCCCCTGCGAAGTGTCAAGTTTCATCGAGGCTGTGAATTCTGAAGCCATCTTTCCTGTTGTGCCGCCATTCATTCCCTCGTGGCACTTCAATGACAACCTTTTTTCATGCCACCCCCCCTCTCATATTCCCTCTCCTCCCTTTTTTTTGTTGATGATTTGTGGACATCTTTTTCCCTTTTTTCTTGAAATAGACCCTCCCTAATGCAAGTTATGGTCGTGCAGCTGTATCGCTTGGCAAGCCCCAAGAAGGACAGCTTAACCCCCTTGACACTTCTCCCGGTCCTTTTGAAACCCCTGACCCCCCCCAACCCTTTCCTGTCCTCTCCCAATGCCGTACAATAAGTCCCCTCTTCTATTGCGGCATGTCCCACATGAAAGTTTCTTTTTTTTCCGGATCGCCCTCTCGGGTACCTTTTTTTTGCGTCCGTCGGTCCCTTTGAAGAGGCCTGGGTTTTTTTTTTTGCATGTGTGGCTTTGTTACCTTTAAGTTGTATCTTTTTTTTGAGCATCTTGTTTGTAACAATCTTGCGACCTGTTCCACCATCACACCCCCCCTTTTTTTTTAAAATTTCGTGGCCCCTTTTTCCCTTCGTCTCGTCAAGGAGCCTTGATTTGACGGAATTGTGCAGCATCGCCCCTCTTCTTTTTACCCTCCTTTGACTCTCCCCTCGTCCTTGCCCTCCCGTTTGCTGTGGATGGCGTCGACGAAGCATCTCCACTTATGGTTTTTTTTTTCCGCCCCACGGACCAATTCCCTTGCAGATGTGTGTAGTCGATGAGAGTCAGCTTCCCCAGGCTTTCGGACCCTTTCTTGGGCGGCCGGCACCATCTCCTCCTCACTATTCTGTTCCACCCGTCCCCCGTTCTTTCTCGAATCCAGTGGCGTAGCCTCGCGTTCTTCCAGTACACCTTTTTCTTTTTTTCCCTAGCGATGACCAATTCTCGCTCTCTCGTCCAAACTTTCCTTGGGTCCGAGCCTGCCTAATCTCGTTCATTTCTTTTTCCCTTACTCTTTCAGTGGAATATGTCCGATTCCCTGTCCCAGCACTCGACCGCCCTGGCATCGGCATTCTCTTTTGAACCCAACTTTTCTCCTTTCTGTGGTTTTTCCGATGTGCTTGACCGAATGCACTTCTCGCCGGTGTCTGCGCTTATGGTCCCCCCTGGAGACTCTGTTCGCAACCCCCCCTTTTCGATTCTTCCCGTCCGCGTGGTTTAGATCTGCCCGGGCTTGCCGCCTCTTTTCTTTTCCACCTTAGGGGCTATTCCCTTTCTTTCGACACTGCCCATGTTGCCCTTATTTTTCAATTTTCGACCTTGTCCCCCGAGTCTTTTTGAGCGACCCCCTTGCCTGTATTTTTCTTCCTCCTGCGGTGCTTTTCGAACGGAACACCCCACGCGTAGAATTCCTTTTTCAGAATTTACTTTCCTCGGGAGCTCTACTTGAACCACGGCTCCCCCCTTCTTTTTAAGTTTTAATCGCGACGCTTTTCTTTTGGTGAAGGAACTCGTCATGCATGCACGGCTCACTTTCCTGATTTTTTTCTGGTAGTCCCCCCTTTTTTGTTCTGTTAAATTTGCGGTGGTCTGAGCGATTCCCAGTCACCTTCCCCTGATTATTCCTATAACAACCCTCCTTTTTTTCCTCCTCCTCCGTGTTGTGTTTGTCCTTTTTCTCCTTTCTCCCGAGAACCTTTGTCAGGTCACGCTCCCTCTCCTTACCCCCAAGACACAACAAAACTTTAAAGGAGTGACTCCTCTAAACCGTGGGTCCTTTTTTGCGGCATTTTCATCAATCCGTTTGTTCCGCCAACCCCACTCCCCAGATTCAGTCGCGCTCCTTCCCGACCTTTTTCCCCTCGGTATATTCTTGTTCATGTCCCAACGTCACCTTCTAATTCTTTCTTCTTCCTTGAGGACAGCGTGTTTTCCCGACCCCCCTCAAGTTTGGCCCTTCCCAGGTTCGCTCCGGTTCTGTCGATCCTCATTCTCGACCCCCATTGATTGGAATCCACCCCTTTTTCTTTTTTTTACACATGCCCTTTTTTCTCCTGGTCCGTTTCGATGCTGCCCTTATGTTCCCTCCAGCCCGACTATCCTTCTATATGCCCCTTTTACCTGCCCCTCGTCAGGTCCGAAGGCTTTCGCACGTATTGTTTTTAACTAACCTTCCTTCTTATAAGCTGCATCACCTGATTCCGTTTCCAGGTCATTTTTCATCCCGGGGGAACAGTGCGCATCGGAGAGCTGGAATGTTGACAGCTAGTTTTTTTCCGTTCGACAGGCAGCAGTTTTTGTGTGTTTTGTTTCTTTTTGGTTGTTTTTTGGGGTCCGTGCTGTGACAGGATTTTTCCTCTCCCTGAAGATACTCGTAAAAAACAGATTGACATCTTCCGTTGTGATGGTCCGGGCAGGCTGTGCTCATCGCACAGCCCCCTTTTTATTTTTTCCCCCCCTGCAAGGCTGCGAGAAGGTTCGTTTTTCGGGCTTTTTTTAAATCTTTTTTTTAATGGTCCTCCAACCTCATACATGGCTTTAATCCGACAGAGGTTCCCCCGTTTCCCCGTTCGTTAGGTTTTCCTTCGTCCTCTTGACTATGTCCTGTCAGGCTAAGTAAGAAAGGTACTTTTTAGAATTTGTACCTTTTTCTTCCTTTCTATTTGACGAGCCCTTCTTTTTACTGCTCTTTTTTGAGTGTCAATGCTCGACAAACATTTTGAGATGCGCCTTCTCTCTCACTCCCTGCTGCCCTCCCCCCTTTTCCAGGAGGATCTGTATGTCGGTAAACACGGTTCCCACGTTTTTCCCCTCCCTATGTTGCCTCCCATGTTCCTTAACTTGCTGGGTCCCACGCCTGGGAAAGGGGCCTTAATTTTTTTTCACACATTCTTGTGTTGTTTTTTTTTGTCAGACCGTAGGCGACGTGAGTTTACCAGTGCTCGCGAACCTCCTCCCCCCGCAATCTCCTTTCGCTGACAGACCGACTCCATTACCTCTTTTCCTTGCCTCGTTCTATTTCCTTTTGTTCCCCAACCGGGTTTCTTTGTGGTTTCCCTGAGAATCGGTCTGGCAAGATGTAGTTTTTTCTCGCTTTCCCTTCTTTTTTTAAATATTTTCTTTCCCTTACTGAGTCTTTTGTCCCGTTAAAAGTTTCGTCTCAACCCCCACCCCAATTTTGGATTTTCACTTTCCCTCCGCCATCATTCTTTCCTCTCTTTGCATTTCATTCATTACCTTTGATTTCAATTCCAGGGCCTCTTCCCCACCCTCTCTTTTTTATATTTTTTCATACCCCTTTTTGTTTTTTTTTTTCTTCTGATTGTGGCCATCTTCATGGCATGATTCGTTCCCCGCGTCCTTTTCCGATATCGGAGGTAGGGCCCCGTTTCGCCTTCTCTTTTCTTCTTCTTCAAAAACCGGCGCAGGCCCGATGAAATTTACCATGCTTTCGTAATGTTTCCCCCCTGTCCACACCTATTGCACCCCAATTACATCTGCTCACAATTTTTCCCCGAAATCAGTTCTCATTTTTCTCGATGGCGCTTTACCCGTGCCATCAAACAGCCAGGTGGCTCGTCTAGTGCCCTCCTCTCATCTGTCCTGCGTCTGCTTTTCTCCTTTCGGCTTTCTTTCGCCGTCGCAGGCCTTGTATCGTGCGTTGTTTTTCGGCTTCTATCTTGTGTTAATCAAAAACTCGGCAGCTACTTTCCCCCCCCCGTTTTCAAGTGCCCCCTTCCCCCCCTTTGTTCCGTCTTCCCAGTGAGTGCCATCAGTTCTGTTTTGATTGCCTCCCCCTCCTAACGCGGCGCGTTTGGTTTACCGCCGACAGTTTGCCCTCCTGCAGGGGTTCTGCTGTGTCTCTGGCCCGTTCGACGGTTCCCCCTTTCCCACTTTCAACCTTGTCTGGCCGCCTAAGACCCCAAATGCTTCGGCCAATATGGATGGCGCCCCTCTTTTCTGCGCGATCCCCAAAGAATTGTTCACCCCCCCTGCCCCTTTCCCTACTATTTCTTTTTTTTCTGGAAGTGAGCTTTTTTTCGTACTTGCAAATAATGCGCATCGTTTCCTTTCGCTCTGTTACAACCCCAAGTCACAGACAGGTGAGACCTATTCTCCGGCATCTTTCTTTTTTTTTTTTTTTATGTCCGCGTCTTTCGCCCGCTTCCGTGCAATGGCCTTGGTCGAAACAATCGCTGGCCTTCTTTGAAAGCAGGCCCCCTCATTCCTGCATCTGTTACAATCTGCAATTCTTTTTTTAGAATATTCAATCTCCTTTCCTTTTACGTTTTTTTACCGCCTGCTTTCCCCGCCCCTCCATCCGTTGCCAAAAGTGTCCTTCCGGCGGCGATGCGCGTTTTCCCCTTCCTTTGAACTTAGTCTTAGCTTATTAACGACGGGCGTTTATTTTCCCCCAACCCATTTTTTTTTGTATTTGTCCTTAGTTTTTTTGAAGATTTTATTGTCTCTTTTTTCTTTTCTTGCCCAGTCTTCTTTCCAGGTTCCAGGCCTCGCGAACCCCGTTCTATGTCGACCATTCCTTTTTCCATGTTTCTTCCTTTTTCCGACTTTGTACCTGGCGAGTTCTGATCTGACCCGTGCCGACTTCTCGTAGCTGGCGGTGCGGTTCGTCCGTCCCCCCTTAGGTTTATCGTGTCTTTCTAGTCTTACTTAACTTTTTCCCCCCTTTGTCTTCCGTCTGAATCTACGACCTTTCAAGGCGGCCCTGATCTCGTTTGCGTGCGAGATTTCTTTTTTCTTATTTACTCTTCCCCTTTTTTATGACTTTTGTCTACCCGCTGATGCCCGTGTACTCGTCGTCCCTATGTACTGTCTTTGTTAAGGCGTCTTGCGCAGTCCTCTCAGCCCTGGGAGGGCTCTTGGCCTTAAAACTTTTCCTTTTCCCTCTCCTCCTTTTTTTTTTTGTTGGAGGACGGAGACTTGTTTGACGATTGCACAACACCTTTTCTGCCTTTTTGCATCGCTCTCTGTCCCTCCCCCCCTTATCCCCGACCCACCCTTACTAGGTGTTCTGACTTACCCTTTTACCCTTCTCTTTTCGCCGCTGCTCCTAGTTTCCCGAGTTTCCCCCCGCACACGTAAAATTTAGCTTTTTTTTTTGTTTATCGGCCTCCTTTTTGCTTTGCCTCCTTGTCGTAGACTCTGCGCGTCCAATTGTTTCTTGACTTCCCTCTTTTTCTTTTCGCGTTTGTTGTCTAAACTGCCCCCCAACTTTGACCCCTCTCTTTTTTTCGATGACCAAGGTCTTGATGGTCATAGCGTTTGCACCATTTTTGTGACTTCCCGCCCCCATTCGCAAGTCCCGGATGCGTTTCCTTTTCTGCTCCGCCGGCGACGTGCCATCCGTGTCGTGACATAACGGCCCTCTGTTTTTTAAAGAAGGTCCCTTTCCTTCCCGGTGGTTTCTTTGGTTTGCAACCCCCCCTTTAAAGTCACCCCTTCTTCATCCTTTTGATCACCGCCGTATCAGTTTCATTTTCCCTACGGGTTCAACCCTCCCCCGCTTAGAGGGGAAGTGATGAGCTGGACCTTTTGTCCCCCCGAGTCTTGGCGGCTTTGCTTTTTTGTTCTTCTTCGTTGGGACTTTCAGATCATATTCTGGGGGAAAGATCCCTTTTTTTTCTTCCCTTCTGCAACCTCATGTCCCTGACACGCTTACGGGGCGCTGCATCTCGTGCCTGCAGCCAGCCCACCCCGGCTCCGCCTGTTGCGAGTTTCTTTTCCTTCTTCTTTGCTGTCCCCAGCACCCTCTTTGGCCTCCCGTCGGCTTTCCATCGCTGTTCGGGTTTGACAATAACGTTTTTCAGTTTTACCCCCCCAGCGCGCTGTTCCCGATCCTTTTTCCCCGGGTACTACTGGCCCCGGTCGAACGCGATTCGGCGACCCGAATTTGTCATTGGCTTTTGATTATGAATTTCAGGAATTTCCCTTTTGTCTCCCATCTGAGAGAGGCATTGGTTTGACTTCTCCCCTACCAAGTGTTTGATCGGCTCCTGTTCTTCACCACAAGCCCGAACTCGACCCTTGACCTTCCGTCGGGCCCTAGTTTCGGCTTGTTCAACAAACGCAAAGCTTCGGCAGTTTCTTCTACCCCCCGGCAACATTAAACACTTTCCTCCCCTTTTTACTGTTGCTCCGTTTTTGAAGGGTGTCCTTATTTCAAAAAGCGTTGTCTTGAAGTCGTAGGGCGCACGTGTTTTTTCCGTCTTCTCCTGCCCTTTCCACGCCACCCACTGCACGGTTTCTTTCACTTAGAAAAACCTGGAGTCTTTCTGCCCGAACAGCCTCGCAGAAACCGCTCCTTGGGAGGCGTTTTTTTTTTTCGTAGGTTACCTTGATTCGCGGTTGAACATGTGCCCCCCCTTTTCCTTATGTTTCGGGCCACTTATCGCCGGGGCATTGCCTTGGGTGTCCCCATAGGTCAGTTCACCTTACCCTGCCGAGCGTCATTTTTCTCACCCTGGATGTGCCTGTTGCTTTCCAGACAATCTATTTCAATATGGCGTCACCCTTCTCTTGCATTCTCTTCGTCTCTGAACTTCGGATGTCCACAAGACACTTTTTTTTTCCTCCTCTTTTTACGTGTTTTTTGTAATGAGATTCTTTTTTGTTTTTTTCCCATAGGAAACTGGTGCATTGAATCGGTTCACGTTTCTTGAACCCCTAGATGGTTGTTCCTGATTGTTCGAAATTGGTATTCAGAAAACAGGCTTTTTTCCCGGATCCTTGACATTCTCTTAGTTAATGTGCACCTGTTTTTCCATGTGTCACCAATCCATTCCCCTTCCGAGGGACCTGCGCAGCCAATAAGGGACAGGATGAAATGTAAAAGCGATCAATGCCGATTTTTTTTGGTCGAGGAGAGACCTTTATGCATCTGTCTGCGCTAGGTGGGCCAGCTTCAGGTTTTGTTTTTCTCTTCTTTTTTTGTTTCCGTCCCTTGGCTTCCTTTTAGAAGCCTTTGGTGCAGCGGTTAACCTTTCGGTTACCTAAGTCTTCAATCAACGCTTCCATTCTGCCATTCCTTTTTTTTCCGCCTTCCCCACCAGAGCATTTCATGTGGATGCGCAGCTGCCGCTCGGAGTTACCGACGACATTTTTCCTCCTCCTTTCGCTGTCTTCTTTTCTTCTCGCGGATCACGCCACTTGTTTTCGTCATCAAGACCCACTTTCCCTCGTCCCTGTTTTTTTTTTCTCGTCGTCGCTGGATACTTCAGTGCTTACCACCTGTCTTTGTGCTCATCCTTTCTGTATGAGGCCGGCGTCCCGTGCAAAAGGCCCATCTCCTTTTTCGCTTGCTGGAACCGCGTTTCTTTTCCCGTGAGACATTGTTTTTTCTATTACATTGGTGAATCGTTTCGCATACTAAGCTCTCTAAATTCCTTCATACCGCCATTTCTAACTCAGAGGGCCGGCCTACCACCTGCCGCAGACTTTCCATAATACCTGACTATTTTCACCCTGTAAACGGTATATTTTCTGTTTCTGAAGCTCCCCCATGTCACAGAATTGACCCTCTTCTTTTCCTCCCAAGGGATGTCCCCCACCATGTCTCCCCGCTGCAGTTCTATGTCGTGGCTTGGCTGACCTATGACCTGATTCGGGAGCTTTTTTTTTTTTCTATTCCATACTTTTTTGATTTGGCCCCAAAACCCTTTTTCGTGGGTATGCCTTTGGGACCCTCTGTGAGGATGTTTTCTTGAAGGGGGATGTCCTTTCGATTTTCTTTCCCCTTTCCGTCTCGAGAACGGGTTTTTTGAATTCAACTTCATGTTGCCTTTTTGCGTTCCATTCCTCCTTTGAGATCGGATTTCAAACCCGTGTCTTTCCGACTTGTTTGGCGTTTGTCTTCTCACTCAAACACGATCGTCGCCTGGAGTTCGAGACTTATACCTGGGCGGTTTTCCGTATAACCTATACTCCCCTTCTGGACGCCTATCCTTCGCGGATTCTTGCTTTTGACGGCCCTTTTTCTTTGAGCCTTCCCTGAACCGCGATGTCCTCGGTCCGATCCCACTTAGAAATGTTTTTTTCTATTTTTTATGAGCACGATCCCTTTCCGGGCGTCAGGGATTTGGCGAATCAACCCACCTCCCTTT
>Ga0179593_1319799_pt1 | contig 11113 bp, 15 predicted proteins | sample CZODoug2_1_08_16_FD_185931 | JGI IMG/M metagenome (GOLD analysis project Ga0179593, IMG submission 185931) | Vadose zone soil fungal communities from Angelo Coast Range Reserve, California, USA - CZODoug2_1_08_16fungal (PacBio error correction) | ecosystem: Environmental > Terrestrial > Soil >... | reverse complement strand
TTCCACTGAGACTGACCCGATGGCCGGTACCCCCTTCACGCGGAGTAAGCCACCCTATGTCGTGTAGTCCCTACACTTCGTTTTTACTCATCTAACCAATCCCTCCGGACGCATCTATTTCCCTCGACAGCGAGCCCCGGACCGCCCCTGTCTTCTTTTCCGGTCTTTCTGAGTCGATCCCCTTCCTTTTCCGAATTATCCCCCCCCCGAAGCAGATTTCTCGCGGGGCCGGCATCCCTTTTTTTTTTGTTCCCCAATCTGCGGCTTCAATTTGTTTTCGTTATTTCTCAACTGTAATTTGACCACAGCGGCGCTACGCTTCTCGGCGCCTCCACTCCCTTTCCGCCAATGCGTCCCTTTTTACTCAGTGCCCCTTTCTTGAGGCGGTGCTGAAAATTGGTCGCGGAAACCCCGTGGGTTAGCCGTTGCCCTTCTGTTTTTGCGCTCTTCTTCTCGACATTCCTCTAGTGCCCTATCTTTTTGTCCAACCCAAAAGCTGCAAGTCCGATGTGCGCAACCTCCGCCAACTCGTGTTTTCTCTCTCCCCCCCTCGAGGGATTCCTCCCGCAGAACCAATTAATGTGTTTTCTTTTCCTTCTTTTTTTGGAAGACTCTTCCTTAACGGCGATTTCTTCTGCACCGGAATGGCTCCCATCGTAAGATCTTTTTTCCATGCCAGTAACCCCTCCCTTACACGAGCTCGACCGGGGACTCCTGCAGAAGCAATTTTTCCGCCTGCTCATCGATTGGAGGCGTGCCGAAGTCTCAAGCCTAACCGGCGTTTTGGGTCTCAGGGGTCCTTCTTTTCTGCGCTTGTTGTGGTGCCGGTTTCCATTCTTAATTAACCGCCAGGACCCCCGGTTTCCCCCCCGCCTTTCTTTCTTTTTCCATGGCCTCTAATCTTTGACTCGAGGGTGACTGTCAATTGCCCCCTCGACAAACGTATGTCCGTCCTCACCTCCCTTTTTCGCTTGGCAATTTTCCCCCACTGTCGTACCTCAAAGTTGCCCCCCCCTCTCCCCTGGAACTCCAATCTCTTTAACGGCTTGAGCCCGGCACTTTTTTTTTCCTCCGTATTACTTTTAATCAAGCACAGCAGATTCTTGTTATGGCACCGCCTCCCCCCCCGTTAAGAGGCGATTTGCTTCGCTGTCCTCTCTAGTTTTATACAAGGCGGATCAACCCTATTTTTTCCTCCCCCACTTTAGCTTCTTTTTCGGCCTTTGGCTGCGGCCCGATTTCCTACTTCCCCTTTTGTCTCCCCCTGGGTGATTCCCTTGGGATAGTGAGGTTACGTGTTGCCCGCAAAGCAGGCACCTTCGAACTGTTTAAAACTTAGACCATGTTCTCTCCATCCTCCAACAACACCAACCTCCCCCCTCTCTCTGTTCCGTTTTATGTTTGATTGGATGATTTCCCCCGCGCCCTCCCCCTTCTATTTCAGCGAGTGTCTATATTCAGAGCTGATAGGTTCTTCAGATTTGTCGGTCCTGATTCCGAAGTTTTTCCTTCTCTCTTCCTCCCTTTTTTTTTTTTCTCGAGAGTCCCTTGGTCCTTCCGTCCTTCCTGACCTAGAAAGCCTCTTCCTGCCACTAAGAAGCGCGGCTCTTCACCCGTTTAGCCGCTGGCCAATCCCACTATCCCCTCGTCTTTGATTTAGTACTTGCGTACCATTTCCTTCTCAAGTTTCAGGTCATTTGCCTGCGTTTTGCCTGCTTTATTTCTTCGCCTTCCCCCTCCCCGGGTTGACTCCCCCCTTTTCTTTTGCACAAAACCGTGGTCCCCTTTGCAGCAGCCACCAAGGTCAATTTAAATATTGAGGAATGTCTTTTTTCTCGAAATTTTCACGTGCTCTTCTTGCGAGTGTGTCAAATCTACCCTTAGAATTTCCTTTTATGACGTTACCGGCCTATCGCTTGCTTTTTTCCCTCTGGCATGTTGATCAGATTTTTGAAGGCTTTTTTCCCTCCCCCCGACCGCTCTTTGCCGTTCGTCCCCATGTCTCGGTTTCCGCTTGTGTTTCCCCTTCTAAATGGAAAGCCCCTTTGGCTTCTTCTTTTCCAAGTTTCTTTGCGTGGTGAAGAGAATCCTTGTGATCCGCTTTGCCGATAACTGTAGTCCTCCGGCCAGTTCCCAGTCTAAGTCTTTTTTAGGTCGATGCCTGAACCTCCTATCCTGGTCACTCCAATCTTCGCTTATCCCTTCTCATCTCCGCATACTCTCCTAGACTTTTCCCCTGCCACTTGACAGATCCTGGCCCCTTCTCACCTTCCCCTTTTTTTTTGGATGAGGTAACCCCGAGGATAGTCTCTCCCTTCTTCTCGCAAGTAGTATTCTGCCAGAGAAGATTGAGTGGTAGTCTTTCTGAACATTCCCTCCCCCTTCCCTTTCAAGAGGCACATTCGCGTTGCATCTCTCCCTTCGCCGGTCTTTTTCCCCTTTCTTTGGCCATGATATTGCGACATCTGATATTCGGTCTAGTCTCTCCCCTTCACTCCTCAATGGCATTTTACATGGTTTCTTTACACATCTGCCCAGCTGCTTTTCCGCTTTTTTGTTGGCCGCGTACTATATGTTTTTCGCGTCAGTGTTAGCCCACTTGCTTTCCTGCTTTCTCCCATGAGTGACCAGGTGCCTTTTGACACTTTTTTCCGCCCCGCTACCCCAACCTCCGCTGTCTGCGGAAAATTGTACAAATGCCTCGAGCCTCCTTCTAATAGTTGCCCCCTCTGACTCGTCTCCTCCCTCTGTTGGCTCCTAGTCTCTCCTAGTTTAGTCCTGGTCTTTGTGGCCCGCCGCGTGGTTTTAAAGAAAATCCCTTCTCCAAGCTCGGATGTCGAGGCCTCCTCGCGTACTTTCTCCGGTTTTATTTTCTCGGGTATTCATCCTTTCCTCGCTAGGCCGTTCAGTTCCCAAACTCGCAAGCTCAAATTCGGGTTTTTTCCTCTTCTTTGATAGGGCGAGCGTCCTTTGTCTTCTTTCTTCTTAACACGCCCCCCTTTCTTAAAATAGGTTTGGGATAAGAGCTTTCTTTTTTTTTCATGGTTTTTTACTCCGCTGGGGGACATCAGCTTTAGGACGGCCTCTACCCCTCCACTTTTGTTTAGAGCTTCTTCATTCACGCGAGGCCCTCTCACGCTTTTCCGGGTTAAATCCTCCTTCTTACGGTCTCAACCTTCCCTGCTGTAGAAATCCCCAACTTATCGATGCCCCTTCAAGTTTGCGTGTTTCTCTCAAACCTCCTCACCCGTCCTCCTCCCCATTCCCCCTCCCCCCCCCCCCTCCTCTACGCGATCCTCATTTGTGATTCTTTGCCACACGGGTTTGGTTCCGAGTCGAGCATTATGACCCCCCTTGCGCCACTACCCCCAAGCTCTCTTCGAGGCCTCTTGCCTCCCTCCTTTGATTCAGGTGGTCACCACGATGGCCGCAATGTCTCTCCCTCTTCCGTGATCGTACCTTTCTCCTTACGGAGCCCCCTCCCCCCCCCGTTTCTCCAGGCCGTTCTCCCTTTATAAGAAAGTCGTATTCATTCTAAGGGGCCTTGCCTGCTTGACCCAAGCGTTGCTTTATTTTCGTCGAAAATTGTTTTGATCAAGTTTTGGGAGGTACATTTAATGTGCTTTTCTTTCGCGGGCATTTTTCCCCCCCTTCGATTGTCACCCTCCCTCCAGCGGAAACCCCACACCCAAAATCCCCTTCTCCAGATATTTCCCCCCCCCCTTTTCTGCCAACTCGTAATCGTTCCCCCCTGTATGCCAAAGGGAGTTGCTGGGGATAAAAGCCGCCCTCCATTTTCCTCATGTTCTCCGGAACCATTGTTTTTCCTCGCCGTTACCAGGAGCTTTTCTATTCCCCCACCCTCGAACTGCTTCACCTCTTCCTAGAGTCTTTTAATGTTCATGGCCCCGATACCCCTCCTCCCTTCTCCCGATGGGATTTCATATCCTCAAGGCCCCTTTCTCGCCGTTCCTAGGTCTTGCGTTTTACGCAAGATCCTCCCTCCCTGCCTGGTTTTCTCTTCTCCCTGATTTCACGCAGGGGCTTCTTTTTTTTTTTGATGCTGCGGCACACCTCACCTGATTGCCCCCTTGCTCTTTTTCTTCCTTCAGCCCTGACCCCGGAACCCCCCCCGCCTTTTTTTTCTTGTGTGCCAGGACTACCGTATTATTCCTTTTTTACCTCTGAAGTTTGGAACTTTCTTACTACCCTACGTGCCCAATCGCTCCTTGCACTGGCCTAGCCCAATACCCTGGTCACTTGCCAAAATGGCGGCCCCCCCCCTGTCCCCACCCTTCTTTTCCAACCCGAATACAGGCAATTTGGGCGCCCCTTGTCCACCTAGCTGCTACAGTGCAACTTCTTCCTCAGCTATTATCAATCCTCCCCCCCAGCCTCTTCTTGTTCCTTTTTCCAGCGCCTCCCAAACTGACTCTTAGAGTTGCCTCCCTCTCCTCTGCTCCGTTACTTCTCCCGCCGAACCGCTCCCCAAGACCTTATTGCTTCTCCCTTGGCTGCTCTTAGGTACCGAAGGCTTACTCCTTGTGCCAATATTGGTTTGGGTTCCCCTTCCAGCGTGGGGGTTTGTTGTGCCCGGTCACTCAAATCCCATTTGCCTTGACCCAATGCGCAATTTTTGCTCGACAAAACCCCTTCCCCGTCACCTTATTTCTTTTTCGACGGTGATCTTTTTCTTTTTGTCTGAACCGGAAGTCCTCTGTCTCTTCTATCGAAGCTTTTTTCGGTTTCCATCGGAAGATCCGATTCACATGGTCATCTTTTTTCGTCCTCCTCCGTTTGGGATTGTCTCTCCCCCTGTTAATTGGATTCTCCTCCCCCCTCCCCTTCCGATCCCCCCCTAATCTCCCTATCTTCTCTAGATTGCGCTGTGCTAGCTTTTTCTTCTTTTTTCCACATCTCCGCTGTGGATGAGTAGACCAGTCCCTTTTCGCATTCAGGATTTTCCCCCCTCCCCTTGTCCATATTTTCGACTTCCCCTCCTTTGTTCTCCCACCTTTTAACTTTCCCAAAACAGGCTTTTCCCGGGACTTCGGATTTTCTCTCCCCTGCTCCAACAACCTTCTTCCCGCTGAGTGTCACCTGTTTTCCTGAAAAGGTAAGTCTCCCTCTTTTTGTGTCGTAGTCCATCTCCTCCTTTTTCTTACTTCTGGGTGTTTGTGACCATGTGAATATTCTTTGTCATCTTTTCTGTCTCACCAGATACTAGATTTTTTGAGTTTTCCCTCCACTCGATCTGCCTTCCGCCAATTTGTATCGGCTTCAAGCCCTGTGGGGACTGGTCCCCTCCACCGTTTTCTTTTCCCCTCTTCAAGAGATTTCCTTGATTCTCCCGTTCCTTCTTCTGCCGATTGCCCCCATTTCCCTTCGTTATAAGATTCTATAACTTGTACGAGGCCTTTTCCCTAGACTTTGTTTCCTTTTCAGTGTCAGTTCGCGTCTTCCCCTTTTTTTTTTTCACTCAGTTTTTCCTTTTCTCTTCCACTGCATCTCATTCTCCCTGACTGCAACTCCCGATCATGCAAACATTTTTTCATTTTCTCCATAGGGAGTCACCCGCCCCGCAAGCCTGAGTGAGGCCCGACTGCCCCATGCTGTCTGAGGGCCCGTTCCTTTTGGTCAATTCCCAGGTTGTTCCGAATTCGTCGCTCGGAGGCCTGCAAAATTTACCAGTCTCCTTTTAGGCTGCTCCCTTTTTTCCCTCGTTGCAGTCTCTACCTCGTGGTCCTTTTTTCCTTTTCTTCCTTTCAGACTTCCTGACTCCCACCCCAAATTTCTCCCCCCTGCCGTACAATCTCCTACCTTGAGCGAGTTTTCTCAATTCTTCCTCTTTCTCCCTTCTTGTTGGTTTCGCCCCCCCCGGAGATCTGCTCTTCCAGTGTCTCCACCGATGCCTCCCTTTCTCTTTTCTCACCACTTCTTCGTTCTGATCGCCCCCTTTGGATGAAACAATCCACCCTGATAATTTTTGCTTGTGCACCCCCCTGTCGCTGATACTTCTTCCGTCCCTTGCTATTAAGCGTAGAGTCTTGCTCCCCCCTCCTGTATCTCTTTACTTCCGCTTCCCAGTTAGGTCTCCGTTTTGAGCCTTCGGGGGATGCGCTTAAACCTCCACGAGTGACTTCTTCTTGGCAGCTGCTGTTCCTTTCTCCTTTTTTCATCATAATGGCCGTCCGCTCGGCCGTTTCCTCTCCCCAGCACAACTCCTCGCAAAATTGATAGTGATTAGAGGTCTATCTTTCAGGTGAGGATTGTTTGTTCCAAGAATTTCGCACCATCGCTGCAGTGGTTATTTCTTTCCCTCTAATGGTAACGGCTTGCTTAGGATAATGGACCTCCCTAGTTTCTCGAGTAAGGATCCACGATCTTTTATTCACTATCTTTTTTTTTTGTTGTAGAGAGTGTATCTCCGAGTTTTGATCTCTGCACCCCGCGATGATTCCGAGCCGGTCTTACAGCACTATTCGGGTTACTCCCCACCCCGGGCATCCTCTTTTTTACTCCCGGGCGTTGTGTATCAACCACGACAGCTCTTCCCCGCGAATGAAGCCCTACTTGGCCGCTATTTGTGACCTTTCTCCGGTACTGACGTCCCCGATCTCCCTTGTGATGAATTCCCCGCAGGTCCACCCCCCCCCGTCCGATTCTCTGGCCTGGATTCTGCTCGTTCTCCTTCCATCTTCCCCACCTCTTCTTCATGTGCAACTGACCGGCTGACCTCGTCGTCTTTCGCCTCAGCGTTCTACACAAGCCTTTTCTGCGGTCACTTGAATCCATTATTACTGCAGGGTTTTACCCCGCCTTTCATCGCTTTGGACTCTTGCGGCGACACCCTTTTTCTCTGCACAAATGAGCAGTCTTCCCTCCTTATTCTTTCCTCAGGAGGAATAGATTCCCTCCCCTTCGCGAGGCCCCTCCTCGTCCCCGCTTCCCCCCAACAACCCCCTTCATATCCTCCATCCCATGTTAGATCCTCCACCCACATGATTCCGGTTACGAAGCCCATTTTTCTTTCCCCCTGAGTGTCTCCTTAATATCTGTCCCTCTCTCCCTTTAAACCCCTTAGGGCACCCCCCTTGTCTTTTCTCCGCGAATTCATCTTAAGTATATGGCTGGGTTAGGGTTCACCCCTCCCCAACGCGAATCTCGGCTTCCCCCTCTGGCCTTTCTTATCCTCCGGCATTGCTCTTTGAGAGCGCCCTGGATGCAGCCGCTCATCTTGTTTCTTCTTACTTTAAATTTTCCGTCGGATTTTGGGATGTATCTTTGAGGTTCCGAATGCCGACCCCATTCTTTTTTTTGATGACCAAGGACCTTGAAACCTTTATTGTTCATGGCTCTGACTGACAGTTCCTCCGCGGATATTACTTGAAATGGCCCCCCCTTCTCGACGGACCCCGTGGCAGAAGACCTCCCTCCCGATGGCAATGACAAACAAGGCGGTCCAAAACCCGATTCTTTCCCCCCCTTCCATTCGGGCACTAGGGGCGAACTTCTTTCCCCCCCTCGGCGTTTCATTTCACAGTCTCTCAGCTATACTCCCTTAAGCGCCGACGTCCATTTTTTTTTAACGCGTACACCGGATGTGCGATTTTTCTCGAGGAATCTGACGACGTTTCCCCCCCGACTGGAAGCACCATCTCTTTCACTTCCCCCACGATTGCCTTGACTGTTCTTTTTTGTTCGTCCGATCCTGCCTTCTTATTGCGGTTCCAGTTCCAAGGTTTTTGCTCTGTGCGTTATTCTCCGATCAGGTTTGAAAACGTCATTTGCGTCCGATTTTGATTGAACCCTTTGCGCATTCCCTGGTCCCTCCTCCTCCAACAATCACGACGGTTGCTCTGGAGAAATTCCCTCCGGAATTTCCGTTTTCCTCGCAGATACCTCTTATTTTGTTTCCTTCTGTAGATTTTCTTTGCAGCTCCGAAGGACCTTGAATTCTATCTCTGTTTTGTTTGCGACGGTCCTTAGGAGTCGTCCTAACTTAAGTCAAGCGCGGCACAATATAATCAGACTTTTCCCCCCTTTTACTTGTGTTTTTCGTTGGTATCTCCCCAACCCTTTCTTCACCGTCGCCAGATCTCTTTTGGTCTTTGATCGTGTTTTTAGCGTCGCATCTTTGCTCCCTCCCCATTATTTTCCGAACCTGCTTTGGTTGCTTAACGGACCGTCACGAGCCCGACCCCCCCCCCCCTTTTTTCACTGGAACCACCCGTTGGAAAGCAGGATGGACTTTCGGATCGCCGCAGCCCCCCCCCCGGCTCCGTCAAGCCTCCCAACTTTTTTCCTTTCTGTAGTGCTACTTGTATTCCATTCACAGCGCTTCGTAGCCATTCCAATGGAGATTCTCTTTCCGGTTGTTGCTGCCTCGTTCCCCAATGGCCGATCTTGATTGGTAATTCCGAGTCTCGTCTTGCTCCGGTGTCCACTCCGATTTTTTTTTCGGCCATATGTTTTTTTTTGGCATTTGTGGGGACTGTTCCGGCAATCCCAACTTTCAGCGACTTTCCTTCCCCCTTCAAGTTGCAGAGTGTGTGGTTCCTTCTCCCCTTCCACATTTCCTGAATTTAGAATTCCATTTCCCAGAGCAGTCCCTGTTTTTCCGGGGTCCCTTTTCCAGGCCCTTCTGCTCAATTTATGATCATTTCACGCGGCTCCCCCCAAAGTGCTGCAGGCGCTAGATTCTTTTTATCTGAGTAAAAGTCCGCCTAGGGATGCGACCTTAATTCGGAGAGCCTGCATTTGCAGTGAGCACCCAGCGGGCTCGTTGTAGCCCCTTTCCATTCCCCTTCGCCTCTCTTTATTTTCGACGGTGACAGTTTCAGAAAATAGAAGGTCGTTTTTTCCCCGTTCGGGCTGTCCAAGATATCTGCGACCTCTGCAATCCCCCCTTGCGTCGGTTTTTTCCAACACCCTCCCCCCCCCCAACCAAAAACCCGCCCTCAATGGCATCGTGGCCTTCCGAACATTCGATTTTTTTGGCGCGTTTTTTTACTTTCTTTCCCTGGTCAGCTTTTTGTTTCCTCTGCGCTTGCCTCTTCATCGACCAGTCAGGTCTCGCCATCAACCCTGATGGCGTGGTGTTTCCCCTTGTTCTTCTGCTTTTCCGAAACTCCCCCCCTGTTTGTTTCCGGGTACACACTGAAGAGGCCGCCTACTTCCTGCCAGTTGCTCCGCGTTTTTCTGTAGCGCTTTGTTTCCTTCTTTTCTTTGTCGTACTTTCCTTCTGTTTTCGGACCTCCGAGCTTGTCGTTCCCTGCCGTAACCGCAGGGGTCTAAATAATCTTTTCGATGCCTCGCGGTCTGAATCTTCGGTTGTAGTTTCTCTTGCTTAATGAATGGTCCCCGGAGATTTTCCATGTCACACCTCTAGGACTTGAGAGTGTCGCGTCTAGTGGATAGGGATAGGTTTTGAGTTTTGATATCTCCTCACACGCACAGTTTTTCTGTAACCAACGATTGGTGTGTCGATCTTTCCGTTTGTACTCCGTTCCGGCCATGAAAGAGGCCCCGCTGAGCGCTCGCGGTCAGTCTCTCTTTCCTCCTTCCGTTGTTGTGTTGTCTAGCCTCCCTCTTTTTTTCTACTTTTTCAGTGACGGAGTTACGCCAGTTTTTAAAAGGACGAGGTTTTGAATGCCCCCATCCCGGCATCCGATGTCGGGTCGTTCCTCAACCTCCCGCTTCCACCGCGATCGAGAGAATAAGCCGGTTTTTTTTGCGCTTCGCTTTTTGAAGAGACTTGACGTTTGGCGCTGTTCTTCCCGTTCCCTACACCCTCATCTTCCCTCCTTGGCCTAGGCATACGGGAGTTGCCCGCGTGCGGGCATCTTCCCCTCGGCCTCCCCGACCTTTGACCCGAGTGCCGTACTCAGGCGAATAGGGAGTCCCAACGGCGCTAAGCTCCGCTGATGCACAACTGGCCGTTCCTCCCCCTTCTTTTCTGGGTTTCTTTGCCTCCCTTCCCCTGTTTAGGTTAGTTGCCCTTAGAAATTTGTGCAGTTCCCAACTTTTTTCGAAGCGCCTTCTTGAGCGTTCCTTTTTTTGAGTCAATCGTCTTCTCCCACCTACCATATTCGCGTGCCCCCACCCCCAACGCTGCCCTTTTTACGATTTGAGCAAAACTGCCCACTCTTTCCTTTTCTTTTTCATATGCAGTTGTGCCTTGAGCACCGCCTGCCCGCAAGTTGTCGGAGTTCATTCCCTCTGGGACAGCCTCCTCTCCCACCGCCGATGTATATCTGTTGCCCAAGAACGGTTCTCTTCTCTTTTCCCTTTCACCTCCTACGTAATCGTCTTTACCCGCGTTTTTAGGATTGCCCCTACTTTCCCTCAGGTGCAGTAGACCCCTCCATCGGCCTGCCCCCGCTGCCCCCCTCCTCCATCCTCCCCCTCGGGTTTTCCCCTCTCCTTCCCGTGTCTGGCCCGCGATCGGATTTGCCTGCGGAGGAATCTCCCCAGCTTTACCATGGCATCGAGTTTCAGCCAGTCCCCCGCACACCCCCCTGATCCCTGCCCTTCGATCCTCTTGATATCTCCATGGGCGTCAAGTCCTCTCGCCACCATCGGAACCCCCTTTTCCGGGGCAAGGGCAATACGCCGACACTCCTTGCAATTCCACAATTGGAGGAACAGTCCCCCAGTCTTCTTTTCCTCCGATACCCCCTTATTAAGATCGCTTTGCTCCAATCTCAAACGTTTCTTTGCAAATATTACTTTTTATCCCCTCTCTTCTTTTCCATTGGTCACACCTCTCCAGCAAACGGGACTCTAGCTACGTTAGTTAGCGTTTGCTTCCCTGACTCCCCGGCGACCTCCCTTTCTCTCACCCCAATGCTGTCACGACCCTTATACCCAATCTTTAGCCTTGTACGGAGCTTTTTCTGAGAAGATACTCCCTTCTTCCAGCATGCGCTGCCCCCTATGGTCAGTTCGATTTTTCTTTCTCTAGTCGTTAAACTTTCCTCCCCGACTCGGGGCTTTCGTACCTTCCTTGAAAATGGCATGCCCCTGGTAGACTCAGCACCAAAACGCTCCGTCCTCTATCCTGTTCTCTGTTTCTCTGGGCTTGGCCCTCAATCAACTTAGATTTCCGCCT